>Ga0302319_10008116_pt1 | contig 20518 bp, 14 predicted proteins | sample Bog_T0_2_FD_203319 | JGI IMG/M metagenome (GOLD analysis project Ga0302319, IMG submission 203319) | Peat permafrost microbial communities from Stordalen Mire near Abisko, Sweden - Bog_T0_2 | ecosystem: Environmental > Terrestrial > Soil > Wetlands > Peat | place: Sweden: Abisko, Stordalen Mire... | reverse complement strand
GGCTGTTCTCGGTTTTGCCCGTCAACCAGATTTCCGGCTTGTCCCCTTCCGCATATTTCTTGTCCCGCATGGCATCAATGGCGTTCTGCAGAAGGTTGACGAAGACGTGAATCAATTTATTTCGGTTGGCCCAGCAGGTCACGGCCGGGGGGATTTCCTGGTGGACAGCAATGGTATCACGCCATTCACCGCCGAGGAAACGCAGGGCGGCTTCAGCAACGTCGGCGGCCTCCACGGGTTCGCCCGTGCCGCCACCCGGATGCGTGAAGGTGCGGAGGTCGGAGACGATATTCCGAACTCGCTTAAGGCCCTCTTCCACGTCGTTGACAATCGCTTCGTAATCGGCGCGTTCCTCTGCCGGCAGTTTCTTGCCCTTGCTGCGCAGGGCGAACATGCCGGTCAGCGAGAAGTTGAGCGGGTTGTTGATCTCGTGAATGATGCCCGCGCTCATCCGGCCAAGGGAGGAAAGTTTCTCCGACTGGACCAGTTGCATCTCGGTTTCCTTGATCTGGTCGATGGCCTCGGACAAGGCCACATTTTGCTTGGTCAATTTGCGCTGGAAATTGTGGGACTCGATCAAATTCTTGATGCGGGCCTGGAGCTCGATCGAGGAAAATGGCTTGGCCAGAAAATCATTGGCGCCGATCTGCAAGGCGTTGAATTTGGCTTCCTCATCCGCGCGCGCGGTCAGCATAATAACGGGAATGGCCACCGTGGGCGCGTAGTCCCTCAGTTCGCGACAGACCTGCAACCCATCCTTGTGGGGCATCATCCAGTCCAGCAGAATGACGTCCGGCATGTTTGACTGTGCCCGTTCCACGGCCTCGTTGCCGTCCTGAGCCTCGATCACCTCGTAATCCTCCTCCAATTGCGAGACAATAAAGCGCCGCATGTCGGGTTCATCATCAGCCACCAGGACGAGCGGGCGATTTGACCTTCGCGCGAGTTTGCCCGAAGCCGTGCCCTGCCGGGCCACAACGGTGGGGAAAAATTCCGCGCGCCGATAAAGATTCGCCAGCCATTCTTCCGAATGTGCCGGATCGCCAACCGGGGCCGTTGCGGGCTTCGGCTCGACGGATTGCGACAAGGCCTGCGCTTTTTCGTAAGGCAGACGGACGGTAAAGCTGGTGCCTTTGCCCAGTTGACTCTCGACGATAACCTTTCCTCCCATGGTTTCCGTCAATTCCTTGACCAGGGCAAGACCGATGCCCACGCCCTGGAACTTTCGCTTGGAGGAGCCGTCCTCCTGCCAGAACCGCTCAAAAATAAAGGGCAGACTCTTTTCGGCAATGCCAATACCGGTATCGGTAACTATTAGGCAAAGCTCATTCTCCTGTTTCTCGGCGCGCAGCGAAATCCTTCCGTGTTGTGGCGTGAATTTGAGCGCGTTGAACAGCAGGTTGAGCAGGATTTTTTCCAGCTTGTCGCGGTCGCCCAAAACGCTGGTGAGTTGCTCATCAACTTTCGTCTCCAAGGTAATTTGTTTGTCCACGGCCATCTGTTTGACCGCACTGGCCAGGCCTTGAACAAAATCGACCACCCCGAGTGGATCCTTTTTGATTTCCAGGCGACCCGATTCGAGGCGAATGAGTTCCAACAGGTCGTTGATGAGCTTAAGTAGTCGCAGGCCGTTATTTTGCATGGCCTGCAACATCTCGTGCGTATTGCGGTCCAAAGACTTTTCGAATCGCTTGGTCAGGGTCTCCAGCGGGGCGATCAACAAGGTCAAGGGCGTGCGCATTTCGTGGCTGACATTGGCGAAAAACCGGCTTTTAAGCCGGTCGAGTTCGATCAGCTTGCGGTTGGTCTGCTCCAGTTCGATTTTGTTCTTATCCAGTTCGTATCGGAACGCAAATTCGCGGAACCGCAGTTGGTTGTAAAAGTAGCTTCCGATCACGACAAAAACGCCGGTTACCGAAATGAAATAGATGTTATTGTAAAAAATGCTCTGATTATCGACCGGACCATGGAGCAAACAGGCGATAAAATAAAGTGCCAGCACCTCCAGGAAAGCGAGCAAGCTGTCCACAAAGGTCCAGCGCAGGACAATCGCCGCGCCAAGCAATACCAAATTCAAACCGGCGTAATAGGGCGACTTGGCGCCATCCGACTGGTAAATCATGATGCAACAACAGAGCGTGGGCAGCGCCGGCAGGATCAGTCCCAAGGCTCGGTAGATGCGCAAACCTGCCGGAGTTTTGACAAACCACCAGATAAACAGAAGCAAAGCCGAGCAAAGCAGCCGCAAATTAAGAAAGTCCCGAAAATGATCGGGATATACCATGATATCCAAAGTGCAGCCTGCCGGGACAAATATGAACGCGAGAATGCAGGCGATCCGAAAATTTCGAACCCAAATGGCCCGTTCGCCATCCAGGAAGGCCTGTTTGATCTCCGGCAGATTTTGTTGTTGAAATTCAGCCATTTTCCGGTTTTCGAATTTCGGCGAAAATATTTACACCGATGGATTCAATGGATATATGGACGTTATCCTCGGGTACCTCACTTGGGATGAGCTCGGTCATTTGTCTGGCATCCCGATAAATCAGATTCCAGTCAACCATGTATTCCATCCAGCCGCGCGATGGATTATTGACGTGGACATTCGTTACCAGCACCAGTCCGCCGGGCGCCACGAGCTCGTAAAACAGCTCCATCAACCGGGCGCAGACCGTGTCCGAGAGATAATCAAACAATCCGGCGCAATAGACAAAATCGTATTCTGCCTTCCCAAATTGGGAGCTGCCTTTGAGTAGCTGGGCCACCGATTTTTTGATGATCTCAAAGGTACTTTGGCAATCCTGCTTTTGCTTCAACTGGTCAAAGATGCGCGTGGTATAGTCAACCGTCTCCGTGTTGAAATCCAGCAGTGTGAAATCAGCCCTGACTCCGGGACCCGGGTTGGAGAGGAGCCGCTGAATTTCCACGGCCGGGCCGCAGCCCAGATTGAATACCTTGATGCGGCGGCGATGGCCAACGCGCGTCGTTTCGAGCCGCAGCTTCTGAACCAGCGTTTCAATTCGATTCCGGTGCGCGACCACCGGCGGGGTGTTGATAAAAAAAGCGTTAAGCAGTTTGGCAAAAAAGGAATCGCCTTCAAACGGATCCCTCAACATCATGGCCACCATCTGGTAGTCCCCGGCATAACCCAAAGGCTTCTCGAAAGTGCGGCGCATGAAGGGAGAGGACAGGACCAAAGGGTGCAATCGTTGCCGGGCATAGTGGCTGTATGCGGCTGCCTGGTCAGGTTCATTATTTTTGATCACTCGCTCAAATTTTTCAAAAAGGGAGGCCAATTTGGGAAAGACCAGTGCTTGAAGATGCTGCGGTATCTGCCGCTCCGAATCCGCCCTTTTGGATTTGGGCTGCACCTGCAGCGCCACTTCGAGTTGCTGCGTCCACAACTGCAGGTCATGCAGGAAGGACTGGAGGTCGGCAACCGTGACCTTGAATTCGTGGGAAATCTTATAAAACGGCTGCCAGGCGGCTAAAAAGAAATCAAATCGGGAGCGAAGTGGATCATCCTGCCGCAGCGAGTGCTCCAGTTGCAGGTTTGCCCAGTCGGTTTCGTTCAACTGCGCCTCGCAGACCACCTTTGAACCGGCATCAATCAAATTCCGGATCATGGCCTCACCGGAATACACCTCCCCGCCATACAGATTGATTTTAAACTCCCGTACCCGCTTGGAGAGCTGGGTAAACTTGCCAGGGCAGTACAATTCGAACACCACTGCCTGCCGGGTCAGATGAACCGGGACGCCTACGAACATGCCGCCCTCCTCATTCTTGAATTTTACTTGCGTGCCGAACACTCCTTCGGCTGGAATACCGAAAGGCGCCGCGGCGGGCTGGTTCCCCAACGCCGCCGGCCGGTGACTTATTCCGTTTTGACCCGTCTCATTCATCTATTTGCAAGAATGAATCATTTTCCAAGCCAAACAAGTTGATTATCCGCGTATTAATCCGCTATTAAATTTAATAATGGCATCCACATTGCTTTTCAAAGCTTGCCGGCCATGATTAAAGCAAAATAGCTGTGCGCCGGGCTGGAGATACACACTGAGTCAGCGGGCTTTGTCTAATTGTAGGGCAAAAATGTCTGGGGCGTTTTTTATAACTGGGCTAATCCAGTTTCGGCTATAAGTCAAAAACTATGAACATCGAATCAACGCGGAAGAGCAGTTGGATAAATGTGGCGAGGCTGGTTTGTTCGATGGCCTCAATCGGGGCATTGTTGTCGGCGCCTAACGCCCGGGCAGTGGGCTTTTTATTGCCCAATCAAGACCCGGAAGCCATCGCACGCGGTGATGCCTTTGCCGCCACGGCCGATAATCCTTCCGCTATTTATTACAACCCTGCCGGCATTACACAGATTCAGGGTCAAAACATCCGTCTGGGAATCTATGCCATTTCACCGGACTTCAAATACACCTCACCGACCGGCCAGAAGGACCGGGTTGATTCAAATTTTCAATACGTGCCACAAGCTTACTACACCTGTTCATTCACGAACGTGCCGATCTCCATCGGGCTTGGTGTGTATGTTCCATACGGCTTATCGCTCGATTGGGGAAACAATGCCCCCTTCAATACCGTTGCTGAGAGTGGCAAGCTGCTGTACGTGTCGTTTAATCCCGTGGTTGCCTGGCATCCCATCCCATCCCTGTCAATTGCCATCGGACCCACCATTAACTATTCTGAGGCGAAATTTTCGCAAGCCCTTAACCCATTCATTCCGGGAAGCCTGTTTCACTTTACCGGCAATGCCACGGGCTGCGGCTTTAATGCGGGCGTCTTGTGGCAGCCTCATCCCATGTGGTCGTTCGGTGTTAATTACCGCTCTCCCACCACACTCGATTATAGTGGCACCATCTCGACCACGCCCAGCCCTCCCTACCCTGCGCCTGGCTCCGCCAACGCCAGCATTAACTTCCCCCAATACGTAACCGGTGGCGTGTCATTTCGGCCGACCACCAATTGGAATTTTGAATTCGATTTGGAGTGGACCGAATGGAGTGTGGACAAACAACTCACTTTTCAGGATGCCACCCTGGGCAATCCTTCGCTGACCCTGGATTTTCGCGACAGCTTTATCTACGATTTCGGGATTACGCGACAACTTGGTCGTGGCTACTTCGTCAGCGTCGGGTACATCTTCGCCCAAAACTCGAGTCCGGATGCAAATTTCAATCCTTTGATTCCCGACGCCGATTTGCAATTGGGCAGTGTGGGTTTCGGCCATCACGGCCTGCACTGGGATTGGGCCCTGGCTTACCAGTTCGCCTATAATGGCGGCCGCTCTGTAAGCAACGACGCCAGTCCCCAGGCGGATGGAAATTATACCACCTACAATAAGGCGATCAATCTGGCCGTCGGCTACAAATTCTAATTGGTCAATCCGGCGCGGACAAATGGTTTGAACCACGGCTTTCCCGTGCCACATCCAGATTAATTTGCTCCACCCAGCTTTGGATCCACTGCTCACAGACGCTGGCTTTGATGGTCAATTGCGGGTGGGCCTGAATCGTCAGGCTTAACTGATTTTGGAAGGTCAGGCAGCCGGCGGCGAATTGCTGGAAGCTCAGAACCGGAGGCGAAAACAACCACGGCCCACGGCACGCCTCAACGGTAATTTCCTTCGCCGAATCCCAGACGCCCAGATTGGAAAAGGAACCCAGACTCAATTGCGAAACCGCCAGTCGCGTGGCAACCAGGAACTTGCGCACTGCGTGCGGGGCGAATTTACCCAAAGAATACGCCTGCCAATTCGCCCAATGCTCCTTGCGGTCCATTGCCGCAAAAATTTTGCGGTGCGTTTCCTCAATGGTTTCGCCCGCTTTGACTTTGACGCCGATGTAACTGGCGAAATTTGCCGTGTCGCGATCACGCTGCGTTTTTCCGCGGAGATTCACCGGCACCATCCAGGGCACATCTGCCGATGCATTCTCCAGGAAGGGGCGAATTCCTCTGGTTAAATTGTTCAGCAAAAATGAATTTACCGTCACGCCGATTCGCTTGCTGGCGGTTTTGATCTTGCTGGTCTCAACCTCATTGAAAAGCTGCCAAGCAACCGCAGTGGGCGGCTGGGGTTTATGAGCTTCGTTCGCGCCCGGTCGAATCACCCGCGAATTCCAACGGGGAAGCTTTCGGGATTCCAGGTATTTCTGCCCCAAGCCAAGCACTTCAAAGCCCGACGGGGTGGCGGGGTGTGTTTGCTCCGCCAATGCGCCAATATTTGCCCCCCTGCTTCGGAGAATATGCGCAAATCCGCCAATTCCGTCATAGTCAGCGTGGCGGAGAAAAATCCATTCTGGTTCAGATTTTGCCGAATCAACCCGCCCAAAGCGAACACCGATATATTCACCCAGGTCCTCGGCCGCAACAAACCATGGGCTTATTGGATCAGAGATTTTTTTCCGGTCCCCCATATGGTTATTTTAATACGTGCTGATTTTACCAGACGTGGCAATAATTGCCAGTGCCTCATATCCCCAGCGCAGCATGCGCTCGGTGGTTTCCCAGCCGATGCAGGAATCGGTGATGCTGACGCCGTACTTTAATTCGGCCGGTTTGCGCGAGATGGGCTGGTTCCCCTCATGTAAATGGCTCTCGACCATCAGGCCGATGAGCGAACGCGTGCCGCCAGCGCGCTGTTCAATGACGCTATGCCAGACATCCTCCTGTTTGGCAAACTGTTTGCTGGAATTGGCATGACTACAGTCCACCATCAAGATCGGCGCGAGTTTCTCGGAAACCAATTTCTGTTCGGCAGCCTGGATGCTCGCCGCGTCGTAATTGGTCATGGCGCGGCCGCCGCGGAGGACGACATGCGCGTGCGGATTGCCGCTGGTGCGGACGATGCTGGTGACGCCGTCTTCGTTGATGCCCAGAAAACTGTGGGGATGGCGGGTGGCCCCCATCGCATCGATGGCCACTTGCAGGCTGCCATCCGTGCTGTTTTTCAAGCCGACGGGCATGGAGAGGCCGCTGGCCATTTCGCGGTGCGTCTGGGATTCCGTGGTGCGGGCGCCAATCGCCGCCCAGGTAATCAGATCGGCCGTGTATTGCGGCACGATGGGGTCCAGAAACTCCGTGGCGGCCGGCAACCCCATGCCGGTGATCTCCAGCAGCAGCCGGCGGGCGATTTTAAGGCCCGTGCCGATATCCTGCGAACCATCCAGGTGCGGGTCGTTGATTAGCCCTTTCCAACCAATGGTGGTGCGGGGTTTTTCAAAATAGACGCGCATGACAATTTCCATCCGGTCAGCCAGTTGTTTGCGCAGGGCATTAAGCCGGGTGGCGTAATCCAGCGCGCTCTTTTCGTCGTGAATGGAACAGGGCCCGATAACTACCAGCAGGCGCGGGTCTTCCTGGCGCAAAATGCGGATGACCCGTTCCCGACTGCGGGCCACGGTGGCATTGGCCGTGTCGGTGGTCGGCAGCTGCGCCTTGAGGGCGCGCGGCGAGAGCAACGGCACGATTTCTTTGACGTGCAGATCCTGCGTTCGATACATGCTCAGTAGTATAGCGTAGCCGGGAGGGACGGAAAGTTCAGATTTCTCCGCCAGTTTGAAAAGTTTTCTTGAAATCGTTCAACGCGAGGCGACCGAGGCGGCATTGGACATGTGCAATCGTTTTGGTTACTCTGGGCCCGGGGAAAAATAATATTTATGAACGGCGAAAAATTGAATAGTGAAGAAAAGGCGCTGCTGAAGATGAACACCGATGAAAAGGCGCTGCAGATCAATCTGGACGCAAAAAAATACGGCACCTTCGCGGAGATTGGCGCCGGCCAGGAGGTCGCCCGCCGTTTCTTTCATGTGGGCAAGGCTTCCGGCACGGTGGCCAAAACCATTTCCGCTTACGACATGTCGGTCAGCGACGCCATCTACGGCAAGGCCGACCGCTACGTCAGTCGCAAGCGCCTCCAGGCCATGCTGGACCTGGAATACGATTTATTGCTCAAGCGGTTGGATTCCACCCGCGGCGAGAAATGCACCTTTTTCGTCTTTGCGGACACGGTGGCCACCAAGCGGGACGAGGGCCAGGGCTGGCTGGGAGTGAAATTCCAGTCTCAAATCCGGGAGGAACCTTCCCAAATCATCATCCACGTTCGCACCCTGGACAAGGAAAGCCTCCGGCAGCAGGAGGCTTTGGGCATTATTGGCGTCAATTTATTGCACGGTGCCTTTTACCAATTCGACGAACCGGCGAAATTGATCGGTTCCCTGCTGGACGATCTTTCCAGCGCGCGCGTGGAAGTGGATATGATCAAATTTTCCGGTCCGGCCTTCAAGCAGGTGGACAACCGCTTGATGGCTTTACAACTTGTCGAGCAATGGCTGACCGAGGCCGCCATGTTCACGGCCGACGGCGAGGCGATTATTCCGGGTGAATTATTGTGGAAAAAGCCCGTCCTGCTGGAGCGCGGCAGTTTCCGGCCGCTCACCAACCCCATGCTGGACATGATGGAGCGCGCGCAGGAACAGTTCATCCGGGAGAAATGTGCTCCGGGTGAAAAGCCGATCGTGCTATTCGAGATGACGATGCGCCAGCTGCAGGTTGGCAACAGCATCGATCACCAGGATTTTTTGGACCGGGTGGATACGCTGGGCGCCCTGGGAAAACCGGTGTTGATCTCGAATTTTTTAAGGTATCACCGCCTGGTGACCTATCTGTCGCGCCAGACCGACAAGCCCATCGGCCTGCCCATTGGCTTGGTGCGGCTGCGGGACGTGTTTGATGAAAAGTTTTACACGGATTTACCGGGCGGCCTGATGGAATCCCTCGGGCAGCTTTTCAAAAACGGGGCAAAACTTTACGTTTATCCTTCGCTGGACAAGAAGACCGGCAAGCTGACCACGGTGGAGACCCTGGAGGTGGCGCCCAATCTGCGGCATCTCTACGCCCATCTGGTGGAAAATAATTTCATCGCCAATATCACGAACTACAACGCGGATTACCTCCGGGTTTATTCGGGCGAGGTGCTGGCGAAAATCCATTCCGGCGATGAAAAGCTGTCGGAAATCATTCCCGCCCCCATTTTCGAGGTCATCAAGGCCAAAAAGCTGTTCGGCTGGGCGCAAAAGCCTGCCGCCCCAGTTTGACGCCCGCCAGCCAACCTGCGCGGGCAAATTTGAAAATTGACCGCAGGCGGTTGAATCGCTAGCCTTACCCTCCGTTTCCAAACGGCATTTATGCGACACACCATTTCAGTTTTGGTTGAGAACAAGTTCGGCGTGCTCACGCGCGTGGCGGGCTTGTTCAGCGGGCGCGGCTACAACATTGACACCCTCAATGTCGGGCCCACCCAGGATCCCAAACTTTCGCGCATGACCATTGTCACCCACGGTGACGAGTCCACCGTTGAGCAGATCATCAAGCAGCTAAACAAGCTCCCGGACGTGATCAAGGTGCAGGATTTTCACCCGGGCGAAGCAGTGGACCGCGAGCTGGTTTTGGTGAAAGTCAGCGTGGATTCCAAGTCCCGCGCCGAGGTCATGCAGATCACGGATATCTTCCGCGCCAAAATCGTGGACGTGCAGCCGAAGTCCCTCACCATCGAAATCACCGGCAACGACAGCAAGGTGGAAAAGTTCCTGAGCCTGATGGGCGGGTTTGGGGTTCAGGAAATCACCCGGACGGGCCAGGTCGCCCTACCGAGAATCTGATCCGTTTCCATCATTTCCAGGTTGCTGCGGGCAAAATTAACAATTAAGAAAAATCATTTTATGGCAAAAGTCTATACCGACAAAGACGCCGATCTCGGCGTGTTAAAGAAAAAAACCCTGGCTGTGCTCGGCTTTGGCTCACAAGGCCACGCGCACGCGCTTAACCTCAAGGACAGTGGCCTCAAGGTCATTATCGGCCTTTATGAGGGCAGCAAATCCATTCCCGTCGCGAAGGAAAAAGGGTTTGTAGTGGTGACCACCGCGGAAGCCGTCAAGCGCGCGGATGTCATCATGGTCGCCCTTCCCGATACCAAGCAGGCGGCGGCCTATGCGAAGGACATCGCGCCAAGCCTGGCCAAGGGCAAAACCCTCGTTTTCTCCCACGGCTTTTCCATTCATTTCAAGACCATCATTCCGCCGAAGGACGTCAACATCATTATGGTGGCGCCGAAAGGTCCGGGCCACACCGTTCGCCGCCAGTATGTGGAAGGCAAGGGTGTCCCCTCGCTGATCGCCGTTTATCAAAACCCCGGCAAGGACGCCAAGAAGATCGCGCTCGCCTGGGCCAAGGGCATTGGCGGCACCCGCGCCGGCGTGCTCGAGACCAATTTCCGCGAAGAGACTGAAACTGATTTGTTCGGCGAACAGACCGTGCTGTGCGGCGGCGCGAGCGCACTGGTGCAGGCCGGTTTTGAAGTGCTGGTCGAGGCCGGCTATTCCCCCGAGATGGCTTACTTCGAATGTTTGCACGAATTGAAATTGATCGCCGATCTGATGAACGAATCCGGCATCAGCGGCATGCGTTTCTCGATTTCTGAAACCGCCAAGTGGGGTGACGTTTCCGTTGGCCCCAAGATCATTGATGCCACCGTGAAGAAACGCATGAAAGCCGCGCTCAAGGACATCCAGACCGGCAAGTTCGCCAAAAACTGGGTTGCCGAATACAAAGGCGGCTACAAGAAGTACAACGCCCTGCTCAAGAAGGGTGAAAAGCATTCCATCGAAAAGACCGGTGCCAAACTCCGTGCGCTCATGCCCTGGATGGGCAAAAAGAACATCAAAGGTGCGCAAGCCGCCTATTGATCAGATCAATCTTAAACAAAAAGCCGCTGGAGTAATCCAGCGGCTTTTTTATTGGGTGGCGGGTCAAAATTCTTGATCCACCTTTCGCCGATCTTTTACAGAAGCGCAATGTGTCTCCGGCCGTTTCCAAAGCTCCAGAGGGCTGGAGCACTCCAGGACGCTTCGCGCGGTTCGGGTGCACTCGAATGACGCGCCAGAGTTTTGGAGATGGCGGCCCTGAGACCATCTCAAAACTCATTTTTGAGCCATCGAATCCGCCCGGTAGCTTCATAAAGATTTGCCACCTCGAAAACGTGAAGCTTAACGGAAACCGATGCGGCAGTTTCTTCCCTTCACCCTCCTCGCGCGGTCGGGTCGGACACATCACCCTTGTTAAAGTCCACGTATTCCTCGGTCAAATCAGCCGCATACATGACGGCGCCAGACCGACCAAGATTCAGGTTGATGTGCAGTTCGAATTCCTCGGGCGTGACGGCGGCACACAGCTCTTCGAATGTTGCCTTGGTCGGCTGGCCGCGCTTAAGGCTCCACAGTACTTTTTTGCTGCCGGCGGCGCTGTAGCCAATGTCAATTTTCTCCTCCACCACGGTGGCCGGTGAATAGCCGATGGCGTCAATAATCCGACCCCAGTTGGGGTCGCCGCCATGCCAGCTGGTTTTCACCAGCGCACTGTTAGCTACCGCGCGGGCGGCGGCATCGGCGTCCTGAACCGTCCGCGCGCCGTTTACCCGCACGGTGACCACGCGATGGACGCCCTCGCCGTCACGCACGATCTTCCGGGCGAGGTCGAGGCAGACGTGGGTAATCGCGGCTTGAAAGGTTTTGAACCCGGGGCTCTGCGCTTTGATCTTTGGGTTCCCGGCAAGACCGTTGGCCAGGATCAGCACCGTGTCGTTCGTGCTCATGTCACCATCCACGGTGATGCGGTTGAAACTCAGGGCGACGGCCTGGTTGAGGGCGGTCTGCAGCGTCCGCGCCGCGATCGCCGCGTCCGTGGTGATGAAGCAAAGCATGGTGGCATGCAACCCGGCGGGCGGCAGCGTGGCGGGCCGGGCTCCAGTGGGACTCATGCCCGGCTGAATCATCCCAGCGCCTTTGCAAATGCCGCCGACCCGCACCGTCTTGCCGCCAATCTTGCAGGCGATGGCGATTTGCTTCCGGTGTGTATCGCTCGTCATGATGGCTTCGGCGGCGTGATCTGCTTTTTCCGGCCCGGCGTCCAATAGCGCAGCCGCTTCAACGATGCCGGCGCGGATATTGTCCATGGGCATCGTGACGCCAATGCGGCCGGTGGAACCGACCAGGGCGGAACCGGCCGGCAGGTCCAAAGCCCGCTCGGTGAACGACACCATCTCCCGCGCATCCGCCAGACCCTGGCGGCCGGTGCAGGCGTTGGCGTTGCCGGAATTGACCACCACCGCGCGGACGAAGCCCTTTTTGACACGTTCCACGCAAAGCTTCACCGGCGCGGCGCAGACCTGGTTCGTGGTAAACAGGCCGGCCACGGCGGCGGGCTGCGCCGAGACAAGGAGCGCGAGGTCGCGCTTGGGCCCCTTGTTCGAGCCTTTGCCGGTACCGAGTCTCTTGATGTCGCAAAAAACGCCACTGGCCTTAAAACCGGCGGGCGCAACGATGGATCCGGGAATTTCTTTGAATGAATTTTTCATCAGGCGAAAAATAATTTGCGGACGATGGGGCGGGATTTCAAATCTATTTAAATCTTTATTGCATCAATTTCCAGCCGCACCATGCGGACGCGAACCCGATTCTCGTTGTCCGGCGGATGTTTGGCCACGTAACGGCGGGTGACGGCGGCGATGAATTCCTCGCGCCGGGCCTCCGGCACCCGCTGGACGTAAGGAATCCAGGTGGTGCGCAACCAGGTGGCAAAGCCCTCCGGCCCCGGATAGGTAGCGTCCTTGGGAGCCAATCCGATTTCCCGGCATTGAAAACCATATTGCGGCAGCCATTTTTCGTAATCGGCCGGGGCATGAAAAAAATACGGAGCCGGCATGCGCCGAAAAAATTCGCGCCAGCGTGACAGCCGCATTTCGGGTCGCAGGGCGAGAAAGACGTCGTGGGCATTGCCCTTGCCACCGCAAGAAACCACGAGGCGCCCGCCGGAATGCAGGACCGTGGCCGCGGCGCGAAGAAATTGTTCGTGGTCATCCACCCAGTGTAACGCCGCATTGGAGAAGAGCAGATCGACCGTGGCCGGCAGGGAAAACAGCTTCCGGCTGAGCTGACGAGCGTCGCAAACCTCAAAGCGCAGATTCGGATGGCGGGCGGGCGGAAATTTCTTCCGGGCGAACGCAATCATTTCTGCCGAAACATCTGTGCCGGTGACGAAACCCCGGGGAACGGACCGGGCAATTTCGGCGGTGACTTTGCCATCGCCGCAACCCACATCAAGGATCCGCTCTTCGCCGCGGAGGGACAGGCGGCCGATGAGCTCCCGTGCCCAGCTCTGCTGCACGGCGGAATTGGCCGCATATTGGGCCGCATCCCATGTCACGGGCCGGCTGGCAGCCGGAATTGCGCGTTTCATGAACGTAGGGGAATGAAAAAGCGAGCAGGGAGCTTCGGAACCTTGCCGATTAAACCAATCCCGCCGTTTCCGGCCAGCCGCAAACGATGTTCAGGCTTTGCACCGCCTGGCCGCTGGCCCCTTTGGTAAGGTTGTCTTCAGCACTTAAAACAATCAGCCGGCCCGTGCGTGGATCAAGGCGCCAGGCGATTTCGATGACATTCGTGCCGGTGACATTCTTGGTGTCCGGCAGGGCTTTGCCTTCCAGCAGGCGTACGAAAGGTTCATCGGCGTACGCTTTTTTGTAGGCCGCCGCGATTTTTTCTTCGCTCACATTTTCTGCCGGTGCCAGATACAGAGTGGTCAAGATGCCGCGATTCACCGGAATCAAGTGCGGTGTGAACTGGATGATCACCTTTTCATTCGCGGCCAGGGATAATTGTTCCTCAATCTCGGATAAATGCCGGTGCTTGGGGATCCCGTAAGGTCGGACGCTCTCGTTGCATTCCACAAAGAGATAGTCGGTCTCCGCTTTGCGGCCCGCCCCGCTCACCCCGCTCATGGAATCGGCAATAATGCCATTGGGCTTGATCAGCCCCGCCTTCAGTAGCGGTAGGGTCGGCAACAAAATGCTCGTGGGGTAACATCCCGGGGATGCGATCAGCCGCGATTTTTTTATTTCTTCACGGTAGATCTCCGGCAACCCATAGACCGATTTTTCCAGCAAATCCGGCGCGGGATGCTCGTGGGCGTAGAATTCCCGGTAAATTTCCGCGCTTTTGAGCCGGAAATCGGCGCTGAGGTCAATGACCACCGCGCCCGCCTCGAGTAATGGCAGCGCGTATTCAGCCGCGACCCCATGGGGAAGGGCGAGGAAAACCACGTCCGCCTGTTTGGCGAGCAACCCGGCGTTGGGTTCGACGAAGCGGAGATTTTTTGATTTGGGATGGCTGGAAAACTTCGGAAAAACCTGGCCCAGCATCTGGCCGGCATACTGGCGCGACGTCACGGCGACCAGGTCCGCTTGCGGATGGTGCAGCAGCAACCGGACAAGTTCCTCGCCGGAGTAACCGGAGGCGCCCACGATGGCGACTTTATTCGATCTCATACGTTTTTATCTTAACTCGCGGGTCGCGTGGTCGGCGACCCAAATTTTTACGGGGCAGGGGGTCACTTTCTGCAACTGGCAGCAAAAGAAAAACCCCGCCAGCCGAGGCCAGCGGGGCGTAAAGATTCCAAACGGATTAACGTTTGCTGAACTGGAAGCGTTTGCGCGCACCCGGCTGGCCGTACTTCTTGCGTTCGCGGGCGCGGGGATCGCGGGTCAACAGGCCCTGCGCCTTCAACGGCGGACGGAGGGCGGCATCAAATTGAATGAGGGCGCGGGCCAGGCCGTGGCGGACGGCATCCGCCTGACCATTGGGTCCCCCGCCGGCCACGTTGACGCGGACATCAAATTTTTCCACGGCACCCGCAACGGTCAGGGGCATGGTGGCGACGGAGCGCTGGGTTTCCAGCGGGAAGTAATTTTCAAACGCGCGGCCGTTGACGGTGATTTTGCCGTTACCGGTGGCGATCCGGACGCGGGCCACCGCAGTTTTGCGGCGTCCGGTCCCGAGAAATTCGTTGGTTTTGGTGGCAGCCATAAAAAATTAGTTCGCAGCTTTGAGCACGGCGGGGGTTTGAGCCTCGTGATCATGTTTCGGACCCTTGAATACTTTGAGCTTGGTGAGTAGAACGCGTCCGAGCCGGTTTTTCGGGATCATGCCCTTGACCGCGTGCTCGATGAGACGTTCCGGCTGCTTGGCACGGACTTGCTCAACGGTCGCATATTTCTCGCCGCCTTTCCAGCCGGAATAACTCATGTATTCCTTGGCGGTCTCCTTTTTGCCAGTCACGCGGACCTTTTCGGCGTTGACGACAATGACAAAGTCACCGGCATCAAGATGGGGAGTATAGACGGCCTTGTTTTTTCCGCGCAGGATGTCAGCCACCTGTACCGCCAGACGGCCCAGGACGGCGCCGTCGGCATCGATGACATGCCACTTGCGCTGGTCCAGATTAACTTTCGGCAAATGCGTTTTCATTTCAAATTCCAATAAAGAGTTGAAGAAGTTAACAAATGAACAGCCGAAGTCAATAGCTCTTTTTGGCACATCCTGGCGGGAAGGGTTATGGCGGGGTGGTTGGGCGTCCGTGAATTGGCAAAATGAGTTAAAACTTGATTTTTAAGCCCATTTCTGATCATGTCATATTACATAATTAATCAGCGAACTGCGGATGATTAATCAGCAAAAAACGTCGGTGTCCCCATTATACTTCGAATCATGAAAACCACCTTTGTTGACCGATTCTCAAAGTCTTTGGCTGCGGCGGTGCTTTTTCTTGCCTGGGCTGGGATCGCACACGGCGCTGTCACTTTTACGATTACGCCTTCGGTGGTAAGCAATACGTTTATCGGCCCGATCACATTGCTAATCAGCAACCTACCCACCGGCGATACCGTCGTCATTCAAAAATTTGCCATCGCTGCTTCCAATGGTGTGGTTGCCGCCGGCGACGAGTTGGCGCAGCAGTTTGATTTGACGGACAACCAGGCGCCCGTGGTGGTTGGCGGGGTGACGAATATTAACGTGCCCTTCGACTATAATTCAACCACGGGAGCCATCGCTGCAACGGTTCCTTTTCCCGGGGGCGACTTCTCGCAGGAAATTGTCGGGCAATATGGATTTGTGCTTTCCAGTCCGGTTGGGCATTTCCCGGCGCTAACCAACCTGTTCACCGTCACCAATTTTCCCTTTGCGCAGCAAATCAAGGGCAGCGTGACCAACAACAGCGGCTCCGCTGTTCCGTATGCCGGCATTATTATCTTCCCCGCGCCGCGCGCCGGTCACGATTTAGGGAACCCGGTGGCAGGGACGGTGGCCAATGGTTCGGGTGCCTATAGCATTCCATTGCCGCCGGGCGCTTATCTGCCACTGGCTTTCAAAAGTAATTATGTCGCCAATTACACAACTTCGCCGGTGGTCACGCTGACCAACGCGCAGACGGTCACCACCAACCTGGCGCTCACGACCGCTACGACCACCATCTCCGGCAAAGTGGTTGATGCCGTCTCGAGCAATATCGGGTTGCCCGGTTTTTTTGTGCCGGCCAATGGCACCAACCTTGCCGGCAACAATCTGATTGCGGTTGGCAACTCGGATACCAATGGCAACTTCACCATCGGCGTCACGTCCGGGTCCTGGAAACTCAGTGGCGATCCCAAAGGCCTGCTGCTCCACGGCTATTTAGCCTACGATAGTGGCACCAATCTTAACGCGGGCACCACCGGCTTTGTTGGAGGGTTTTACAAGGCCACGGCGCTGTTTTATGGCACCGTCAAGGACACCCTGGGAAATCCGTTGCCGGGCGTGGCCATTGAAGCGTACGACCATGACAACAATGTTTTTGATACGGACGGCTACACGGACCAGAACGGAAATTATGTGGCCGTGGCCTATGGCGGTTTGGGCAGCTCCGATCCGTGGGTGGAGGATGTTGACAACTCGAGCAGTTTCCCCAACTACGTCTTTTCCCAACCGCCAGCGTCACAAAATGGCGGTACGAATCTCGCCGTCGGCAGCGCCGTGCTGCAAAACCTAATCGCGCTCCTCGCGACCAATCAAATCACCGGCAATGTCCAGTATATCGGCACCAATCTGACCGGCGTGGGGGTGAGCGCTTATGCCACCTTCGGCACCAATAATTTCAACGTGAACACCGTGGACACCGATAGCAATGGCGATTATACGTTGACTGTAGGCAATGGGATCTGGAACGTGAGTGTGTATGATTGTGGCTGCTCCGACGGTGACAGTCTGAACAATGTCGTCAGCGGCTTGAATTACCAGGATCCCCCTGCCGACAATGTGACTATCAGCAACCACAATGGCGTCGCCAATTTCAACGTGCCCTCTGGCTCTTCCGGCTGCTCCGGAGTCCAAATCTTCACTACCTCCCTGCCGACGGCTCAACTCGGTTATTATTATGACAATTATCTCAACGGTTCGACCTGCAATGGCAACCCCAATTGGACCCTGAATGATCCGGCGGATTTCCCTACCAATCTTTACCTCAGTAGTTACGGCGAGATTTTCGGCACGCCCACCACGCTCGGCACCTATAACTTCAACGTTCAGCTTTCGGATGGGGCCGGTAATGCCACAAACGCGGAGATTTCGCTCACCATTACGACCAACTCCGCTCCGCTGCAAATTTTGTTTAACTCGCTACCCCCCGGCACGAACGGGGACTTTTACTTCCAAACACTGCAGGTTACGAACGGCACTCCCCCCTATGCCTGGTCCATTCCGGCTTATTCCCAGCCTCTGCCCCTCAATCTAATGTTGGATAACAGCGGCGATATCTCCGGCGTGCCCGCCACCAGCTTCGGACCGCATTATTTTGATGTGTTGGTGACAGACGCCCTGACCAACAGCGTGGAGATGGATGGATTATCCGTGGACATCATTGATCCCGCACTGGCACCCCTGGTCATAACGAATGTCGCTTTGCCCAACGGGACAGCCGGCCAGTCTTACGCTGTCCAGCTCGGCGCCATTGGCGGTCAATCCCCCTATAGCTGGTCGGTGGCTCCAGGTTCCATCAATCCGCCGGCGGGCTTGACGCTGTCCCCCGGTGGCTTGATTTCCGGCACTCCCGCCGCCGCCGGTTCGACTGCCTTCAAAGTTCAGGCCACTGACCAATACCACGACGTGGCCGGCCAGGTGTATAGCCTCAACGTGTCTGCCCAAGTCTCCCGGCCGGTGCTGGGCCCGGTCCAATGGAAACCCGGGCAGTTCGGCATGTTCCTCACCGGACAATCGAATCAGAATTACACCATCCAGGCTGCCACGGCTTTAAACCCGCCCAACTGGGTTACCCTGTTCGTGACGAATAACCCGGCCGCCAACGCTTACGTGGTCAAGGATCCCAACGCCACGAATAACAACCGATATTATCGCGCCGTGGTTGGGCCTTGAACCGGGTTTTCGCCGCAAAATCTGCTTTACAGCCGCCTGAAAATGGCCGACTAGTTTGCGATGCAGAAGCTTTCCCGAGCCCTAGTCGTTCCCATTGTTCTCGCCCTCATCGCGGGAATCTTTCCGAGTTCGAGCGCCCGCGCCGCTGACACCGCGGCGCCCGCCCAGAATAGCCCGCCCCCCGGCGTGGATATCGCCAAGACCCTGTCCACCGTCACCGGCGTGGCCATCTCGCCGTTATTGGGTGTCGGTGCCGTCGGCTGTTACCAGTACATGAAGGCCAAGTCGCCGGAGGAAAAGGCCAAATTACCGTGGTTCGCCAACCCACTTTTTTGGCTACCGGCACTGTTGCTCGTCGCGGCCTGCGCCGCCAAGGATTGTGCCGGCATTGTCCTGCCGCCGGGCCTTAAAAAGCCCATTGATGCTTTGGAAACGGTGGAACACAAGATTTCCGGGCTGGTCGCCACCGGCGCCTTCGTGCCGATCATGGTCAACATTATTCACGAAGCCAACTCCACGGCTGGACAACCGGCGGCCTCGCTGAGTTCCCTGGGTTTAGCGGTGATTGACTGGCACAACATCTTTTACAACGTCCTGGTGACTCCCGTTGCGATGGTTGCCTTCTTCATCGTTTTCCTCGCGTCCAACGCCCTCAACATTGTGATTCTTTTGAGCCCCTTCGGCGCGCTGGACGCCGGCCTGAAGGCTGCGCGCACCGCCCTCATCGGCACTGTCGCCGTCACTGCCTGGACCAATCCCTGGGTGGGCGTGGCGTGGGCGCTCTTGATCATCCTCTTTTCCTACCTGATCGCCGGCTGGTCATTCCGGCTCTCGCACTTTGGCCTGGTCTTCATCTGGGATTATTTCACCGGGCGCAAGCATCGCTTTCAGCCGGACGGGACCAGCAATGCGATGTTTCTCTCCCGTAAAATCAATAAAGTCCCTGCGCGTACCTACGGCAAATTACAGCGTGCTGCCAATGGGGACCTGATCCTTGATTATCGTCCCTGGCTCGTACTGCCCCGCCGCACTCTGATCATGCCCGCGGGGTCATATGAAGCCGGGCGCGGATTATTCTACTCGGAGATTTTGCGCGTGGAAGGCGATTACGCCAAAACCATGATTCTACTGCCGCCGCGTTACCTCGGCCACGAGGAAGCGGTGGCGAAGATTTATCAATTCGCCGGCGTCCGCGATGTGGGGATGCGCGCCGCCTGGTCTTGGTTCAAGAGCCTGTTCGGCGCTTCCCGCACTGCCGCCGCCAGAACCTGAGCGATACCGCCGAGAATCGGTGGCCATCTGCGGTGGGGGGACTCAGGCGAGCTCAATCCTGTTATGGTCGGATCCTTTCGATTTGATGAACCGCGCCGTTGGCGCCCGGAAAATGCTTTTATTCCCTTCCCCTTCGGCATTGCCCAATGCTGGCATCAAACAGGCCTTTGGCCCTGCAATTGTCGGCTTACCCCCCAAGATACGCGCTTTTGACCTGCGGGTTGGCCCGCAATAAAGCCGAATCGCCCTCCAGGGTGATTTTACCGGTTTCCAACACGTAGCCATAATGGGAGATTTCCAGGGCGCGATTCGCGTTTTGTTCCACCAATAAAATGGTGAGCTGCCGCTCGCGGTTGATCTGCACGATCTTTTCAAAAATAGCTTTCACCAGCAACGGCGCCAGTCCAAGCGACGGTTCGTCCAGCATCAGGAATTCCGGGCGGGCCATGAGGGCGCGTCCAATGGCCAGCATTTGCTGCTCGCCGCCTGAGAGCGTTCCCGCAATTTGCGCCGCCCGTTCCTGTAGGCGCGGAAATGTCACATAAACAAACCCGAGTTCGCGCCGAATCGCCGCGTGGTCGCGTACCAGGTAGGCGCCCATTTGCAGGTTTTCAAGGACGGTAAGGTTGGCAAAAATCATTCGGCCTTCCGGCACATGAGACAGACCCCGCTGCACGATGGCGTGCGGAGGCAGACCGGAGATCGTTTTTCCCTGATAAACAATTTCGCCGGCCTTCGGTTTCAGCAATCCGGAGATTGTCTTCAAGGCGGTGGTTTTGCCCGCGCCGTTGCTGCCGATGAGCGTGACAATGCTGCCCGCCGTAACCGACAGGGAAATGCCATGAAGTGCGGAAATCGCGCCGTAGCCAACCTGGAGATTTTTGATTTCCAGCATCTACTTTATTTCCTCCTCGCCCAGGTACGCGGCAATAACCCGGGGA
>Ga0302319_10008115_pt1 | contig 20519 bp, 12 predicted proteins | sample Bog_T0_2_FD_203319 | JGI IMG/M metagenome (GOLD analysis project Ga0302319, IMG submission 203319) | Peat permafrost microbial communities from Stordalen Mire near Abisko, Sweden - Bog_T0_2 | ecosystem: Environmental > Terrestrial > Soil > Wetlands > Peat | place: Sweden: Abisko, Stordalen Mire... | reverse complement strand
CATGCCGCCTTCCATGGAAAAAGCGTTGACGTTCCACGGCGAAGGAATTTTGATGGAAACCTTGTCCCATGCGCCGAGTTGCGGCGCCGCGTTTCCGGGGGCCGCCAGATCCGTCGTGCCTTGAAACTGCCAGGAACCATTCAGGCAGATCTCCTGCCGCACTGGTTCTTCATATCGGCTCACGATTCCTCCTTGAGGCGCAAAAGCCCGGTCAAATTCTACGCCATCGGCGACCACAGACTTTGTGTGAAAGCCGATTAAGGAGATTAGCGGCAGGATTATCGCACGCAGTTTCATGAGACAAATATCTGTGACGAAACAAAATTTCAACGGTTAAACCGATCGGAAATCAAAGCCGGTGCATTGATGTCAAAACACACCAAGTTTGCACCGCGCACAAATGAACCGGCCTTCGACCTTGGAGACCGACGGGCTCTGGGACATTTACACTGGATTCTGAACGAGGCTATTTCAACCGGACCGGAGCCACAATCACCGAAAGCGGGGATGCAGTGCTGGCAAGTTTCCTGTTTCCTTCGGACCTGCTCACGGGCCATGAACCAAGTCTGGTAGGGCGGGCAGTCCTCTGCACGCCGTCGTAGCTATGATGGCCTACGAAAGGAATAATGAGGATCGACCATCGCGGTCCCCTCGCCCCTCAAAGGGGAGAGGGATCAAGGGTAAGGGGTGAGACCACGTAAGTCGTTAGAAATCAATACCGACGTTCTTAGGTTCATGAAAGTTCCCTGTTCGTGCGACAATGCCTTCTGGGTAGGGCGTCGCACTCCTGTGCGCGCCGTCGTGGCTGACATTCAATCGACCATTCAAATCCTTTCATAAACATCAACAGCGGCGCATCTTGTCTATCCTGTAAATCCTGTCAAAAATGTTCTTTGAAACCGCTCCGCATTTCCATTGCCAGACACCATTTCCGGGAGAATACTGTTCAACAGCCTATTAGGGTCTGTCTGAAAAATCGGCAGAGACGATGACGGCGCGGGATTTACCAATTGGGTCCAGCGTCACGCTGGCCGCAGGATGGTCCCCATTTTTCAGGCGGACTCTCAAAAAAGAAAGATTCATTATGGAATGCGTAGCTTTAGACACGACATTGGGGAAAATTCTCCATTGGTGCACCGAACAGAATGCCACCGATCTTCACGCCCAGGTGGGCACGCGGTATTCCTACCGGGTGGATGGCAACCTGTTGCGAATTCCGACGGAGATTTTTCCCGCGCCCGACAACGACAACCTTCACCAGATATTGCGGCAGGCATTCTCTACCACCATTTGCGACCATCTCGAAAAGCATCATGAGATGGACTTGAGCTTTCTCTGCGATCGCGTTCGCTATCGCGCCAACTTCAGCAAGCAACAGGGCATGCAGTCGTTCGCATTTCGGGTGGTGCCGTGCCGGATTCCCAATCTGGACGACCTCCAACTGCCGTCAACCCTGGCTGAACTCATGCAAAGTCCGCGCGGCCTGGTGTTGGTGACCGGCGCCTCCGGCCAGGGCAAAAGCACCACCGCCTGCGCCCTGCTCCAGCAGCTAAACGAAACAACTTCCCAGCGAATTGTCACCATTGAAGATCCTATCGAATATTTGTTTGAGGAGAAGCTATGCGAGTTTGAGCAGCGCGAAGTGGGGGTGGACACGGACTCATTTGCCACCGGCATCCGCAATGCCATGCGCCAGGATATCGAGGTCGTGTTTATCGGAGAAATCCGGGACGCCGAAAGCATCCAGGCCGCCATTCAGGTTGCTGAAAGCGGACATTTGGTCCTGGCCACTATGCACGCCGATTCCGTGGAGCAGGCCATCGACCGCATCCGTGAATTTCATCCCGCGCCGGAGCAGGCCAGCGCCAGCGCTTTGCTTTCGCGGACGCTCAACGCGGTGGTATGCCAGCGTTTGGTCCCGAGCACCTTCGACCGCCGGATTCCCTGCCTGGAAATCATGAAGCGGAATTTGGGGGTGCAGGAGGCCATTAGCCAAAACAACCTTCACCTGTTGACCGGAAATATTGAGGCCTCCATCAACGAGGGCATGCACAGCTTCGACCAGTATTTGATGCAGCTGCGCAAGAGCGGGCGGGTCACCCTGGAAGTGGCCAAGCATTACGCCAATAACTGGGAAAAAGTCGAAATGGAAAGCCACGGTTTCCTGCCCGCCCTGCCCGGCATCCTAAAACCCGGCAACGAAAGTTGATTCTTTCCGCGAGGAAAATGTTCTTGAGAAAAGTCGTGCAGTGAACCCGTGGAGCGGACCGAGTAGGTGTGCTTGAGGACATCGACCAAAAGATTTGACGAAGACGGATTAAATTCCGGCGAGATCTTCCGCGGATCAGCCCGTGCTCTTCATTCCGAAGGCGATGCCGTTGACAGTGAGGGCCAGCAGGCGGCGCAGGGTTTCGGTGCGCTTTTTTTCGTCGGTTTGCCGCCACCGCTTGAGGAAGCGGATTTGCATGTAGTTCAACGGGTCCACCTGCGGGTTGCGCAGGGCGATGGACTGTGCCAGCACCGGCTGATTTTCCAGAAGTTTTTTGCGGCCGGAAATCTTTAGGACCATGGTAACGGAACGATAGAACTCAACTTCGATCATGCCGAAAACCTTTTTGCGCACGGCCTCGGATTCCACCATGCCTGCGTATTCACCGGCAATGCTCAGCTCCGTTTTGGCGAGGGAAATTTCGGCGTTGTCGATCAATTGCCGGAAGAAGGGCCATTGAGCGTACATTTTTTCCAGCCGGGCCAGTCCATCGCGATGGTTCGCGGCAAATGTCTCCATGGCGTGGCCCACGCCGTACCAGGCGGAAACCAAATGCCGGGATTGCGTCCACGCAAACACCCAGGGAATGGCGCGCAACTGCCGGACATCGCGCGTGGCCTGACGGCGGGATGGCCGCGAACCCAGCCGCAGATGCTCAATCAAATCGATGGGCGTGGCCTGCCAGAAATATTCCGTGAACTCCGGCGTTTGATAGACAAGCTGCTGATAAAATTCAAAAGACCTGCGCGCCAGCTCATCCATGTCGCGTTCCCAAAATGTTAATTGCGCGGTGAAATCCGCATCATTCACCACGCACTGGCTGGCGATGACGGCGGAGGTGAGCTGTTCCAAATTTCGCTGGGCAATTGCCGGGTTGGAATATTTTAGGGAAATGACTTCGCCCTGTTCCGTGATGCGCAGGCGACCCCCGTGCGCGGCATGCGGTTGGGCCAGCAAACTGCGGTGGCTGGCGCCGCCGCCACGATCAATGGTGCCGCCTTTGCCATGAAAAAAGCGCAGCTTGACTCCGCATTCATCCGCCACGCGGGACATTTCCTTTTGCGCGCGATAGAGAAACCAGTTGGCCGCGAGGTAACCGCCGTCCTTGTTGGAATCCGAATAGCCCACCATGACTTCCTGCACCGTGCCGCGTCGTTGCAGATGAGCGCGATATCCATGATCGGCCCAGAGGTTGGATAGAATCTTGCCCGCATTTTCCAGATCGTGAATGGTTTCAAACAGCGGGACAAGATCGAGGTCGTTGACGGCGGCGTGACGGGCGAGTTTGCGCAGCTTCAGGATATCATCGGCGCTTCGCGTCATGCTGACGATAAAATGATCCGCAGCGCGTGATCCGTGGACTTTTTGAATGTCGTGAATGGCCTTGAGTTCCCCCAGCAATTCTTCCTCGGCATCGTCGAGCTTGCCACTATGGTCGCGAAAATCGAGTTCGGCCAGATGGAGGCCAAAGGTTTTCACTTGGTTGAGCAGCCTTTGGATATGGCCGTTGGCGGCGCGGTGGGCATGCTGGCGGCGCAAGCCCTCTTGGATTTCCTCCAGAGCGCTGATGATATGTTCCAGCGATGCTTTTCCCTCCATGATTTTGGAACTCAGCTCCGTCAGGCGCGTGCGAAAGACTTCATAGGGCTGGTGGGGAGTGAGCGAGCCGGGTTGTTCGATCTTCTTTCGGGTCTTGACCGGCTCGCTCGCGTGGGATAGCTCCTTCAACAATTCATTAATCTCCCGGCGATAAAAATCCTTGATCGTGCGCGCGTGCCAGTCGGCGGCTTCCCGGCTTAAGTCCGGGGTGACGTAGGGATTGCCGTCCCGGTCGCCGCCCACCCAGCTTGCAAAGGTGAGGAATTGACGCTTGCGTTTGACGTCGGGGTAGTGTGCGGCCAGTTCGGTGTCGAAGGCCTGATAAAAATTGGCGACCGTCTCAAAAATGGCGCGCTCGAAAAAGTACAGCGTGCTTTCCACTTCCTGCAGCGGGCCGACGCGTTTTTCGCGGACTTCCTCGGTTTGCCAGAGCGCTTCGAGGACTTCATCCGGATGATCCCAATTGAGCGAGAGCCGGCCGATTTGATGAAGCAGAATACGGCGCTTGGCTTCAGTGGGATGAGCCGTCAACACCGGTTGGATCTCCAATTCGTTCAGGCAATCCTGCAATACCTCGGAACGAATGCCAGCGCCTTTCAGGTCGCCGAAGAGCCGGCGCAGGGACATGGACGGGGCGGGTTCCGTTTCCAGGTGGCGGACGCGGGCGCGTTCCTCGCACAAATTCACCAGCTGAAAAAACAGACTGAAGGCGTGGGTGATCTGGTAGGCGCTTTTGACGTTGAGGCGATTGATGATGGCCAGTTTGCGCCGGAGGCTCATGTGATTGCCGTCGCGCCGGTTGCTGATGGCCAGATCCCGAATTTGTTCGAAATGCCGGAAAAGGACTTCCCCGGCCTGTTCCCGGATGATGGCGTCAAAATGACTGCCCAACCGGGCGATTTCTTGTTGCAGAATATTACTCACGGTTGGATCGCAATATATGCGACCTTCGCCGCGATGCAACAAATCCTGCTGAAATAAGAAGTTTTTGACAGGATTTACGAGATTAACAGAAGTGGGGACTGGATTATGGCGCCGTTGGCGAAAGTGCTTGCCCACCTCAACCCGCCCTCTCCGCGTCGCTCCGGGAGGCGCGGCGAGGGAGAATTATCCGCCAATTGTCGATAATGCCTGGCGAATCAAGTTCATGGAGTCAATGGCGCTCGCTTCGCCGGCAACCGGACTATTACGGCGGCCCCGCGGCCAGCTTCGCTCGTGATCTCCAAAGTCCCACCATGGGCGGCGATGATTGCCCGGCAAATCGAGAGACCCAAGCCGTTGCCGCTGCTGGACCGCGATTTGTCGGCACGATAAAACCGTTCCGTCACGCGCGGTAAATCCTCGGCGCTGATGCCGGGGCCGGTATTGCTGACGGAAATCAGGGCGAAGCTGTTTTCCGGTTGAATGCCGACGCGCGCCTCCCCACCCGGCTGATTGTACTGGATGGCGTTGGTCAGTAGATTAACCAGCACTTGTCCGATCCGCTCCGGGTCGCCCGTGATTCTGGCAGGCTTCAGATCCGTGAATAGCTGAACGCCTTTCTCCCCGGCGAGAGGCTGCACTAAGTGCAGCGAATCCTCGACGATCGGCGCCAGGTCAAACGCGACGTGTTTCAATTTTTCCTGGCCGGCGTCAAAGTGGGCCAGCTCCAGCAAGGATTCCAAGAGACGCCGCATCCGCTGGGCGGCGCGCTGACAGGCTTCCACGGTTGCCTTGTAGTCGGCGGCGGACCGGTCGCGATTGAGCGCTATCTGCGTTTGGGTAATGATGACCGAGACCGGCGTGCGCAATTCATGGGCGGCATCGGCCGTGAATTGTTGCTGTTGGGCAAAGGCGGTTTCCAGGCGGGCAAAGGTCGAGTTCAACACGGCAGCCAGTTCGCCCAGTTCGCTGCCGGTTTCGGCCACATTGATGCGCTGGGACAAGTCGCCGCTGGAGATTTTTACGGCGGTCTGGCTGATATCGGCGATAGGCTGGATGGCGCGGGAAACCATCCACCAGCCGCCCGCCAGTCCAAATGACAAAATGGCCAGCCCGACGAGGATCAGGCTGATCGCGGTTTCCCTCATTTCTTTTGTTTCAGCCGAAATGGAGGAGCCAATGACGATGGTTTCCCTGCCAGGCAACGTGGCCGACAATACGCGGTATTGGCCGTTAGGCGTTACGATGGGCATGTGCGACTCCGGGCCGGGTCCGGGGTGGTCGCCGGCGGCGGGTGGCGGGGGCGGGATGGCAAGATGTTCCGGCACGACGCCGCGTTGCGTGATGAGTTCCCCATTCCGGTCGCGAATCACGAGAAAGAAATCCGGCGCCGCGCTGTTCTGGTTGGTTTCGAAAAGCAACGCCACCCGCGGTGGCAGCTCAAAATTCTTGAGCGAATGGTGATCGTGCCTGTCCATGTCATCGATCGGCGGCCCATTGGGCGCTTGAGCGTCCGGTGAGAACTGGTCCGGCGGCGGCCCTTCCAAGGGCGGATGTTCACCCGGCGGCGGCCCATGTGGGTGCAGAGCGTCGACGACGGCGGCGAGGTGCCGGTGCAAATCGTTGTCGACCCGGCCAAATTGTCTGCCGCTGTCGAGTTGGTAGGCTGTCAGTCCAAAGCCGGCCAACACGGCCACGAGAATGAGGCCGTACCAGATTTGCAACTGCCAGCGAATGGATTTGGCGATTTTCATTATTCGATGCAGTAACCGTGCCCGCGCCGGGTCACGATGAAATCCGCGCCCAGTTTTTTTCGGACGTTGGAGACATGCACGTCCAGCAGATTGGAAAGCGTGCTGTCATTTTCATCAAAGAGGTGTTCGTAAAGCTGGGTGCGGGTGACGACTTCGCCGCGGTGCAACGCCATGAATTCCACGAGGGTGTATTCTCGGGCGGTCAGTTCCACGGGTTTGTTGCCCAAGGATACGTTCCGCGCGGCCGTATCAATCTGCACCTCGCCGATTTCAATGAGGTTGGTGGTGTGGTTGCCGGTCCGGCGGATCAGTGCGCGCAGCCGGGCGAAAATTTCCTCCAAGTCAAAGGGTTTGATGACGTAATCGTCCGCGCCGATGTCCAGTCCACGCACCCGGTCGCGGGTCTGGTCCCGGGCGGTGAGCATGAGGACTGAGGTTTTTTTGGTCTGGCGCAACCGCTTTAAAACTTCCCAGCCATCCATTTGCGGCAGCATCACGTCGAGGACGATGGCATCGTAATCATAACTCTCGGCATTGAACAGGCCGTCGGCGCCGTTGTTGGCCGAGTCCACGGCGTACCCTTCCTCGCGCAGGGCCTGAGCCAGGCTGGCCAGCAAATCGGGTTCGTCTTCAACTATCAGGATTCTCATTCGTTGGATGGGCGGAATGTGGCATGAACCACAAAAATCCGCCAGTCCCGCATCGTCGCACACCCAACCTTAAGCCGGCATTAAGGCAACGTGACGTTGCCTCCAATTGCGGTCTCCCGGCCGCGGCACGCGACGCCTGATGATTCTCCAATCCGACCCTTGGCAGGATAACCGGCGGGCCGTCTTATCTTTCAACCGTCCAAACTATGACGGATGGTTTCGAGGAGTTTGTCGGCTGCAAAGGGCTTTTGGACAAAATTTTCTCCCTGGCGCAATTCAAACTCCCGGCCGGCGATTTCCGGGCTGTAACCGCTCATGTAGACGATCTTCAGGGCCGACTGACTGGACTGAAGCTGCCGCGCAAGTTCATGGCCCGTCATGCCCCCCGGCAAGACCAGGTCAGTTAGCAGTAACGCTACTTTGCGGCTTTGCGCCAACCATAGGTCGACCGCCTCTATACCGTTGGACGCCAACACCACGTCGTAACCGCGTCGCTCAAGCATCTTGCAGATTAATTTGCGCACCGCCGGCTCATCCTCCACCAGAAGAATCGTTTCTTTGCCTCCGGTTGGGTTGGCTTTGGCCTCAACCTTGGCCGATTGGGTCGCCCCTTCGCCGCTGGCGGGGAGGAAAATGTGGAAGGTCACTCCCGATCCCGGGCGATTGTCCACCTTGATCCAGCCACGATGCTGTTTCACGATCCCGAAGACCGTCGCCAATCCGAGACCGGTGCCTTTGCCCGCTGCTTTCGTGGTAAAAAAGGGCTCGAAAATCTTGGGTAAAATATCCTGCGCGATGCCACCCCCCGTGTCGCTGACGCTCAGGCAGGCATAATCTCCAGGGGCGGCGTCGGGATACCGGCCCGCCATTTCGTCAGTCACTTGTTTTTGCTCGGTCTCAATTCGCAATCGTCCGCCGGTCGACATGGCGTCGCGGGCGTTCACCGCCAGATTCATGATGATTTGATCGATCATCCCTGCGTCGGCGCGCATCAATAGCGGCGCCGCGTGCAAATGAAGCTGTAATCGAATGTCTTCACCAATGATCCGTTGCAGCATCTTCGCAAGGTTGGTGACCAATTCATTCAAATCGAAAACACTGGCCTGCATCACCTGGCGGCGGCTGAACAACAGGAGCTGGCGGGTCAATTCCGCCGCCCGATTGGCGTCCGCGCGAATCTGCTGCAAGCCCTCAACGACTTCTGCCGGCAATTGTTCGACCATCTCGATAAGTTCGGTCTGCATGAGCAGCGCGGCGAGAATGTTGTTGAAATCATGGGCTACACCGCCGGCTAATTGGCCAATGCCTTCCATCTTTTGCGATTGCCGCAACTGCATCTCCAGCTGACGGGCCTGGGTCATATCGCGAAAAATCCAGATTCGCCCACAACTGATGCCGTTCTTGTCACGCACCGGCGAGGAGTAACGATCCACGATCGTGCCATCGACAAACTCAAGTTCATCCCGGCTGATCTCTTCAGGATGGGCATAATTGTAAGCAATCTTGTCCGTCACCTGACGTGGATCCTTTGCCCGGCTTGCAACAAACTTTACCTGCACGGTATCGTCTTTGTCCTGGGAGATATGCGGGGGAATCTTCAATAAGTCGTTCATCCGCTGGTTTTGAAGGATTTTCTTTCCCTGATTATCAATCATCAGAATGCCGTCCGGCGCGGCCTCCATTTGGGCCTCCATGAGCGCCGTTTTCCAATGCAATTCATCCACCTTGGCCAGGCGCTCCATTTCGCCCGCCACGCGCACCGCCGCGATCCGCAGGATCGCCGTGGCGAGCTGCGCCTCGGGCAACGGCTTGGTATCCAGCAGCGCCATCAAGCCCAGGGGCTTGCCAGCCGAATCCGTGAGCGGAATGCCGAGGTAACTTTGCGCGCCCATTTCCGCCAGCAGCGAGTCCTCGGGAAACATTTCCTGGAGATGGTCGCTGTGGTGGCAAAGGATTTTGCCGATTACATTTTCGCAGGGTGCGCCGCGGGTGGAATATTCCATGTCCGGAACGATTTGGCCCTTGGCGTAAAGACCGGTGGTTTGCACGGTTTGGTCATCCTTTCGCTTGCCGATGAAAACATAATCCACCCCCAGCGTCCGTCCGATGTATTCCACCAGACGAGCGAGAAAATCTCCTTGCGAACCACTCCAGCCTTCCTGCGCGATAAAGTTTAACAGCCGTTCGGTCTGTTTGCTGTTGGTAATGTCATACAAGATTCCCGTCCAGATCATGTCTCCGTTGGCGGCCGGGCGGGGGCGTGATTCGATGTGAACCCAGGTAATTTTCCCGCCAATCACCAAACGTCCCTCCCAGCGAAAAGGCATCAGTGCGATACCGGCTTCCTCGTTCTGCCGCGCAAATTTCTCCTTATCTTCGGGATGAATCAGATCAGTGATAATACCGGCGTTGGTTGCAAAAGCCGCCCGTTGCACACCTAGAATTTCACAAAAGCGATCGCTGGCCAGCTCAAAACAATATGGAGCGTGTTCCGAATTGGTCCAGGCGTCTTTCCACTGCTGATCCCTGGGAATCACCCGGATGCGATATATCCCCGCCGGTTGATTGTTGACCAGGTCGAGATACAATTCACGTTCCTGTCGCAGTAGTTCAGCCGTCCGCTTCTGCTCCGTGATGTCTAATGAAGAACCGAGCCAGCATCTTTCACCGCTGTCATCCATTGGCTCCGCCGACCATATGATCTCACGAATCTGGCCAGATGGGCGCCGGATTTGCAATGGGACATTACGCACCCTTCCATCTACGGTATGGTTTGCGAGGATGGTGGTCCGCTCGGCGGAATCACACCACACATTTAGCTCCAACGAAGTGTGGCCGATGACCTCTTCGCGGGATCTTTCCAGGAGTTTTAAGAATTCATGGTTTGCGTCCAGATAGCGGCCCTCCTTGATGGTGGAAAGCGACATGGGCAGCGGGCTGGAGTGAAACATTTTTGAAAACTTCTTTTCGCTCTCGCGCAGGGTTTCTTCCGCCTGTTTGCGCTGGGTGATGTCCCGGATCGTGGCCAGCACCAATGGCTTTCCGTCGCGTTCCATGTGGGTGAGGAGCACGTCCGCCATGAATTCTTTACCGTCGAGCCGCCGGTGCTGCCACTCGAAGAACTGCTGGCCTTCTCGCCTGAGCTTTTCGTTCGTCGCCCGCACGGAATCAGCCGAGAGACACCCGTCCGGCTGGTGTTCGGGAGAAAAATCCTGCGGGCCATGGGAGGTGAATTCCGCTTCACTCCCCACGCCATACATTTTCACGGCTGCCGGGTTGCAGGATATGTATTTCCCAGTGATGGGGTCCAAGGTGCAGATGGCGTCCCGGGCGCTTTCAAAAACCCGGCGATAGTTCTCCTCTGCCGCTCGCAACGACTGCTCTGCCTTTGTCCGCTCTATCTGGGTCCGCAATGCTTGTATGCCATAGGTCAAGTCATCCGCCTCTTTCTCCCGTTGCCTTAACAACTGTCGTATGAGTTGAAAAAGAAATCCGCCCATTACAATGGTGAAGCCCCAATCCGTTACCATGTCAATATTCAGGCCAACGTTCAAGTTGCCGACGAAGCGTTTCAACCATACATTCGAACCCCAGTTCCAGACGCCGGCCACGGTGATATAAATCAACGTGATCCTAAACGCCTGCTGGCTCGATTGTGTTTTCATCAATGATTTCGTTAAGTGCGATCTGCGTTTGGGAAGGTGATTAAAGCAGGCAATCATCCGGTCTGCCATTTATTTTGGCAAATCCTTAATTCGCTTTTGATTTATGGAAACCACACCTTGGGCTCTGATTGAAAACCCGGGATGGACTACCAAGCGGACAAGACCGCAGGGCGCCACTCCGGCGGCCCTGAATAAGGCTGACGGTTTCGCATTATCATTTCACTTGGTTATCGTCTAAACGAGCAGGCGCTAAATGAGAAAAGCTCACCAAATTTTGCCAAGCCCAGTCCGATCTTGCCCGGGGCCTGTCTGAAGGTTGAGTGGCGGGTTTGTCGCACGATTTCTATAATGACCTGGCCGGGAAAGCGGCGGCACGTTGCTTTCGCTTATTTGTTCAGAGGGATGATTGTGCTGCCCGGCTGAATGACCGGACGAATGATCCACATGACAATGTTGGTTCCCATCCGCTCCGGGGCGGCAACAAGCATGGCGCGATTTTCTTTGATCCAGGCGGAGCTCTGGTTTGTCCCCGCACCCTGATCCCATAGACAGATCGGCAGCCCGTTAATCGCTTTCGGAGACTGAACCACCAAGGAAGTTCCTGCTGACCCTTGCTCAACTTTAAGTGTCACTCTGGATAAATCCACGGACGGGAGATTTGTTGTTGGGCTGAGCGGCCCGGTGTTCCGGTAATCATACCACCAAACCGGCAGGTGAATGCTCCGGCCGTTTGGCAACGGAGCGGTCTGGTCGGAGATAAACGCCGCCTTACCCTCGGCGCCTTCCCAAACGGTCTCGTCCGAAAAGGTGTAGGCGGCCGTGTGGCCTCGGCTGAACTCCGCGTCGGGGATCGTATAGCACACATTGGGATTTGTCCGGATGTGAGGTTCCCGGAAATAAGTTTGCAGATAGCGCTTATGAATGAAGATCAAATTTCCCCGGCGGCTGCGGTCGATCAATCCTTGAAGCAGGGCATGATTGTTGGGGTTGTTCATTTGAATGCAGAAAGTTTCGGCCAGCGGGAAAGAATTTTCCGCCAGTCGATTGTCACGCTCGAACACCGCGGAATAACGGAGCATCCGCTCCACGGGAGAAGAGTCGTGATCGGTGTTGGGATCAGTGCCGTGCTCATGCCGGTCTTCGTGGTCCCACACCGGCAAATTCTGCCAGCCAGGGAACATCATCGTTGATTGGGCGTCCGCCGTCCCAGTCCAGCGATAGTCGACCGGGGAAATCAGATAGGGAAAGCTCGGCAGTATGCTGCTCTCCTGGGGGAGAGGAAAAAGGTGAGGGCGGGCAATTTTACCCCAACGGCGCCCATATTTTGACTGACTTCGCAGAATTCAGTCCTGCCCCCCCCCGGCGTTCTTCGCCGGAGGTTCTTTTTGCTCTTAACGTTTACTTAAGGTTCGTGGGCGTATCGTGGCATCATGAAAGAGCAGTTATACAACGAAAGTAAATAACCTATGAAAAACACCAGCAAAACAATGGCAATCCTGCTGGCGGTGGCCGTTTCGGCAATCGCCGCTCATGCCCAAGATGACAATACCAACACACCTCCCGGCGGTTTTCCCGGTCCGTGGGGACACCGTCCGCCCATGCCGCCCATCATCGGGGCGCTGGATGCAAATCACGACGGCGTGATTGACGCCGATGAAATCGCCAATGCCAGTGCGGCCCTCAAAACCCTGGATTTAAATGGCGATGGCAAATTGACCTGGGATGAATATATGGGACGCCCGCCGGGACCTCCGACCAATGCTCCCGCCGGTCCGCCGCCGGACGGTGTGGGGCCGGACGGCAGCACGAACACCCCGCCGCCCGGTGCTCGCGGCCCTGGCGGCCGTCATCGTCCGCTGCCCGCCATTGTCCGGGCATTGGATGCGAATCATGACGGCGTGATTGATGCCGACGAAATCGCCAACGCCAGCGCGGCGCTGAAAACCTTGGACAAGAATGGCGATGGCAAACTCACCCCGGACGAATTCATGGGCGGTCCGCCCATGGGCGGTCGTCGTGGCGGTCCCAATGGGCCTGACGCCGGTGGTCCGCCTCCTGGTGACCAAGGTCCTGGCCCGGACGGAATGGGCGGCCCGGATGCGGGCGGCCCCGGCCCTGATGATGCTCCGCCGCAAGACCCGCCCCAATAAAGCTGTCGGATGAGCAGGCGGCGACTGGTTGGCCGGCCCCACGTGGGTCGAAATGCTGATCAGTCGCCGTTTTTTGATTCTCAGGCGAACTCCCAGGGGTGCAACTCGGAACTTCGCCCACCAGCCGGGAAAATACGCCTTCAGTCCGGGGATAATTTACCGATACGAGAGAAGATATGTATTTCGTGCCCTACAACATGGGCGGCGATTATTTGACTGGTTATGAACAATCAGGAGCGGCTTACAAAATTAATTAGTTCTTTAAACTTTGAGATCAATGCGGCGACGGCGGGCTCCAGTCAGGGCCAGTTTCCGATTCTTGATCTTTTGGGAAACCTGCGCGATGGCTCAGCGGATAATCCGGCCTGGGCGGGCCTGACCAAACTGGCCGCCGACGCTTGGGAGACCGTTGTGGGGGTCGTGGAATCCGGGCAGCCGTTCCAAGCCAATAACATACTCTGGCTTAAAGATTTGCTAGCGAAAATTCAGGTGCTGGTGTTACCGGTGGACTCCTCCTCCGCCGCTACGGCGCCAGCGCCTGAACCTTCCATTCCAACCTCTGTCTCGACCGCTGCCGCCCCTGTTGCGGTGGCGACCCCCGAACCGGAAATTCAGGCTCTGGCCGAAGATCCGCCCCTGAGTTTAAACATCTCAGATGATGCTGATTTGTTGCGCGAATTCATCACTGAATCCCGCGAACATTTGGACAATATCGAGCATGGCGTCCTGGTGCTGGAAAACCAGCCCTTAAATGACGAAATGCTCAACACGGTTTTCCGGGCGTTTCATACCTTTAAGGGCGGCGCCGGCTTTCTTAATCTTATCCCCATCAACCGGTTGGCCCACGTCCTGGAGTCGTTGTTGGATCTGGCGCGTCAGGGAAAACTCAAGATCGACGCGAGTGTCATCGAACTGATCTTGCGTGGTCGTGACGTCTTAAAGCAGTTTTTGGATCAAATTGAGGGTCAGCTGAACGGTTCCAAGCCATTGACACCCATAATGATACCTACGGCACTGTTGAAAGCGGAAGTCCAGGAGGTGATCGATATGATTTCTGGGCAATCCGCACCTGCGGTCACGGCTCTGGCCAAACCCGCATCTACGGAGGTTGTCGTCACTCCCGTGGCGCCGATGCTTCCTTTGACCGAAACCCCGTCCATTCCTACGCCGGCGTCCGCCGCGGTGGCGGCGGAAATTGTTCCATTGCCAGCGCCGGTCGCGGAAGCAATTCCAGCGGCTCCGGCAACACCGGCAGCAACCCAAGCGCCCGGCGGGCAGACGGCGGCGTCGCAGTCTGCCATGGTGAAGGTGGATACTTCAAAGCTCGATGGCCTGCTTGATTTGGTCGGCGAACTGGTGATTGCGCAATCGTTGGTCGGTCAGGATTTGGGCACGTTGGCGGGAATGAGCCCGCAGTTTGCCCGAAACATGGCCCAGTTGGCGCGGATCACGAAGGAGTTACAGCGGGTCAGCATGTCGATGCGCATGGTGCCGATTCGTGGCGTCTTTCAAAAGATGGCGCGCGTTTCCCGCGACATCAGCACCAAACAGCGGAAAAAAGTTAATTTTGTCACCAGCGGTGAAGACACCGAACTGGATCGTGGTGTGGTGGAGGAGCTAAACGATCCCCTGCTGCACATGATCCGTAATTCCATGGACCATGGCATTGAAGCGCCCGACAAGCGCGCCGCCAGCGGAAAAGCGCCGGTGGGGACATTGCAATTGCGCGCCTTTCATCAGGGCGGCAACATCATTGTGGAAATTCAGGATGATGGCGCCGGGCTGAATCGCGACAAGATTTTGAAGAAAGCCATTGAACGCGGCCTCACGACCGCGGAAAAGGAACATACCGACGAAGAGGTTTTCGGCTTCGTATTCGGCGCGGGTTTTTCGACGGCCGACAAGATAACGGAATTGTCCGGGCGCGGTGTCGGTTTGGATGTCGTGCGCCGGAACATCGAGCGGTTGCGCGGGCGGGTGGATATTTCTTCCGAGTTCGGCAAGGGAACGACCTTCCGCATCAGCCTGCCGCTGACGCTGGCCATCATTGACGGGCTGATCGTTCGCGTGGGAGAAGAGCGGTATATTATTCCGACCCTCTCCGTGCGGGAATCGTTCCGGTTGGTGCCGGGCATGGTCACGCATTTGCAAAATCGGGCTGAAGTCGTAAACGTGCGCGGACGGATTATTCCGTTGCTGCGATTGCACGATCTTTTCAACATCAAGTCGAGCTTAAAAGACCCGGCCGAGGGCATTGCGGTCGTGGTGCAATCCGGAACGAATGTCCGCTGTCTCTTGGTGGACGGCCTGCTTCATAAACAGGAAGTTGTGATCAAGAATCTCAACGACATGATGGTCCATAAGAACCGCTCCCTGGCGGGCGCGGCAATCCTGGGCGACGGCCAGGTCGGACTGATTCTCGATGTGAATGCCTTGGTGGTCTTGGGCGGCGGCGCTACGGTCCTGGCCAAAGCGGCCTAAATACGCGACTTGGGGTCAGTCCTCACTATTGACACTAACGCTGTTGGAAGCGAAAGCTGCGCGGCGGGAAAATCACTCTCGCTGAAATAGGCGGGCGACTTTTGGGAAGGCAGCTCGCCTTCGCCTGTTTCCTCATTGCCATACCCCAGTTGGTCTGCGAAGACCCTCTCCCATCCTAATGCGCCATTTTAGGATTGGTATCCTCGCGCGTTTTGGTTTAGTTTCCGGCCCGGTCGGAATCCAAATGAGCGCATGAACACAAACTACAAATGGAGGTTTTTCCGGGCGGGAGATTTTGATCAGGTGACCCTTCAAAGTGGGGCTGACTTGGCCCATTTGCGGGAGCTGGATCAAAAGCTATGGGTGGCCCTGGCCTGCCCGACCACCGGTTTGGAATTTGATGCCAAGACTCTGGTGCTGCTGGATACAGACAACGATGGCCGGATCCGCGTGCCGGAGGTCATTGCCGCGGTGGAATGGACCACGAGCCTGATTAAAAATCCCGATGACCTGCTCAAAGGTTCGCCGGCGCTGCCGTTGGCGGCCATTAATGACACCACGCTGGAAGGAAAACAAATCCTGGCTTCGGCCCGCCAAACCCTGATCAATCTCGGCAAGACGGACGCCGCGACGATCACGCTCGAAGACACCGCCGACACCGCCAAAATTTTCGCCGCCACAAATTTCAACGGAGATGGCATCATCCCCGTTGAGGCAGCGGATAACGATTTCATCAAGGGCGTCATTACCGACATCATCGCCTGCATGGGTATTGAAACGGATCGTAGCGGGAAACCCGGCATCGGTCAGGTAAAGGCCGATACTTTTTTTACGGAAGCAAAAGCCTATTCGGACTGGTGGACGCAGTCGGAAGGCAACCTAACCATTCTGCCATTGGGAGAGGATACTCCGGCAGCCTTTGCCGCGATGCAGGCGGTCAAAATAAAAATTGATGACTATTTCGCCCGCTGCCGGTTGGCGGCTTTTGATGCCCGGGCGGTTCCTTCGCTGAACCGGGACGAAAAGGATTATGCGGTGATTGCGGCCAAGGATATGACTGCGGGCTCCAATGAAGTGGCTGCCTTCCCGCTGGCGATGGTCGCTGCGGACAAACCCCTGCCCCTGACGGAAAGCCTCAACCCGGCTTGGGCAGCGGCCATCGCGACGTTTCAAGCGACGGTCGTGAAGCCATTGTTGGGAGAGCGGACTGCGCTGGCCGAATCCGAGTGGCAGGAACTGCAAGGCCGGCTGGCCGGGTTTGAGAAATGGTCGGTCAGCAAGCTGGGCGTGACGGTCGAAAAATTGGGATTGAAGCGGGTGCGGGAAATTCTGGCCACCGATGCCCAGGAGAAAATCAACGCCTTGATTGCCAGGGACAAGGCGCTGGAACCGGAAGCGAACGCCATCGCCCACGTGGAAAAGCTCATTCGCTTTTATCGCGACCTGTATACTTTCACTGTCAATTTCGTCAGCTTCCAAAACTTTTACAATCGCACGACGCCGGCCATTTTTCAGGCGGGCCGCTTGTTTCTGGATCAGCGGAGTTGCGATTTATGCCTGACGGTGGAGGACCCGGCCAAGCACGCGGCGATGGCCGGGTTGGCGGGCGCATATCTCGTTTATGTGGACTGCATCCGCAAAGCGACGGGGGAAAAATTGAGCATTCTCGCGATCGTCTCGCAAGGCGACGACGACAATTTGATGGTGGGCCGAAACGGAATTTTCTACGATCGAAAAGGGCGTGATTTCGACGCGACGGTTACGAAGATCATCTCGAATCCGATCAGCATCCGGCAGGCATTTTGGTCGCCTTACAAGAAGCTGGCGCGGTTGATTGAAGAGCAAGTGGCCAAACGAGCCGCGGCGGCGGAAGATCAGGTGAGTACAAATCTGACGGCGGTCGCCAGCACGACGGCGGGAACTGCGCCAACTCCGGCAAAACCTGCTTTTGATCCCAGCGTCATTGCCCTGATTAGTTTGGCGTTGGGGAGCATTGGCGCCGCCTGCGCGTCAGTGCTGGTTTATTTGGGTAAGTTTGAGGCCTGGCAACTCCCCTTGATCTTCGGGGGCGTCATTATGGCCTGTTCCGGGCCATCCATGGTCATGGCTTTCATGCAATTGCGCCGCCGCAATCTGGGCCCCATCCTGGACGCGAATGGTTGGGCGGTAAACGCCAAGGCGAAGATTAATATTCCCTTTGGCACGAGCTTGACAGATGTGGCCAAGCTGCCCTCCGGATCGGCGGTGGACATTGGTGATCGCTTTGCGCAGAAATCCGTCGCATGGCCTAAAGTGCTCGTTGCCGCCTTCTTAATCTGGTGGATTTACGCTTTCATAAACGACAAGGACTGCCGCCTCTACCGCTGGACCGATGGCAAGTATGGACGGGTGCCGGAAACGGTTCAGACGGAAATAGACAAGGCTAACGCCCAAAAAACGGTGAAGGACATGGGGACGAATGCCGTCTCCGGCAGCGCGGTCAGCTCTGCCACCAACGCGCCGTCGAAATAGAACTTTTTGCTCCGTGCCTGGATATGCGGGGCTATTATTATTGAACCGGGCGATAATTTTTACTCAAAATGCCACGCGAAAGTTTCACCGGAAAGGTTGAGCGCACGGAACGCATCATCGCGATTTTGCGGCAGGCTTATCCGAATGCGCACTGCGAATTGAATTTTTCGAATCCGCTGCAGCTGTTGATTGCGACCATTCTCTCTGCGCAATGCACCGATAAACGGGTGAACCTAGTGACGGCGGACCTCTTTAAGAAATACCGGCGGGCGAAAGATTTTGTGGATGTGCCCGTGGCGGACCTTGAAGCGGCGATCAAGACAGCCGGATTTTTTCGCAACAAGGCGAAAAACATCCAGGCGTGCTGCGCGACGCTGGTGGAAAAGTTTGGTGGCGAAGTGCCGAAGACGATGGAGGAATTGAACGCGCTGGCCGGGGTGGGACGAAAGACTGCCAACGTGGTGTTGGGAAATGCGTTCGACATCAATGTGGGAGTGGTGGTGGACACGCATGTCACCCGGCTGTCGAACCGGCTCGGCCTCGTCAAGGGAACGGATGCGGTGAAGATCGAGCAAGAGCTGATCAAGCTGGTCCCGCAACCGCAGTGGACTTTGTTCAGCCATTGGCTTATCTGGCATGGTCGCCGCCGGTGCTTCGCCCGCAAGCCGGACTGCCCGGGATGCGAGCTCCGGGGCCTGTGCCCGCAGATGGGCGTGGAGAAACAGTAGTAAAATGTTATTTCAATGGACTGGCTCTTATTCAATTCCGGCAAAGGCGAAGCCGCTGCCAACATGGCGGCGGATGAAGCATTGCTACTCCAGGTTTCCAGCCGGCAAAGGCCGGTGTTGCGTTTTTATGGCTGGAAGGAGCGGGCCGCCACGTTTGGCTATTTTCAAAAATATGCGGAAGTCGCGGCGATCACGGGATTGCGTCCGCTCATCCGGCGTCCGACGGGTGGCGGAATTGTGCCGCATGACATCGATTGGACATACAGCGCGGCGTTTCCACCGGGTCACGAATGGTATGAATTGAAGGCGGAGGAAAGTTACCGGCGGATTCATGACTGGTTGCGGCTGGCTTTTGAGCGCCTGAAGATTCCAACAGAGCTGGCGTCGTGCTGCAAAAAAACGCTGCCGGGACAATGCTTCATCGGCTACGAAAAATTTGATCTTCTCTGGCACGGCAAAAAAATTGCCGGCGCCGCCCAGCGCCGCAACAAATGCGGTTTGCTGATTCAAGGTTCAGTCCAGCCGCCACTGGTGTCGCTGACACGCGAACAATGGGAACGGGCGATGTGTGACGTCGCCGTGGAAGAATTTGGGGTTGGCTGGGAGCCGTTTGCGAACGATGCAGCATGGTCGGCGGCGGTGGAAAATCTCGTACGCGAAAAATACTCGCAAATTGGATACAATCAGAAGCGTTAGACACTTGTTAAGATTCTGTCATAAAGCCAAATAAGCCTCAACCGGAGGGGGTATCGGTCGATAGCCTGCTTACAGCAGAGAAATCGCACACAAATCAGTTTAATAAGGAAATCAATGTATATATCGAGCACGACATCCGCCAAAAACATGGCGCAAGAAGCCACGGAAACACCGGCACAAACCAAGGTCGAAGCGTCCAAGGGCGATCAGCAGGCAGTGCGGAAGCTGGCGGAAGAGTCCCGGTCGAACCCACCCGAAGCCCCGCAAACGGTCATTGACTCCAGTCGTGGCCGCTTGGATACCAAGGCCTAGGTTGCTGACTACATTTGCGTGACCGTGTCGTGGAAATTGAGGATGTCGCCCTTTTCACCCTTGAGTTCGGCTTCCTTGAACTTGATGGCGGTTCTGGGGTGTTGGTTCAACATCCCGGTCAGCAGGTAAGGGAGATCGTAACCCCAGAGCAGTCTTGCGCGCATCGGTTCGACGTGATTTTGCACGCAGTCGAGCACCGGGCGCAGTTCATATTTGGGATTGTGCAGGAACGCCAACAATAATTCCATCGGACAGTTGCCAGCGCCGCGGCCCAGGCCCGCCATGGTGGCATCCAGGAAATTGGCGCCTTCGATAATGCCCTCGATGGTGTTGGCAAACGCCAATTGCATGTTGTTATGCATGTGTACGCCCACTTCCTTGCCCCTGGACTTGCAGTAGCCGAGATATTTTTTCACCAGGGCGCGGACCTGCTCGCTGTAAAACGCGCCGAAGCTGTCCACCACGTAAATCGCCTTGGCCTCGGATTTCGCCAGCATTTCCAGACCCTCATTCAACTCGGCTTCGGGTATGACGGAGGCCGCCATGAGATTGACCGTGGTTTCGTAGCCCTTGTCGTTCGCGTCTTTAACCATGTCCAGTGCCGTGGGTATTTGGTGGATATAGGTCGCCACTCGAATCATGTCCAAGACGGAGTCTTTTTTTGGTAGAATGTCCTCCTTGTAATCGCAGCGTTCGGCGTCGGCCATGGCGCAGAGTTTCAGGGAAGTTTCGTTGGCGCCCACAATGCGGCGCAATGTCTCTTCCGTGCAATATTTCCAATCG
>Ga0302319_10008112_pt1 | contig 20523 bp, 15 predicted proteins | sample Bog_T0_2_FD_203319 | JGI IMG/M metagenome (GOLD analysis project Ga0302319, IMG submission 203319) | Peat permafrost microbial communities from Stordalen Mire near Abisko, Sweden - Bog_T0_2 | ecosystem: Environmental > Terrestrial > Soil > Wetlands > Peat | place: Sweden: Abisko, Stordalen Mire... | reverse complement strand
GCGGGCCGTACAAGGCGCTGCTGGTGCCAGACGCGGCGGTGGGCACGGACCAGAATGAGCGCTACCTGCTGACCGTGGGCGCGGACGGGGCTGTGGTGTCGAAGCCGGTGGTGCTGGGGCGGCTGTTCGGGACCATGCGGGTCATCACGAGCGGGATCAGCGCGAATGACGAGGTGATCGTGGATGGCTTGCAGATGGCATCGATACCGGGCGCGCATGTGAAGACTATGGAAGCGCCGCCGGCGGCAACGGCAACGCCGGCCGAGAGCGGGACCAGCGCGGGGAGCGGCTCGTGAACATCCCGCATTTTTTCATCACGCGGCCCGTGTTCGCGGCGGTGATCTCGATCGTGACAATCATCGGGGGGGCGCTGGCGATCCTGGGGCTGCCGGTGGCGCAATACCCGGAGATCGCGCCGCCTACCGTGACCGTGACCACGAGTTATCCCGGGGCGAATGCGCAGACCGTGGCGGAGACCGTGGCGACGCCGATTGAGGAGCAGGTGAACGGCGTCGAGAACATGCTCTACATGTCCAGCCAGAGCACCAACGACGGGGCGATGAAGCTGACAATCACATTCAAGGTGGGAACGAACCTGGACGTGGCGCAGGTGCAGGTGCAGAACCGGGTGGCGATCGCGCAGCCGCAATTGCCGCCGGAAGTGCAGCAGGTGGGGATCACCGTCAAGAAGGCATCGCCGGATATCACGCTGGTGGTGGCGCTGTACTCGCCGGATAACTCGCACGACACGCTCTTTATGAGCAACTATGCGACGCTGCAATTGCGGGATGAGATCGCGCGGTTGCCGGGCGTGGGGGATATCACCGTGTTTGGCGTGCGGGATTACTCGATGCGGCTGTGGCTGGACCCGGACAAGATGGCATCGCGCGGGATTACCGTGGGGGACGTGGTGACGGCAGTGAAGGAGCAGAACGTGCAGGTGGCGGCGGGATTGATAGGAGGCCCGCCGCTCAAGGCTGGGACGAGCCAGTTCCAATACACCATGAACGTGGAGGGGCGGCTGATCGACCCGTCGCAATTCGCGAACATGGTGGTGTATGTGGGGCTGGACGGAAGGATCACGCAGTTCAAGGACATAGGGCGGGCGGAGCTGGCGGCGGCGGATTACAGCACGGCGATGACCTTTGACGGGAAGCCGGCGGTGGCGATCGCGGTGTTCCAGTTGCCGGGGTCCAACTCGATCCAAACGGCCGATGCGATCTATGCGCGGCTCGCGGAGCTGAAGCAGCGCTTCCCGCAAGGGGTGGATTACACGATCCCGTATGACACGACCAAGTTTGTGCGGGACAGCATGCGGGACGTGATCAAGACATTGTTTGAGGGAGTGGGGCTGGTGGCGCTGGTGGTGCTCATCTTTTTGCAAAACTGGCGGGCGGCGCTGGTGCCGCTGCTGGCGATCCCGGTGTCGCTGATCGGGACGTTTGCGATCATGTACGTGGCGGGTTTCTCGATGAACCTGCTGTCGCTGTTCGGGCTGGTGCTGGCGATTGGGATCGTGGTCGATGACGCCATAGTTGTGGTTGAAAATGTGGAGCGCTGGGTGGCGCAGGGGCTGACGCCGAGGGATGCGGCGTTCAAGGCGATGGATGAGGTGACGCCGGCGGTCATCGCGATTGCGTTTGGGCTGTCGGCGGTGTTCATCCCCGTGGCGTTCATCAGCGGGATCACGGGGCAATTCTACCGGCAGTTCGCGTTGACGATTTCATTTTCCACGCTGCTCTCGGCCTTTAACTCGCTGACGCTGAGCCCTGCGCTGGCGGCGCTGCTGCTGAAGCCGCACGATGCGCGACCGGATTGGTTCACGCGCGGGATGAATGCGTGCCTGGGGTTCTTCTTCCGGGCGTTCAACGCAGCGTTCGCGAATACGCAGGCGGGGTATCTGAAGGCGCTGAGGCGGGTGGTGCGATTCAGCGCGATGACGCTGTTCGTGTACGGCGGGCTGGTGGTGCTGGCGGTGGTGCTTTTCAAGACGGTGCCGATTGGGTTTATTCCCGCGCAGGACCAGGGATATCTTATTGTGCCGGCGCAATTGCCGGACGCCGCGTCCATTGACCGGACGCAGGCGGTGATGGCGCAGATGGCGCAGATCGGGTTGAAGACGCCGGGGGTGAAGGGGCTGTTTACCGTTGCGGGGCTATCGATTCTGGCGAATGCGAATTCATCGGCGGCGGGGGTGATGTTTTGCACGCTCGATGACTTTAGCCAGAGGGCGGGGAAACCGGCGGAATCGGCGGACGCAATCGCGCAGAGTCTGCGGAAGGAGTTCAGCGGGATACAGGATGCGTTCATCCTTGTGTTTCCGCCGCCGCCGGTGCGCGGGGTGGGGAACGCGGGCGGGTTCAAGCTGCAGATCGAGGATCGCTCCGGGCTGGCGACGCCCGCCGAGTTACAGGCGGTGGTGGAAAAGGTCATTGCGGCAGGGAGCAGCCGGAAAGAGGTCTCATTGCTGAACACGACGTTCCGGGCATCCTTCCCGCAGCTCAATGGGAATGTGGACCGGGTGAAGGCGAAGCAGCAGAACGTGGCGGTGACGGACGTGTTCCAGGCGTTGCAGGTGTTCCTGGGCGGTTTGTATATCAATGATTTCAATTATCTCGGGCGGACATGGCGGGTGGTGGCGCAGGCGGACGCGCCGTTCCGCGCGACCGAGCAGGACGTGACGCGATTCGAGACGCGCAACTCGGCGGGGCAAATGGTGCCGCTGGGGGCCGTGATGGACTTAAAAGATACCACCGGGCCGGACCGGATACAAAGGTATGACTTATATAACTCGGCGGAAGTCAGCGGGGCGGCCGCGCCGGGTTACAGCAGCGGGCAGGCGCTGGATGCCATGAAGGAAGTCGCGGAGCAAGTGCTGCCGCGGCAATATAGTTTCGAGTGGACTGATTTGGCTTACCAGGAGGAGCTGGCGGGCAACACGGCGCTGTTTATCTTCCCGCTTTGCATCTTGTTTGTCTGGCTCACGCACTCGGCGGAGTATGAGAGTTTCGCCTTATCGACGGCGATTATATTGATCGTGCCGATGTGTCTGCTATGCGGGATAGCCGGGGTGTGGCTGTGCCACAAGGATAACAATATCTTCACGCAGATCGGCTTTGTGGTGCTGGCGGGGATGAGCGTGAAGAATGCGGTGCTTATCGTGGAGTTTGCGAAGCAGCAGCAGGAGCATCATCCGGGGATGAATGCGGCGGATGCGGCAATCGAGGCTGCGCATCTGCGGCTGCGGCCGATATTGATGACCAGCCTGACGTTTATCTTCGGGGTGCTGCCGTTGATCATTGCGACGGGGGCGGGAGCGGAGATGAGGCAGGCGCTGGGAACGGTGGTTTTTTGCGGGATGATCGGAGTTACCTTCTTCGGCGTGTTTTTTACGCCTGTGTTTTATAAGTTGATCCGAAAGGTTACGGGTAAGTATGTGCTGGAGGAGCATGAAGGAGCGGAGCCAGCCAAGCCGGCGGAGGCAAAGACGGTTGCGACGGGGAACAGGCCGCCGCCATTGCCGGGGCGGGGAAGGTAGGGGGGCGATTCAGCCGAAAAAGAAGGAGGCGGGATACTCGCGATGCCTCCCATGCAGGGAGCGCGAAGCCGAGGGGGAGTACCGTGCGTCGCCATCGTCCCATCAAATGCGAGTTCGGCTGAGAATTTATGAGCGCAACAGGGCTGTGGACTTTCGTGTCATTTTCGGGAAAGGCCTAAACTTAGAGCAGTTTCTAGTGAAGGGACCGTACATAGGCGACCAGGGCTGTAACTTGTTGATTATCGTATTTTTTTGTGAAGGAGGGCATTTCTCCTTTGGTCCCGTTCTTGATCTGCGAGGCGATGCGGGCGTCGCTGATAGCGAGGTTGTGGAGGTCGGGGCCTTCATCGCCATGCCCGTCATCCCCGTGACAATCCCCGCAACTCTGGGAGTAGAACCCCGCTCCCTGAGCCAGGAGTTGCGAGGAAACCGCGATTCTGGAGAATGACCCCGCGGTGAAGAAGGGCCAGCTTGATATCTTCTGGATGGGGCTGGCCATCAGCAAGGCGCCGCCCAGGGAAACCGCGCCGAAAAAGAGAGCCCATAGGAGGGCTGTCTTTTCAAGCGAAAGCTTGTGGCTCCTGGGCCGCGAGTTTCCATTTCGTGGCGATCCGCCTGCGAGAGTCTTTCTTTCGAGCGAGAGACTCATCAATGTTGCCTAGGAATTCAGGATGAGTTCGCCACCCCAATAGCCGGCGCCCGCCATCAGCCCCGCCGTAAGGAAGAGGATGGCAAGATAGATGGCAAAGCCGCGCGGAGAGGCCGTGTCTCCCACCAGGGCGCGCCAGGCGCCGAGGCCTACGAGCAGGGCAAACGCGGGCCAGACGAAGAGATGATGAAATAGCTCGGCGTCATGACCCAGCACCTGCCCCTTGGTCATGAACAGGCCGGACAGGACTGCTGGAAATGTCCCCAACGCCCCCAGGATGATGGTGAAGTATCCGGCTGCGCGAAGCTGCGCCTTGCGCGGCGATGAGGCGGGCACGAGGGCACTCAGGCCGTCGAATAAGGCAGCGGCCATGGCAAGCGCCACAGGGAAGTGTGTGCTGGCACCGTGGAGCTTGGGCCAGAGAGCGGGATCGATCGACATGATGCAGGAGCGCGTTCACGCAAGAGTGGAGTCGATGATTGCGAGATGGTGATCGACCTCGATGTATTTGACGCTGGTCAGGCCCAGCATGCCGCGCAACTGCGCGGCGGGAACCACCATCGGTCCCGGCTTGGGGGCTGTCCCTGGAGCGGGCTGCGGAAATGCAACGGAGCGGGCAGTATGAAAAGTCATGTTCCCCTCGATTTTTTGGATCTGCTGGTGGATGTGGCCGTTGAGGACGGTGACCGAGCCATAAGGCTTGAGCATCTGGAGCGCCTGCGCGCCATCGGTGGTGCCCCAGCCCCATTGCGGATAAATCTCCCAAAGCGGCACATGGGCGAAGACGACGATGGGCGTGCTGGTGGAGATGGCGGCGAGATCCTTTTGCAGCCAGGCGAGTTGGTCCTGGCCGAGATTTCCCATGCCGAGCTCAGTTTTGCCCATGACATTGACCAGGCCGATGAAGTGGACGCCTTTTTGATCGAAGCTGTACCAGCCCGAGCCTAGGGTTCCCTTGCCGAATTGCGCCATGTATTGCGCGCCATTGTCACTCATAACGTCATGCTCGCCCGGGACGTAGAAGACGTTTCCGGCCTTCGAGCCCTTGAGCAACTGCTCGACGGTGTCGAATTCGTCCGGCTGGGATAGGTGGGTTAGATCGCCGGTGTGGAGGAGGAACTCGGGGGCCTTGGGCAATGCGCCAATTCGGCGGATGGCCTCCTGAAATGTGCCGATGACGTTCGTGTTCGCAGCTTTGTTGAAGCCGATGTGGCTGTCGCTGATCTGGACGAAGTTAAGCTCGGCGGCGGCGAGCGCGCCGGGGTCGGCAACGGCATCGGCGAGCGCGCGGGAGGTTAGGATGCCGCCGGACACGGAGCAGACCAGGGCGGTGCCGGCCCAGCCCATGCATTTGAGGAAACCCCGGCGGTCGATGCCGTCGCGGCTGGTGTCGTTTACGATAGTGTTGTCGTTTGTCATAGGGATTCTTCCTGTTCTTCGATTTTGTATTCTGAGAGGTTGCGGCTCTTTCGCGCGCTGTCCTCGAGTAGCCATACCCGCCCCGGGCTTGATTTATTCCATGAAGACAAAAAAAACTTTTGGGAATAGAATCGGGTGAGCCGGAGTATCCATGATTGAACAACATCACGATGGGGGAGGAGATATGAATGCGCCTGAGTTTGAGCAGGTTTTCCTGCCCCATCTGGATGCCGCGTATAATCTCGCCCGCTGGCTCCTGCTCAATGATCAGGACGCCGAAGACGCCGTGCAGGAAGCTTATCTGCGAGCTTACAAGGCCTACGCCCGTTTCCGCGGAGGAGATGGCAAGGCCTGGCTGATGACGATTCTGCGCAACGTCTGTTTTACCATGATTAAGAAGTTGAGAAGTCACGAGACGCCCGAGCCTTTCGACGAGGAAATCCACCATGCCGCGGGCCAGTCCGACCTGCGGGAAGCCTTTCGCCAGAAGGCCAATGCCGAGACGCTCCAATCCGCGCTCGAGAAGCTGCCGGCCGAGTTTCGCGAGATCATCGTGCTGCACGACCTCGAAGGCCTCGCGTACAAGCAGATCGCCGCCGCCATTGGCATCCCTATCGGCACCGTCATGTCCCGGCTCGCCCGCGCGCGCGGACGATTGCGCGCTGAAATTGTCGCCTTAAACGTCAACCAATCATCTCTATGAACCACGACGACGTTTCACGGCTGCTGGGCGCGTATCTCGATGGCGAGCTGGACCTGACGACTTGCATGGATATGGAGGAGCACCTCGCGGGCTGCGAGGCCTGCCGCCAAAAAATGGAGGCAGACCAGGAACTGGTCGCGGTGATCCAATCGGAAACGCCCCGGTATGAGGCCTCACCCTTTTTAAAGACCCGCATCCGGGCGGGTCTGCGCGGGGAGATATCCCAACCCTTTCGTTTTTGGAAGTGGGCGTGGCTCTTCTCCGGCGCCGCCGTTGCCGCCCTCCTCATTCTGGCGGCCTATATTTACAGGGCGCCGGGAATTCCCGCGTTGGTCCAGGAAGCGGTGGCCGATCATGTGCGCTCCTTGCAGGTCAGCCACCTGATGGATGTCGCCTCAACGGATCAGCACACGGTGAAGCCGTGGTTTGCCGGCAAGCTCGATTATTCTCCTCAAGTGGTCGATCTGGCTCCGACCGGATACCCACTGGTCGGAGGCCGGCTTGATGTTTTGGACGACAGGAACGTCGCCGCCCTCGTTTATCAGCGCCGCAAACATTACATCAATCTGTTCATCTGGCCCTCAGACGGCCCATCGCTCCCGGGAAAGCTCTACGTCCGGAACGGCTACCACGCACTGGGCTGGACGAGATCCGGGATGAATTACATGGCCGTCTCGGAATTGGGGGCGCAGGAATTCGTGGATTTCGTAAAGATGATACAGGACAAGACCGTCGAGACGCGCCCCGGGGAGTGATTGCCTTCCTGCGTCACCCGTCTGGCTGATGCGGCGTCCCGGTTTTTCTCGTGATCTTCACGGCTTCTCGACTTGCGCATTTCGTTGAGCGTCATCCGTTGCAATTCGCGAGCTGATTAGGGTGTCGATGATGGAGGACGACGATTTTTTTCATCCTCGTGGAATAAATCAGGGGCGCCGCGGGTATGGAGAATTGAGGATAGCATGCTCAACGAGGCGCTTAATCCTCCCGGAAATCCAAACCGCAGAAGAAGCCAGGAACATCATGAAAAACACAACAATCAAACGAATCGCGACAAGTTCACTCGCATTGGTCTTACTACATGGCAATTCCTTCGCCCGGTTGGCAATTGGCATCCATCTGGCTGCGCGCACGGCATCGGCAGTCGCCGCGCAGAAGACCGAGCCCTGCGTCCGGCGCCCGATGATTGCGACGGGCGGCCGGGCCGCCAGTAAGGCTTCGCCTTCACGTCAGTTCGATGCCGGGGAGAATTCGTTCACCACCGGTCAAGATTGGTTCCGAGACTAAATGGCAACCGGCGAAGGTTCCAAATCTGGCGGAGCATAAGCCAACCGCGGTAACCGCCGATGGGGCGGCGCACTTCACCGGATAAGTGGAACAGGATCCCAACCTGGGTATTTCATCAATGACCAAACGAGGCGGGACTAAGAAGAAAGAGCGGCGCGTTAGCACCGTGAATCAGATTCTGCGGGACTGCTATCGGCTCTACGCCCGTGACTGGGCCAGCCGAAGGGCTGTCAAGCATTGCCTGGGTTAGGGGGGCAATCCGATTGACTTCACCTACCCGCGCCGGATCTCGGAGCCGCGGAAGCGGATGGTGAAGCGGAAAACCTTTTTGTGGCGGCATTGAATCTCGCCGGATTTCAGGTCCACCCAATAAGGGATTTCGATGCGCTGGATGTCGATGGTGGCGTGGAAGCCGCGCTCGGAAAAGACGTCGATAAGCATGGCCAGGGCGATGGGCTCGTCAAATACAGGGTCTTCCGAGTTGATATTGGCGCGGCCGGAGATGGCGTGGCGGAAGACGATTGGCATCGCCTTCTGCTCGATGAACTCGATGACGCGGGAGAATGTGGCGGCGTTATCGGTGGCGTAGCTGTCGAGGCGATTCACGAGCTCCTGGCGGGCCGCGCGGACGATCTCGCTGGCGAGGGGGAGCTTGCGGAGGAGGTCGTAGGTGCGGGGCTCGAGCTCGAGGGAGCTCTGGTACTCGAGCTCGCGGACGATGTTCTGGCGGACGACATCAAGGGACGCCTGGGCGTTGATGAAATGGTAATGGAAGAGTTCCTTTAGGGAGACTAGGGCGTCGTAGGTTTGCTCCTTGAAGACGCGGTAGCGATTGCGGGCGAGGGCCTCGTTGAAATCCGTGGGGCGCTCCTCCCATAGCTCGCCGATGCCGGAGCGCTTGACCTCCTCATTGTGGGCGATGACCTGGCGGCCGCGCTTGAGCTGGCGGGCGATGCTCTCGGGTTCATCGACAAAGAGGACCATGATGTGAAACATGGGCTGGCGAAAATGGATGGCCAGCGGCGTGTCCGCGAAGTCGCGGCGAAGGGCGATCATCTCGTCGTACAGCATCTTGAGGCACTCGACCTGGACCTTCGTGCGGGGGAAGCCGTCGAGGATGGCGCCGTTCTGCTGCTCGGGCTCGAGAAGTTTGCGGAAGAGGATGCCGACGACGTCGCGGTCGCCGACCATGCCGCCACGGGCCTTGATCTCGCGGGCGGCTGGGCTGTCGAGAAGGGCGCTGACGACGATGGGCTTCGCGGTGATGTCGCGGAGCTCGCGGATGAAATCGGTGTTGGTCCCCTTGCCGGCGCCGGGAGCGCCGCCGAGGAGGATGAGCTCCTTCGGGAAGCGGAGATTCTCGCGACCAACCTCCTGATCGAGGTCCTTCCAGACAGCGTTAAAGATGAGCTGGGCGTCCTTGATCTCGAGATCGGCGGCCTGCGGGGGCTTGGGGGGCGGGTCCTGGGTTGAAGGGGGCACGGGAGGTGGTTATTCGCTGATTAAGGCAAAACGCTATGGATTGCGGTGGGTGAAAGCAACCTGCGGATTGCCGTGATGGGAGCAAAAATGAGGCCGCGGCGGGAACGTCGTTTTACGATATTGGAATTTTGCGGCGATTTTATGCAACGCGGCGGCGGCTTGCGTTGACGAGAAAGCGTGCGAATTATCGGGTGCCATGGAGATCCGCGAAATGGAAAAAAACAACAGGTTGATGCGCCTCCTGTGGAAAATAAGGCTCTGCGCGGGGATTGGGCTCGTTTGCGCGTTTTGCATGCCTCTTAGTCAATGTTCACCCGGGGCGGTCAATGGGAACCAACCTGATCTGATGAGGTATGCGATGGGGGTGCTTGGGTGTTATCCCGATCGCAGCACAATATATGCGATGGGGGAGGTGAATGTGAGCTGGCATGGGATGCTGATCGTGCTCGGTTTTACGTGGCCAATATTGACACTTCTCATGGGCGCAAAATGGTTGGATTCGCGTTATCCATGGGCGGCGCGTTTGGGGGAATTGTGTCTGTGCTGTGTGACAGTCTACGTGCTCGTGGGGTTGACGTTATTCGAGGATTGGCTAATCGGAGCTTATGTGGCGGCGGGGTCGATTGCGACATATGGAGGGACATCTCTGGCGCTGGTGTTTCGAGGGGCGCGCGGCTGGAGCCGTGGGTTTTGGCTGCAGAGGGTGCGAGCGGGGGGGTAGGCTTGGACCATTGGGCGCACCGCGGCAGGGCCGGCCCCTTGGCTACAACGCGGGCTGGATTTCCGCCTGGAAAATTTCCAGGGCCTTGCGGATGAGAGGATCGTTCTTGAAGGCTTCCATGGGATCTACGGGAGCGGGCGGGGCGGGTGGCGGAGGGAGATTCGGCGGCTGGACGACGAGACCTTCGCGCTCCTCGCAGATGACATCGCGCGGCTGGCCGGTAAGCTGGGTGAAGAGATTCTCGAGGAACGCGCGGTTCGTGGGGCGGAGGAGGGAGTCCATGGCCATGCGGTGGGCGGGGGGAAAGCCGAGGCGGACGGATTTGGCGTCCACTTCGAGCAACTGGCCGGCTTCGAGCCATGTCGAGATGAGGGGGCGGTCCCTGCGGACGGAGATGAGGGCGTCTGTCCAGAGGACGGTGGTATCAATCGCGGCGGCTGCGGCGGGGATGGAGAGGAGGATGTCGTCGGGCTCGGGCGAGGTGGTCTCTTTGACCATCGTGACCGGCTCGGAATGGGCGGAGGAGGGCCTCGGCGGGGCGGCGGTGGCTACGGTGGCGGAAGCGGACTCGCGGACGGGCTCTTTTTGAACGGGAGGGGCGGGTTTGCGGGCGGGCGGTTTTTCGGTGGGAGGGCGTTGGGGGAGTTCTCCGCCGGAACGGAGGGTGGTGAGGGCGTCCAGTATCTCGGAGAGCGTGGCCTGGTCGAGGGTCTGGACGGCCTTGATGATGGCGATCTCGAAATGGAGTTTTTTATTGGGCGCCCATTTCATGCGGGTCTCGGCGGCGGCGAATTGCTCGATGAGCTCGAGGAGGCGGTCCGTGGCGAGGGCGCCGGATTGAGCCTCGAGCGCGGCGAAGAGGTCGGGGGATAGATCGGCGCGGAGGCCCTCGGGGTCGGCTTTCATCACGAGGAGATCGCGCAGGTGGGAGATCACATCTGCCATGAGCCGACTGAGGTCCTTGCCCTTTTCCGCCTGCGCCTGGAGGGCGCCGAGCGCGTCGCTGCATTGCCCCGCAAGGATGGCGCCGCAGAGGGTCGAGACCGTCTCCTGGGCGGTGAAGCCGAAGATATTGAGGACATCCTCGCCGGTGATGCGGGCGCCGCAGAAGGCGACAAGTTGATCCAGCATGGACTCGGCGTCGCGGAGACCGCCCTCTGCGCCGCGGGCGATGGCCTGGGCCGCGGCGGGATCGAGATCGATCTTCTCCTGGGTGGCGATGAAGTGGAGGTGCTTCTCGATGAGCGGGGCGGGGATGCGGCCCAGATCAAAGCGCTGGCAGCGGCTGATGATCGTGAGGGGGAGCTTCTGGGGATCGGTGGTGGCGAAGATGAAGATGACGTGGGAGGGGGGCTCCTCGAGGGTCTTGAGGAGGGCGTTGAAGCTGGAATTCGAGAGCATGTGGACCTCGTCCACGATGTAGAGCTTGTAGCGGCCGCTCGATGGGGCGTACTTCACGTTGTCGATGATGAGCTCCCGGACTTTGTCCACCTGGGTGTTTGAGGCGGCGTCGAACTCGAGGACGTTGAGGCTGCGGCCCTCGGCGATCTCGCGGCATTGGACGCAGACGCCGCAGGGCTTGGTGGTGGGGCCATGCTCGCAGTTCAGGGCTTTTGCGAGGATGCGGGCGGTCGAGGTCTTGCCGGTGCCGCGCGGGCCGACGAACAGGTAGGCGTGGGCGAGACGCTGCTGCTCGATGGCGTTTTTGAGGGTTCGCGTGACGTGGTCCTGACCGACCACTTCATCGAAATTCTGGGGGCGATATTTGCGGGCGAAAACCTGGTAGCTCACGGCAACGGAGACTGTAATTTGAGCGGGGGCGAAAGGCGAAGTGGATTTTTCAGGGAAGCGGGTGCTTCGGTCTGCGATAGATATTGCTCCCATTTTGTGGCCGGGCGGATTACTATAAATGTTGATTGCTGAGATTTTTCATAAGCGTCGGAATGGTTTCTCCATGAAGAAGAGGATATCGCTCGGGGCCAGTATGGTAGTGGTAGGGATTGGGCTGGTTGCGTTGTGCGGGTGGGTATTTGACGCGGCAGTGCTGAAGAGCGTGGCACCGAGCATGGTGGCGATGAAGGCGAACACGGCTATGGGGTTCATCCTGAGCGGAATGGCTTTGACGCTGCTGTGCTGGAAGGAGCCGGGGAGGGTGGCCGGTTATTTGACCCGCGCGCTGGCAGTCGCGGTGATGGCGGTGGGGGTGGTGACGCTGGCGGAATATGTGTTTGGGTGGGACGCTGGGATCGATCAATGGCTGTTCCGTGAAGCGGTGAATACGGTATGGACGTCGCAACCAGGCCGGATGGCGCCGGCCACGGCGTTTTGCTTTGTGCTTACGGGGCTGGCGCTGCTGGCGGCGTGGCCGGGAGAGCCGGTGAGGCTGCGGCTGCCTGTGCTGGCGGGGCTGGGGGCGGCGGTGGCGGGTATAGGGGCGCTTGCGCTGGCGGGTTGCGTTGCGGAGGCATTTTTCAACCTGCCGCTTTTGAATGAATCGGGCATGGCGATCCACACAGCCGGCTCGTTTCTGCTGCTGGGCTGCGCGCTGCTGGGACTGGCGGCGGAGAGGCGGGGTCTGAAATGGTGGCTGAACCGGGCGGTCACGGCGGGATTCGTGGTGGGAATCACCATCATGGTCGTGGCCGCCGCGGTTTCGATCGGGTTTACCCAGCAACTGCTCGCGACAGCGACGTGGGTCAGCCATCGGCAGGAGGTGTTGAAGGAACTGGAGCTCGTGGCGCACGACCTTGCAAACATGGAGAGCGCGCAGCGCGGGTACGTCATTGTGGGAGATGAGAGCCTGCTGGAGGGACGCGCGGCGACGATGGCGGCGGCACGCGTGGCGATTGATACGCTCAAGAAACTGACAGTGGACAATCCCGCGCAGCAGCGGCGGCTGGCGGAAATGGCGCCGCTGATCGCGCGGCAGGCGGCATTTGGGGATGCAACCATCGCGGCGCGAAGGGAGCGCGGATTCGCGGCCGCCCAGCAGATGGTGGCCTCCGGGAAAGGGACAGAATTGACCGCGGCTGTGAACGGGATGCTGAAGGAGATGCAGGATGCGGAGTACATCCTGCTAAGCGGGGATCAGCAGAATTTCCGGACGGCGTCCACGAGCACATTCCTGATCCTGCCGCTGGGGGTATTGCTGAGCCTGACGGTATCGGCGCTGGCGTCATTCTTTGTGAACGCGAGCGTGGGGGAGCGGCGGGAAGCGGAAAAAGCGTCGCGCGAAAGCGATGAGCGCCTCCAGACCGTGATCGAACACCTGACCGAGGGGCTGGTAATCTCGGAATTGAACGGGCAACTGATCCACTGGAACCCGGCCGCGCTGGCGATGCATGGATTTACGAGCGACGAGGATTGGCGGCGGATGCTGCCGGAGTTCCTTAAGGTGTTTGAGCTCTCGACGCCGGAGGGGCGGGTGATGGCATTTGAAGACTGGCCGATGCAGCGGATCTACCGCGGGGAGAAGGTGAGGGACCTCGCGGTGCGGATCCGGAAGACCGGGACGGAGTGGGAGCGGGTATTCAGTTACGGAGGAGGCCTTGTGCGGGAGGCGAGCGGGAGGCGCCTGGCATTTGTGAGCATCTATGACATTACCGAGCGGACGCGGTCCGAGGAGGCGGTGCGGGCCAGTGAGCGGCAGCTTGCGTCATTCGTGGACCAGGCGCCTGTGGCGATGGCTATGCTGGACCGGAACATGGTGTACATCGCGGCGAGCCGGCGGTGGGTGACGGAATTCGGGAAAGGACGCGCCGATCTTGCTGGGATGCGCCATTACGACCTGCACCCGGACGTGAAGGAGGAGTGGAGGGAGGTGCATCGGCGGGGGCTTGAGGGCATCGCGCAAGGGCGGGAGGAGCAGTTGTGGACGCGGGAGGATGGGAGCGAGATGTGGCTGCGCTGGGCGGTGCAGCCGTGGCAGGGTCCGCACGGGGAGGTGGGCGGGATCATGATCCTGACGGAGAATATCACGGAGCGCAAACATGCGGCGCGGATACACGTGGACAACATCCGCCTCGAGGCGGAGATCGGGCGCGTCGCGGAGGCGAGCCGGCTGAAGAGCGAATTTTTGGCGAATATGTCGCACGAGCTGCGGACGCCGCTGAATGGGATTATCGGGTTTACCGAGCTGCTGGCGGACGAAAGGCCGGGGCCGCTGAACCGGAAGCAAAAGGAGTACCTGGGAGATGTGCTTAACAGCGCGCGCCATCTGCTGGAGTTGATCAATGACGTGCTGGACCTTGCGAAGGTCGAGGCGGGAAAACTGGATTTCAAACCGGAGCGGTTTGATGTGGCGAAGGCGATCCAGGAGGTGTGCGCCGTCGAGCGAGGCATGGCGGTCAAGAAGCAGGTCGAGCTGATCTGGGAGGTCGCGGCGGGTTTGGAGCCCGTGTTCCTGGATCAGCACAGGTTCAAGCAGGTGTGCTACAATCTGCTCTCGAACGCGGTGAAGTTCACGGACGCGGGCGGGAGTGTGGCGATCACGGTGAGCAAGCGGGATGCGGAGAGCTTCGAGTTGCGGGTCGAGGACAGCGGCATCGGGATCAAGCCGGAGGACATGGAGCGGCTTTTCCGGGAGTTTGAGCAACTCGACAGCGGGGCAGCGCGGAGGTTCGAGGGGACGGGGCTGGGACTTGCGCTGACAAGGAAAATGGTCGAGCTGCAAGGCGGGAGCATCAGCGCCGCAAGCGAGTACGGAAGGGGGAGCACCTTTACCGTGGTGCTGCCGACGGGGAGGAATGCGAGCCCCGCAGGCCGCTCGACGGACCCGGAGTCAGCTACCGGCTGAGATTTGCGCCCTGCGCGCCGGCGCGGCTACTGGTCCTGCCACTGCTCGCGGGAGGTGAGGCTGGGAGGATTGGCGTACTCGGCAAAGACGGCGCCATTCTGGTACACGCGAACCCAGATGCCGGTGAGGGAATCTTCGGCCTTCGAGCGGGCGCCGTTCGCATAGTACTCGAAACCGCCGGGCGGGCCGAGCAAGGCGGCTTTTGTCAGCGTGACGGAGTCGGTATCGAATGAGGTGTTGGCGCCGGCGGCCAGCGTGTTGATGGTGTTGGTTCCGTACTTGTGCTGCTTGATGGGCGCGCCTTTTTCACCCAGCTTCTCCTGCTTGTAAAAAATCATGTACCTGACATCGAGGTTGCTCATGTCCTTGAAGGTCGAGTTTTCCAGCGTGACGGTGTAGGCCCATTCCTGGACCTTTTTCACCTCGGCTGACGCTCCGGTGGCGGTTGCCGGAGCCGCGGTGCCGGGCACGTGTTTCGGCTGGGTGGTGATGGTGAGGTCCGAATCGCCCGCGCGGGCGACGATCGCGAATATCGAGAGAGCAAACCACAATACGAATCCAAGACGCATTTTCATGGGACCGAGGGATAAGGCTATATGCCGCTGGGAGTCAATCCTGTTCCCGGTGGGAGCTGGCGCGAGTTTCGAATGCGCTGATGACGCCGAGTCCTTGAGGATGGATGTGGACAGTTCGAACTCCAATTGAGCTTCAATCCAGCCGGGTAAGCGCCGGGTTATTTCCGCGGGCGCCGGGCTCAAGCCACGAGGCGGCGCAGTTTCTCTTTGAGGTCGCTGGGGAGGAACGGCTTCTGGAGGAAGTCACTGCCGCTTGCATCGCCAAAGCGCGCGGCCACATCTTCCACGCTGTATCCGCTCATTAGCATGACAGGCAGCGCCGGATAGAGCAGATGGAGCTCCTCAAATGTTTCCACACCGTTCATTCCCGGCATCGTGATATCCATGAGCACGAGGCAGAAGGTTCCCGCGTGCTCCGCGCAAATCTCAAGGGCCTCGCGGCCACTGCAGGCCTCGACCACATCCAGGCCGCAGCGTTTCAAGATGGCGCGCGTAACAAAGCGCACCTCCTTATCGTCGTCCACGAGCAGCACTTTACCCAAGCCGTCGAACTCCCCGGGCTGGGAGTCGGGCGGGGTAGCGGAGATCGCCTTCATCACCATTCGATCGGAAACGGGCAGCAGCAACCGAAACGTGCTGCCTTCGCCAAGTTTGGATTCGACGAATAGCGCGCCGCGATGCGCCCGGACAATGCCGAGGGTAGCGGCCAGGCCGAGCCCGCGCCCGGTAAATTTCGTGGTGAAGAACGGGTCAAAAATCCTCGCCAGTGTCGCCGGCGCCATCCCTTCGCCACTGTCCCGCACCTGGACAAAGAGATAATCGCCGCAGGGCAGGTCCGGAGCCAGGACGGCGGACGCAAACTCCGACTGATCAGTGAGCTTCGCCCCGGTGGTGATCTGGATTTCTCCCGGATGGTCACCGATTGCCTCGGAGGCGTTGATGACAAGGTTCATCACGACCTGGCTGAGCTGTGTCGGGTCGCCCTCCACCTGGCGCAGGCCGGCGGCCAGGTCCTGCTTGACGGCGGTCTGCCTGCTGACGGAGAGACTGGCCATGCTGACCGTGTCAGCTACCAAGGCGTTAATATCGACGGCGCAGTTCGCGAGCTTGCCCTTCCCGGCGTAGTCGAGCATCTGCCTGCAAAGGGCGGCAGCCCGCTGGCCGGTAGCCTGTATTCTCTCGAGATTCTCGTGCAACGGACTGCCGAGGTCCAAACTGCCACGGCAAATCGCCGCGTTGCCCATGATCCCGGTGAGCATGTTATTGAAATCATGGGCCACGCCGCCGGCGATGAGGCCGAGGCTCTCCAGCTTCTGGGCCTCGCGCATTTTTTCCTCGAGGCGCAGGCGCTCTTCTTCGAGCCGCTTCTGCTCGGTACAATCGCGAAAGACCACCACCGCGCCGTGGATGTGGCCATCGTCACCGCAGATTGGGGAAGCGCTGTCCTCGATTGGTATTTCCCGGCCATCGCGGCTCCGAAGGGCGGTGTTGGAAGGCATGGTCACCGGCTTGCGCCCTGCGATTGCAAGGCGCGCGGGATCGGGGACGGGTTCGCCGGTATGCCTATTGACCAGCGCGAGCACCTCTGTGCTGGTGCGCCCGGTCGCTTCCATGAATCTCCAGCCGGTAAGCCGCTCCGCGACGGGATTAAGAAAGGTGACGCGGCCCTGCTCGTCCGTGGTAAGCACGCCGTCGCCAATGCTGCGCAAGGTGGTCGACAGCCAATGCTCCATTTTACGGATTTTGCTATCGACCTTGTGCTTGTAGAGGGCCATCTTGAGGGTCGCGTGCAGCTCCGCCTCGGCGAAGGGCTTGATCACGTAGCCGAAGGGCTCGGCCACCCGCGCGCGGCGCAGCGTGTTGTGATCGGCGTGTGCCGTGAGGAAGACCACCGGCGTGTCCCAGCGGCTGCGCACATGGCGCGCGGCTTCGATGCCATCCATTTCGCCTTCGAGCACGATATCCATAAGGATAAGGTCGGGCCGGAGGTTCGGAATTTTTTCCAGCGCCTCCTCGCCGGAGGCTATTTCGCCCGCGACGGTGTAGCCCATTTCGCGGAGGCGATCGCCAAGGTCCGCGGCGACGAGCGCTTCGTCTTCTACGATGAGAATGTCTCCTTTTGTCATATTATTCAGTCGGGTAGGGAATCGATTGGCTGCGGTCTTTTCGGTTTAAGCTCTTGAAAGCACATCTGGAAGACGCTGCCGCCGCTCCCACTGCTCCAAATGAGCTCGCTGTGGAGCTGTTTGGCAAAAATTTGCACCAGCCGCATGCCGAGCGAGCGATTCTCCGCCGGCGCAAAACCCTCCGGCAATCCCACCCCATTGTCGCGCACCTCGAGCCGCAGCCGGCCGTCCGGCTCCGGGCGAAGTGCGATTACGATCTCAGGCGCTAGTCGTGCGGGCCGCGCAGCCCTGGGGAACGCATGTTTAAATGCGTTCGTGAGCAATTCATTCACCGCAAGACCCAGCGGCACCGCTGTGTCCATGCCTCCCGTCAGCGGGACCAGCTCAAAGCGAAGGGCAACGCCGGCGCGCTCGGAGTGAGAGCGCTGGATCATTGCGGCCAGGCTCCGCAGGTAGTCGCCCAGATCGATCCGCGCCAGCGAATCGCCTCCATAAAGCTTCTCGTGAATGAGCGCCATCGAGCGGACGCGAGTCTGACTCTCGGACATGATGGCGCTCATCTCCGGGTTTTGGAGCTGCCTGGCCTGCAACTGGAGGAGGCTGCAAACCAATTGCATGTTGTTCTTTACGCGGTGGTGGATCTCCCGGAGCAGCAGCTCCCTGTCGGCGAGGGAAGTCTGGAGCGCCTGCTCGAAGTGCTTCCGCTCCGTGATGTCAGCCCGGATGGCGATGTATTGGATTGGCTTTCCATCCTCGTCCAGGAAGGGCACAATGGTGGTGTCCACCCAGTAAAATGTGCCGTCCTTGGCCTTGTTCTTGATCTCGCCCTTCCAGACCCTTCCATCGCTGATGGTGTCCCAGATGCTTTGAATGAATTCCCTCGAGTGAAATCCGGAATTGATCAGGCGATGGTCCTGGCCGAGCAGCTCCTCGCGGGAATATTTTGAAATGGCGCAGAAGTTCTCGTTCACATAAGTGATCTTCCCTTTTGGATCAGTAATCGCGACGATTGCATGCTCATCCTGCGCCCTCTTCAAATCGCTGAGCTCCTTGAAAGATGCCTTGAGCTGAATTTCCGCCCGCTTCAACTCTTCCACGTCCGTGTTAGTGCCAAACCAGTTGACTAATTTCCCCGTGGCATCCCTCACTGGCTCGATTCGAGTCAGGAAGGTGCGGTACTGCCCGCCTGCCCCGCGAATTGGGAATTCCAGCTCGAATGCGAGTCCGTTGCCGATTGCGGCGCGCCAGGCTTCCATGACAGCCGGCACGAATTCGGGATGATACGCACCTTTCCAGCCCCAGCCTTCCATCTGCTCCAGCGTCGTGCCGGTATAGGCATACCAGCGCTGGTTAAACCAATATCTCTGGCCGTCCGCGCGGGCGATCCAGGCGAGTTGAGGTATGGAGTCGGCCATCGTCCGAAAGCGCTCCTCACTTTCGCGCAATGCAAGCTCGGCGTTATTTCGCTCCGTGACGTCGCGTATCATCGCGAGCACCTTCCCGTCGGGCATGGTGGTGGCGATTACCTCGGCATCGAAGGTCGAATCGTCCTTGCGCCGGAAATGCCATTCCCGGTGATAAGGGGACTTTGCCTTGATATCCCTCAACGCCGGTCCGATGTGCTCAAACTCCGTCTCCGCAACAATTTTCGACGAGGGCAAACCGATCAATTCGTCTCGCCGGTAACCAAGCATCTCGCAAATGCTTCCATTTGCGTCGAGGTAAACACCTTCGGAATCGGCGATGACGATGCCGTCCGGCGCGCATTCGAACAGCACGCGGTAGCGGGCCTCGCTCGCCCGGCGCGCTTCCTCAGCCCGCAATCGTTCTTCCTCCACTTGCTTGCGCGCGCTGTTGTCGGTCCCGATCAAAAGATAACCAATGATTGTTCCGTGAACATCGCGCAGCGCCGTGACCGATACAACGGCAGGGAAGCTCGTTCCGTCTTTGCGAATGTAGGTGAGTTCGTAGATGTCCTCGATGCCGCGTGAGGCCTTGAAGACCAAGGCTTCGAAGCCCGGCGCAATGGGAGTGCCGAGTTCCAGGCTAAGCGCCGCGGAGCGCGCGAACAGCTCACGAGGATCGGAAATCTCCGCTGGCGTGACTTTATCGACGACTTCGCGAGCCGTGTAGCCCAGCATCCGCTCCGCGCCAACATTGAATATCTGGATCACGCCCTCGGCGTCTGTGGCGATGCTGGAAAAGTTGGCGCTGTTGAAAATAGCCCTCTGCAATGCCCCCGCCTTGAAAAGCGCCTCTTCCTCCAGCTTGCGGTCGGTGACATCACGGGCCACTCCATACATCACATTGTCTTCAATCACCGGCGTGACATTCCACTGAAACCATCGGAAGGAGCCGTCTTTGCAAAGATAACGGTTTTCAAACCCGCTAAGCGCCTCGCCGCCGGCAACGTTGATAGCCGTGGCGAGTGTCATCTCCCTGTCGCCGGGGTGAATAAATTCGATGAATGGGGTATCGAGGAGATGTGCCTTCGTAAAACCGAGCGTTCTCTCCCAGGCCGGGTTAAGATCCTTGAAATAGCCGTCAAACCCGAGGATGCACAGCATGTCCTGCGAGAGCGCGAACACGCGCTTGCGATCTTCCTCCGCCCGCTTGCGCGCCGTGTTATCGGTGCCAATCAACAGGTAGCCGATGATGCCGCCCCCCGCGTCGCGCAGAGCCGTGACAGACACCGTGGCCGGGAAGCGGCTCCCATCTTTCCGAACATAAGTAAGCTCGTAGATGTCCTCGATTGCCCGCGAGGCCTTGAAAACCAAAGCCTCGAAGCCCGGCGTGATCGGCGTGCCAAGTTCCACGCTGAGAGCCGTGGCGCGGGCGATCACTTCCCGCGGGTCTGAAATGTCCGCCGGGGTCACTTTATCAACCACATCGGCCGCCGAGTAGCCGAGCATTTGCTCGGCGCCCACGTTGAAAATCTGGATCACCCCCCTGGCGTCGGTCGCTATGCTCGAGAACTTCGCGCTGTTGAAAATCGCATTCTGCAGGGCTACGGCTTGCAGCAGAATCTCATTACGCCGTACTTCCGCCACCGCCTCAACCGGGCTGGGATTGCTCCCGCAAATAATATTCGACTCCATTTTTGTTAAGGAACCGCTGATTAATGAAGGCGGCGACGCGGGGACGTGTAAGTGGCAGGATTTTTTAGCTTGGGCAGCCGGTAAGTTCGACTTTTGCGCTCGATCACGGGGTGAAGGGGCGCTGCTCCAGTCC
>Ga0302319_10008111_pt1 | contig 20524 bp, 18 predicted proteins | sample Bog_T0_2_FD_203319 | JGI IMG/M metagenome (GOLD analysis project Ga0302319, IMG submission 203319) | Peat permafrost microbial communities from Stordalen Mire near Abisko, Sweden - Bog_T0_2 | ecosystem: Environmental > Terrestrial > Soil > Wetlands > Peat | place: Sweden: Abisko, Stordalen Mire... | reverse complement strand
GCCGACCCGGCCGAAACCGCAGATCACGACGTGATCGCGTTCCGCCACCGCCAGGGTTGCCTGCGCTTCGCGCAGCGCCTCGCTGTTGGGCGGCCCGGACTCGCTCAGCAGCGCGCGCGTGATGCGTCGATTGTGCTTGATGAGAAACGGCGACAGCACCATGCTGAGCACGATCGCGGCGAGCAGCGGCTGCACCACCGCGGGATCGAGCAATGCGCGCCGCAGCAGCAGCGTCAGCAGCGCGAAGCCGAATTCGCCCCCCTGGCCGACGATGACCCCGGTGCGCAGCGATTTGAACCAGCTTTTGGTCGCCGGTTTGGCGGCGAAGGTCACCACCGCCGCCTTCAGCAGCAGCATGCCGATCAGCGTCGCCGCCACCAGCGGAAAATGCCGCAGCAGCAAGCCGACGTCGAGCAGCATGCCGACCGTTATGAAGAAAAGACCGAGCAGCACCTCGCGGTAGGAGCGGATGGTCGCCTCTATTTGATGCCGAAATTCGGTTTCGGCGAGCATCATGCCGGCGAGGAAAGCGCCGAGCGCGAGCGACAAACCCACTGCGTGAGTGGCCCAGGCGGAGGCCAGCACGGCGAGCAGCACGGCCAAGGAAAAAAGCTCGGCCGAGCGCACCCCCGCGATCAGCAAGAACAGCGGCCGCAGCAGCCAGCGGCCGGCGGCGAGCACCAGCAGCAAGGCGAGCGCCGCGATGCCGACCGCACCCACGATATGCGCGGCATCGACGCTGTGGCCGTCGACACCGAGCACCGACACCAGCGCGAGAAACAGCGGAAAACTTAAGTCCTGGAACAGACAGATGGCCACCGCCAGCCGGCCGTGCGTGCGGTTGTTCTCCGACTGCTCGGTGAGCTGCGAAATGATGATGGCGGTGGAGGACATTGCGACCGCGCCGCCGATCACCACCGCCACCGCGGGAATGACGTCGAACGCCATGACGGCACCGGCGGCGACCAGCACGGTCGTGATCAGCACCTGCGCGCCGCCGACGCCGAGCACTTCCCAGCGCATCGCGACCAGGCGCGGCAGCGAAAACTCCAGTCCCAAGGTGAACACCAGGAACACCACGCCGAAGTCCGCCAACAACTGCGTCGTCTCGTTGTCGACGATCAGCGCGAGTGCGTGCGGCCCCAACAACATGCCGACCGCGAGATAGCCGACGATCGCCGGCAACTTGAGCTTGCGTGCCGCCGCCACCACGCACACCGACGCAAACAGCAGAATCAGGATTTGCAGCAGCGGATCGTTATGCATCGCGTCCTCTCGTTGCCTGCTAGCATATCGTGATGAGCCAAAGTATGACCGTCCTCCTCAAGCTCGACGGAGCCGCCGAGGATTGGCATCTTCACCTCACCGGCGATTGGTCGCTGGCGTCGTTGGCGGCGATCGAGGCACAGCTCAAGAGCCTGCCCGGCACCTTGCACGGCACATTGATTTGCGACTGGTCGCAGGCGCATCTCGCCGGGATCGGGCCGGTATGGGCGCTGCTGATGCGCTTGGGCGAGATCGGCGAGCAGCGACTGAGCGTGCAGCACACCGGCGATCCGCCGCATTTTTTGGATTTGCTGCAGAAACTGAAACTCGAGCAGCACGCGGCGCGGGCCGCCCCGCACCTGCATCCCGGGATCGAACGCTCGGTGAGCGATCTCGGACGATGGGCGGTGTTCCAGGGCAACGAGGCGCGCGCGGTGCTCGGATTCTTCGGCCGCATCGTCTCGGTGTTGGGCGAGGCGTTCTCCCGGCCGCGCGCCTTGCGCGGCTCGTCGCTGACCCGGCATATCTATGAAACCGGCATCACCGCCATCCCCATCGTCTCGCTGATCGCCTTTCTCATCAGCGTGATCGTGGCGTATCTCGGCGCACAGCAGTTGAGCCGCTTCGGCGCCGACATTTTCGTGGTCGATCTCGTGACCATTTCGGTGCTGCGCGAAATGGGGGTGCTGTTGACCGCCATCATCGTCGCCGGGCGCTCGGGCAGCGCCTTCGCAGCGGAAATCGGCGTCATGCAACTCAACGAGGAAACCGACGCGCTGCGCGCCATGGGCATGAACCCGATCGAGCTGCTGGTCGTCCCCAGGGTGCTCGCGCTGATCATCGCGCTGCCGCTCTTGACCGTGATCGCCGATGCCATGGGCCTGGCCGGCGGCGGACTCTTGTCGCTGGTCAATCTGCATATTCCGTTGGAGCAATTCACCAATCGGCTGCGCGAGTCGCTGGCGCCGACGACTTTTTGGTCGGGCCTGATCAAGGCCCCGGTATTTGCCCTCGTGATCGCGATGGTCGGATGTTATCGCGGCATGCAGGTGCGCGATTCCGCGCGCGAACTCGGGCGATTGGTCACCGTTGCCGTGGTGCAGTCGATTTTTCTGGTGATTCTGGTCGATGCGGTGTTTGCCGTGCTGTTCGTGCAAATCGACTTCTGATGCCGGTTCCCGCAGCAGTCCCGGTGATTCGCGTGCAAGGCCTGGTGAGCCGCTTCGGTGCGCAGCTGGTTCACGACGGGCTCGACATGGAGGTGCGGCCGAACGAAATCTTCGGCATCGTCGGCGGCTCGGGAACCGGCAAAACGGTTCTGCTGCGCACGATTTTGGGATTGAAGGTGCCGGACGCCGGGCGCGTCGAGTTGTATGGCCGGGACGTGCAGCATCTGGCGGTCGCCGACCGCAGCGCCTTGGTCAGAAGCTACGGCGTGACGTTTCAAAACGGCGCACTCATCAGTTCGCTCACCGTCGCGCAGAACATCCAGCTGCCGCTGCGCGAGTACTACCCCGCGTCCGAGAACACTCTGGACGAACTCGCGGAATTGAATCTGGCGCTGGTCGGCCTCAGCGCCGACGCCGCGGCCAAGTATCCGTCGCAGCTCTCCGGGGGCATGATCAAGCGCGCGGCATTGGCGCGCGCGCTCAGTCTGGAGCCGAAGCTCCTGCTTCTGGACGAGCCCACCGCGGGCCTCGATCCCATTTCCGCCGCAGCCTTCGATGAGCTACTGTTGTATCTTCATGCGCAGTTGCGGCTCACGGTGGTCATGATTACCCACGACCTGGATACCCTGTTTCGAACCTGCACCCGCGTCGGCGTGATCGTCGACGGGCACATGATCAGCGACAGTCTGGACGGCATGCTGCAGAACCAGAATCCTTGGATACACGAATATTTTCACGGCTCGCGGGCGCGCGCCGCCGCCAAGGACAGCGATGGATAGAGACGCGAATTACGTGGCGGTCGGCGCATTCGTGCTGCTGGTGATCGCCATGGCCGGCTCGTTCGTGCTCTGGTACACGAACAACCGCGACAAGCAGATTTACCTGCGCTATGAAATTTACTTCCCAGGCAGCGTCAGCGGTCTCACGCAGGGGAGCCCGGTCCGCTATCTCGGGGTCGATGTCGGCAAGGTGACCCGGATACTCATCGATCCGCAACAGCGCAATCGCGTGCTGGTGATCGCCGATATCGAAGCGAGCGCGCCGATCGACGGCAGCACCCGCGCATCCTTGAGCCTGCAGGGCATCACCGGCCTGTTGTTCATCGATTTGGAGCAGGACCACAAGATCACGGCCCCGGGGGCGCTTGCCGATGGACTGCATTACCCGGTGATCCGCTCCGCGCCGTCGGACTTCGATGTGCTCCTGAGCAGTCTGCCGGCCTTGACCACGCACCTGGTGGAATTGGCGGATCGCTTCAACCAGGTCTTCAGCGACGAGAACGTGCGTGCGTTCAATGCGACGCTGGCCAATGTGCGGCTCGCCAGCGATCATCTTCCGAGCACCTTAAGCGAGGTACAGTCGTTGGCGACGGACGTGCGCCACATGACGCTGGAAGTGCAAGGCGCCGCAACCGACCTGCGCCGCATCGAGGCTCAGGCGACCCCCGATCTTCAGGCGACGCTCGCCAACGTCCGGCAGCTGTCGGACAATCTATCGCGGACTTCGGAACGTCTGCAGCAATTCGCGGCCGACAACGAACCGGGAATCTCGCGTTTCACGCAGCAAAGCCTGCCGGAATTCGAACAGCTGCTGCGCGAGAGCCGGCAGGCGGCGCGGGATTTTCGCGATCTATCGCGGAGTTTGAAACAAAATCCCTCGCAGCTCATCTACGAGCCCAACTACCGCGGCGTCGAGGTCGCCAAATGATTCGCCTGCCGAGCGTCCTGTTCGCGCTGGCATCGCTCGCGGCGTGCACCGGCTCGTTGTTTCAAAGCAAGAGCGCGCCGGCGACCATCTACCGGCTGACGCCGGCGCCGGCGGCGCAGACGATGCCGCAACCGACAGTCGCCGCCGATCTCGCAATTCTTAAACCGAAGATGCCGACCGGCCTCGAGATGGATCGTATAGCGGTGCTGTACCCGGATCGGCGCCTGGATTATTTCGCCGATGCGCGCTGGAGCGGACCGCTCAACGAGGTCCTGCAAGACTTCGCGGTGCAGGAGTTCCACCTGCACGGCAATTTGCGCGGCGTCAGCGGCGACACCTCGGTGTTTGCCAGCAGCTACTGGTTGGAAATCGAGTTCACCGACTTCCAGGCCGAGTACACGCCGGCGGCGGCGGCGCCCGCCGTGCACGTGCATTTGCGGGCGCGGCTCGGCCGCTCCGGCGACCGGCACATTCTCGGCCAATTCGAAGCGGACTCCGTGAAGCCGGCCGCAGAGAACCGGCTCAGCGCCATCGTCGACGCCTATGCGCAGGCGGCCGATGCGGCGCTGGCGCAGATCGTTGCCGGCGCGGATGCGGTGGCCGCGAAGAATTCGCAAGCGCCGTAGTCAAGCGCTCAGTGGGTTTCGGCCGCCGCGGCTTCGAGCGCCGTGCCGAGTTCCAGCCAGCGAGCTTCCATCGCGGCCGCTGCGCGCAGCAACGCGGCGTGTTGCGCTTGCAGGCCGGCGTGCATCGGATCTTGGCACAACTCCGTTTCGATGCGCTCGCGGTCGGCGGCGATCGCCGCCAGGCGCTCCTCGATGAGCTCGATTTCGCGCCGCAGCTTGCTCAAGTGGCCGCGCGGCTTCGCCGCTGCCTTGGGAGCTGCTTTGCTCGGCGCGCGCGCCGGCGGATCGGTCTTGGCGCGCGACCTCAGCCACTCCTGGTAATCGTCCAAGTCGCCGTCGAAGGGCTTGAGCTTGCCGTCCGCAACCAGCCACAGCGAGTCCGCCACGGTCTTGATCAGGTGACGATCGTGGGACACCAAGACCAGGCCGCCTTCGAAGCTTTGCAGGGCGATGTTCAAGGCGTGACGCATGTCGATGTCGAGGTGATTGGTGGGCTCGTCCAGCAGCAGCAAATTGGGTCGCCGCGCCACCACCAGCGCGAGCGTCAGGCGCGCCTTCTCGCCGCCCGAAAACCGTCCCACCGGTTCGAATGCCCGATCGCCGGCGAAGCCAAACCTCCCGAGATGGTCGCGCACCCGCTCCGCATCGCCCTTGGCAAAATCCGCGCCGCCCAAATTGCGCAAATGCCAAAACGCATCGCAGTCGGGCTTGAGCTGCTCCAATTGCTGCTGCGCGAAATAGCCGATGCAGAGATCAGCCGCCGCCACGCACTTACCCGCAAGCGGCGGCGCTGCGCCCGCCAGCATCCGGGTGAGGGTGGATTTGCCGGCGCCGTTCGGACCCAACAGAGCGATCCGGTCCTGCGGTCCGATCGAGACGTTGATGCCGTGGATGATGCGCGTGTCGCCGTAACCGCAGGCCGCGTCTTCCAAGGTCAAGAGCGGCCGCGGCGTTTTCAGCGGCGCGGAGAATTCGAATTCGAACGGACTGTCGACATGCGCCGGCACGATGCGCTGCATGCGTTCCAGCATTTTGATCCGGCTTTGCGCCTGGCGCGATTTGGTGGCGCTCGCCCGGAAGCGATTGACGAAGGCGGTGATCTCCGCCACGCGCTTCAGCTGGCGTGCCTGCAGCACCTGCTGCAGCGCGAGTTCAGCGGCGCGCTTGTGCTCGAACTGCGAATAATTGCCGGCGTAAGCGTGAATCGCCTGATTTTCGATGTGCAGCACCCGGTCGATGATGGCATCGAGGAATTCGCGGTCGTGAGAGATCATCAACAACGTGCCCGCGAAGGCCGTCAGCCAGTCCTCCAGCCAGACGATGGCATCCAAATCCAAATGGTTGGTCGGCTCGTCGAGCAGCAACAGATCCGCGCGCGAATTGAGCGCCCGCGCCATCGCCAGGCGCACCCGCCAGCCACCCGAGAATTCCGCGACACCGCGCTCGTGGTCGGCGGTCTTGAAGCCGAGCCCATGCATGATGGCCGCGGCGCGCGCCCGCGCGCGGTAACCGTCGATCGCCTCGAGTGCCGCGTGGCCTTGGGCGAGCGCCATGGCGGCGTCGCGCCGCTCGGCGTCCGCGATCGCGGCGAGAACGCTGCGCAGTTCGACGTCGCCGTCGAGCACGAATTCGATTGCCGGGCGGCTGCTCGCGATGATGTCCTGTTCGACGTGGGCAATTTTCAGATTGGCGGGGCGATCGATGTCGCCGCGGTCGGCGCCGAGCTCACCTAAAATCGCCGCAAACAGGGTCGATTTGCCGCAACCGTTGGCGCCGGTGATACCCACCTTGTCGCCGCGATAGACCGTGAAATTGACGTCTGCAAACAGTGGCCGCGGACCGCGCCGCAGGCTGAGATCCCGGGCAGAGAGCACAGGCTAGGAGCTGAGTCGGATCGGCTGCACGAGCGTCGGCAGACACAAGTTCGCGTGGTGCGCGGCGCCCGCGGCCTGACCCGCCAGGATGGCCAGCATTTTGCCCGCTTCCATGGCATCGCCGAACAATCTGCCCTGGCCGTAATAGCAGCCATGTTTGCGCAGAAATTCGAGCTGCTCGCTGGCTTCCACGCCTTCGGCGATGACTTCGAGGTCGAGGCTCTTGCCCATGTCGATGATGGTGCGCACGATGGCCGCATCGTCCGAGTCGACCGCGACATCGCGGACGAAGGACTGGTCGATCTTCAGCGTACCAATCGGAAATTGCTGCAACGCCGACAACGACGAGTAGCCGGTACCGAAATCGTCGATGGCGAGATTCAGGCCCATGGCATAGAGCTCGTTCAGCAGGCCGATGGTGCGCTTCGGGTCCGTCATCAAGGTGGTTTCCGTGACCTCGAGTTCGAAGCAGGTCGGCGACACTTCGTGTTTGCGGAACACGCCGCGGCAGCGCGCGATGAAGCTGGCCTGTTTGAGCTGGCGCAACGACAGATTGATGGCGATCCGGCCCGGTTCCGGCACCGTCTGTTGCCATTCCTTGTAGTCCGAGCAGACGCGGTTCAACACCCACTCACCGATGTCGAGGATCAGACTGGTCTCCTCGGCGAGCGGAATGAACTGCGACGGAGAAATGTCGCCGTGGCCCGGCAGACGCCAGCGCAGCAGCGCCTCGGCTCCGACCACGCGGCCGTTGCGCAGATCGACCTTGGATTGATACAGGATCACCAATTCGTCGCGCTCCAGTGCGCGGCGCAGCTTGCTCTTCAGCATCAGCCGTTCGACGGCGGCCGCATTCATCTCGGGAACGTAGAAGGCGCAGGAATTGCCGCCGTTCTGCTTCGAGTGGTACATCGCCGCATCGGCGTTGCGAATCAAGTCGATCACATTCTCGGCGTCGTAGGGACAAATCGCCACGCCGACGCTCGCGGTCAGATACACCTCTTGCTGGTTGACGTAGAAGGTGCGGCTGATCTCGTCCAACAGGGTGCGCGCCAAGGTACCGATGCCGGCGCGGTTGTCCACGTCGGTCGGCAGATCGTCGATAAACATGGCGAACTCGTCGCCCGCGAGGCGACCGATGACCGTGTCCTTGCTCAAATTGCGGGTCAGCCGCTCGCTCAAGATCTCGAGCGTGCGGTCGCCGGCCGCGTGGCCGAAGGTATCGTTCACTTCCTTGAACCGGTCCAGATCCAAATAGAGCAGCGCCAGGGAGCGCTGCGCGCGCCGCGCACGCGCGATCGCCTGCTGCAGCAAATGCTGGAACTGCATGCGATTCGGCATCTTGGTGAGCGTGTCGTAGCGGGCCAGGTAGCGGATGCGGCGTTCGGCGCGCTTGCGCTCGGTGATGTTGCGCGCCACGTAGATATTGCCCTGGAACTGCGGATCCTCGGTGGTGATCTCGGAACTCGCCATCGACACCGGAATGGTTTGACCGCTCGCGGTGCGCAGCACCGTCTCACGCGCCTCGGGCGCGGAACTCGTCAGGTCGAAGGCATTGCGGTGCACTTCGTCGATGAAGCTCACCAGCGGCTTGCCGACCAGTTCCTCTTCCTTGTAGCCGAGCAGCCGTTGCGTGGCCTCGTTGCAGCTTTTGACGATGCCTTCCGGTGAGGTCACCAACACCGAATCGCTCAAACTGTTGAGCACGGTGGTCAGGTAATTCTTGGTGATGCTGGTCTCATTGAGCTTTTGCCGCATGCGTTCCAGCGCGAATTGCAGATCGCCGAGCTCGTCTTGACGCACCACCTCCAAGGGCCGGGTGTAATCGCCTTGGCCGATTCGGTCGGCGGTCTTGACCAGCGCCGCGATCGGCGCCGCCAATTGCCGGGCGATGAACCAGGCGCCGCCTAAGCCCAACAACAGCAGCGGCAGGGTGATGCCCGCGAGCAGTCCGCGCATGCGCTTGATCTGCATACCCTGCTGGCTTTCCAGCTGCTTGCGGATGCTGGCAAGCGTCTCGCGCATCTCGGCGCGGCTCACCCAAATCCGCAGGCTGCCGACCTGTTGCACGGGTGCGGCCACCAGATTCGAATGGATGATGCTCTGGAAGGCGAACCAGTCGCCTGCCTGGCGCGGCGCGGCATCGCCGCCGATGAACAGCACCGAGCCGTGGGCATCCGCCACCTCGACGCGATCGATGTCGCGCTCGTCGAGCAGCCTCTCGGCGATCGAGGCGACTGCGGACCGGTTGCCCGCCACCAGCGCAGGCGCGAGCGAGGTGCCGGTGATTTCGCTCAAGCTGCTGGCGCGCGTCTCAAGGTCCGCTTCGAGTTTTTGCGCAACGGTTGCGTAGGTGAGCTGGTTGACGTCCGCCGCGTCGACGCGGTGTTCGTAATAGGACAGGCCGCCTAAGAGCAGCGATAGGCCGCCACCGACAGCCAGGGCCAGCAGCAAGTACTTCGTTTTTAGGCTTCGAGCCATTACACCAGCCGCGGACCCCGCTTAAACCTTAAAAGAATGATACCCGTTCACGCCACACCCCATAAGGGGGCCGGTACAATCCGCGCCGATGGAGCCGAAATATGCGCATTGATGTCTATTCCGACACCGTTTGCCCCTGGTGTTATGTCGGCAAACGGCGCTTCGAGCTGGCCGTGGCGGCACGGCCGCAATATGAAACACGGGTATTTTGGCGCCCTTTTGAGTTAAATCCCGACTTGCCGATCGAGGGCGTCGATCGGGCCCAGTACTTAGCCGCCCGCATCGGGCCCGCCGAGCTCATCGCCGAAGCGCATGCCGTGCTCCAGCGCCAGGGCGAGGCCAGCGGCATCGAATTCAGGTTTGACTTGATGACGCGGGTGCCGAATACCCGGCGTTCGCACCTCCTGATCGCCCATGCCGCCCGCTCGGGCCGCCAAACGGCGGTTCAGGACCGGGTCATGCGGGCCTATTTCGAGGAGGGCTGCGATATCGGAGAGGTCGAGGTGTTGGTACGCCTCGGGGTCGAGGCGGGACTATCCGAGCGCGAGGCGCGTTCCGCACTGATATTGAGGGCCGGGCAGGACGGTGTGATCGCCGCGGAGCGCCACGCCGCGGTGCTCGGTATCACCGGCGTTCCCACCTTTGTTTTCGATGGCCAGTACACGATTTCCGGGGCACAAGAGGTCGGAACCTTGACCCGCATATTCGACCAGGTCGCGGACTTTGCCGCCGAGCGTGACCTCGCGTCGTGAACGAGGCCGAACTGACCGGGCAGTCCCGTACCCATATCACCGAGGTCCGAGATCCCGACTGCGCCCTGCATCGACTGGTCGTCGCCCCATTTCAGAATTTGCGCCGGGCGGCGCTCGCCGATGGTTTCGACCTGCGGCCGCACAGCAGTTTTCGCGACTTTGCGCGCCAGCTGGCCATTTGGAACGCAAAGTTCACCGGCCATCGGCCGGTGCTCGACGCGTCGGGCGCGCGCATCGATGTGAACGAACTTTCCGCCGCCGAACGCGTGGACGCGATTTTGCTCTGGTCGGCGCTACCCGGCGCCAGCCGGCATCACTGGGGGAGTGATCTCGATCTGGTCGACGCCAATGCCACCGCGCCGGGATATCGAGTTCAGTTGACGACGGAGGAGTTCGCCCCGGGAGGGCCGTTCGCAGCACTCGGCCAATGGCTGGACGCGAACGCCGCGCGTTTCGGATTTTTCCGCCCGTTTCGCGGCGTGTTGTCGGGCGTCCAGCCCGAGCCCTGGCACTTCAGCTTCGCACCCGTCGCCGAGCATGCCCGCCGCGACTTGACGCCGTTGGTATTGCAGCGGGCAATTACGGCGGCGCCGCTTGCGGGAAAGGAGCCGGTGCTCGCGCGGCTGGCGGAGCTGCACGCGCAGTACGTCGCGGCGATCGACTGGCCCTAGGCCCAGAGCGCCTTGAGATGCGTGAGCATCAAGCCGCGCACCTGGCCGAGTTGATTGTCGCCGGACGTGAACAACGGCGGGTTGCGCTTCAACATCAGCCAGCGCTCGTTGCGCAGCACCCGATGCAGGAACACGAGATTGCGGTCGATCGCCTCGAGATAGGGGTTCTTGCCGGCGAACAACGGTTCGACGTAGCGGTAGGCATGCTCGAACTCGCCCTCGAGACGCGTCTGCCGCGTTTCGCGCACGAACTCCGGAGTCTGCCGCAACAAATCCAAGCCTGAGCTGTAGCGCACCTGCAATGCGCCATCGGTTCCGGTGGCGGCGGCAATGCCGCCGAGCACGAATTCGGGGTACAGCCGGTCGCGGCATTTTTCGAGATAGCAACGATCCGCCATCTGCGCGATCAAGTCCGCCGTGCCCAACAAGTGTCCGAGTTTGCGATCGCGCGAATCGGCGAGCTGAATCTGATCGAGTTTGATTTCGTAGCCGGTGAAATGCACGATGCGGGTCGACACCGGCACCCACTGTTCCATGCCGATGGTGGGCAGGAACCGCGCCAGGAAGCGCGCGCTGCGGGTGACGTGATAGAGCGTGAACTCGGCGCCGTTGCGATGCTGCCGATCGCCGAATTCGCGAATGTAGCCCGCATCATGAAACAGCGACGTGACCAGTGCCATGACCGCACGCTCGGCGCCGAAACGCATTCTCGGCTCCACGGTGCGTTCGTAACCGACCAACAGCCGCGCCATCGCCAAGGTCATATCGAGCGAGTGCTGGCGATCGTGATAAACCGTGTCGACGCCATGATAGCCGGGCATGCGGCCGGTGAAGAGCTTGTCGAATTCTTCGAACGAGAGCGCGACTCGATCGAATGACTCGCCCGGAAAAGCGGAGGCAAACAATTCCGCGACGGCGGCAGTCACGGCAGCGGTGGAACTGACTTGTACCGAATTGGTGACGTCGTAATCGTTACGGCGAAGGTCGTGCATCGGCGGCAGTTTAGGCTCTTACCGGCGTCGGCGCTACGGCATTACCGCAGCTTTGCGACTCGCACGCCGCATCGCGGCGCATATGTCAAAAAAGGCAAAATGCCAGCACCTGAGTCAATAAACCTTGAGGCCGCCGAACTTGTGGCGCACGCGTCGTGCCAAGGTCGCGTATCCCAGCCAAAAGCCGAACGCCAGCGCGGCGAGCATCGCCACCGCTTCCCATCCTGCGTGGTTCCACGCCGCGCCGAGGCGTGGCGCAGCCCCCGCCAATACGGGTGCCGCAGTCGCAGCGGGCAGCGCCGCTCGCTGCGCCGCGTCGAGGTCGGATTGCTGGTCGGCGAGTTGGCGCTTCAGCTGCTCGAGTTCGCTGCGCGCCGCCGCCTCGGCAAGCTCGGGCGTGGTCGCATGGCGCCGGTCGAGCTCTTCCTCGAGCTGCTTGACGCGCACCACCGCCGGTATCTGGTTGGTGAGATAGGTCGACTTGACCCAACCGGTGGTGCCGTCGGGCATGCGAACCTGCGTGAACTCACCGCTGACGCTCAACGTTTCGAGGCTGGCCCCGGAATGCAGCGTCGCGAGCCGCTGGCCCTGGCTATTTTGCTCGGCATACAACCCGAGTATCAATTCATCGCTGACGTAGGCCGGAGCCGCGGCGAGCTTCGCTGCCAGCAGCACGCCCAGGCCAAGAAATCCGCATTTCACGCCGCAATGCCGGTTTGTTTGAGCAGCGGGCGCACATCGGGTTCCCGGCCGCGAAACCGCACGAAAGCCTCCATCGCGTCCAAACTGCCGCCTCGGGCAAGAATGGAATCGCGAAATCTCGCGGCGGTGGCGCTGTCGAAAACCCCGGCCGCCTCGAACGCCTCGAACGCGTCGGCCGCGAGCACCTCCGCCCACTTGTAGCTGTAATAGCCGGCCGCGTAGCCGCCGGCAAATATGTGCGCGAAGCTCGCCGGCATTCGATTGAAGGGCGCCGCCGGCACGACCGCCACCCGCCGCCGCACTCCGGCGAGCGTCTCCGCCACCCGCGCGCCTTGGCTTGGATCGAACAGCGCATGCAGTTCGAAGTCGAAGGTGGCGAGCTCGATTTGCCGCAGCGTGTCGAGGGCGGCATTGAAGGTGCGAGTCCCCAACAGGCGTTGCAGCATTTCGACCGGCAAGGGCGCGCCGCTGTCGACGTGCGCTGAAATCAGCGGCAGAACTTCCGCGCGCCACACGAAGTTCTCCATGAACTGGCTCGGCAGCTCGACCGCATCCCACGACACGCCGTTGATCCCCGCGATGCTCGGGTAGGCGACGCGCGTCAGCATGTGATGCAGCCCGTGTCCGAATTCGTGGAACAACGTCGTCACTTCGTCGTGCGTGAGCAGCGACGGCGCGCTGCCGACCGGCGCGGTGAAGTTGCACACCAGCTGCGCCACCGGCAGCGCGGTTCCGGTGGGCAAAGCTTTCGCGATGACGCACTCATCCATCCAGGCGCCGCTGCGCTTCTCGGTGCGCGAATACGGATCGAGAAAGAAACCGGCGACCCGGTTGTCGTCGCGATCGAGAAGATCGTAGTAGCGCACCGACGGGTGCCACACGCCGACGCCGGGCCGCTCGCGCACCGTGACGCCGTACAGCCGCCGCACCAGGGAGAACAATCCCTCGAGCACCTTGGGCAGCGGGAAGTACGGGCGCAGCGCTTCCTGCGATACCTTGAAGCGACGCTCCTGCAGGCGCTCGCCGTAGAAGCCGATGTCCCATGCATTGAGCTTGCGGCCGGCAAATTCCTCGAGATCGGAAAATTCCTGGCGCGCCGCCGGCAGGCAACGGCGTGCCAGGTCGTCGAGGAAGCCGAGCACCTGCTTGCTGCTCTTCGCCATGCGAGTCGCCAGCGCATAGTCGGCAAAATTATCGAACCCAACCAAGCGCGCGAGTTCGTGCCGCAGCGGCAGGATCTCGGCAATGATGGCGCCGTTGTCGAAACGGCCGGCGCTCGGACCCAATTCGGAGGCGCGGGTGACCCACGCCTGGTAAATATCGTGGCGCAGATCGGCGCTTTCGGCGCTCGCCATCACCGTCATGTAGGTCGGTTGATCGAGCTTGAACAGCCAGCCTGACTGGTTCGCCTCGCGCGCATCGGCGGCGGCGCGATCGACGGCGTTGGCAGGCAGGCCCGCAAGTTCGGCTTCATCGGTGACGCTGCGGGTGTAGGCGCGCCCCGCATCGAGCACGTTCTCGGAAAATTTGGTGGCCAGCTGCGCCAGGCGTTGCGCGACTTCGCGGTAGCGGGTTTTCTGCTCGGGCGGAAGATCGACGCCGGCCAGGCGAAAATCGCGCAGGGCATTTTCCAGCACCTTGCGTTGCGGCGGATCGAGGGTTGCGCCCTCGTGCTGCAACACGAATGCGTAGCCGGCTTGCAACGCGGCATTCTGGCCGAGCTCCGACGAATAGGCGGTCAGCAGCGGTACGCATGCGTTGTAGGCCTCGCGCATCTCGGCGGAATTGGCGACCGCATTTAAGTGTCCGATGGGACTCCAGACCCGGCTCAAACGGTAGCTCAATTCCTCGACCGGTATCACCAGCGAGGCAAATGTCGGGTGCGTCTGGGCGGTGAGCTCAACCAGGCGGGCACGATTCTCGGTGAGCACCTGCTCCAATGCCGCCAGCGCATGACCCGCCTGGATGCGGCCGAAAGCGGGCAGGGAATCCAATTCCAACAGCGGATTATTCATCGTGGCGATTCTATCAGCAGGGTCAACATCCAGGTGAGGGCGGCGCTCGAGCCGACGAAGCCTGCGATCCCGAGCGCTGCACGCCGGCGAAAACCTCGCGCCAACACCGCCGCGTCGCGCGCGGCAAGCACAAATGCGCGCCCGTCCATGGGATCGACCAGCATGTTCACAGATGGTCCCAGCGGGGCGTTCCGAGCTTCGGCGTGTGCGGCAGCGCGCGCCCGCTCCCACTCCCCGGCGCTCAACTTGCCGTCGCGGTCGGCGTCGAAGCGCGCCAGCAGCGCCGCTTGATCCTGCTTCCACTGGTGCAGCAACTGCGCCGCGGCCAGTTCCGCATCTTGCTCGCCGGCGCCGCCGACGCTGCGATACACGCCGAGCGCGCACAAGGGTTCGCGCGGCTGCAAGCGCCGCTCGGTGTAGCGGTACTCGCCCATGGCGATACGGCTCAGCAGCCGCCCCCAAAGGCCGCGGCGCGGCGGCGCGCGGCCGCGCGGCCACGCCTCGGCACCGTACCAAACCGAGGTGGCGCGCGGGATCACTTCTGCGCCGCATGGATTGATCAGGCATTGACCGGTGCCGTCATCGAGCAGGAACGGCGCGCTGCTGGTATCGCTGTCGATGGTCGACCAGCCCTCGCGGTCGCGCTGCTCGACCTTAAAGCTCCACCAGGTGCAGGGTGTGCCCGTCAAGGGACTCTTGTTCTTGGAATCCGGCGGCAACAGGCCGATGCCGTCGAGCTGCACATAGCCTTGCGCTGCGGAGCGCAGGCGCGAGGCGGGCATATTTGCGACGGTGCGATTCTTGTGCCAGCAGTTGAAGGAATACCAAAACGAATAGCCGGCGCACGCCGCGAGGCCGAGCACGATGAACCAGGACTCGCCCACTTCAAGTTCCGAAAAGTGCGCCGACGTTCACGTCGCGTTTCTCTTCGCCGCTAAATTCCAATAGCTGCGCCGGCACGAAGCCGAACGCCTGCGCGATCACGACATCCGGAAACACTTTGACGCGGATGTTGTTCAGATTGACCTGATCGTTGTAGAGCTCGCGCCGATCGGCGATCGACTCCTCGAGCGAGGTGATCCGGGCCTGCAGTTGCTGGAAGGTTTGATCGGTCTTCAACTGCGGGTAGCTCTCCGCGACGGCGAACAATTGGCCGACGCCGGTGCGCAGCTGCTGTTCGGCGGCGCCGACCGCGGCGATATTGCCCGAGCTCGATGCTTGACTCACCGAGGCGCGGGCGCGCATGACTTTTTCGAGCGTTTCCTGTTCGAACTGCATGTAGCGCTTGCAGGTTTCGATGAGCTTGGGCAATTCGTCGTGGCGCTGCTTGAGCAGCACATCGATATTCGCCCAGGATGTCTTGACGCTTTCCTTCAGGCCCACGAGTCCGTTGTAGATGCCGACGAGATAGACCAGCAGTGCCGCCGTCAGCGCCAGGATCACGACCACACCGATCACCATAGCACCCCATCCGCGAGTTATGGACCCGCGGAGTATATCATTGGGTTTTCGCAGCCCTTTGGTATGGAGTTCACAGTGTCGGACCAAGCCTTCGATCTCATCAGCATCGGCGGGGGCAGCGGCGGCCTCGCGTGCGCGCAGCGCGCCGCGGAATTCGGCGCCAAGACGGCGGTGATCGAATCGCAACGGCTCGGCGGCACCTGCGTCAATGTCGGCTGTGTGCCGAAGAAGGTGATGTGGAATGCGGCGAGCGTGGCCTTGAGTCTCGCCGATGCGCAGGACTACGGGTTCGGCGTCACGGCGGGCGGCAACGATTGGTCCATGCTGAAGCACAAGCGCGATGCCTATGTGCTGCGCTTGAACGGCATCTACGAACGCAACCTCGCCACCAAGGGTGTGACGTATGTGCGCGGCGCCGCGCGCTTCGTCGATCAGCACGTGGTCGAAGTCAACGGCATGCGCGTGAGCGCGCCGCACATCGTGATCGCCACGGGGGGCAATCCCATCGTGCCGGCGCTGCCCGGCGCTGAGCTTGGGATCACCTCAGACGGCTTCTTCAGCCTCGAGCAGAGGCCGGCACGCGTCGCCGTCATCGGCAGCGGATACATTGCCTGCGAGCTCGCGGGTGCATTTCACGAGCTCGGCAGCCAGGTGGAAATGTTCACCCGCAGGGATCGCCTGCTGACCAGTTTCGATGTCATGCTCGGAAAATCGCTGATGCGGGAAATGCGCGAGCAGGGCATCACGCTCAACCCGAACGTGGTGCCGGTTGCGCTGCGCGAGGCGGCGCATCGGAAGACCTTGGTGGTCGAGGGCGGCGCCGAGTTCGCCGGCTTCGATTGCGTGCTCTGGGCCGTGGGCCGCGCGCCCAATACCGGGCACCTCGATCTGTCCAAGGCCGGCGTTGCGATCGATGACGGCAAATTCGTCGTCACCGATGGCTTGCAAAATACCAACGTGCCGGGTGTCTACGCGATCGGCGATGTGACCGGCCGCGCGCAATTGACGCCGGTGGCGATCGCCGCCGGGCGGCGCTTGAGCGACCGCCTGTTCGGCGGCAAAGCCGATCGTCATCTCGAATACAGCTTGATTCCAACCGTGGTATTCACGCATCCGCCGATCGGCACCGTGGGCGCGAGCGAGGCGCAGGCGCGCGCCCAATACGGGGACGCGGTGCGGGTGTATGTCGCAGATTTCACGCCGATGTACCACGCATTGACGACGCGTAAAACGCGCACCGACATGAAGTTGGTGTGCGTCGGCGCGGAACAGCGCATCGTCGGCTGTCACATCATCGGCACCGGCGCGGATGAGATGCTGCAGGGCTTTGCGGTGGCGATTCGCATGGGCGCGACCAAGCGCGACTTCGACGACACGGTGGCGATTCATCCGACCAGCGCCGAAGAGCTGGTCACCATGCGCTGACGGGCTCAGGCGTGCTGTGCCAGCGCCTGCAGTACCGGACGGGTATCGGGGCGGATGCCGCGCCAAAGCAGAAACGATTCCGCCGCCTGTTCGACCAGCATGCCCCAGCCCTTGCTGACGCGCGCGGCGTTCAGCGACTTTGCCCACAGCGTGAACGGCGTGTGGCCTCGGCCGTAGGCCATGTCGTAGCAGATGGTCCGCGCGCCGACCAATCCCGCCGGCAGCTCGGGCATTTCGCCCTCCAAGCCGGCCGAGGTGGCATTGATCACGAGATCGTAGCTCGGTCCGCGGATCTCCTCGAAGCCGCAACCCGAGATCTGGCCCATGTCGGCGAATTCGGTCGCCAACTTGTGCGCCCGGTCCGGAGTGCGGTTGGCGATGATCACTTCGGCCAGCTCGCGCTCGAGCAAGGGGCCGAGCACGCCGCGCACCGCACCGCCGGCGCCGAGTATCAGCACGCGCTTATCGGCGAGACTGATGTTGAGATTACGCTCAAGATCCGCGGTCAACCCCAGCCCGTCGGTGTTGTCTCCGAGCAGCGAGGTATCTTCGAAAAAGGCGATGGTATTGACCGCCTGTGCCCGTTCCGCCCGGGGCGTGAGTTCATTGACGAGTTCGGCCGCCGCCTGCTTATGGGGCAGCGTGACATTGAGGCCGCGGACACCGCTTGCGAACAGGCGCAGCGCCTCGCGCCGGAAATTGTCCGCCGGGACATCGAACAGCCGATAGACCAGGTTCTGGGCGGTCGATTTGGCAAACATCCCGTGGATGAATGGCGACCAGCTGTGGGCGATCGGATGTCCTACCACCCCATACTGATCCGGTGTCTCTGTCCCCACGCTTGAACTCACTCTGAGAGCCACTCCGCTGCACGTTTGGCGAAATATGTCAAAATACCATCCGCTCCGGCGCGCTTCATCGACATAAGCGCCTCGAGAGCCACGGCGCGCTCGTCTACCCACCCATTCGCGGCCGCAGCCATGATCATGGCGTACTCGCCGCTGACTTGGTAGACAAAGGTGGGCATTCCGAACCGATCCTTGACGCGCCGCACAATATCCAGATAAGGCAGACCCGGCTTGATCATGACCATGTCGGCACCTTCCTCGATATCGAGAGCCACTTCGCGCAGCGCCTCGTCGGAATTGGCCGGATCCATCTGGTAGGTGTGCTTGCTGCCCGTGCCGAGCTGTCCCGCGGACCCCACCGCCTCGCGAAACGGACCGTAGAAGCTCGAGGCGTATTTGGCGGAATACGCCAAGATTCGCGTATTGACTAGACCGGCGCTCTCGAAAGCCGCACGAATGGCGCCGATGCGGCCGTCCATCATGTCCGAGGGTGCGACCACGTCGGCCCCGGCATCGGCATGCGAGCGCGCCTGGCGCACCAGCGTCTCGACGCTCACATCGTTCAACACGTAGCCCTGCTCATCGATCAGGCCGTCCTGGCCATGGGTGGTGAAGGGATCGAGGGCGACGTCGGTGATCACGCCAAGGCCTGGAAACTCCTTTTTCACGGCACGCACCGCCGCCTGCGCAATGCCGTTCGGATTCCAGGACTCACGCGCATCGAGGGTCTTTTTCTCCTTCGGCGTCACCGGAAACAGCGCAATCGCCGGAATCTTGAGAGCCAGCAAGGTCTCGCACTCGCGCAGCAGTTGATCGATGGACAGGCGCTCGACGCCGGGCATGGAGCCGACCGCCTGGCGCTCGCCGCGGCCCTCGACCACGAAAACTGGATAAATAAGGGAATCGACGCTCAAGCGGGATTCGCGCATCAAGCGCCGCGAGAATTCATCGCGCCGCATGCGCCGCGGACGCGTCTTCGGAAATGAACTAGCGGTCTTTCCGGTCATCTCGAATGTGACTCCTAAAATTAGCTGCAGCGCGGTGAATCCGGCACTCCTGCCGCCGATTTGGCCTTCCGGCCGTCGGCGGCATCGGCGTAACGCGGTAACATCCCGGCAAAGACCTATCAAGCCGGGTGCTGATTTAAGCATGAAGGATCAGGTTGGCGGAAATCAGAAGCGCGCCCGGTTTCAGGCGTTATGTCAATCCCTGCGTCCGGATCTGCTGCGATTTGCGTTCTGGTTGTCGCGTGATCGGGCGCTCGCCGAAGATGTGGTGCAGGAGAGCATGTTGCGGGCCTGGAAGGCCCAGGATGCGCTGTTGGATGAAGCCGCGGCCAAACCCTGGTTGCTGACCATCGTGCGCCGCGAATACGCGCGCAGCTTCGAGCGCAAGCGCCTGGTCACCGTGGACGTCGACGAACTCGTGGCCCGAGAGGAACCGATGCTGGCCGTCGCCGAGGAACAAGATCTCGCTGAAATGCGCGCCGCCCTGTTTAAATTGCCCGACGAATACCGCGAGCCGCTGGTGCTGCAGGTGTTGATGGGCTTTTCGACCGCCGAGATCGCACGCGAGCTCAATCTGTCGGGCGCGGCGGTGCTCACCCGCCTGTTTCGTGCCCGCAAACAGCTGCGCGTCTTGTGCGGCGAAGATTCCGGCTTGGACCCGCAAGAATGATGGACTGCGCCACCTACCGACGGACGCTGATGGCCGATCCGCACGATCAGGCTGCGGCGCTCAACGAGCACCGCGAGCGCTGCCCGGAGTGCAATTTGTATACCGAGCGGCTGCTCAAATTCGAAGCCAAGCTCGAACGCGCCTTGCGTGTGCCGGTGGCGGAGCAAACGAAACCGGCAGCCGCTTCGCCCGGCCGGGTGGTACCGCTCCACGCCCCGCCGAGTCGCCGCCGATGGCTGGCAATGGCGGCGAGTTTTCTGGTCGCTGCGCTGGTCGCGGGCGGCCTATGGCTCAGCGTACCGAGTTCCAGCCTCGCGGCCGACGTGGTGGCGCACATGCGTGAAGAGCCGCAGGCGTGGCGTCGCACGGACGTGCCGGTGCCCGATTCGGCGCTGTCGGGCGTGCTCGATGAGTCGCACCTGCGCCTGGCGGATGGCGCCGGCATCGTGAGCTATGCCAACAGTTGCGGCTTCCGCGGTCACCAGGTGCCGCACCTCGTGATCCAAACCGCGTCGGGGCCGGTCACGGTCATGGTGCTGGTGCACGAGGTCGTCAACAAGACGCAGCCGTTCGATGAGCAGGGTTACCGCGGGGTAATCGTGCCGGTGGCGGGCCACGGCAGCCTCGCCGTGCTCACCCACGGCTCGACCACGGATATCAAGACCATCGAGCGCATTGCCGCGCGGGTGCAGGAATCGATCGTCTGGACGTCCTAGATCCCGACCTCACCCAGCAAATCGACCAGCCGCCGCGCGCTCGCCGCCAAGGTGGGATGCTTCGCCTCGAATTGAACGGCGATCTTTTCCAAGCGATCCGGCAGCGAGGCTCCGCCAGATTGCGCGGCGGTCGCGGCAGGCC
>Ga0302319_10008108_pt1 | contig 20524 bp, 16 predicted proteins | sample Bog_T0_2_FD_203319 | JGI IMG/M metagenome (GOLD analysis project Ga0302319, IMG submission 203319) | Peat permafrost microbial communities from Stordalen Mire near Abisko, Sweden - Bog_T0_2 | ecosystem: Environmental > Terrestrial > Soil > Wetlands > Peat | place: Sweden: Abisko, Stordalen Mire... | reverse complement strand
GGCCGGCCCGAGTGCCGTCCGCAACACTGGAGAGTTTCACATGGAAGTTATTCTGAAAGAAGATGTAGCCAACCTGGGTCACCGCGGAGACGTGGTGAAGGTCGCAGACGGCTACGGACGCAATTTCCTGTTGCCCCGCAAGCTGGCGCTGCAGGCTACTTTGGCAAATAAGGCAGTTATTGAGCAGATGAAGACCGCGGCTGCTCGGCGCTCCGCAACTGAGAAGACACAGGCTGAGGAGCTGGTCAGCAAACTGGAGCCACTGGTGCTCAGCTTTACCCGCAAGTCAGGTGAGAGCGGGCAGCTCTTTGGTTCGGTGACTTCAGTTGACATTGCAAGCGAACTCGCAACGAAGGGCTTTGAAGTGGACCGGCGCAAGATTCAACTGGACGAGCCGCTGAAGAGCCTGGGCGACTTCGACGTTGCTATCAAGCTGCATCGCGAAGTGACCGCTCACGTAAAGGTAAAGGTTGTGGCCGACGCTACCGCCGAAGCCGCCGAACCGGTAGCCGAAGAAGCCTTAGCCAAGTAAGCGAATCTCAACGAGAACCCGCCCGCCTCTCGGTCAGCCGAGGGGCGTTGGTGCGTCGGGCGAATGGGATTGAGGCGGGTGGAATGGCGTTGATGCCGGCGGATGCGCCGATTATTTTCGCTAATTATTTTATTGATAGACCGTCTTTTGCCGGTGTGCCGCCGGAGAGCTCGACGAGCTTCTTTACTGCTTTTTCTAATTTGTCTGTGAAGCCAGGAACCACATTCGCCTTATCGAGCGAGAAGAGCAGTCGCGCCCGGTTTGGGGCTATGTCCGGATCAACGCGATGATGGATGTCGTAGCAGGTCCGCGCCTTCTTACCGCTGATCGATGTAAGGGTAAGGCGCAGCAGGGATTCGCGGGTGTGGTACGTATCGCTTGGATCCACAACCTCCCAGACGGCGCTGTTGTTGTCGATGGCGTCGAGGAAGATGTCACATCGGCCATCGGGCTGCGTGATGGAAAGAGTGGACGAGACGGGATCGAAATCGACATCGAGGTTGTCGTTAATTCCGTCGCCTGGACTGAGCGCTAGAAGCTTGCCGCGCAAGTATTCGAAGATCTCCATCTGTGTTGGTTCCGGCTTGGGAGGGTCCGGTTTTCTGGGGCGGCGCTCAGTTTGCGCCGAGCACGCCGGCAATGCCAAGACCAATGCAGCGGCGCAAACCCGCGCCCAGTGGTTCATAGGGTCGTTGCTCCTGATTTTTCCATGATTCCGCGCCGCATAGGCTCAGCCTCCATGCTCATTGAAAAGCATCTATCCCGATTGCCTTGCGGCTCGGCCAGAACGATCAACTCAGTTTGCATGGGGAGAGTATAGAGCAGTATCAGCAGAAGGGTCTTCAACCATTGCGAGCGGTTGGTTACGGTCGGTACGCAATGTGGGCACGGCGGCGAGCAGGCTGCGTGTGTACGGGTGTTCCGGAGCCGTAAGCAGGCGTGCGCATGATCCGGTTTCAACAACCTGGCCGGCGCGCATGACGGCAACCCGGCTGGCGACCTCGCCGATCACCGCCAGATCGTGCGAGATGAACAGCATGGCGAGACCGTATTGCCGCTGCAAGTCGCGGAGCAGCTCCAGCACCTGGGCCTGAACCGTCACGTCGAGGGCAGTGGTGGGCTCGTCGGCGATGAGCAGGTGCGGGCGGTTGATGAGGGCCATCGCGATGAGGATGCGCTGCCGCTGGCCGCCGGAAAACTGGTGGGGATAGTCACCATATCGGCGAGCAGCTTCTGGTATGGACACAGCCTCAAGGGCGGCGATGGCTTTGCGCTTCGCTTCACTGCCGGTAAAGGATGGTGCATGGGCTTCAGCGCATTCAGCCACCTGGCGGCCAATGGTCATGACCGGATTGAGAGAAGTCATGGGCTCCTGGAAGATCATGGCAATCTCTTTGCCGCGAAGACGGCGGAGCGCGCTCTGCGAAAGCTTTAACAGGTCGATCGCGCCTTGACCGGCAGTGCTGGAAGGCGATGTTTTGGCACTGGAGGACTCGTTGCGCCAAAGAATCTGCCCTGTGACTTTCGTAGATGAGCCGAGCAATCCGAGGATAGCTAACGCCGTCGCACTCTTGCCTGAACCCGACTCGCCCACGAGCCCCAACACTTCGCCGTCTTCAAGGTGGAGATCGATTCCGCGCACAGCTTCTGTTTCTCCAAAGCGGATTTGCAGATCTCGGATTTCAAGCAGCGGGGGCATAAAGCAATCCTAGCTCATAGGGGATTGTTTCAATTGGAAGCTGCGCATAATCAATAACTCGCAACGCGTGAAGAACTGAAAGCTGGCTTGAAAATGCAAGTGCCGCGACGGTTTGCAGGCAACATAAGGGTGGAATGGCTCATCTGTACGGCAAGGAACGGAGGTCTATACATGCAGTCCAAAGGTTTTGCTCTTGCGGCACTCGCTCTTTCGCTTGCACCCGCATTGATGACGACGAAGGCATACTCATCCACCCTGTCGACGGCTACCGCCACATTCGCGCAGGATCGAGATCACGATGGAGATTGGGATGCCCCGCCTTCAGAATTTCGGGATATTCAACGGCAAGGTTTTCATGACGGCATTGAAGGCGCGCGCAAGGATTTCGATAACCACAGGGCGCCCAATGTGAACAACCGGGATGAATATCGTCACCCCCATGTCAAGCCCAGCGCCCGCGACGACTACCGCGAAGGTTTCCGTCGTGGCTATGACGTTGCCATGCGTCATATGACCGGCGGCGAACAAGTAAGGTAAGCGATTTTCACATTTTACTGGGCCAATCGGTGAGACGTTTCGGGACATCCGGGATTGGCCCATTCACGGACACGACGCGATGACAGATTTTGAAAGGAGGAATCGAAATGCCACTGGTTAGTGTTGTACTTGCGTTGATTGTGGTTGGAGTGATGTTGTGGCTTATCAATCGCTATATTCCCATGCAGGGGACAATCAAGGGAATCTTGAATGCCGTGGTCGTTATAGCGGTGGTGGTCTGGATCGTCAATATTTTTGGCTTGATGCATTACATTACGCAATTCAAAGTGGGCCCACAATAAGAACGGATGGCACGCACGTTGACAGATTCAGCTGATGAATGAACGCTCAACGCGCGGGCGCAGTCATCGCGGCGGAATCCTCAGAGAGCCGAGAATGACTACAGGTTGATTGATCGTTGGTGTTCGCGCGCAGCTCAATGAGCCGCTTCAAAAGCCTCGGAACCTGATCCTGGATCAAAATTACTAAGAGCATGAATCGGATGGGGGAGAGCTTGCCAGTCGTTCTTATGGATTGCGAGAGCCGCGCGTCTCTCCTTAATCGCATCCTGTGTTTCAGTGTGGCGGATCGCGGGCAAGGAATCGATTGCGTTGGGATTTGGGAGGATGGTCTTGCGGAGGAGCTCGATGGCGCGCCTTGTCCGTAGCCCTTAATCCCAAAGAGTTCGAGGGGCGACTCGGGTCCCCCCAGGCCGTCCCCTCGCAAACGTTCACATATTCCAATTCAGGCACAGCTTAATGCTTCGGAGCTTGCGCCGCATCCCACAGGAACATGGAAGTGGAATGCGCGAAATAATCAACGATTGTCTAGAACGTAATGCGCGCACCGAGTTGCATGTTGCGAGGAGGCAAGTTGCTGTTGGTTGTGCCGAAATTGGCGCTTGTGTCGCCGTAATTGGTGTCGACACCGTTGAGATTGACGCGGTTGAACAAGTTGAACATGTCGAGGCGAAATTCCAGGTGCATCCGCTCAGTAATCTCAGTGATCTTTTTCACGGATAGATCAGTATCCGCATATCCGGGATTGCGGAATTGGCCCAGCCTTTCATTCCCTTCCGTTCCGGTGATCTTGAATGCGGGCTGCGCAAATTGCGAATGGCTAATGACGCCCGAGTCGACGACGCCGGTGTACTGATAGGATTTGCGGTCGTGCTTCTGGTGGTATGTGGAGACATCTGGGATATTGAAGTTATCGCCATCCGCAGAGTAGTTACCGCTGTTGGGCGCGAAGGAGATGTTACCCGCCGCCAGTTCGCTCTGGTAGTTGTCTGCAGTCACGGTCACGCCGGTTGTATCAATGAGCGCAAGCGGATTCGAGTTGGAGACAAAGAATGGGTTTCCGGATTGCAGGACGGTTGTTGAACCAAGGTTGAAGCCGGTCGTCAACCGACGCACAAAGCCACCGTCCCCTGTCACGCCAGGAATGTCATAGCTCCAACCCAGCGAGACGCGGTTTGGCACATCCCACGTTGAAGGGCTATACCACTGATTGATGTCGTACGACGTTCCGCCGGTGGCGACGTAGCCTTCAGGATAGTTGGCTGAATCGTCTTTTGAAGACGAACGCGTGTAGGAAGCGGTCAGGAACCCGTGCCTCCCGAAGCGCCCTTTAACGGCGGCGATAAACGCGTAGTAGTTCTGGCGCGCGGCGTTATATTCGTAGCCCATGGAACCAAAGCTGGTATTGAGGCGAGTCTGGATTCCAGAGCCGGTCCAATCGCCGCTGGAGTTGAAAGCCGGATGCTGGATGAGATCACCGGGCTTGAGATTCAGGTCAACTGTGTAACTGGTGTCTCCCGTGTTGCCGCCAACCACAATCAGATTGGAAGAGTGCGTGCCGGTGTATCCAAAACTGGCTGTCATGTTTGACGTGAGTTGGCGTTCAAGGGCGGCCGACCAGTTGAGTGTATTGGGAGCGCTCAGGTTCAAGTCGTTTCCGTTTACGCCCACCTGCGCTCCGGGGATGCCGCCTTTGGAGTCGAGCGGCTGGCCGACGAAGGCCGGGAACTGGAAGCCGAAGGGATACTTGTTCTGCGTGCCGTAACCAAAGATCGGCGTAGCGGTGGAACCGTTGTTGTAGAACGTGGGCGTGACGGGTCCGGGAGGATTGCTTCCCAAATCGTTTTCGGCGTTGCCTAGTGTGACGTAATCGTGGAAGACACCAAATCCGCCGCGGATCACCCACTTACCGTTTCCGATGGGATCGTAAGCGAAGCCTGCGCGCGGACTGAAGATCCAGTTGATGTCGTGATTGAAAACGTGGTCTTGCTGGACCATGGATGCGCCGGCAATCTGCTGGGAAAGGTTCGATCCTTGCGCGAGATGAAGGTTTGCCAGGACCGTGCCTTTCAGCGCAACGTATGGGTTTCCGTCGTTGTCATAGCGGATGCCATAGTTCAATGTCAGCTTGCGGCTTGCCTTCCACGTGTCCTCAGCGAAGATGCCGAAGGTGGTTTCCTTGTAGCCATAGTTTCTGGCTTCGGGTTGACCGGTCACGGGGTTGTAGGCGAGTCCGCTCTCCTGGTACGGGTCATCGTTGATGAGGTCGATCATGTTGGTGTATTGCAGGTTGGGCTGGTCGAATGCTCCAGCGAAGAGCGCGATGTCATCTCCACGCCATGCCTCAAAGCCGGCGCGGATGCTGTGCGAACCAACGACCCTGGTGAGGACGTCGCGCCAGTGATAGCTGTGCTGGATGTAATCTCCATCCGCGAAGCCATCTCCCCAGCCAGTGCCCAGGTTCGTGACGTTGACGATTGGAACGGTGAAGAGGCCTGAGTTGGGGGAGATACCTTCGATTCTTCCGTATCCGAAGACTGCTTCATTCAACATGCTGGGAGAGAACGTGTGAGTCTCATTCACCTGCAGGTTGAAGGTGTAGTAAGCGCTGGTGGTTGCGAATGCCGGACGAACCGCAGGACCGCCGTTGGAGATTGTGTCGCGAAAAAACTGCCCGTAGACACGATCTTTACTGAAGTATTTATCCAGGCGGATGTTCCATTGCTTGGCATTGTCAAAGCTGGAGGAGTTGAAGTGCCCGTTGTCGAAAACCGCCGTGCCGCAGGGGATGTTGTCATATGCAGCGCCGAGGTTTCCTGAACCCGCCAAGCAGGCGGCCTGGCTAGCCGATGGCAGAGTATTGCTCCACAGTTGCCCGGCTGTGGATGCTACGCCGGCGGTTGTAGCGCCCGTAGGCTTATACTTCACCATCAATTGAACTTCAGGACTGTCAGGCATGGCGGTCTGGGCCCATGCAACGAACGCTGGATCTTCATATCCAACCAGGCCGCTACCGTTGGAGGCGAGTGAAAGGTACGGCTCATAGCCCGCGAAGAAGAAGAATTGCTTGTGGGGAATGACGGGGCCACCGACGGTGAAAGACAAGTTGCTGGAGTGGTACGGATTCAACTTTTGCGGCTGGGGAACACCGAATTCACCACGGGTGGTCAACTGCTGGGACTGGTAATAGTCGCTGGCCATGCCGTGGTATTCGCTGGTGCCGGACTTGCTGGTCATCACGGTCTGAATTGAACTGGCTCGGCCATAGTCGACGGTATAGGTGTTGGTTTGAACGCTGATTTCCTGCACCGAATCCGCGTTGGGCGTGAGGTTAATAACACCAGGTCGAATGCTGCTGGTCACGTCCATGCCGTCAACTACGTATTGATTGCCGTTGGCGCCACGTCCATTCGCGCTGGCATTCACCCAGTTTTCAGGAGCAAAGTTTGTGGAGGTGCTGGAGCCCGGAGAGTTTTGGCCGCCGGTTCCGGTAACGCCCGGAGCCAGGTTGATGACATTGGTTGGATTGCGGCCCTGCAAAGGAAGATCCGCCAATGCAGTGGTGTCCAATGTCTGCTCAAGACGGCTGTCGGATGTGTCGAGAAGCGGCGCCTGCGTTGAAACCGTAACTGTGGACGATGCTCTCTCAATGGAAAGGACCAGAGGAACGTCGCGGGTTTGATCGGTGGCCAGGTTGAACGAAACCGTCGTTGGTGAGAATCCCTGCACCGTTGTGGATACGGTGTAATTGCCCGGGGCCAGGCTGTCGAATCGATACAAGCCGGCGCTGTTGCTGGCTGCATTGCGCGTGACGCCCGTATCCGCTGCGATCAATGTGACTGTCGCATTGGGAACGACTGCTCCTTTGGCGTCCTGGACGGTCCCCTGGACGTTAGCGTTGAACTGCGCGTAGCAGCTTGCCGCTGAAAGCAGCAATACAAACATGAGAATCTTGAACATTCTTTGCGTGCGTCCCATCATTTTGGCCTCTCAAAGAAGACTAGTGAGTTTGCTTGGTGCGACTGCAGGATTTGATCTGCAGGGCCCGCGAATCATAATCGCCACAACTCGTCAATTCCCGACTCTGAAAACGTTTAGCAAAAATTCAGGGTTTACAGGAACACCGCGAGAGTACGCCGCGAGTATGAGGCGCGCATGAGCTAATGCGACTATCAGGCAATAGTCCATATGTACTAGAGGGAGCAAATGATTTGCGGTGCAATAGGGGGTGCGGAGTAGACTCCAACCTGCCCGGCCATGAATAAACCTCTAGGAAACCCGCCCGTGCGGCGCAAGAAACGCCATTCGCTTGGAATGTTGGGGGGAATTTGCGGGCTCGTTTTCTTTGTATCGGCGTGTGACGCGCATCGACAGATAAAGATTGCCGTGATTCCCGCCACCGAGGGCAACCTGCAATGGGATCCGGCGCATGCCGGGGCGACCGATGCGGCTGGCCCGGCTGGAATCTTTGTGTATTGGAATGCTCCTACACGGGAAGACGATGTGGAGACCCAGATCGCGCTGGTGGAACGCGTCACCGGCGGCGATTATCAAGGATTGGTACTTGCCCCGGATCAGGCCTTGTCACTCATCACTCCTGTGCGCCGGGTGCTCGCGCACGGCATTCCCACCGTTATAATCGGGTCGCCGCTGCCAATTGCGGCCGGGGACAATCTCTCCTATGTCTTGAACGACGACGCGGAGGGAGGACGCATGGCGGCAGAGCGGATTGCAAAGCTGCTGAATGGTCATGGATCGGTGGCCCTGCTCGGTATCAATCCAGATATTACCGGGATCATGATTCGCTCTCGCGCCTTTGAAGAATTGGTGGCACAGAAATACCCGGACATCCGGATTGTAGAAAAGCGAGTGGGCACATTCAACATGGCGCACGAGGAACAAGTTGCCGAAGACACGATGAAGGCCCATCCCGACCTGGACGCGATTGTAGCTCTGATGTGGCCCACAATTGACGGGACAATGGCCGCGCTCGACGCCTCTCCCGGCGGTCATTCCATCAAGATTGTGGGCTTCGATCCATTCGGTCTACCGCTCTTCCAACAAAAGCCGAACCTGGATTGCATCATTCGCGAAGACACGCGTTCGATGGGCCGCAGGGCAATCGAATTGATTCACGACAGGCTACTTGGAAAAGCTGTTCCCGCAACGGTAACCTTGGAGCCTACGCTCATCACGCGCGAAAACATTGATACGCCGGAGATCCAGCAGATGTTTGCTTCCGGGCATTGGCAATGGAGGCCCGCTCAATGAAGCGCGCGCGCGGGTTGCGCGGTATGCCGGCAGCGCTGCTGTTGGGCTTCCTGGTGGTCGCCGCGCTTGTCGCTCTGAGCTTTTATCTGCGCAGCCCAGGACGCGGCCTGCCCTATCACGACTCTTTTTCAGAAGGCAGGGCGGACGAGTGGAAGGCGTTGGGGGGAACGTGGGAACTGGCGAATGGAGTCATGCGCAATGACTCCGATGAGCGCGGAGCCAAGCTTCTTTCGGGTTCAACACTTTGGCGTAACTACTCCATTGAATCCGATTTGGAACTGCTGGGCATCAACGGGGATGCGGGGTTGATTCTTCGTTCCAGCAATGAAGAAGAAGGAGTGAACTCGTACAGCGGCTACTATGCTGGAATTCGAACGATTGATAACTCCCTCGTCTTAGGGCGCGCGGAGCACGGCTGGACGGAGATCACAAGAGAAGTTCATTTGCCCGGCGGAATTCGACCTTTCCAGTGGTATCACCTGAAATTACTGGCATTCGATTGCCAGGTTGTTGTTGCGCTTACCACCGCAGCGCACTCTGCTCCAACGTACCTTGGGGTGTATGACCAGCCTTGCATTCACTCCGGCAGGGTTGGCTTGCGCTCCTATTCTTCTGGCGGAATCTGGCGCAACGTCGTGGTTCACTCCGCCACGCGTGACGACATGATCGAAATGATGCGATGGACGGGAAACGTTGAGAACTCACTGCCGCAAAGCGATGTCACCATGAATTCAGAACTGCTTCCTTTGCCGTCCGCGCCTGAACAGCAAAAGAAGAAGCTAAACTCAAATCCAAACACCCAAAGCATTGAAAGCCTGCGCCTGGGTTCCTTCGCGAGCCCAACGATTGCGAGCGTTCGAGGCGTGGTGGTACTAACAGCCCCATCACTTTTTGTGCAGGACTCGACGGGCGGTGTCTACGTACCGCAACCGGAAGCTCCGCAACTCAAGGTTGGCGACGAGGTTGAGGTGACGGGAGAGGTGCATCCAGGTGATTTCAGCTCGACGATGCGGCATTCTACCGTTCAGGTGCTCTGGGCGCGCGCTCCGGTGCCGCCCGTATCTGTGACGGCTTCACAAGCATCGACTGGCAAATACGACGCAACGTTTATCGAGTTGCAGGGACGACTTGTGGGAAAAGAGCATGGTCCGGAAAACACCTTGATTCTGGAGCTCGACGAGGGACCACAGTCTTTCCGGGCGATCATGAATCCCGGCCGCGGCGATTACTTATTCGGCATGCTGAAGCTCGACAGCCGTCTGCGCCTGCGCGGCATCTGCGTAGTTGATTCCGCATATACGCATAACCTGACACCCTTTGTGGTGCTGCTGCGTTCGAATGAAGATCTACAATTGCTGGCAGGTCCGCCATGGTGGAACGCGGGACATGTGATTGCAATCGTAGTCGCATTCCTGCTGCTGGCATTGATTGTCAATTTTATTTATCACCGCATGGCTCATTGGCGGCTGCAAGGGGTGTTGGAAGAACGCCAGCGCCTGGCACACGAGATGCACGACACGCTTGCCCAGAGTTTCGCGGGTATCGGATTTCAATTGCAGGCGATTCGCAATGGGGTGGATGAAAAAGACACTGCAATGATTCAACAACTCAGTTTGGCGAGCACCCTTGTGCGCCATAGCCACGAAGAAGCGCGCCGGAGCATAGCAACGTTGCGGCCCGAATCGCTGGAGTCAGAAGATATTCTCTCCGCGCTGGATGTTTGTGCGCGGCGCATGGTTGAAGGCGGTTCGGTGCGGGTGATTTCAGAGGAGGAAGGCGACGCGCGGCCAATCCCCTTGCGCATTTCAGACACACTTTACAGAATTGGGCAGGAGGCAGTTGCCAATTCAGTGAGGCACGCGCAACCCACTCTGCTGACCATTCGTCTGACCTATAGCCACAACCGCGCGTGCCTGTTGATCAAGGACAACGGGACAGGATTCGTACCAGGCAATGGATTGCTGGGGTTCGGCATTCGCGGCATGAGGAGACGAGCGCAGAGCATATCAGCTGAATTCAAAATCCACAGTAAACCGGGCGAGGGGACGACGGTGCAGGTGAACGCGCCATTGCCCCCTCGCATCACGCTTACGTCCTGGCCAAAAATGTTGCGGAACTATCTAAGGGAGCGTTGGATCAATGTTCGAACCTCAAAGCCCGCCGATTCGCATTCTTATCGTGGATGACCACCCGGTAGTTCTTGCCGGACTCACGAGCATGCTCGGCACGCAGGCCGGGATGGAGGTCGCGGGTTCTGCATGCAGCGGTGAAGAGGCCATGGAAATATTGCAGCAAAAGCCAGCCGACATCATGCTGCTGGACCTGCGCATGGCGGGGATGAGTGGGATCGATACGCTGCTTGTGCTCAAGCGTGCCAAAGTCGCAGTTCGCGTGATTATTCTTACCAGCTATGAAACGGATGAGGATATCTACCGAGCTGTGCAGGCCGGCGCGCAGGGCTACCTGCTTAAGGACGCACCGCAATCGGACATGATCGACGCAATCCGCGCTGTCCATGCGGGTAAGCGCTATTTTCCGCGCCAGATTGCCGCGCGCCTCGCACAGCGCATGATGCGCTCGAATCTTACCGCGCGAGAGATGGAAGTGCTGCACATGCTGGCGCGAGGACTGACGAACAAGGAGATTGGCGGCGCGCTCGATATCAGCGGCAACACCGTGCGTAATCACGTAAACAGCATCATTGAAAAGCTCGAAGTCTCAGATCGGACAGAAGCAGCCACCACCGCAATTCATCGCGGGTTGATCGAGTCGAATTACTGACGCAAAGAACAACGCTGGCGATGCACGACCGGCGCAAACGCAAAGCCTCGAATTCAGAAGGAGAACATCATGAAGAACAAACTATCTCGACGGACGTTTATCGCATCTGCAACTGCCTCCATGATCCCGCCGTTGGTTGCGGGCGCGACATCAAAGCCAGGAAAGCTTCTTTCCCTTCTTGGCGAAACGCCGCAGCCGCTGATTGCAAACGAATCGCAAGCCGCGCAGAAAGAAGCCTGGAGAGATGCGGGCGTGCTTGATTTGACTCATTCACCTTTTGCAAAACTGCAGTCAGTACCGGTCAGGGCTGTGGTGATCCGAGAGGGATTTTGGTCTTCGCGCCGGAAGACCAATATCGACTCCAGCATCCCGAGCATGCGGGACGAATTGCTGGAACATGGGCGAATGGATAACTTTCTTAGGCTGGCTGGCGAATCAAAAGCACCGCAGCGGGGACCGCTCTATTCTGACTCTGATATTTACAAGTGGATTGAGGCCGCGGCATTCGTGCAGCAGAACGGCGATCGACCGGAACTGCGAGAGACAACCGATGGGATGATTCACGCCGTTGTGGCAGCACAGGAGCCGAGCGGTTATTTGAATACTTATTTTGTCGAAAGCCGTAAACCAGAACGCATGTTATACGAGACGCAGACGGGCGGCCACGAGTTATATTGCATCGGTCACCTGCTTCAAGGAGCAATCGCCAATTATCGAGCGACCGGAGACCGGACCCTCCTGGATGCGGGCATTCGATTTGTGGATCAGTTTTTGCTTCCGAATTATGGGCCGGGAAAAGACCAGAAAGGAATCGTTGCGGGGCATCCTGAGATTGAGATGGCGCTGATCGAGCTGTATCGGACCACAGGCAAGCGCGAATATGTGGATCTTGCCGGTTACATACTTCACGGGGACGAGCGGATTCCGCTGCGGCCGCAGCAGCTTACTTACATGTTCTGCGGAATTCCATTTACGTCGCGCACCCGGCTTGAGGGCCACGCGGTGAGAGCGATGTATGCCTGTTGCGGCGCCACGGATTATTACCTTGAAACCGGCGATCAGAACTATTGGAGGACTCTGAATGTGTTGTGGGAAGATTTAGCGGCACACCAGCTTTATGTAACCGGCGGAGTGGGAGCGCGCGAAGCAGGCGAAGCATTCGGAGACGCTTACGAGCTGCCGAATGCGCGAGCTTACGGCGAGAGTTGCGCGGCGATCGGGAACATGATGTGGAACTGGCGGATGCTGGCGGCCTCAGGCGAAGCACGGTTCACTGACGTGATTGAACGGGCGCTCTACAACGGAATCAATTCCGGCATGTCGCTCGACGGCAAAACATATTGCTACAGGAACCCTCTTGCATTCGATCCTACTGGCGAATCCGCGGACCGGCACGCACCCGAGGGCAAGATTCGCAACCCTTGGTACGACACGACCTGCTGCCCGCCGAACCTCGAGCGCACGTTTGCATCGTTGTCAGGCTACTTCTACAGCACGAGCGCAGAGGGCGTATATGTTCATCTCTACGACAACTCTGAGATGAACTGGCATCTCCACGACGGCAGCGGATTGCGTATTGAACAACAGACAAACTACCCCTGGAATGGCGACGTGAGCATGCAGGTGACCCCTGCTTCCGCCAGCGAGTTTGCTTTGTTTGCACGTATTCCCGGCTGGTCAGAAAAAACAATCGTCAAAGTCAACGGAAAGCATATCGAAGGTGCGCGGCCTGGCGAGTATCTCGCCATTCGGCGCCGCTGGGTTGCCGGAGACATTGTCGAATTGACCTTCGATATGACAACTCGTCTTATCAAAGCGAATCCAGCGGTTACCGAGGATCGAGGACGAATCGCTTTCCAGCGCGGGCCGATCGTTTTCTGCATGGAAGGGCCAGATCAAATCGACCATGGACACGATGCGAAGTTCGCTGATTACATTGTCCACCTGGATGCAAAAACAGAAAATAATTTCGATGCCGATCTTCTGAACGGGGTGATGATCCTTAGTCACCCTGGATCGATCAGCCGTTCATCCTCTACAAAAGGACTCTACTATGCCGCTGGAGAGAACCAAAAAGTAGAGGAGAAGGCAACCACGCTAAAGTTGATTCCCTACTATGCATGGGCGAATCGAGCTCCCGCTGCGATGCAGGTTTGGATTCCATATAGCGAAGGATGAGTGAGGAGCCCGGGAAACGGTTGAGGATAGACCATCTGTACCATGCGTCGCAAAATCGTTTTATGTAACATTGCGGCAAGATTGACTGGGGAACTTCATGCCACGTTCATTGAACCGCTTTACTACGCGTCGCCATTTTCTCAACCGTTTTGGTCTCTTCAGCCTGGCGTCGACTCTTCCATTTGGTCGTTTACTTTCGGCCTCCGCAAGCTCGCTGCTTGACTCGCCCGCCTCAACCGTGGGCGCTGCATCTTTGGTGAGGAATCGCGCACCGCTGGCCGCAAGCACATTTTATTTCTTGCCACTGGGGACGGTGCGCCCTGCGGGCTGGCTGAAGGATCAACTTCGCATTCAAGCGGAAGGTTTGAGTGGGCATCTGGACGAGACCTGGGCGGATGTTGGACCGAATAGCGGGTGGCTTGGAGGCAGCGGCGAGTCGTGGGAAAGAGGGCCTTACTATCTAGATGGCCTGGTGCCGCTAGCGTGGCTGCTGGACGATGCGCGTCTCAAGGCGAAAGCGCAGAAGTATATTGATTGGACGCTTGATCACCAGGCTGCAAATGGGATGATCGGCCCGGGTTCCAACGATGATTGGTGGCCGCGCATCGTGATGCTGAAGGCACTTACGCAATATCACGAATTCACTGGCGACAGCCGCGTAATCCCGGTGATGGGCAAATATCTTCGCTATCAACTTGCGGAGTTACCGCAGCGCCCGCTTCGAGACTGGAGCAAGTTTCGCTGGCAGGACGAGCTGCTCAGCGTCCTCTGGCTCTACAACCGAACCGGTTCGGCATACCTCTTGGAGTTGGCGCATCTATTGCAGAAACAGGGATACGACTGGGAAGCCGAATTCGCCGATTTCAAATACACGCAGCGCATCACGGCGGACTATATCAAGCTCGAAGAAGGAGGGGGCCTCAAGGACCTTGCTCTTGCAACGCACGGCGTGAATAACGGTCAAGCCGTGAAGACAGGCCCGGTGTGGTCATTGGTCTCCGGATCAGATGCGAGCCGTTCAGCGGTGTTGAGCATGATCTCAGAGTTGGACAAGTATCATGGGCTTCCGAATGGCATGTTCTCCTGCGACGAGCATCTTGCGGGTCTTGATCCTTCGCAAGGTTCGGAGTTATGCACGGTTGTCGAATACATGTTCTCTCTTGAGCATTCGCTCGCAATCCTTGGCGATCCATCTCTCGGCGATCGCCTGGAAAAGCTGGCATACAACGCGCTGCCCGGCACTATGACAGATGATATGTGGGCGCACCAGTACAACCAGGAACCGAACCAGGTGGAGTGCAGCCTGCATCACAAGCCGTGGACAACGGACGGGCCCGAATCGAACCTATATGGACTGGAGCCGAACTTCGGATGTTGCACGGCGAACTTCCACCAGGGATGGCCGAAGTTTGCGGCGAGTCTTTTCATGTTTTCAGGGGCGCAGGGTGGGGATTCTCAAGATGGACTGGTGGCCGCTGTTTACGCTCCGTGCGATGTGCATACGCTTCTGCGCGGCACACAGGTGCATATTCTGGAAGAGACAGACTATCCCTTCCATGGCTCAGTGCGGTTCACGGTGAATCCCGCGTCGCCGGTGAGTTTTCCAATGCAGTTCCGGATACCCGCATGGGCCGCGGGAGCGAAGATACTTGTGAACGGTGGCGCCGAGGCCACGCCCGCGGCTTCGTCCTTCGCGCGCGTGGAGCGAACCTGGAAGGCAGGCGACCGCGTTGAAGTCATCTTCCCAATGGCTCCTCGGATTTCCCGGTGGTTCCGTGACTCGATTGCAGTAGAGCGTGGGCCCCTGGTGTTTTCATACGGTATTGGGGAGGATTGGGTAAAGCTGCATGAGAGCGGCATGACAGCTGATTGGCAGGTGTTTCCAACCAGCCGCTGGAACTACGCGTTGAAGATCGATTCGGACGCTCCCGCGAAAAGTATCATTGTGCAGGAAGCGGAGGTTAGAGAACGACCGTTTACACGCGCCCACGCACCGCTACGACTCAGCGTGAAGGCACAGAAACTCAATGAGTGGCGGGCAGACGACGGCGCAGCGGACCCAGTGCCACAGAGCCCAGTGGTGAGCGCGGAGCGCGAAGAAACGATCGAGTTGATTCCTTATGCGGCTGCCAAGCTTCGTATCACGGCATTCCCACAAAGCAAATCGTAATTTGCCTCTTGGATTGAGATCGAAACTGGCGAAGTAAGTGGGTAAGTCGCGTGCTGCGCCGCCGCCACATGCGAATGAACTGAATATAATTCGTTCATGCCAATCTCAAGGCAAGCACTTCTCTATCTTGTCGACTACTCCGTCTGGGCAGACCAGCAGTTGCTCTCTGCCTGCATTCTGCTCACGCTTGAAGAGCAAGGCCGTGACCTGGGATCATCCCACATCGGCGTCTCGGGAACGCTGCGCCATATCTACGATTCTGAGCGTTTCTGGCTGAGCCAATTTCGCAAAGGTGAACTGGTCGCGCTCGCCGAATTCACTAGCCCGAGACGCTTTCCTCCGGCCCCGGCTGAGCCGAACCTGCACGATCTGCAACAACGCTGGCGCGATGTATGGGAAGGCCTGCACAACTATGTTGCAACCCTGCCGGAAGCCGAAATTGGGTTGGAGCTCCACGCGATCGACTGGACCATCCCCCGCTGGAAGCTCCTGCTCCATGTGGTCAATCATGCCACGCTCCATCGCGGCCAGGTCATGGGCATGTTGCGCCAGCTCGGCAAGCAACCTCCTACCAACGACATATTTACCGGCTACCACCTCTCACACTCTTAAATGTCAGTCGCCCTACGCCATGGGTTAGCTCGCACGATGGAGGCAGCAAACGTGAGCTAACTACGTCATGGTGAGGGCGCGCAATGTAGAAACGAACGATTTGGCCCGAGAGGGAGAGTGGATGGACTTGATCCGGCGTTCTATCTTCGTAGGTCCTGACCCGAATAGGTATCAATCGAATCGCGGAACTTCACGAGGTCACAATCGCACTGCACTACATGCACTATGAACCAGCTGCTATGTCCGTAGATGTTCCAACGGCGTGTAGCTGACTACATTCAATATCTGAAGAGGAGGACAATGGCGAGAAGCACAATAAATGCAACTGCTTCAGCGGCCAGGTTGAGGTCGATCCATTTTTCTGAGCCCAGGACGACGAATCGCGCGGGCGGGATTCCGTTGGGGTCAGAGAGCGCGCTTCCGAAGAGCTTTCGGGTAGCGAAGGCGCCGAAGAAGCCAAGCATGGGAATGCCTGCCAACACCGCAGTGACGTAGAATCGTTCTTCTTGATTACGGCCGGGAAGTAGAAGGAGCGCAAGCTCGAGCAGAGACAACGAAGCTGTGCTGAACGCTTGCCAAACAACGTGGTATCTAGCATGACGCAACCAAACGGGGTTTGACGCATGAGTACGACCAAGGTCGATCAGTAGGGTCCCGAGTCCCTGGAACCCGCAAAGAAGCATAAGCGAATCTCGAGCAATTGCTGAATGCGTCAATCATTTCCCTCTCGAGAGTGCGATCTAGTACTCAGATTCGCGATTAATTCAATGTTTCTTCTTTAGCATGCAACTGAATTCAGTGCGCGGTGGCATGAACCATGCCGTGCAGCGAACCACTATCCGATCCGGAAATACGCGGGAGGGTCACAGTGACTTGCGCGCCTCCCTGCGGGCGATTGCGTGCCGAAACGGTTCCACCGTGAGCTCGGGCCACCGCATCAATGAAGGCAAGCCCAAGTCCGTGACCATTCGATTCTTTGCCTTTTACGCGTCGCTCGAACAAGAGCGGTATTACGTCGGGAGAGAAGCCCGGCCCGCTGTCCTCAAAAACAATCGAAACCGATTCCTCCTCGACCTGAAGACGAATTGTTACGGTGCATGCGGCAGGCAAATGCTTGAGCTCGTTATCGAAGAGGTTTGCGATCATGCGATGAATCAATGCCGCATCCGCTTGAATCGTAACCGGGTCAGCACTGTGGAGTCTGATCTGGAGGCCTTTGTCAGCCATGCTCGGCTCATACAGGTCAGTCATGACTCGCAGCAACTCGTGGAGCCCAATCTCAGTGCGTGTCAGCCGCAGGGCGTCGGCCTTTGCCTCCGCGACGTCCAGGGACTGGTTCAAGAACTCCGTCAAGCGATCCAGCTCTTCAATGGCAGAGACGATCGGCTCAGCCTGTTCACCATGACTCCCGGCAGAAAGAGACATCTCAAGTTTTCCGCGTATCGCAGTCAGAGGACTGCGCAGATCGTGTGCAAGCGAGTCTGTGATGGTGTGGAGCTGATGCATAGAACTTTCGATGCGGTCGAGCATCCGATTCAGCGTCAAGGCAAGCTGGGCCACTTCGTCATTGCGTTTTGTTGTAGGCACCCTGGTGTTCAAGTCGGCATGGCCAATTCTCGAAGCCGCTTCTGTAATCCTGCGGACGTGGCTTAGCATCCGCCTGGTTGTCAGGAACACGATGGTGAAACCGAACAATACGATCAACAACCACAAGAGGAGGAAACGAATGCGGAGGTTCCTCAACACTCGCAACTCGTCCCGTTCAGAAAGGCCCAGGTAGATTCGACTTCCATCATCGACTCGAATGCACGCCACGCGGAACGGAACTGCAAACCCCTTCACACGCACATCTGTAGGCTGGTCAGGAATCATCTTGGTTGCTTGAATGGCCTTCAGGGTGTATTTCCCGCTGCCTGCGCCAACCCATAACTGAAGCGAATCATCGCCTCCCCGCTGCAAGAAGAACACGGAGTCGTTGGTATCGTTTTCCGAAGGGAGTTTGTTGGGGACCTCGCGGCCGGCCAATTCGGCAACCTCACCGACAACGCGTCCGTAGAGTGTGTCCTTGGGTGTGCGCTCAGCTACATTTCCGAGGACCTCGACCTCACCTGAAAGCCACGCATCGCTTCGCCGCTGGATATCCTGCTCAACAAACCGTTGCAGAAAAAAGAAGACGAGCATGGTGCCAAAAGCAAAAGCCAAGCTTGCCCAAAACGAGATGCGCCATGCCGCGCTACGCAGCTTTGGACTAGCGGTCTTTGAGGACATAGCCAACACCTCGAAGAGTTCGAATGAGCGGTTGCAGACCGATGCTGTCCACTTTCCCGCGCAAGCGATAGATGTGCACATCCACAACATTGGTTTCGGGCTGTATCCGCATGCCCCACACCTGGTCGAGAATCATGGACCGTGTGACCACTCGGCCCGCATTCCTGCAGAAGTACTCCAGCAGAACGAACTCCTGCGGAGTGAGCTGGAGCATCTGTCCGGATCTCGAAGCTTCACGACGAAGCAGATCCAGTTCAAGATCGAGCACGCGCAGCCGAGTAGTTTCATTTCCCGGAGGATTGTTGCGTTTGAGGAGATTACGAAGTCTAGCCAGGAGCTCAGCCAGGGCGAAAGGCTTGGTTAGATAATCATCTCCGCCTTGTTCCAGTCCCCGCACCCTGTCGTCGACCGATCGACGCGCCGACAAAATCAACACGGGAGCCCTCACGCCAAGTTGACGAAGGCGGAGAATCAGTGTGATGCCATCTTGATCTGGCAGACCCAGATCCACAATCAAAATGTCAAAGGCTCCATCGATGGCGAGCCGCTCTGCAGTCTTACCATCCGATGCAACTTCTACCTGGTAAGCCGCCTCTTCGAGAGAACGCTTAAGGAAGTCCTGTATATCGAGTTCGTCTTCGACAAGTAGAAGCCGCATAAATGGCTATATTAGTCCATCTGTCGGGAGAATTCCGTGATGGCGCTGAATCCAGGTAATTCATTCACAGAAAGTGTTTTTTGAGTCGCGCGAAAATGAACGATTTGTCATGATTGCGTTCGGTAGGCTTCACGTTTATTCAATAGACTCTGTTGTAGCGCGTGACATATGACCGTAGCGCGTGAGATATGACCGATTTGTCATCGAAACGGAGCTAGAATCTCGCTTTCTTATTGCGGTGGCCCTCGTCTTTACCGACAAGTTGAACTTGCGAATCGAAACGAAAGAGCGCTCGGACCTCTTATCGGCGACGGAAAAGACAAACAAGTATTTGAGCAAGACGAGGAGCAGAGTGCCTGCAACGGAATCCATGGATTCATTGACTCTAACACCATTCGACGAAGCCTTTAGTTTGGGATTGGCGCTACCAAAGACGATTGACGTCAATTTTGAAGATGCGCTTCGACATGTGCTTTCGAACCCAGGAAGTTTAATCCGACCGCGTCTGGTGTTTCGAATGGCCACGGCCTACGGGTTGGAAGCCGCTCATGCCCAAGATCTCGCGGTCGCATTGGAATACTTCCACACTGCCTCTCTTCTCTTCGATGACCTGCCTTGCATGGACAATGCGTTGGAGCGCCGCGGAGCGCCGTGCACTCATCTGGTTTTTGGCGAAGATGGCGCCATTCTCACCGCGCTTGCTCTTATCAATCGCGCTTACGCACTGACTTGGAGAGCGGTATCGTACGCGCCGCGGACGCAACAGCGGGAAGCTTTGGAATTTATTGAACGGTGCCTTGGAGTGGAAGGCGTCCTCAACGGACAAAGCCTGGACCTGCACTATCGGGATTTACCCCACGGCCGGGAGACAACAGAACGAATCGCACGCGGAAAGACAGTCTCTCTCATTCGGCTCACACTTGTTTTGCCGGCAATGCTGGGGAATGCCTCGACCCGTGAACTTCAACTCATCGAACGAATTTCTTTATTCTGGGGTCTCGCCTACCAGATCATGGACGATCTGAAAGACGTGCTTCAAAGCGTCGGCGAAAGTGGAAAAACTCCAGCCCGTGACGCGCTGCTCAGCCGCCCGAATATCGCGGCAGTGATAGGCGTCCGTGCGGCGGTTCAGCGTCTTACGCGATTCATTGACTTGGGAGACCGCGTCTTGCACAGTCTTCTTGTCATAAAGCCTGGATTGGATTTCCTGAAGAAGCTGCGCGGAGAGTTGCAACTGGAATTGGCTAGAGTTACGAGGAGTTCCAACGCCCTTGCTGAGAGCGACAGACTTTGATCTTCCTGAAGCTCATCCTGACCAATCTTCGCCGGCATCGAATCCGCTCGCTGATCAGCGTTGCGGGGATCGCCTTCAGCGTAGCCGCGATGTTGACGGTGGTGACGATTCTTCAGGGAGCCATCGGAATGTTTTCCGGTATCCTGTCCAGCGACAGCCAGATCATCGTGTTCGAGCGCAACGTTTCCGATTTGTTTTTCAGCAGTGTTCCGGCCAAAGCTATCG
>Ga0302319_10008102_pt1 | contig 20530 bp, 18 predicted proteins | sample Bog_T0_2_FD_203319 | JGI IMG/M metagenome (GOLD analysis project Ga0302319, IMG submission 203319) | Peat permafrost microbial communities from Stordalen Mire near Abisko, Sweden - Bog_T0_2 | ecosystem: Environmental > Terrestrial > Soil > Wetlands > Peat | place: Sweden: Abisko, Stordalen Mire... | reverse complement strand
GGAAGAAGCCAAGAAAATGGTTGACAGCTTGAGCATCTTCGAGCGGCGCGGCGGATTATCGATGAGCGACTTCCCGTCCGGGATGCAGTGGGACGAGCCTTTCGGCTGGTCGCCTGCGAATTGGATCGTGGTCGCAGGACTTGAGGCCGAGGGCTTCCATGCGGATGCCGCGCGCATCGCTCGCGAATTCGACGCAACGGTGGACGCGGGGTTTGCGAAGGATGGCACGATCCGCGAGAAGTATAACGTGGTATCGGGTAACTCAAGCGTGAGGGTCAGTGCCGGTTACAAGACCAATGAAATTGGCTTTGGCTGGACCAACGGCGTATATCTCAAGATGAAAGAAGTTATGCGGAAACCCGCAGCGGGCACGGTGAAGTAAGAATCCTCCGGCAGAGCCGGAGGCTTTCGGTTGCTGGCCCCTCAAAGGGGCCTTATCGCAACCGTTGAAAAGCAAAAGCAACTGCAACAGCCAATAGCTCGTTCGACAATGAGCTTCTACAAAGCCAAAGCAACAGCCCGGGAAATGCTCCCGGAATTCTCAAAGTTTGACTGCCTCCCCGGCAGAGCCGGGGGAACTCCCGATTGATTAGCCAGCCGGGTTTTCAGATTGCAATGGGCGCTCCCGCTGCATGGAAGCGCCCAATCTGCGTATGTCGCGATAGTTACTCAGGCAGCGTCAGCGTGCCCTTCACGTTGAACGTCTGGGTCAACACCGGCGCGGCGGTTCCCGGTTGTCCGCCGCCAACCGAGACGGTGTACTTGCCCTCGGCAACAATCGGCTCTCCGGCTTCGGTTACCATGCTCAGGTCGCGCGCTTTCAATTCGAAGCGCACCTTCTGCGATGCGCCAGGGTCGAGATGAATGCGCTGGAATCCGCGCAATGCCTTGAGCGGCGCGCCGGGAACGCTGGGGAAGCCGAGATAAAGCTCAGCCACCTCGTCGCCGGCCTTCGCTCCGGTGTTGGTTACCGTAACTTCGGCAGCCACAGGGCTGCCCGCAGTTATATCGCCGGCAGGAACGGTGAGTCCGCTATAAGCAAAGGTGGTATAACTCAGCCCGTAACCGAAGGGATAGAGCGGCGTTCCTTCAAAGTACCGGTAGGTGCGGCCTTTCATCGAGTAATCCTCGAATGGCGGCAACTGGCTAACATCCTTATAGAAAGTTACCGGCAGCCGGCCTGCGGGGTTGTTGCGGCCGGAGAGGGTTTCAGCGACGGCCGCGCCGCCTTCCTCGCCGGGGTACCAGGCGTCGAGAATCGCGTTGGCGTGATCCCTGGCCCAATTAACACCGAGTGCGCTGCCGTTGGTGAGCACAACAACGAGTGGCTTGCCGGTGGCGGCTACGGCTTCAAGCAGTTCCTGTTCGGGCCTGGGCAGGACGATGCTGGTGCGGTCGCCGCCCTTGAAGCCCTCCTCGTTGACCTGCATCTCTTCACCTTCCAGTTGGCTGGTGATTCCCACCACTGCGACGACCACGTCCGCGGCCCTCGCCGCCTCTACGGCAGCGGCCTGAGGCGTCAGGTCCACTTTCGACCAAACCAGCTTTACCACCAGCGACGGATTTTCTCCCGGCGAGTAATCCACGCGCAGAACAGCCGGCTTGCCGGCTTCAAGGTGAACACGGCCCAGCTTAGCTTCGTTGGGACGTCCGTTGAACCCGGAAGTTACAGCCTTGCCGTCGAGCTGCATGCGGAAGAAACCGTTGGCCATCATCCCCAAGTTGTAGTCCCCGCTCTCGGGCGCGGTGAGCGACCCCTCCCAGCGGACTGCAAGCGGGTGAACGCTCGCGGCTTCGCCGGGAAGGCCATTGGCCGCCGCGTCCACCGTTGACTCCACGCGCTGTGCCACCGGCTTGGTGGCCGATGGGTTGTTGATGTTCGACATGTCGAGCCTGGAGTAGCTGGCCTTGATTCCTGGCCTCCCGTCCACTGCAAGCGCGGATGCAGGAACAGGCGCAGCGTCAAAGCCGAGAAACTGAGTTCCGGGAACGTAGGTGATTGCCGCTCCCTTGAATTCGTTGCGGATACCTTCCAAAACAGAAACCGTGTGGCTCGGGGTTCCGTTGTAGTTGCCCAGCAGAACCTTTGTCTGGTCGGCGAGGGGGCCTACGACGGCGATCTTGATGCGAGAGGATTTGAGCGGCAGGATGCCATCGTTCTTGAGCAGGACCATGGACTCATTGGCGATTTTGCGGGCCATGGCGCGGTGAGCGGCGCTGTCGAGCAAGCTCTCGTCGATCTTGTTGTAGGGAACCATCTCCGGTGGATCAAAGAGCCCCAGCTTCATGCGCGCCGTAAAGAGCCGGGTAACGGCTGTGTCGATCTCGCTCTCCTTCAGATAGCCTTGCTTTACCGCGTCAAGATAGGGCTTGTAGTCGTGGTCGTCCTTGACCTTTCCGAAGTCTACGCACTCGTTGTCCATGCCGCGGCGCAGGCTCACAGCCGAGGACTCAGCTTGCGTGGTGTTGAACTTGTGGCCCTGGTGGATGTCGATGACCGCACCGCAGTCGGAGACGACGTAACCCCGAAAGCCCCACCATCCGCGCAACTGATCCTGAAGAAGAAACTCGTTTGCGCAGGCGGGCTGGCCGTTGATGCTGTTGTAGGCGCACATAACGGAGCCGGCCTTGGCCTCTGTAACGGTGGCGCGGAAAGCGGGGAGATAGGTGTCAAGCTCGTCGTGCTTGCTGACTGTGACGTCGGCGGTATGGCGCGTGGGCTCGGGTCCGCTATGCACGGCGAAGTGCTTGGGCGTGGAGATGACGCGGTAGTAGCGCGGATCGTCGCCCTGCATGCCGGTAACAAAGGCTACACCCATCCGCGCGGTCAGGTACGGGTCTTCGCCGTAGGTTTCCTGGCCGCGTCCCCAGCGTGGATCGCGAAAGATGTTGATATTTGGCGCCCAGAAGTCGAGGCCCTCGAATATGTCGCTGTGGCCGGCACGGACCGCCTGAACGTGCTTGATGCGGCCCTCGGTGCCGATGACAATAGCCATCTGGTGAATCGCCGGCGCGTCGAAGGTTGCCCCCAGGCCAATGGGCTCTGGAAATTCGGTTGTACCGTCGCGCAGCACCCCGTGCAGCGACTCGCTCCACCAGTCATAAGCGGGGACATCGAGCCTGGGAATGGCGCGCGCCTGATTTACGAGCTGCGTGGCCTTTTCTTCCAGCGTCATGCGATGAACCAGATCGGCTGCCCGCTGTTCCGGCGGCAGGCTTGTGTCGAGGTATGCAGGTTTGCCTGCATCCTGCGCCATGCTTGCCCATGTCATTCCGCAACATACCAACCCTGCCGCAACAATCCGCAATCCCAGGCTCTTCATCGTCCCCCCCCAATATTTGGCTGAATCGTTCAAGTTTTCTTGGAGCTCAAAAAAGGTCGACCTATCCTCAACCTGCCAACCCTAAAGCTCTCGGGAAGCGGCTGTCAAGCTGCACGGGGAATCTCGACATAGCCTTGGAAAATCGCTTTATTCCGGTGGGACGGGCGCGGGGCTCTTTTGTTGCAACGGCCACACGGGTGGATCCCGGATGGAGAGGCGTCGCGGCTGGAGCGGCAGGATGTAACCTTTGTTCTGGCTGGGGCGTAAGGATAGATAGGGGCGGAAAAAAGGTTGGCAATCCGGGAGAACGAATGAACTCCGTCGACACTCGATCACGCGTTTTGGCCTTGCTGGGAACCGGAATCTTTCTCTTCGTCGCTCCCGGCACGGTGGCGGGAGTGGTCCCATGGTGGATGAGCCGATGGCGCGTGAGTGACTCGCTCCCCGGCTTCATGGCTCTGCGCGTAATGGGAGCGCTGTGGATGGCGGTGGGGTTCGTCCTCCTGATGGAAACATTCGTGCGATTCGCGATTCAGGGTATCGGGACTCCAGCGCCGCTTTATCCGACCAATCACCTGGTGGTTAAGGGATCGTATCGCCACGTTCGCAACCCGATGTACGTCGCGGTGGTGTCGTTGATACTCGGCGAGGCCATGGTATTTGGCAATGTGCATGTCTTCATTTACGGGCTATTCGTCTGGCTTGCCATGCACATGTTTGTGTTGCTTTACGAGGAGCCGACTTTGAGGAGAACCTTCGCCCAGGAATACGTTGACTTTTGCGCCCATGTTCCACGCTGGATTCCGCGATTGACTCCGCGGCAGTTTTGATTTGCAAGGGAGAAAGCGATGCGGAACGAAGCGAGCGACGTCCTGAAGGAATTCCGGCTCGGGGACGTGGACGCATTCGAGACGCTCTTCCGGCTGCATCAGCGCGCTGTCTACGGATGGGTGCTGCGTATTGTGCGCAATCCCGCGGCGGCCGAGGATCTGACGGTGGAGACGTTCTGGCGCATCTATCGCGCTCATGCGCGGTTTGAGCCGGCGCATGGATTTGAAGGCTGAACGTGGCAGCCACGCATTGCCGTGTATTTGTTCCCCAAGGGCTACTGCACGATCAATTGAATCCCCAGAGTCTGGTTGGCGCCGCCTGAGCCAGTTACATTCACGGAGACCGAGTAGGTGCCCGCCGGCGTGCCGGGGTTAGAGTTTCCGCCGCCGTTCGATCCGCTGCCCCCGCAGGCAGAGCAGAAGGCGAGAGCGCCCAGGAGCAGCAGACAACAGAGCGTGCGGAGCCAGCGCGCGGCACGGCGCGGGCGCAGGAAGATGCCCAGCAGCCCGGCGAGGACGAGAGAGCCCCCGGTGCGCCAGGGGACAGAGCCGGGCTGGGCGGCAGCGCTGCTGGGCGCCGTGGTGGGGATGGTCAAGGTTGTCGAGGCCGGGCCACCGGACGGGGTGACGGTGGAGGGCGAGAAGCTGCACGATGCTCCGCTGGGCACACCCGAGCAGGCAAAGCTGGTCGAGCCCGAATAGCCGCCCGACGGGGTCACCGTGATGGTGAAGGATGCGGACTGGCCAGCGCCGATGGTCTGCGTGGCCGGATTGGCGGTAACCGCGTAGGACGGAGCCAGGACGGTCACTCCGACCGCGGCGGAGGTGCTGGGGTGGTTATTCGCGTCCCCAGAGTATTGCGCCGTCAGCGAATCGGATCCTGCGGCTGCGAAAGAGGTGGTGAGGCTTGCGCTGCCCGCCGAGACGGACGCGCTTCCAAGGCTGGTTGTGCCGCTCAGGAACGTAACCGTGCCGGTCGGGTTGTAGCCGGTCACGCTCGCGGTTAGAGTGACGGACTGGTTCACGTTGGCTGAGTTTGTCGAGGCCTGGAGAGAGACGCTGGAGACGGCCGGCGCGATGACGATGGCAACCGCGGCCGAGGCGCTCGCCGCATTGGCGCTATCCCCCGAATAATTCGCCGTGACGGAGTAGGTGCCTGCGCCGGCAAAGGCCGCCTGCAAGGTCGCGGATCCGGCAGAGACCGGGGCTGTGCCCAACGCCTTGCCGTTTGCTCCAAATGCAGCCGTGCCCGTGGGACTGTGTCCGCTGACAGTCGCCGTCAGCGTAATCGGCGGATTGAGGCCGCCGGAAGAAGTCAGGGTGCTGCCGGTCGCGGACGGCACAAGAGCTGTCGTCGTCGCGGGGAGCGAAATGGTGTACACACTCGATGCAACGGAACTGAAGAGGCTGCCGGGGGCAACTGCGACAGCGTTGAGAGTTGTCGTGTTCGATACGGCGATCGCGGCAGAGTATTGCGTCGAGTTCTTGCCCGGCGTGCTGCCATCGGCCGTGTAGTAGATGACGGCATTCGGTGTTGCGTCGGACAGGCTGACTTGTTGCGCAGTTGAATAACTCCCGGCGGGAAGGGAGAAAGATGGCGAGCTCGTGACGGTATATACGACCTCCGAAACCGCGGACGGAACGGTGTTCGAGCTGGCTGCGATCGCCTTCAGGGTGACGGTGGACGTTACGGTGATAGGCCCCGTGTACGGAGTCGAATTGACGGTGGGCGTACTGCCGTCGCTGGTGTAGTAGATGGTTGAGCCGGACTCGGCGTCGGTGATGGTGACCGTCTGCGCGGTGGTATACAGCCCTACCTGAAGCGAGAAAACCGGCTCAACCGCAGCTTGAAACCTGATGGTCTGCTGGCTCGATGTGCTTGCGGCGTAGTTCGCGTCACCCGAGTAGGAACACTGCAGAGAATGATTGGCGACGCTTCCCGGACTGATGGTCAGATCGGAAACGGAGGCGGATGCGTTGCCGAACGGCCTGTTCAGCAGAATATGCGCGCCAAGGATGTCGGAGTCGTAATTTTCGCCAAAAAAGTAGTAAAGATCGGTGAATCCGTCGCCATCGAAGTCAGTCGAATTGAAGGTGGTCGCACCAGGATCCGGGTAGATGCCGGCCGGCGAGGACACCGTTGCGATGGGCATAACTGCCTGCGAGACAAAGGTTGCATTCCCATTTCCGGAGAAGATCTGCACCTCATCGTCGTTTTCTGCGCCCACGCCATCCTCGGAACCTCCGATCGCCACGAATCCATTGTTGCCTTTCTCTGCGAAGCTTCCCGCAAGGGCCTGTCTGAGATTCGGGATTCCGGAGGGAATTGTGTAGCTGTAGCCGTTCTGAAAGGTTCCGTCCCCATTACCGAGCAACAGCGTGAAGTCGTTTTGGTAGGTACTAAAAACCTCTCCTATGAGCAGATCGAGGTGCCCGTCATTATTAAAGAATCCAGGCGTGAGGGTTTGGATGATGTGAGCACCCAGATCGGTGTAGTCCACAGGGGACTGGAAGGTGCCGTCTCCATTTCCCAGGTAGATATCGACGTCTGTAAGATAATTGGAAGTCCCCACCATGGGCGCGACAACATCGAGTTTGTCGTCGCCCCTGAAGTCTCCGGTGATTCCGAACCATTCTGCACTAAATGGGACCGACGTGTAAGAGGTTCCGTTTCCACTATTCAACCAGATCAACCCGGCCCCTTCGCCCGGGCCGCTAACTATTACCAAATCAAGAACGCCGTTACCGGCAAGGTCTACCGGCCACAGCGTTTCTGATTCCGGGGGCCCGACGGGGGTAGTCAGGGGGTTCCTGTAGCAAAGGTCCCATTGCCGTTTCCGGGAAAGAATACCAACTGTCCTTCCACGTCTACGACGATATCGAGTTTCCCGTCGTTGTTGAAATCACCGGTGACAAGGTCGTCTATCCCATAGATCAAATTGACGGAACTACTCACACTGATGGGCGTGGTGATGGCCGGTTGAAATGTCCCGTCTCCATTGCCCAGAAAAACATAGATGTCGCTCGAGTCTGCATTGATCAGGTCCGGGATGCCGTCGCCATTGAAATCGCCGACCGCAGCGTCCGCAGCAGAACCCGACCCAGGAAGTTGGAAGACGGAATCGAGAAAGCCCCGCGCAAACGTGGCAGAGCCGAGTGTCTCGGTGGCGAGCGTCTGACCGGTGGTGACGTCAGTAAAGGTAACAGTGCCGGTCGGTCCCGCGCCGCTCACCTGCACCCCGCTTACGCTGCAAGAGAGGTTGTAGGGCTGGGATCCGGTGAGCGTCAGTGTGGACGTGGTTGCCGTGCCCTGTGCGTCGGCGGCAGGGCAAGCAAGAATGAGGCCGGACAGCACGGCAGCGGCCAAGGAAAAGGCCAAATTCACGTTTGCTGACTTGTGGCCGGTTGGCACCGAGGCGAATGTGCGCGGAGACATGGGAACCTCCAAAAGCGATGGAGAAATCGAGATAATCTACCAAAGCTTGCGGCAACCCTCCGCCGCACTGCTGCAACCAGCATTAACTAAGTGCGAGGTTAACACCGGGATGTGAGCCAGCAACAAGAAATTCTTTGAGGAACCTCGTAGGCGGGTAGGCCCCGGTCTCGGTGATCATTCCGAATCAAGATGAGGGTGCTCCCGGTCCCTCGCCTTCGGGGACCGGGGAGGGCATGCATTTCGGCATTCGGGGCGTAGCTCGCAACGGCGGTAAGAATCGAGCGCGATTAGGCCTTCATCGGCCCTCGCTCAGCGCGGCGGACCTGTAGGCTGCCCTTGACCCGAGAGTCGAGATTGGCGGGTGGCCCCGGTCCCGGTGGTCATTCCAAATCAAGATGAGGGTGCCGGGGAGGGTAGCCGCACATTCCCCAGCCGCCCGATTCGGATTTGGAGTAACCTTGTAATCCATGAAAGGCCAGCGCATCCGTTATCAGCAGACGGGGGAGTTTCACTTCCTTACCTTCAGCAGTTTCCGACGTCGGCCATACCTGTCGACGGTCGCAGCCATGGAGCTTTTTGAGGATGCGTTGGAGCGCGTTCGGCTGCGTTATCTCTTTGCAGTCGCTGGTTACGTGGTGATGCCGGAACACGTGCATCTGTTGGTCAACGAGCCAAGGCGCGGGCTTTTATCCAGAACCGTTCAGGCCCTCAACCTGTCGGTTTCGATGCGCAGCCACGAAAGACCCTTTTGGCAGGCGCATTATTACGATTTCAACGTCCCAACGCACGAGAAGTTCGTGGAGAAGTTGCGCTACATTCATCGCAATCCGGTCAAGCGCGGCCTCGTTACCACGCCCGAGGACTGGCTATGGTCAAGCTATCGCCATTATCAAACGGGCATTCACGGTACCGTAGAAATCGAATCGGAATGGACGGCCTGCGAGAGAGGCTGGCAACAGCCTGAGTGGATGCGCAACAGGCGGGTCGATTCTCCCTCCCCGGTCCCCAAAAGCGAGGGATCGGGGGCACCGTCAACTTGATAATGCGCGGTGTGAGACCACGGCCACCCGCCATCGGCCTTCAATCACCTGTTTCACACCGGGGGAGCCGATATGCAGGCTGCAATGGCCAGCTGCGATCAACAGCTATGTAGCTCTTTGTCAGCACTCCGGACAACATCTTCATGGGAAATGGGGCAGGCATTCCAAGTCAGCGTGGCCTTCGGATGCCATTAGGGGAAGAGATGACGGATAAGAAAGCACTTATTGCCAATGCTGTACTTGTTCTCGGCGTAATTTATGGCTCGGTCGCATTCCTGATCGGAATCGCCGCGAGCTTCACTCTTAACGGCAGGGACATTATTGAATCTCTGATTGGAATTGTCATGGGCTTCATAGCAATTCTCCCTATAGGAATTGCGGCCATATGGAAGCCCCGTAGCTCAGCTGTCTTACTTGCAATCTGTTTTATTGCAGTCGAGTGTGCCGGATTTGCGAATGATGGCATTCGGGGAGTTGTTTTGGTTGCTGAGAAGCTTGCTCTGCCTGGCGTCTTGCTAATTTGTGGCTATGCATTTGTCGCTTCTACAAGCACCTGGAAACAATCCAATGGCGGAGACTCGAAATAATGGGAACCAAGAATTCGACTTCGTGCAATACTGGCCAACTTGAACCACACCTGTTGGCGGGTGGCCCCGGTCCCAGTGATCATTCCGAATCAAGATGCGGGTGCCCCCGGGTCCCTCGCTCTTGGGGACCGGGGAGGGCACGCATTTCGGCATTCGGGGCGTAGCTCGCAACGGCGGTAAGAATCGAGCGCGAGTAAGAATCCTCCGGCAGAGCCGGAGGCTTTCGGTTGCTGGCCCCTCAAAGGGGCCTTATCGCAACCGTTGAAAAGCAAAAGCAACTGCAACAGCCAATAGCTCGTTCGACAATGAGCTTCTACAAAGCCAAAGCAACAGCCCGGGAAATGCTCCCGGAATTCTCAAAGTTTGACTGCCTCCCCGGCAGAGCCGGGGGAACTCCCGATTGATTAGGCCTTCATCGGCCCTCGCTCAGCGCGGCGGACCTGTAGGCTGCCCTTGACCCGAGAGTCGAGATTGCGGATCGTGATCGTCACAATGTACTGGGAGAATGCTACTTTGCTAGCACTGCTAGCAAGAAACTGGGATTTGCAGCGCAAAAGAGCCGCATGGACCATCTAAGAAGTGCACATTTTTCACAGGATAAATCGATTTACTCGCTCTTAAAATGCTCTTAAATACATCAAAAACACACCAGAATGCACCAATTTGCCAAAAATTCCATGCCGTTCCCCCCGGAATTTCGTGTTTTAGACCCAGAATTCCCGCATCCAGTTCAATCCCAACCACTTATTTCACAAGCAATCTCCCAATCCGCTTTGCAGAATATATCCCTCCGCCGGCGCACACTATCCGCAGGAGAATCCAATATGTCCTCGAAATCCCTCGCAGAAAGAGCAATATCCATTGCCCTCGCCCCGGAAATGGTAGCCACCACGCTCGCCCCGGGACCCGGTCCCAGTCTCTCCAACGCCAAACCGGCCCTCAGTCGATGCATGCCCGCCTGGAAGCGGGCCTTCAAAGCCTACTTGGCGACTAAGAAGCGCCCGGACCACATGGATCGTGCCCTCGCGGCCGTAGAAGCTGGACGCGCCTACCGCAACGCCATGCCCATGCTCGCCGGCCGCCAGGGCGTACGTGACTTCATTGTCTGCGCAGCTCACGGCATCCTCATCGGCGCCATCCCGCAACAAGAGAGCGGCAAGCTCCTTTATGCCGCGCAAATCGCCTTGAACATCCTCCACCTCGAGCCCAGACAGGCCAATCCGCCGTCAAAATGAGCATCCCCCAAGGTACCCCCACCTCAAACTCAAGCACTTTCTTCGCTTTTTTCTTAGCCAAGTCGCCTGCAATGAGCAACTTACAAAATAACAATGTGTACCAATCAGTAAACTTCCACCCCCGGTTTACCCCGGTTTTAGCCCGATTTTAGTCGGTTTTGCAGCCGAAAGGCCTCCGGATCTGCGGTAGCATGAATCGATAAGCAGCAAGGAGAACCGGAACCCCGATGTGTGGCCGCTTCGCTCGCCGATCCACTCAGCAGGTCCTCGCCGACTGGTTCGGCGTCGAACTGGAAGATATGCCCTGGTTCGCGCCCAGCTTCAATGTCGCCCCGCAAAGCACGCAGCCCGTGGTGCGTGTGAGCCGCGACTCGGGTGGCCGCGAATTCTCCCTCATGCGCTGGGGATTGGTCCCCTTCTGGGCCAAAGACGCCAAGTTCGGCTACTCTACCATCAACGCACGAGCGGAAGAAGCCCCAACCAAGCCGGCCTATCGCGAAGCATTCAAAAAGCGCCGCTGTCTGGTGCCCGCCGATGCATTCTACGAGTGGAAGCGCCTCGACGCCAAAACCAAGCAGCCCTTCGTCATAGCCCTCAAATCCGGCGAGCCCTATGGCTTCGCCGGCCTGTGGGAGAGTTGGCGTCCAAAGCAAGGCGACCCGCTTGAGACCTTCACAATTCTCACCACCGATCCCAACGAGCTGATGCAATCCATCCACAACCGCATGCCGGTGATCTTGGAGCCGCACGACTACGACCGCTGGCTCGATAGCGCGAACCCTCAAGCGCCGCCTGTAGATTTGCTTCGCCCTTTTCCAGCGGAAAAGATGCTGGCCTGGCCAGTCGCCGACCGCGTTGGCAATGTCCGCAACAACGACCCCGAGCTACTTGAATCGATGTAGACTTGATCGGCCCCGCAGTGTCCCGAGTCTGAATTGCGCAACACAAAACTGGTTGTCATTCTGAGCGAACGGGACCCCAAACGTCTTTCAGTTTGGGGGTGGTGAGTCGAAGAATCTGCGGTTGTTCTTCTATGAACTTCAGACTCACTACACTAGCCGGCGATCAACCGTTGCCGCGTTCCGCTTCCAGCAGCATCTGCTTCCGTTCCATGCCCCATCGATACCCGGTCAGCGCTCCGCTCGCCGCGACCACGCGATGGCAAGGCACAACCAGTGCTATGCGATTCGTAGCGCAAGCCCGGGCCACCGCGCGCGTTGCTTTCTCGTCGCCCAGCTCCCTGGCCAGTTGGCTGTAGCTCCGCGTCTCGCCCCGCGGAATCTGCCGCAGCGCCTGCCACACCCGCAGTTGAAACGCGGTCCCCCGCAAATCCAGCGCCAACTCCTGTCCAGCGAACGATACAGCCCCTACCACTTGGCCCACCGCCGCATTCACGAGCCCGGCAAGCGCCGGGTCGCGCCGCAGTGCGGCCAAAGGAAACTCCGCGCGCAAACTCGCCTCCGCCTCAGCCGATGTAGCCGCCAGCGCCAGCCAGCAAAGCCCGCGCCCTGTGGCACCCACAACCAGCCATCCAAACGGCGACCGCGCGGTAGTGTAGCCGATCTGCTCACCCCGCCCACCTGCGGCAAAGCGCGCCGGCGTCATTCCCAGCCCCGCCCCCTCGTAAGCCCGGCTCGAGGATCCAAACCCGGCCTCATAAATCGCATCCGTCACACTGCCTCCCTGCTTCAACCCGTTCCGCAGCGACCCGGCCCGCAGCGCCCGCTGATATTGCAGCGGACTCACCCCCAGCCCCTGCTTGAACAACCTCTGCACGGTAAATGGACTCAACCCCACCACCCGTCCCAACTCCTTCAGCGGCACCGCCCGATCCAGATTGGCTTCAAGATGCCCCCGAACTTTATCCAATGCACCCCCCCCACCCGGTGTGTCCGGCGGTCACCGTAAGCAAGCCCGAAACCCCGCGCTCCGAGCCTCCGACGCGGAGCGAAAAAAACGAACATTTCCCCGCAACGGCCGCCGGCTCTTGCAGTCGGGCCTGCAGAAAACTCCAGTCGTGGTAACCGCATAGAAGAATCCGGCTACAGTATCCCGGTTCAAGACCCGCCGCCAGGCAGCTTCGGCATCGATTGCAGGAGCCGGCGCCACCCCCGAGCCTTGGTTCACTTCGAATTTAGATTTACCGTCCATGCAAACCATCGTCGCTTATCCAGAGCCAACTGCGCTATCCGCTTCTTGCGCGGAATTCGTATTCTGCGCCGGAAAACTTCCCTATTGCATTCCCATATAAGAGTGTGTATATTCCTCCTATTGGTTGGCAATAGAAACACGCGGGAGAGGGCAATGGGCGAAAAAACCGATGTTTGGCAAGGAACTCTTGCGCTGATGGTGCTGCGAACGCTGGAGTCGATGGGTCCGCTTCATGGCTACGGCCTGGCGCGGCGCATTGAGCAGACCAGCGGCGATCTTCTGCAATTGAACTACGGCACGCTCTACCCGGCGCTGCTCAAGCTGGAGCAGGAGGGCTTCATCGCTTACAAGTGGGGCGTCTCTGAAAACAATCGCCGCGCCAAGTTCTACGAGCTAACCAAGGCCGGTCAGCGCCAACTGAAGAGATGCGCCGCCGACTGGGAGCAGACGACAGCCATCCTGGCACGGTTTCTGACACCGGCGGAGGGGGCATGATGCGCAATCTAAGATCGCTCTGGCTGCGCCTGCGCGGCCAGTTCGGCACACGAAGCGCGAACGACGAGTTCAGAGTCGAGCTCGAATGCCATGTGGATCTGCACACTGAGGACGGCATCCGCGCCGGACTTGCACCCGAAGAAGCCCGGCGTCAGGCGCTGATCAGGCTCGGCGGCGCAGAGCAGACGCGACAGGCCTGGCGGGAGCGCCGCACGTTTCCGTGGGTTGAAAGCCTGGTGCAGGATGTGCGCTTCGGTTTCCGTTTGCTGGTGCGCAATCGCGCCTTTACGGTGGTTGCCGTTCTAACGCTGGCTATCGGAATTGGAGTTACCGCCACCGCATTCACATGGATTCATGCCGTGCTGCTGCAGCCGCTCGGCGGAGTCGCCCAGCCCGACCGCCTGGTCACACTGGAGTCGGTGACGCCAGGCGGCGGTTGGGTTCCCAATTCCTATCCCGATTACATTGACTTTCGAGACCGCTTGAAACTGTTGGACGGCATTGCAGTCACGAAACCCGTTACCTTCAGTGTGGGAATAGAAGATCGCGCTGACCGCGTATGGGGCGAGCTGGTTTCCGGCAACTTCTTCGCCGTCCTGGGCGTCGCTCCTGAGCAAGGCCGCGTCTTTCTGCCTGCCGAATATGGCGATGCGCCTGGCTCGTTCCCTATCGTAGTCATCAGCGACCGCTACTGGCGTTCCCATCTGAACGCCAATCCCAACGCCATCGGCAGGACGCTTCGCATCAATCAGCACGAGCTGACGATTGTTGGTGTTGCCCCACCCGCCTTCCACGGCTCAATCCCAGTGACTGCATTCGATCTCTGGATCCCATACATGCAGCAGCCCGTCCTGAACGGCGCATCGCCGCGGATGCTGCGCGACCGTCACAACCGCAACATGCTCGGCATCGCGCGCCTCAAAGAAGGCGTCACAGTCGACCAGGCGCAGGCGGAGCTTTCCGCGCTGGCCGGGCGCATGGCCGTTGCCAACGCCGACGTCAGCGAAGGCATGTCTGCCACACTGCTGTCGCTTTGGAAGTCGCCACATGGACCGCAGGGCCTGCTGGTTGGCCCGCTCCGCATCCTCATTGGTGTCTGCATCCTGGTGCTGCTCATTGTCTGCGCCAACGTCGCCAACCTCCAACTGACGCGAGCCACTGTGCGTGAGAAGGAATTCAGCGCCCGTCTTGCGCTCGGCGCAGGCCGCCTCAGGCTTGCCCGTCAGGTGCTCGCGGAAAGCCTGATGCTCACGTTAGCGGGCGCCGTGCTTGGAATGGCCGCCACACCGTGGATGAGCCACGCGTTGCGATATCTGATGCCCCCGGGACCGATGGAGCAACTGGTCGCGATGGACACTCGCCCCGATCTCGCTGTGCTCGCTTTCACTGTCGGATTGTGCGTCTTTGCGGCGCTGGCAGCCGGCCTGGCACCCGCGTTACAGGTGGGACGCTTGAGCCTGAATGCCCGCATGAATGAAGGCGGACGCAGTGGCAGCGCAGGCCGCCGCAATCGCCTCCGCTCGATTCTTGTCGCGTCTGAGGTCGCACTGGCCCTGGTAGCGCTGGTTGGCGCCGGCCTGTTCGCGCGCGGATTTCAAACCACCATGCAAATCGATCCCGGCTTCGACCCCGACCATGTGCTTCTGAGCCAGTTCTATCTCAATACCAGCGGTTACAACCTTCAGCAGCGCAAAGATTTCTGCCGGCGTCTGGAGGAGCGCATGCTGGCCGCGCCCGGGGTCACCGATATCGCCTACTCCGATGGGGTGCCACTGGGTTTTGAGCCCAGTTGGTGCGAAGAACTCAACATTGAAGGCTACACACAGCAACCCGACGAGAACATGAACATCTTCCGCAACGTCATCTCGCCCGGCTATCTGCCCTTGATGCACATTCCGATTGTCGAAGACCGCAACTTTACCGATCAGGATGACGAAGCCGACAATGCTCCGTTCGTGATGATCGTCAATCAGGCCTTTGGGCGCCGCTTCTTCGCAGGCCTCGATCCCATCGGCCACAGCGTGTGTGGATGGGGCGTCTGGTTCCGCATCGTCGGCGTAGCCAAAGATTCCAAGTGTCACTACCTCGGCGAACCCGCTGCTCCCTACTTCTACGTCTCCTTCCGCCGGCTCTATCGCACCGCCATGACGTTGGCCTTTTACGTCCGCACCCACGGCAATCCTGAAACCGCGCTCGCCACCCTACGCGCCCAGGCGCACGCCATCGATCCCAACGTGACGGTCTTCGACGCCATGCCGCTGAAGGAGTTCATCGGCGCGTCGCTCTATCCGCAGAAAATGGCGGCCAGCCTGATGGCCGTGCTGGGCAGCATTGCCGTGCTGCTCGCGGCGGTTGGACTGTATAGCGTAATGGCCTACTGGGTGGCGCAGCGCACGCAGGAGATTGGAGTTCGCATGGCACTTGGAGCGCTTCCCCGCCACGTTTTGCGGATGGTCGTTTTTGAGGGACTGAAGCTCACCGCAGTGGGAGTGATGGCTGGCGCGGCGCTGGCCTTCGCGTTCTCGCGCGTTGTCTCTTCCGTCTCGTTCACCAACTCGGCAATGGGAGGCAGTGCCAGGCTGATGGGCGATGGTGGCGCCGATCCATTCATCTTCGTCGCGGCCGCTCTGTTCCTTTGCGCCCTGGCCGCGCTGGCTGCATATCTACCCGGCCGCCGCGCTGCTTCCATCGATCCAATGCAAGCCCTGCGAACCGAATAGGAACAGCCTGACTCGCCGCGTCGAGTTAAAGCCGCGATGAACACTGTGCCGGACGCGTAAAAAATGCGCCGTGCCCCATCCAATCGCTTTTTACTGGCGAATGGGTGGGAGACCGCAAAACTCAACCTCGCCGTTCATAGGGAGCCCGAATGCTACACTCCGGCAAAAGGAACTGAACAATGCGGGCAAGCGCTATTGAATTTCGTCTGCGCGTCGTCATCATCGTCATCGCCATCTGTCTGGGCTTCTGGTCGCCATGGGTCGAAGCCTGGGGACCCCGCATCGAATTTGCCGGGCGCGTCTCGTTGCTCGAGTGGCTGGCGCTGGAACTGAGCCGCCTTGGCCTGGTTTCCTTCACCGTCGCCACGCCCGTCGTCATCGTTGCAGGCGCTCTCGTTGCTGCCATCGCCGCGGCACTCCGCATTTGGGGAACTGCTTACCTCGGGCCCGGTACAGTCAACAACGCACAGATGAAAGCCGGCACGGTAATGGCGAGCGGCCCCTATCGATACGTCAGAAATCCACTCTATCTGGGCTCGTTTGGCATGATCGCCGCCATCTGCTTCCTCATGCCACCAACGGGGGCTGTCTTTGTCTTGATGATTGTTGGCGTCTTCCTGCTGCGCCTTGTCCTGGGAGAAGAAGCATTCCTCACCGGCCAGCTCGGCGATCCATATCGCTCCTACCTCAGCGCCGTTCCACGATTCATTCCACGGCTTCGAACCACAATGCCGCCCACCAATCAACAGCCTCGATGGCTGCGCGCCGTCATTGCGGAGATAAACCCCATTGGCGTCTTCCTTACGCTGGCTGTCTTTTCGTGGACCTATAACAACGAACTTATGATCCGTGCCATTCTGGTCAGCTTTGGCGTCTCCCTGGTGGTGCGGGCGCTGGTGCCGTCCATCAGGCAAGAGGCTGGGTCGCCGGAATAACTACGGCGCTCCGTTGCCCCATTTTGCCCAGATGCGTCCACCCAAACCCAACCGGATATTTGAGTCCATAGCCCAGCATCCTGTCCACGCCGATATGGTTGAACCATATCAACGCGATCGGCACCAGCGAGGGGCTGTGCAGCAGCATGGCAGACACCGCCAGCGTTGCAGGAGTGACGTAGGCATGGATGGCGTTGTAAATGCGCGCGCCCCATCTCGGACCGGCAAGATACCCCAAGATGCTCAGATCGGGAACAAGCCACAGCGCCGCAAATAGCCACCAGCTTGCACCGGTGTACGCGTAGAAGACTGCGGAAAGCGCCGCCGTCGCCACTCCCTCAAGGCGGAGTAGCAGAAGGACAGGAGCGCCAACCACCGGACTCGTATCGGATTGCAGCGGATTCGCGACTGCGGTTGTGGAAGCCATACAACATCGGATGAGGCTCGGGATCCGCCGGATGGAGTATTTCTGCCGCGACATTTTCCATCAATCCGAAAGAGGGGAAGAGCGAAGCGCTCTTCCCCTCTTGTCCTCAGTCCGGAATGTTACTTCTTGGCGGGTGCGATGATGTCCTTGGCGGCCTTGGCCACGCGGAACTTGACAACGGTCTTGGCCTTGATCTTGATGGCCGCGCCGGTTTGCGGGTTGCGGCCAATGCGGGCCTTGCGCTCTGCCTTCACGAGGCGGCCTATGCCGGGGATCACGAAGACGCCGTTCTTCTTGGTTTCCTTCACGGCGGTCTCTGCCTGCAGATCCAGGAAGGCCGCGACTTGCTTGTTGGTCAGTTCCAGCTTCTCGGCCAGTAGCCGCGTCAACGCGGTCTTGGTCAGTCCAGTTGCCATTCTTTTCATCTCCTTTTAGGCGAGCCCTCGGGGCTGCCTTTGTTGCCTGAGCTTCCGCCGCGAAATGCGTACCGCATGGAGGGAGTGCGACCGAAGCAACGTTTGCACGAAACCCCTGTATTCATGCGGGTCCGGAGAACCCTGTCGTTCGTTACAATGCGACTTTGAACCGAGCAAAGTCAACCCCAAATCCCCGATTTCCACAAATTTCTTGGGATTTTGTGCCAATTTCGCCGATTTTTGTACCGATTTGCCCGGTTTTCTCGGTTTTGGCCCATTGCCCGAGGACATTGCGGCGCATCCAAGGCCCAGGACACGCGTAATGCAAACCGGCAGAATTGCGGCTACTTCAGCCCGAAAAGCACCCTTCTCTTAGGCGCAAGCGTCGCGGCAATCGGCGTATTCAAGGCATCCACCACTGGCGCCAGCAGCTTGAAATGCCTCGTCAGCGTCTCGGCAAAGTCTGCCTCCAGTGCGGTCTCCGCCGGCAGCGTGGCGCTCAACCCCCACTGTTTGCATTTGATCAGATCCATCGCCGGATGCTCGCACGGAAACCCCTTCGGCGGCCTCGTCAGCGCTTCCCCTTCGAACTCCTTGAAAGTCTTGCGGACGGCTGGCCGGTCAAGGAGCCTGCGAAAAGCAACGTGATTCTCCAGCAGCCAGTGTCGAATCGCAGCCAATTGCTCCTTCTCCGGCATGTAGGCGCCCGCGGCAATCACCACGCCTTTGGTGCTTACCTGGAAGTAGTATCCGGCCCCCGAAGTCTTTTCCAGGCCCATGTGACTCCACCATGCCGCCACATGTGTCTTGTAAGGCAGCTTGTTATTCGAGAAGCGCGTGTCGCGATAGATGCGGAACAGCGACTTCTCCGCCGGCCGGACGTGATTAGGCGCAAAGCCGGTCATCGCGTCAGTAACCTTGCGGATGATCGCAAGCATCGGCTCTTTTAGCTCCGCTTCGTAGACGGCCTTGCGCTCGTTGAACCATTCGCGGTCGTTGTGCTTCTCCAGTCCGCGGAGAAACTTCAGAGCTTCGGGGTGCAGGTAAGGAACAGCGGAAATGGGTACAGGCTTTAGCTTCGTGGCCATGGCACAAAGTTTACCTAATTCACCCGACCGAAGATCTGTTCCTCGGTTATCATGCGTGATGAGTTGTACGAAGGAGCTTACATGGCCGACCACGTCAGGAACTTCGAAACCGCACGCACCCGTCATTTCCGCTCGACCGAACTGAACGCTACTGACGAACGGACGATCAGCAAAATCGAGGAGTAGGGATGCTTCGTGCTCTCGGTGATGCCAACGTGTCGGGACGAATTCGGCTGGACCTACACCATCGGCGTATTCGACACCTCCGGGAAGCCCGATCTCATTACTGTCGGGTTGCCTTCCGAAGTCGCTCATTCATGCCTCAATGAGGCAACCAAGCGCCTTCGTGCCGGCATCGACCTGACCCAAGGACGCCACGCCGAACTGGTCGAAAACGTGGACTGCGAGTTTCGCCCCGTTGATCCCAAATGGGTGAAGCACCTCATGAATTGGGCCAATTGGTACTACGGCGGGAGCGACTATGCCGTGCTGCAGGTTGTTTATCCCGATCTTGAAAATCGGTTCCCCGATGAAGAAGGCTTCAACAAGCGATTTGCCCAGCCGCTGATGCAGTCCGGCGCCTCTTTCACTGAAATCGAGAGCAACTTCTGGGAGTCGGTTGAGGTCACAAGCAAGTTTCCGAATTGGATATTTCCTGATCCGCCGCACTCGGGCGTTTATCTTTCAAAAGCGGTTCAAGCGGGAACCGAGCCGATCACATACGTCTCCCACGACACCCACTTGGTCATCCCATCCCCACCTGCAGCCGCCGTCCACTGGAATCTGTAATCTGTCTTTCACCGAATCACCTTCAGCGCCCCCCGGAACAGTCCGTCGAAGTCGGCTTTCAGCGCAGGCTCTTTGGCCACGGCCTGCTCAATCGCCTTCTCCGCAGCAGGCCGCTGATAGCCCAGATTCACCAGCGCCGACAGCACATCTTCCGCAATTGGGCCCTCCACTCCAGCACGCGCGGGCGCAACGGCAAAATCGTCCAGCTTGTCTTTCAACTCCACCACCAGGCGCTCGGCCAGCTTCTTTCCCACACCCGGAATCCGCACCAGTTGTGCGTGATCCTGCCCGCGGATAGCCTGCACCGTGCGCTCGGTGGATAGCCCGCTGAGCATCTTGATGGCCAGTTTCGGCCCCACGCCGCTCACTGTGATCAGCCGCTCAAACAGCCGCTTCTCCTCGCGATCAAGAAACCCGAACAGCGCGATCTGATCCTGGCTGACTTGAGTGTGAATGTGCAGCGCCGCCTCTGCGCCAACAGATGGCAGCGCCGTAAAGGTGGGCACCGAGATGGTGACGTCGTACCCCACGCCGGCGGCCTCGACAATGGCCTGGCCCGGGTGCTTGTAGATAAGCTTTCCACGCAGGTGAGCGATCATTTGAGTAAGTCCTGGCCGCATCCCGGCACAGTGGACGCCGCGCGCGAGCCTCCACACTATAGTACAGAGCGCGACCTGGCCGGGGCGCGAGGTTATGCCTCAGCCTAGCCTTAAGAATTGATTGAGATGTGGGCTGCCCGCCTGAGAACAAACATGGTGTATGCTTTCCCCATGTTTTGCAGACCTGGGTGCAGCCTCTTACTCGTTGCCGTGGTGTATTACGCCTCAGTCGCGGCCACCTGTTTTGCGGAACAAGCGTCAGCAGTTCCCAGGAGCGCCCCGCCGGCGACTGTAATCGACGGTTTGGGTAAGGGTTCAGTCGATCTGGTTGGGCCGTGGCAGTTCCACACCGGCGACGATCCGGCCTGGGCTAATCCTGCTTTCGACGACTCTCACTGGGAGCAACTCAGGGGCAATGATCGATGGACCATGCAGGGCCATGGAGCCTACACAGGGTTT
>Ga0302319_10008101_pt1 | contig 20533 bp, 21 predicted proteins | sample Bog_T0_2_FD_203319 | JGI IMG/M metagenome (GOLD analysis project Ga0302319, IMG submission 203319) | Peat permafrost microbial communities from Stordalen Mire near Abisko, Sweden - Bog_T0_2 | ecosystem: Environmental > Terrestrial > Soil > Wetlands > Peat | place: Sweden: Abisko, Stordalen Mire... | reverse complement strand
ATCCGGCCGGCGAAGGTGTCCGCTATCGCTGAACGCGCCTCAACCGTGGGTTGTTCACCCTGAGGGTGAGCAACGATGGTGTGGTTCTGTGGCTCCATTCCGGCAGATTCCGCCGATTCGGGCAGGGACGGCAATCACCCAACTGCCGGATTTAGGGTAATCGGTAACCGATTTCGCTCTCGCAAGGACAAGCGTCGTACCACCCAGGTTGACGTCGCCGCCCATGTCTTGAACCGCATGGCGGGATTGGCTCGCCCGATCTCCTCCACATTGCATGAACCCGTCCAAGGCGAAGGGTACTGCGCCTGTTAATTGATATGTGCTACAATGACGAGTAAAGGTATAATGACGCCTGTCGAAAGTCAATCCTAGGGGGATCAGAAATGCGCGCACTCATTAAGGTCGCCAAATTGGCGGTGATCATCGCACCGCTTGTCATCGCAACGTCGGCATGGGCCGCCGATCATCGCGATTCGCCGCAGGCTGATGACGATCCGGCGGCGGATATCAACGACGTGTATATGTTCCGCGATCCCGCGGACGCCACCAAGCTGGTCTTCGTGCTTAGCACCTACCCGCTGGAGAACCCACGCTTCGCCACCAGCTACCAATACGATCCCGACGTCGTCTTTCGCATAGGCTTCGACAAGACGGGCAACGGCACTTTCGACGGCGGCTCAGTGCTGGTGCAGTTTTCGCCGCTGACGGCCGGCGCCGGAAGCCAGCAGACCTATACTGTCACGCTGCCAAATGGCGCCACCGTCAGCGGAAACGTTACTCTTCCTACCATCCAGAACACCGAACCCACCCCGGCGATCACCACTCAAAACGGTGTTACCGCCTTCGCCGGGCAGTCCGATGACCCGTTCTTCTTTGATCTTATTGGGTTCAACCGTGTGGTGGCAGAAATCAATGCCAAAGGTGTCGTCGATCCCTCCCTGTTCAGTGGGGTCGACGCCTTTGCTGGTTTCAATGTCCTGGCCTTGGTGATTGAGGCCCCTGTTTCGTGCTTCGTGGGCGATGCCACCAAGTTCGGCATTTCCGCCTTCAGCTACCGCAAGACCAATGGCAAAAGCGCTTCCGACAGCGATCGTCATTACATAAATATCGCTGGATTGAACTATGTCCAGGTTGATCGCATGGGCAATCCCGCAGTAAATACGGCCTTTATACCTTCTGCCCTGAAAGATATGTTCAACAATACCGAGCCCAAGGACGACGAAGCCAACTATGAGTCTGCGATCCTTGCGACGCTGGCAAAATATGGCACTAATTCCAGCAACACCGCGCTGTTGGCGTCGATCGTGTTTCCAGACACGCTCAAAATGGATCTCTCACAGCCGGACGGCTTTCCGAACGGTCGGCGCTTGACGGACGATCCGCTCACGCTCGAACTGCAAGTCACCTTCAACCAGACGGTCGGCGGCAGCTTCACCGATGGTGCAACAAAGAACGATGTGCCATTTCGCACGACTTTCCCTTTCGTGGCACCGCCGCACATTGTCACTCCCTGAAAGCAATTTCTACGAGGTTCAAAGGTCCCATAAAGTATGAGGCTTGGCATGCCTGGCCTCATACCGGCGCCGAGGCAGGCTCGACATGCAGAAATCCGCCAAAGATGTTCGGCCGGCATCGCCGACAGGACGTCTGATCCCGGCCATTCTAGCCGCGTGGCTGCTCGGCGGCGCAACGCTGCACGCCACGCCATATATACCAGGCGACGACTCGGAGGTTCTGGAGCATGTGCTACCAAATACGGATCACCGTATGCAGGACATTCGCAAGCTGGCTGCTTTGATCGCACAATCACCGGGTGATGAAAACCGTGCGCTAACCCTGGCATCCCGCCAGTTGGCCTTGGGCGTGGCCGAATCAGACCCGCGATTTGTCGGTTACGCGCAAGGGACGCTTGCACCGTGGTGGCACGGGTCTGATCCATCCATTCCGCTGCAAGTGCTTCGAGCGCGCATCCTGCAGGCACAGCACAATTTCACCTCGGCAAAGCAGGATCTCGAGCAGGTACTGCATAAAGATCCAAACTATGTCGAGGCCCATCTGGTACTCGCCGGTGTCGATGAGGCCACGGGCGATCTGGGACCCGCAAGTCAACACTGCGCCGAGGCCGGCCGTATCCGCCCAAGTCTGGCGGCCATTGCCTGTGCGGCAAGCGTCGATTCCGTTTCGGGATATGCAGATCGCGCTTACGCGTCGCTGACATTGGCAACGTCGCGTGCACGGTCGAAGGATCCGGTGCTGCAGTCCTGGGCACTGACAGTCCTGGCCGAAATCGAGGATCGCCGCAATGACCCCGGTGCCGGCCAACATTTTACCGATGCGCTCGCCCAGCACCCCAATGATGTCTACATCCTGACCGCATATGCGGATTATTTGCTGGCGCACAACCGCGCCGCTGATGTCAGCCGCCTGCTCGCCGGTAAAGAACGCATCGACGCCCTGCTGTTGCGGCTGGCCATCGCTGCGCGCGATACTGGCGACAGCAGGCTTCCCGACTATATCGTTGCTTTGGCCGACCGCTACACAGCCGCCCAGGCGCTCGGCCAATCGCTGCACTTGCGCGACGAAAGCCGGTTCGAGCTGGACCTGCGAGGCAATTCTTCCCGCGCGCTTGAGCTCGCCCGCCAAAACTGGGCCGTGCAACGCACACCGCTCGACGCTCGCATCTATCTTGCCGCCGCACAGGCCGCAAGCAGTGGCTCGGATATAAAAATCGTTGCGAAATTCGTAGCGGACACCAGACTGGAAGATTTTCGACTCCAGGACTTGGCAACTCGGCAGACCGCGGCAGCACAATGAGGACGAAGGGCCTTCAGACGCTGCCGCGTCTGTGGATCGCGGTGCTGTCGGCAATAGCGATGGTATTCGCCGTGCCGGCATTTGGGCACTTGTCTTCGGGCAGCTATCTGCGTCTCGAAATCACTGACCGCGATATCACCGGGCAATGGGATATTTCCCTGCGTGATCTTGACGTTGCAATTGGGCTCGACGAAGCGGGCAGCGGCAATCTCACCTGGGGTGAGGTCCGTACCAGGCGGCGTGATATCGAAGCCTACGCGCTGAGCCGTCTCACCATCGAAGCGGGCAACAGCGCTTGCCGCATGCAGCCAACCGAACTCCTGATCGACCAGCACGCCGATGGCGGCTATGCCGTCCTGCGCTTTAACGTGGTCTGCCCGGTTCTCGCGCACGTTCTCACTTTGCACTATCGCCTGCTGTTCGACATCGATCCGACTCACCGTGGGTTGTTGACCGTGACCGACCACGGCGTAGTCAACTCGACTGTCCTGGCATCTGGCCGCGCCGCCTATACAATCGTGCTCGGCGCCCCCGCTACCAGCGGCTTTTTCTCCTTCGTTCGTCTTGGTATGCAGCATATCGTCGGCGGTCGCGACCACCTGTTATTTCTGGTGATGCTGCTGGCGCCGGCCATCGTCACGGTGCGGCGCCGCGGGATGGCGTCGTGCCTGATGGAAGCAATGACGCTATTGAGCCTGTTTACCGCTGCCCATGCGGTCACGGTCAGCCTTGCGGCACTCAGCATCATAGACGTGCCGGCGCGGGTGAGCGAGGCGGCAATCGCTTTTTCCATTGCAGTGACGGCGGCGGACAACATTTGGCCGATCCTGGGGCCGCGCCGAGGCATGATCGCGTTTGGTTTCGGCGTGATTCACGGTCTCGGTTTTGCCACCGCGCTCGGTCCGCTTGCACTCGGTGGCTGGTCACTGGTCGCCGCTCTCGCTGGATTCAATCTGGGCATCGAAATCATCCAAGTCGCTTTGGCGCTGGCTGCGTTCTCCGTTGCACTTGCGTTCGCCACCTATCGAGATGTCTTACTGACCCGACCGGTTTCAGCCAAGATGATCATGCAACTCTGCTCGCTAAGCATTCTCGTGCTCTCCAGTTACTGGTTCGCGGATCGGTCGTTTCTGCAAGGTATTCTGCAATGATGAATTTTGGTGCTCGCCTGATCATATTGCTGATCTTTGCCAGTCCGGTTGCCGCTTTGGCGCACGGAGTGGAATCGCGCGTCCTCGGTTCCGGCGCAGTGGCGGTACAGTTTCGTTTTACTGATGGCACGGTCATGGCCTTTGCCGACGCCGTGGCCTATGCGCCCGGCCGTTCCGGTGAGCCTGCGGTTTCCGGGCACACCGACGCCGAGGGTCGTTTTAGTCTGTTTCCGGACCAGGACGGCGATTGGGCGGTCGAGGTGCACGACGCCGACGATCACGTGGCCCGCGCCATGGTTCACGTTGCCGGGTTCCAGGCCGTGGTTCCGCACAGCGCCTTTCCCGATTGGCTGGTGGCGGTCAGTCTGGTCTGTAACGTGCTCGGTGCCGCTTGGTTGGGTGGCCGCCGCAGCGCCCTGCCAAAACTCAGATCGGCCGGAACAAAGCCATGATCCATTCGCCTGTCGAAAGTCTCTATGCCGGGTTTTTGCATCCGTTGTTTGGCCTGGATCACCAGTTGGCGATGGTTGCAGTCGGCGTCTGGTCGGGCCAGATTGGAGGCAGGATGATCTGGGCTGCGCCACTCGGTTTCATGTCAATGATGGCAATGGGCGGCGCGATTGGGATGGCGCAGCTGCCGTTCCCCGATGTTGAGAGCGGCATTGCAGCCTCCATCATCCTGTTCGGCTGTCTGATCGCCAGTGCCAGCAACCCGCCCCCCTGGGTGGGAGCCGCCGTCGTCGGCGCGTTTGCCCTGTTCCACGGCCACGCTCACGGGATCGAAATGAACACCGGAAATCTTGGTGCGCTGTACGCCGCCGGCTTCGTCATCGCCACCGGCTTGCTGCACCTTGCGGGCATTGCGCTCTACAAGCTTTTGCATTGGTCTGGGTACACAAGGTTAGTGCGTTGGGTCGGTGTCGGTATCTCCTCTGCTGGCGTTGCCCTCGTTTTCGCGTGACGGAATTGACCAGTTACGGCCTGTTCCGCGTCGGAATCGCCTGCCAGCGTCGATCCCCAGCCACCGCATCGTAAATACCAGTTATGGGTAAAACACCGACCGGCAAAGATGCGGATCGCTACCTGGTCCCCGGCCTGGTTCGCGGCCTGGAGGCGCTGCAGGCCTTCGCGCCCGAGCGCCCGCGCCTGACTCTGGGCGATCTCGCGGCAGCAGCCGGCGTCACGCGATCAGCCATGTTTCGCATCGCCTACACGCTGAGCCAGCTCGCCTTTCTCGTGCATGACCCCCAAGGCCGCTTCTACACCCTCGGCCCGGCTGTCCTCCGGCTCGGCTACGGCTATCGTTCCTCACGCGATCTGATCGCTGAAACCCTTCCGCAACTCGAGGCGCTTCGCGACGCGACCGAATGGTCGGCACATCTCGGGGTGCTTGAAGGCACCGAAGTCGTGTACCTGTTGCGCGTGCCCGCACGCCAGGGACTGGCCGGCATTGTTCATGTCGGCAGCCGGCTGCCAGCACACGCAACCTCAATGGGCCGCACGCTCCTCGCTCAACTGAGCAGAGCCGAGCTCATAACCCGGTACCAGGACGCCCAACTGATCGGAGTCGGTCCACGCACGCCGACAACCGTTTCAACGTTGCTCGCGCAGGCGCGGCGGGACTTCAGCCGAGGCTACGTCATTCACATGGGCGAGTTCGAACAAGGCGTGGCGAGCGTCTCCGCCCCCCTCAAAGATGTCACCGGCAGCGTCGTCGCGGCCATCAACGTGGCAGGCCCCCTCGCGCGAGCCTCGGATTCCAGGATGCTCGACCCAATCGTCCAAAGCGTCCTGGAATCTGCCTCCGCGATCTCGCGCGGCCTCGGCTTTGAAGCTGACCATCAGGCATCGTGAAACGCACGCCAACGGCCTGTCGGCTCGCGCTTCGCGTCAGGCTGCCTCGAACCGTACGGTCTCGGGCTCCGCGGTGCCGATCACCGACCAGACCGTGCAAGGGCCGGCGCTGTTGTTGCGGAACCAGTGGGCACGGCTGGCCGGATTGAGCACGAGGTCGCGCGGCCCCAACTCCATCTCGACACACCGTCCGTCCTCTTCCCAGCCAACCGTCAGGCTGCCCTCCAGCACAAGGAACGCATCCTCGACAGCGCGGACATACGGCTTCACGCCGACGCCGACCGGCACGCCCAGCATCTCTTTGCGGCAGGTGTCGGACGCGATGCCGCCGGGTCCGACATAGACCTTGCGCGTGAAACCGGCGGGATCCCACAGCGTCGGCTGTTCGCTGTGCCGGATGACGTTCCTCGCCAGTGCCTGCTGCAACGGATGCACCCCGGCCGGATCATGCGGCAGCGTCTTGCCCGCCTCGGCGCCGAAGCTGCGGGCGAGGGCAGGGTTGGTGTTCTTCGGATGATACAGGTACCGCGGCGGCAGCGGCTTGCCCACATCGACGCTGATCGACATCAGCACCGGCTCGATCCCGTCGTTACGGAACCCATGGCCGACATCGCGGGCGTTCAGGATCATGTCCTTCGGGCCGAGGCGCACCTCCACCACCTCGCCGTCGCGCTCCCAGCCAACGGTCAGCACGCCGTTGATAATAAGGAACGACTCTTCGATCTCGTGCGCATGGCACGCGGCATACTTCCCGACATGCTTGTAGATCAGGCTCAGCGTGAAGTGCTCGGGCGGCAAGGTGCCGGGTTCTCCCACCTTGGGTGAACCCCCCGCGCCGATATAGCGCATCTGCGCGCGCTCGAGTTCGGGAAAGCCACGATTACTTGGGAAAGCATCCCAGTCGAACGTCTTGTCGACGTGTCGGACAACATGATGCTGTAATTCGGCTTCCAGTGTATTTGCGGCGGTTGCGACAAGGGTGTCCACAGGCAGGTCCTCCTCAGTCAGGCTGTTGTGCGAGCAAGACCCTAGCAGCGGGGCGTCTTGCACCTCCAGACGCCATTTTACCAGTAAACACGTTGCAAAACCGTCCTCCTGCCGCCGCGTAGCCGACGATATCCCCCAATTTCCCGAGTTCACGTGTCGTTTACCGGCGACCAAGCGCCTTGACGGCCAACATACAAAATCGCTAACAACCGTTCACGAGACACACAGACGGTTCGTATTTGAACGGACAACCTCGAACGGAGCCTCCCAATGTCGTCGCAATCCCGGGCAACACCGGCCCCAGCAACCCTCGCAGGTCGCACGATTGTCGTCACCGGCGCCGCGCGAGGTGTCGGCCTGGTCATCGCCCGGGCCTGCGCCGAGGCCGGCGCCAGACTTGTCCTGACCGATGTATTGACGCACGAGGGAACCGCCGCCGCCGCTGTCCTGACATCCCAGGGCCACACTGCACGTTTCGTCCCTGTCGACCTCGCCGATCCCGCCTCGATCACCGCACTGGCGGCAAACATCGCCGCGCACGAGCAGGTGGTGCACGGCCTCGTCAACAACGCCGCCGTCGCCACCGCAATCGGCGGCCCGGCCTTCGATGAGATCGAGCTGGACACCTGGGATCGCGTGATGTCTGTGAATGTCCGCGGCACCTGGCTGGTAACCCGCGCTCTCGCACCGTTGCTGACCGCCACCGGATCGGGCCGGATCGTCAACCTCGCTTCGGATACCGCATTGTGGGGCGCACCGCGGCTGCTGGCCTATGTGGCAAGCAAGGGTGCGGTCCTCGCCATGACACGCTCGCTGGCGCGGGAAATGGGGCCGCTGGGCATCGGCGTCACCGTCATAGCCCCCGGCATTCTGCGCAACGAAGCCACCGACTATGTGCCCGCCGAACGCCACCGCCTGTATGAAACCGGTCGCGCCGTCCCCGGCCCCCAAACGCCCGAGGACATCACCGCCACCGTCGTCTTCCTGTTGACCCCAGGCGCCCTCGCGCTCACCGGCCAGACCCTTCCCGTCAACGCGGGCTTCGTCTTCGCATGACCGGCACAGGGCACATCGCACTGCGGCGCGAAACGGTAGCGGGAACCACGCTGCTGCGCCGCCCCGGCACCGCCAACCTGCCGCCGCTGGTCCTGCTGCACGGCATCGGCAGCGACGCCGCAAGCTGGGAACCGCTGCTCCGCGCGCTCGACCCGCAAATCGAGGCAATCGCCTGGGACGCCCCCGGCTACTACGCCGCCTCCGCACCACTGACCCAGCAGGCGCCAACCCCCGCCGACTACGCCGCCCGCCTCGAAGCCATACTCGATGAACTCGCCCTTCCGCGCGTCGTCCTCTCCGGCCACTCGCTCGGTGCCTTGTTCGCCGCAAGCTTCGCCGCATCGCGGCCAGGGCGCGTAACGGCACTCGCGCTGCTCTCCCCCGCCCTCGGCTACCACGTGCCCGCAGGCGCGCCTCTCCCGCCCGCCGTGCAGGCGCGCATCGACGACCTCAACCGGCTCGGTCCCGCAGCATTCGCCGCCACCCGCGCCCCCAGGCTGCTGCATCGTCCGGACACCAAGCCGCAAATCCTCGCGGGCGTGACACGAGCCATGGCCGCCGTCCGCCCCGCCGGATACGCCCAGGCCGTGCGGGCACTGGCCGCCGGCGACCTGCAGGCCGACGCCGCAAACATCGCCGCCCCCACCCTCGTCGCCGTCGGCGCGCAGGATGTCATCACCCCTCCGGCGAACGCGCACGCAGCATTCGCCGCCCTGCCGCGCGGCCTGCGGCTGACCGAGGTGCCGGACGCCGGCCACGCCCTGCCGCAAGAGGCCCCCGCCGCCGTCGCCGCCCTCCTGCAAGATCTGGTCGGGGAATTCGCATGAGCAAAGAAGCCGAAACCGACGACGCCTACCTCTCGCCCCCGGTCCAGCGCGCCGCCGCCCTGTTGCGTCATATCGCCGACGGGGACCGGGTCACCAACATGTCGCGCACCGCGCGCGCCCTCGGGATCAACCGCACCACCCTGCTGCGCCTGCTGCGCACCCTGGAGGCCGAACGCTTCATCGAGGCCGATCCCCAGCGCGATGGCTGGCAGATCGGCCTGGGGCTGATCGCCCTCGCCTCGCAGACCTTCTTCTCGCAGGATCTCGTCCAGGTCACCGGACCGGTCGCCGACCGGCTCGTCGCCACGCTCGGTCTGTCAGCGCATCTCGCCGTGCTCGACCGGCTGGAGGTGATGTTCGTCCTGCGCCGCACGCCGAATGTGGTTCTCGTCAGCAACATCGGCGTCGGCAGCCGCCTGCCGGCGCACGCAACCAATCTCGGCCGCATCATCCTCGCCCACCTGCCGCCCGAACAGGTCGAGCGGATGTATCGCGGTCAGAAGATGTCGACCGTGACGCCGCAAACCCCGGGCTCGCTCGAACAGTTGCGTCAGCGTCTCGACAAGGATCGCGCCACCGGCCTGGCATGGAGCGAGGGCTTCGTCGAGCCAGGCCTCAGCTCCGTCGCCGCACCCGTCTTCGACGCCACCGGCAAGCCGATCGCCGCCCTGAACGTCAGCGGCCGATCAGAAGACTTCGCCGGCGACGACCGGCACGACCTGATCGACCGCGAAATTCGCGCCGCCGCCGAGGAAATTTCCTGCCGCCTGGGCTGGTATCCGCCATCCGGCCGCTCGGCCGGCCGCCTCTCGGCCTGAAACGGGGAGAAGAACAGTGGATCTTGGTTTCTCAGACCGTATCGCCGTGGTGACAGGAGGCTCTTCCGGCATCGGCCTCGCCGCCGCCCGCCTGTTGCTGCGGGAAGGCGCCCGCGTCGCCATCTGCGGCCGCGACGAACCACGGCTGGAGGCAGCCAGGCAAACACTTTCTTCCATCCGCGGTCCCGATCACGTGCTCGCCCGCCGCTGCGACGTTCTCAACGAACCCGAGATCCGGGATTTCGCCGGTGCCGTGGCCGACCGGTCCGGCGGAACCGTCGATCTGCTGGTGAACAACGCCGGCGAAGGCCGCGTCTCAACCTTCGCCAGCACCACCAACGAAGACTGGCGGCGCGAACTCGACCTGAAATTCTTCAGCCAGATCCTGCCAATCCGTGCATTCAAGCCACTGCTGGAACGGTCCGCCTCACCCGCGGTGGTCGCAGTGAATTCCCTGCTCGCCTACCAGCCGGAGCCGCACATGGTCTGCACATCCGCCGCGCGGGCCGGCGTGCAGAGCCTGCTCAAGTCGCTGGCAGCCGAATTCGCCCCAGCCATCCGGGTCAATTCAGTCCTCCTCGGCCTGATCGATTCCGGCCAGTGGCAGCGCCGCTTCGAAGCCCGCACCAACCGCGACCAGACCCGCGAAGCCTGGTTCGGCGAACTCGCCCGCACCAAGGGCATCCCGCTCGGCCGCCTCGGCAACCCCGAGGAACCCGCCCGGGCAATCCTTTTCCTCGGCTCGCCCGCGGCGAGCTACATTACCGGCGCCAGTCTCGAAGTCTCGGGCGGCGTCTCCCGGCACATCTGAAAGATGGAACCCATGGACGCTTCATCCCCCGTTACGACCCAAGTCATCGCCGAAGAACCCGTCGGTGACCTGATCGCCCGCACACTCGCCGACCTCGGCGTCACCACCATGTTCGGCGTGATCTCGATCCACAACATGCCCATCCTGGACGCCGTCGGACGCCAGGGTCGCATCCGCTTCGTCCCCGCCCGCGGCGAGGCCGGCGCGATGAACATGGCCGACGCCTACGCCCGCATCTCCCGCTCCCTCGGCGTCGTGATCACCAGCACCGGCACCGCCGCAGGCAATGCGGCCGGCTCGCAGGTGGAGGCCCTGACCGCGGGTTCGCCGGTGCTGCACATCACGACACAGGTGGATCGCGAATTCATGGACCGCGACCGCGCCGCGATCCACGACGTGCCCCGCCAGGCCGACATGCTGAAAGCGATCAGCAAGAACTACATCCGCGTGTGGGAGCCAGCCGCCGCCGCCGATGCCGTGATCGCCGCCGCCCGCGCCGCTCTCAGCGCGCCCACCGGCCCGGTCACACTCGAAATCCCCGTCGATGTGCAACGCGCCGTCGCCCGGCGCCGCGCCCTTCCGGCCCGCTGCCACATCGCGCCGCAGACACCCGATCCAGCGCTGCTCGACGCGCTCGCCGCGATGGTGATGCAGGCCCGCCGGCCCATGCTCTGGCTAGGCGGAGGCGCCCGCGCCGCATCCACCGCGGCAACCGCTCTGGCCGATCGCGGGTTCGGCATCGTGACCACGACGAACGGCCGCGCCGTGGTGCCGGAAGACCATCGCCACAGCCTCGGCGCCTTCAACATGACCGCGCCGGCCCAGGCCATCTACGACCGCGCCGACCTGATGATCGTCGTCGGCTCCCGCTTGCGCGGCAACGAAACGCGTAACAACGAAATGGGCCTCCCCCAGCCGCTGGTCCAGGTCGATGCCGACCCCACCCAGGCCGGCCGCAACTATCCGGTCGATCTGTTCGTCCCGGGCGACGCAAAGCTGGTGCTGGAAGGACTGCTGGCCCGTCTGCCCGCCGCGTTCCAGCCGGACCGTGAATTCCTCGACGCCATCGCCATCGCCCGCTCCCAGTCCGAGGCAACACTCCGCACCACGCTCGGCCCCTACAGCAAGGTCGCGGACGCGCTGCTGACCCGCGTCGGACCGGGCCAGCATCCGTGGGTGCGCGACGTGACGGTCTCCAACAGCACGTTCGGCAACCGCTACGTGCGCATCGCGGCACCGCATCTGGGCGTGCATGCGCTCGGTGGTGGCATCGGCCAGGGCATCGCCATGGCCATCGGCGCCGCAATGGTTGACCAGCCGGCCAAAACCATTGCGCTGATCGGCGACGGCGGCTCGCAGTTGATGATCGGCGAACTGGCAACCGCAGTCGAGATGCAGGCCAACGTCGCCTTCGTCCTGATGAACGACCAGGGCTACGGCGTGATCCGCAACATCCAGGATGCGCAATACGGCGGCCGGCATGTCTTCTCCAACATCCTGACGCCCGACTTCGCCCTCGTGTGCCAGGCCGTCGGACTGCCGCACACGCGCGTCTCGTCGGCCGACGCATTCGCCGCTGCCCTCGACGAAGCCCTGGCCAGCCCCGGCCCCCGCCTTGTCGAGGTGGACATGAAGACGATCGGCACCTTCGCCGAAAGCTTCGCCGGACCGCCGGCCGGCGCGGCGGGCGGGGTCAACTGACATGCGCAAGCTCGGTCTCATCGGCGCCGGAGGGATGGCCGCCACATTGCTGACCGCCCTCACTGAAGGGCTGTCCAGGCAGTTGGACCACCTTTCGGTCCTCGTCCTCCCACAGGATCTTCCGGCGGCAAACGCGCTGCTGGACGGGCCTGGCAAACAGCTCGCGCAATCGACCGCCGTGCGCACCTCGCTTGCTGCCTTCCTGGCCGACGCCCCCGACGTGGTAGCCGAGTGCGCCGGGCACGGAGCAGTGCGGGAATACGCCCAGGCGGTGCTGGAAAGCGGCCATGACCTGGTCCTGATCTCCAGCGGCGTGCTGGCCGACGACGCCCTGCGCGGCCGATTGGAGGCTGCGTCCCGGGCAAGCGGTGCCCGCCTGATCATTCCCCCCGGCGCCGTCGGCGGCATCGACGTGCTCGGCGCCGCCCGCCTCTCCGGTCTGGAGGAAGTCGTCTACACCGGCCGCAAACCCCCTCTCGCCTGGCGAGGCACCCCCGCGGAGCGCCTGCTGGACCTCGCCGCCCTAACCGAACCAACCACGTTCTACGAGGGCACAGCCCGCGAAGCAGCCCAGGCCTACCCGCAGAACGCCAACGTCGCCGCTACGGTAGCCCTCGCCGGCGCCGGGTTCGACGCCACCCGCGTGCACCTCGTGGCCGATCCCGGCATCAGCCGCAACGTTCATGAGATCTCGGTCCGATCGACCTGCGCCGAGTTCACCATCCGCCTGGAAGGCCGCGCCTCCCCAGCCAACCCCAAAACCTCGCTCACCGCGGGATTCAGCATCGCTCGCGAACTGCTGAACCGCGCCGCGTCCGTCGTGATCTGAGGAGACCGCCGATGCAACAGTTCGATTTGCCCGACGGCAAGCTCTATATCGCCGGAACATGGCGGCAGGGCCGAGGCGCGGAAATCACCTCCCGCTTCCCCGCCGACGGGTCCCTGAACCGCGTCCTGCACGGCGCCTCGGCCGAGGACATCGATCTCGCCATCGAACGCGCCGAGACAGCAGCACGCGACCCCGCCTGGCGCCGGCTGCGTCCGCACGAACGTGCCACCACCCTGTATCGGATCGCCGACGGCATCGCCGCCAACGCCGACCGCATCGCCTACGTCCAGTCGCGCGACACCGGAAAGACGCTGAACGAGACCCGCGCCCTGGCGAACAGCGCCGCCGGCACGTTCCGCTATTTCGCGGCGGTGCTTGAAACGACCGAGGATGCGCTGACCCCCTCGCGCGGCGACTACCTGACATTCTCCGTCCACGAACCGCTCGGCGTGGTCGCCGGCATCACCCCCTGGAACTCGCCGATCGCCTCCGACGCCCAGAAGATCGCGCCAGCGCTCGCCGCGGGCAACGCAGTGCTGCTGAAGCCGGCATCCTGGAGCCCACTGGTCTGTCTGGAACTGGCCCGCATCATCGAGCAGGCGGGTTTGCCGCCCGGACTGTTCTCGACGCTGCCGGGATCAGGCGGTCTTGTCGGAGACCGGCTGGTGACACATCCGGCGATCAAAAAAATCTCGTTCACCGGCGGCAACGCGGTCGGCCGCGGTATCGCCCGCAAGGCCGCCGAGAAGCTGATGCCGGTGTCGCTGGAACTCGGCGGCAAATCCCCCACGATTGTCTTCGCCGATTGCGACCAGGACCTTGCGGTGGCCGGCGTGCTGTTCGGCATCTTCTCCTCCACCGGACAGGCCTGCATCGCCGGCTCGCGCCTGTTCGTGCAGCGTCCCATCTACAGCGCGTTCGTGGACCGTCTGGTCGCCGCCACCCGGCGGCTAAGGATCGGCCACCCGTTCGAGGCCTCGACCCAGGTCGCACCACTGATCCACGAGACTCACCGCGACGAGGTCGAAGCGCATATCCGCCGCGCCCGCGAGGACGGCGCCGAAGTGCTGACCGGCGGCGACCGCCCGCGTGGCCCCGGCTACGACGAGGGCACATATCTGCGCCCCACCATCCTGGCCGGCCTGCCCAACACCGCGCGGCTGTGCCGGGAGGAAGTATTCGGCCCCGTGCTGGCAGTGCTGCCCTTCGACGATGAGGCGGACGTGCTCGCTCAGGCCAACGACAATGCCTACGGGCTCGCCTGCGGCATCTATACAAGTGACTTTACAAAAGCGTGGCGCCTCGGCCGCGCCATCGAGGCCGGGACCGTCTGGGTCAACACCTACAAGCAGTTCTCCATCGCCACGCCGTTCGGCGGCATGAAGGACAGCGGCATGGGGCGCGAAAAGGGCCGCGATGGCATCCGAGCCTGGATGGCGCAGAAATCGATTTACTACGACCTCAGTGAACAACCGCATCCCTGGGCCGGAGTGCCATGATGACCCAAACGGATCCGAACCTGCTGCTGCGGCTGCACCGCATCACCTGGGAATCGCCGGGCGTCCTGTCGCTCGATTTCATGGCGCCCGATGGGGGCGAACTGCCGCCGTTCGGGCCCGGCGCGCATGTCGATCTGCATCTGGCGGACGGCCAGATCCGGCAATATTCGCTGTGCGGCGATCCGGCCGATCGCACAACCTACCGCGTCGGCGTGCGTGAGGTCGAAGGCGGCCGCGTCTCACGCGTCATCCATTACGAATTGCGACCCGGCGCTCTGATCACCGTCGGCGTGCCGCGCAACAACTTTCCGCTCGTCCCGTCCCCGCGCTATCTGTTCGTGGCCGGCGGGATCGGCATCACGCCAATGCTGCCGATGATGCGGGAGGCCACCAGCACCGGCGCGGACTGGACATTACTGTTCTGTACCAGACGCGTGGAGGAGGCCGCGTTCCTCGACGAGGCCCTCGCCCTCGGCGGCACCGTCTCACTGCACGCGTCCGAAGCCGGCACAAGGCTCGATGTCGCCGCGCGGCTCGCGGAAGCACCGCCGGATACTGTGCTGTATTGCTGCGGCCCCGAACGGCTGATGGCGGCGGTCGAAGAAGCCACACGCGCCTGGCCGGAAGGGACGGTCCGCTTCGAATGGTTCCAGCCCCGCGCGCGTCCCGAGGACGAGGCGTCCGACACGTTCGATGTTGTCTGCGCCCAGTCCGGAATAACCCTCACGGTGCCCTCCGACAAAAGTGTGCTGGAAGCCCTGACCGATGCTGGCTTCGACGTGCCGCGGTCCTGCGAACAGGGCATCTGCGGCACCTGCGAATGCCGCGTTCTGGAAGGCGAAGTGGATCACCGCGACAGCATTCTGTCGGCCGGCGAGCGAGCCGAAAACCAGGTCATGATGACCTGCGTCTCGCGCGCCAAAGGTCACCGCCTGGTTTTGGATATCTGAAAACGAAAAGGAGAGCAGCAGACATGACAAAATACACCTTTCCATACCTCAGCCCGCACCAGAGCCGGACGCGCGAGCCGACGGAATGGGAGTCCGCGTTGGCCGGCGCGCTCGAGAACGCCTTCTCCAAAGGGGCGTACGAACTCGATGCTTTGGTGGCGGCGCTGAACGACTCCCGCGTGCGTCCGTACAACGGCGGGACCTGGACCGTCGAAGGCTTCCGTAAAACCATGCAGGAACTCGGAGTTTAGTATCATGAGCGCAACCGTTATCCAGCGCCCCGCCGCCGCCACCCAAGCCGCCCCGGTCAACGACCAGGAGGTGCAAACCTATCTGCGCACCGGGTTGCGCAATCGCTGGTGGCCCGTTCTCCCCTCGCATTTCGTCGAAATCGGCGACAAACCGCTCGGCATCGTGCGCCTGGGCGAAAAGCTCGTACTCTGGCGCGACACCGCCGGCGTGGTCCACGTGCAGACCGACCGCTGCCCGCACCGGTCCGTGCCGTTATCGCGCGGCATGAACGAAGGCGACCGCCTGCGCTGCATCTACCACGGCGTCGAGGTCGGGCCGGACGGAACCGTGCTCGCCGTCCCCGGTCAGCCCGGCTGCCCGCTGGAAGGCAAGAAAGCCGTCAAGACCTATCCGTCACGCGAAATCGCAGGCGCCATCTTCGCCTGGTTCGGCGACGCCCTGCACCAGGAGCCCGCACCGTTCGACCCGCCCATCGAGCTTGTCGGCGAGGAATACAGCAACTTCGTCTGCTACGCCGACTGGAACGCGTCGTGGCGCTACGTCTACGACAATCTGATGGACCCGATGCACGGGACATTCCTGCACGCCAACTCACACACCATGTACCAGGGCGAAACCCAGGCAACCTTCGTCACCCGCGAGACACCGCACGGCTTCTTCTTCGAAAAGGCCGGTCAGCGCGACGTGAACTTCGACTGGAGCGAGCTCGTGGACGACAGCGCCCTCTACGTGCGGCTGGAGATCCCCTACCCGAAATCCGGCGGCCCCGGCGGAAACTTCGGCATCGTCTCCATGATCACGCCTATCGACGAAACGAACTCCGCGACGTTCTTCTGGCGCTTTCGCAAAGTATCCGATTGGCAGCGCGACGTCTGGCGTTTTCTGTACAAAACGACCCTCGAACCCCGCCACTGGGTCGTCCTCGAGCAGGACCGCGAAATCCTCAACAATTGCGGGCTCGGTCTCGAGAAATTCGAAATGCTCTACCAGCATGATGCCGGGGTGATCCGCATGCGCCGCTACCTCGCCCAGCAGGCACGCGCCCAGCTCACTGAACTGCGCAAGGCAGGGAAAGCCTGAACCCCATCAGCAGAAGGCAAAGCAAATGGCTTTCACAGGCATCGACGCCGTCGTCTTCGGCGTCAGCGACATGACCCAGTCGAAACGGTTCCTCGATGACTGGGGCACAAGACTTATCGAAGCCGACGCCGACCGGTTGGTCTATCAAACCAAAGACGGCGGCCAGATCATCGTGCGTCCCAAGGACGCCGCCGATCTGCCGCCGCCGATCGAACCCGGCAACACCGTGCGCGAAGTCATCTGGGGCGCGCCCAGCGAAGCTGAACTCCAAAGCGGCCTCGATCGCCTCGCCGCCCCACTGTCCGTCGGCCCCGACGGACTGCCGCGTATGCGCGACCCCAACGGCCTGAGTCTCGCATTCCGTGTCAGCCAGCGGACCAAGGTCGCGGTCACACCCACCCCGGTCAACGGTCCCGGCGTGGCCCAGCGCATCGATCGCCGCTCGCCGGTCTACGACCACGCCGAACCGGTCAAGATCGGCCACATCGTCTTGTTCGCGAATGATTTCGCCGCGATGCGCGCCTTCTACACCGAACGCATGGGCTTCATCATCAGCGACGAATACCCCAACCACGGCGCCTTCCTGCGCTGCCAGATACGCGGTGAGCACCACAATCTTTTCATCCTGAATCGCCCCAACCGGCCCGGCGTCAACCACGTCGCGTTCACCGTGTCGGACATCCACGAAGTCATAGGCGGCGGTTTAGCGATGAGCAGAAAAGGCTGGAAGACCGAGATCGGCCCGGGCCGGCACCCGATCTCCTCCGCCTATTTCTGGTATTTTGAAAATCCGCTCGGTGCCCCGGTGGAATACTACGCCGACGACGATTTCTGCACCGAGGAATGGCGGCCCGGCACGTTCGAGCGCAAGCCCGAACTCTTTGCGGAATGGGCCATCGCCGGCGGCATCGACGGCATCACCCGCCGGCAGGTCGCCACAACCAACCAGAGCGGCCGGGGCCATGCCTGAACCGGGGTCATGCCTGAACCGGGGTCATGCCTGAAAAGGAAAGCACCATGCAGCCAGAAATCCGACGGATCATCGCCATCGACGCACACCGGCGCAGAACCGGACGCTGCCCGACGATGCTCCATTCGCTGGGCACCGGCGAGTCCTTCGCCATCGAGGTGACGCCCGAGGGATTTGTCGATGTCGCGTCCGGGGCCAGGGTGCGAACCAACGCAACGCACATCCTGTTGCCCGGCAATGGCGCCGTAATCGACATCGTCTTCGATGATGACATCACCTTCTCGGGCCGTGACTCCGCGTCCGGCGAGAAATTCACCGGTCGTGCCAGTGGTGGCTCCTCCGTCACCATCTACGACGATCACCGCGCCGATTATTTCCAGTACGCGGTTGTGGAATAGCGCGGATGCAACGCCTCCGCCGACAAGCAACAACCCGTATCCGCGGTCCCGGATTCAACACGATGGCGCCTAGCCAGCTGCCGCGCTTCTCGAGTCATGCAGTAGATTGATAAAGGAAAACTCATGAAACAGTCATCGGTTTCCCACGTTCACAGCTCGGAACACGCGATCGACTATTTCGGTTGGCGCGTGCTGGCGGGCGCGGTCATCGGACTGGCCCTGAGCCCCGGTCCGATAGCACTTCTCCTGATCGGAGCGCTCGCCCCCGGGTTGGCACACGCTCACGGTTGGTCGTTCGGCCAGATCATGTTCAGCCTCACACTTCTCAACATAGGATCGATCCTGGCCGCCCCCTTCGCAGGCCAGTTGATCGACAGGCTCGGGCCAAGAGTCGTCTTGCTGCCATCGATCGTTATTATGGCCGCATGCCTGCTGGCTTTCGGCTATGAGGCAACCACCCTCACGCGCCTCTACGCCATCAGCGCGATCTACGGGTTCGCAACGATCGGGGCGCAGAGCCTGACCTACACAAAACTGCTGACAAGCTGGTTCAACACCAACCGCGGCCTCGTGCTCGGCATCGCGTCATCGGGGCTCGGGCTTGGCTATGCAGTTCTTCCGCTCGTCATAGCCTTCGGTTTCGGGCACGTCGGACCCTCTGGCACAACCGTTCTCATCGCGGCCGTGCTCGTCGCATTACCGTTGTCACTGAATTTCTTCGTGGCATACCCGCGGGAATCAACGGAACGCGGAACGCGCGCAGCCTCGGCGGAACTGGAAGGTTTGGCGCTTCACGAGGCAATCAGGACGGCGCCTTTCTGGAACATGGGCGCCGCGATCTTCCTGATTTCTATTATTGCCACCGGGATCGTTCCAAACTTCGCGAATATCGCCCGGGATCTTCACTATGAACCTGCCCAGGCGGCGACCATCGCGTCGATTTTCGGCCTGGCAACCCTGCTTGGAAGACTTCTGGTGGGTTGGCTGTTCGACCGTTACTTCGCGCCGCGCGTTGCCTGCGTCATCTTCCTGCTTGCCGGGGTGGGCTTCGGTCTCGCGGCCTGCGTAACAGCACTTGGCCTGAGCTGGCCGGTCTTCGCCGCCGCGGCCGTCCTGATGGGGCTGGGTTTCGGAGCGGAAAGCGACCTGATTGGATTTTTGGCCAGCCGGTATTTCGGCTACCGCCACTTCGGTGTCATCTATGGATCATTGCTTTCCATCTTCATCCTGGGCGTCGCCGCAGGCCCGCTTCTATACGGCGTCGTGCGCGACATAGGCGGCAGCTACCGCCCGATTCTCACAGTCTCCGCAACGCTGGGCGTGGGCGCCGGCTTGTTGATGCTTCTGCTTCCGCGCTTTTCCCACACGACTGGTTCGCAATCCCTGTCGGAACATGTCCCTGTCGAGCCCGTCTTGCCGATGGTCAGATCACTGTGACCAGAATCGTCAATCCTCACGATCGAAGCCTGAAGGTTGAAGATGAAGATCGCTTCCGGCGTCGCGGCCTCGCCCGGGCTGAGCAGATAGCAACCACCAATTTTGGCATCATTTTCCGGTATTCGGTGCGCGTAACGCAAACGAACGTCTGTGAAACCAGCGGTTCTCAATGCGATTGAGTCGCGCTCTGAGTTGCCTGATCGGTGACCTGAGTCCGATATGCAACATGTTGTGGGATTTCTGAACGACATCCCACAGCATAGAGTGATTGTCTCTTGCGCACGGACCCGATCGTCGATTCTAGGGCGGGGTGAGCGCCGTTGAGCACCTGATCGGGGCGTTGAGCGAGGTCTGTGCCGGTCTTCCCGATCGGCGCAAGGGTCCGACGCGTGACGGCGACTACACGATGGCCGACATCGGCCTGTCGGCGTTCTCGAGCTTCTTCATGGGAAGTCCGTCGTTCCTGGCGCATCAGCGGGCGCTGGAGGAAGGCCATGGGCGATCGAACTGTGAAACGCTGTTCGGCATGTCGGCGATCCCCTCCGACAACTACATCCGCCTGATGTTGGACGGTGCCGCCCCGGCGGCATTCGACGGGCTGTTCTTCAAAGCGATCGAAGCCGCCGGGCCGCTGACGCCTTTCCAGTGTCTGGACGGGCGGACGCTGATGGCGCTGGACGGATCCGAGCACCACTGTTCGCGCAAGATCAAGTGCCAGCAGTGTTCGACGCGACGGCGTTCGGATGGCGGGACAGAATACTTCCACGCCTTTCTGGGTGCCAGCATTGTCGCACCCGGCCACAAGCAGGTTCTGCCGCTGCCGCCGGAATTCATCGCCCCGCAAGACGGGGCGGAGAAGCAGGACTGCGAACGCAACGCCGCCAAACGCTGGCTGGCCAAACACGGCACCAGTGTCGCGCACCTGCGACCGGTGTTTCTCGGCGACGATCTGTTCGCCTGCCAGCCGATCGGTGCTGCCATCCACGCTGCCGGCGGCAATTTCATCCTCACCTGCAAGTCATCCTCGCATAAGACCATCGCCGAATACCTGCAGGGCGCCGAACTGCAAGAGCATCGCCAGACCATCTGCAAACGCGGC
>Ga0302319_10008100_pt1 | contig 20535 bp, 15 predicted proteins | sample Bog_T0_2_FD_203319 | JGI IMG/M metagenome (GOLD analysis project Ga0302319, IMG submission 203319) | Peat permafrost microbial communities from Stordalen Mire near Abisko, Sweden - Bog_T0_2 | ecosystem: Environmental > Terrestrial > Soil > Wetlands > Peat | place: Sweden: Abisko, Stordalen Mire... | reverse complement strand
ACGGGCACGCTGGCCATCGCGCTCCACGCGCTCGGCGCCGCCAATATGGGGAACGCTCAGGCGAAAGCCGAAGATCTCTGGCGCGCACGCGTTCGTAATCGTCTGGCAGGGCGCTGAGGCGACGGCGCGGAATCCTGTATCCTGAACCCACGAATCGGAGACTGTTGTTCGATGGCGACGCGAGAAGACGTAATCAAGGCCCTCTCCACGGTGCTCGGACCCGACGGCAAGACGCCGCTCACCGAGAGCGACTCGATTTCCGGCGTCACCCTGCGCGACGGCAAAGTGTTTGCGGCGATCTCCATCGACCCCAAGCGTGCCCGCGAACTGGAGCCGATGCGCGCCAAGGCCGAAGCGGCGATCAAGGCGCTGCCGGGCGTGATCGGCGCGGTGGTGACGCTGACGGCGCAAGCCGAGCGCGCCGCCGGCCCGGCGTCGGCGAAGGAGACGACGCCGGCCGGGCGGGCTTCGACGGCCACGGCGCTGCCGGGCGTAAAACACATCGTCGCCGTCGCTTCGGGCAAGGGCGGCGTCGGCAAGTCGACGGTGGCCTGCAATCTCGCCGTCGCGTTGGGTAAGCTCGGCCTGAAAGTGGGCCTGCTCGACGCCGACCTGTTCGGGCCCTCGGCGCCGAGACTGTTCGGCCTCTCAGGTCGCCCCAACATGGCTGAGGGCGCCGAAAAGCTCGAGCCGATGCGCAGCGAGGGGGTCAAGGTGATGTCGATCGGCTTCCTCGTCGAGGAAGGCGCGCCGATCGTCTGGCGCGGACCGATGGTGATGTCGGCGATCACCCAGTTGTTGCGCGAGGTCGCCTGGGCCCCCCTCGACGTGCTCGTTGTCGATATGCCCCCCGGCACCGGCGACACCCAGCTCACCATGGCGCAGAACGTGCCGCTGGCCGGCGCGGTGATCGTCTCGACGCCGCAGGATCTCGCGCTGATCGACGCGCGCCGCGGCATCGCGATGTTCAAGCAGGTTCATGTGCCGATCCTGGGGATCGTCGAGAACATGAGCTATTTCGTCTGCCCACATTGCGGCGGCCGCACCGAGATCTTCGCCCATGCCGGGGCGAGGAAGGAGGCGGAGCAGCTCGGCGTTCCCTTCCTGGGCGAAATCCCGCTCGACGCGGAGATCCGCGCCCATTCCGACGACGGCAAGCCGGTCGTCGCCTCGATGGCGGGGAGCCCGCAGGCGGAGGCGTATATGGAAATCGCGCGCGCGGTCGCTGCGACCCTGGAAACCGGCGCGCCGGGGGCCAAGCCCGCCCCGCGCATGCGCATCGGTTGAGCGAGGACGCCATGGCCTGGCCGACCGACATCGCCGCCCTCGACGGCGGAACCTTACTTGAAGTCGTCTATGACGACGGCGTCACCGCGCGGGTGAGCGCTGAGAAACTGCGGGTGGAATCGCCGAGCGCCGAAGTCCAGGGCCACGGCCCCGGACAGAAGAAGACGTTGACGGGCAAGGAAAACGTCAGGATCGTCGGCCTCGAGCCGATCGGCAATTACGCAGTGAAAATCGTGTTCGACGACGGCCACAGCACCGGGTTGTACACCTGGGACTATGTGCGCGAATTGGCCGGTTGAGACGTTGGGCGAGAGCGGGGCGGCGGCGTCCCCGCCGCCGACGGCGCCGCTGTCACATTTCTGCAACGAGGCCGGGAATAGCGACGGAATGAGGGGCGGGCTCCGGCGCGGACCGGGGTCAAGTGTCGCCATAGTATTGACTAAATCCATAGATTAAGCATTTATTTACCCCGCACGTTTGACCGCCAAACTGTTCCCGAAGCGGCCGGGAACGAGGGGGACACCATGAACAGCAAGCTCGTGGCCGGCGTGGGCGCCGCGGTTCTCGTGGCGGGTGTGATCGTCAGCGACGGCGCGAAGGCGACCGAAGGCTATTTCCTCGGTGGTTACGGCGTGATCCAATCCGGCCTCTCGGGCGCCGGCGTCGCCAATTCCGAGGACGCGATGTCGATTTCGCTCAATCCCGCCGGGATCGCGGGGCTCGACCGCCAGGTCAACCTCGGCGCGGCGTTGTTCCTGCCCGACCGCGGCTACACGGGAACCAACACCGGCTTCGTCGCCCCGGGTGTGAATACCAGCGGCACGCCCTATTTCATCATGCCCAACGCCGCCTACTCGGCGCCGATCGACGCGACTTCGGCCTGGGGCGTCGCGCTCTATGGCAACGGCGGCTCGAACACCGACTATTCCGGTAGGCCCAACCCGAACTGTGGCGGCGCGCTGGGCACGTATTGCGCCGGCCATGCGGGCCAGAATCTGATGCAGGTGTTCCTGCAATTCGATTACGCCCAGCGTTTCGGCAATTTCTCGGTCGGCGTCTCGCCGGTGCTGGCCGCTCAGATGTTCTCGGCCTATGGCCTGAAATCCTTCGCGGGTTATTCGTCGAGCGCGGCGGCGCTGTCGGATAACGGCAATGACTATTCGTTCGGCGCGGGCCTGCATGCGGGCGTCGAGTGGCGCGTGACCCCGGGTTTCCGCATCGGCCTGTTGGGCGCCACCGAAACTTATATGTCGAAGTTCTCGAACTACGTGGGCTTGTTCGCCAATCAGGGTTCATTCGACATTCCCGCCTGGGTCGACGCGGGCGTCGCTCTCGACGTGAACCCGACCATCACATTGTTGGCCGACTACAAACACATCTTCTACTCGAAGATCCCCGCGATCGCCGATTCCGCAGCGAATCTCGGCGTCATTCCGTTGGGCGCGACCAATGGTCCGGGCTTCGGCTGGAGCGACGTCGACATCGTCGCCGTGGCCGCCGAATTCAAGGCGACGCCCGATCTGACGTTGCGCGGCGGCGCCGAGTTCAACACCAATCCGGTCAATTCGCAGAACGTGGTCTTCAATGTCATCGCGCCGGGCGTCACGACGAGCCAGTTCAGCGCCGGCGCGAGCTACAGGCTGTCGCCCCGCTCGACGCTCGATCTGGCCGGCTATGTGGCGCCGACGAACACACTCTCCGGTCCGGACGGCTACGGCGGGACGATCAAGCTCTCGCTCAGCGAAGTGTCGTTGTTGGCGGGCTGGACTTATCACTTCGACGCGAAATGAGGGGTCACGGCGACGTGGCGATCTCTCTCGAACGCCCCGAAGCCGGTTTGCAATAATCTGCCGACTCTGGGAGCGGAGGCGCCACCGCAGCCGAGTTCACGCGTCCGTCGTTTTGGCGCCCGCGCGCTTTGACGCCACGCGCACCCATCCGACGCAACCGTTTCATTGCGGCGAACGGGAACGCGAAAATTCCGAAAACGGATATACGGCAGCCTGATCCTTGCGTACGTGACGAAACGGCGGCGGCTTTGTCGTCAGAGGTTTGCGCGTAAACTCGGTATCGAGGTCCTCGGGACGGCGCGCGGCGATCGAGACGACCATGCGCGGGTTTTCGGCGAACGAGTTGTCCGCGGCTTCCGACTCGAGCGGAGCCGGTCTCGCCGGCGGCTCCAGACCGAGGCGCCTGTACACGTCCGCCGCCGGCAGGGGTTTGCTGATGAGATAGCCCTGCGCCTCGGCGCATCCGGCCTCGACCAGGAACGACATCTGCTCCTCGGTCTCGATGCCTTCCGCGACCGACGTGAGGCCGAGGGCGCCGGCCAGTGCGACCGCTGCGCGTACGATGGTGGCCGCCGAGGCGTCGACGCCGAGGTTGCCGATGAACGCTTTGTCGATCTTCAATTTGTCGAACGGGAACTTTTGCAAATAGCTGAGGCTCGAATAGCCGGTGCCGAAATCGTCCATGGCGATGGCGATTCCGAGCTTTCGCATCGACTGCAAGATGGTGATCGCCTGCTCCGCGTCTTTGACGACGGCGCCTTCGGTGATCTCGACGATCAGCCGCGATCCATCGACGCCGGCGGCCTCGAGCGCTGAACCGATGACGCCGAGAAGCCCTGAAGAACCGAACTGAACCGGCGAAACATTGACGCCGACTTTGATGTCTTTCGGCAGCGTCGCAACCATACGGCAGGCTTCGCGGAATACCCACTCTCCGATCGGCGTGATCAATCCCGTCTCTTCCGCTAGAGGGATGAAGTCCGCGGGCGAAACCAGCCCCCTTTGCGGATGCCGCCAACTGATCAACGCCTCGAACGACTTCAGCGACCGGTCCTGTGTCGAGACGACGGGTTGATAGTTGAGCTCGAATTGATCGCCAGCGATGGCGGCCTTCAGATCGAGTTCCAATTCTCGCCGGGCCTGGACTTGTTCGTGCATCGAGGGCTCGAAGAATCGGAACACCCCGCGTCCGCTCTGTTTGGCCTCGTAGAGCGCGAGGTCGGCGTCGCGCATCAGTTCGTCGGCATTGGCGCTGTCCGTCGGCGTCATCGAAATTCCGATGCTGGTCCCGATCTCCATCTGATTGCCGCCGAGGAAATAGGGGGCGCTGACCAAGGCGATGAGGCGTTCCGCCAACTTCATCGGATCGCGAGGAACGGCTTCGACGCGCTGCAGCACGGCAAATTCATCGCCGCCGAGTCGCGCCACGATGTCGTTCTTGCGGACACAGGTGGTGATCCGCTGCGCCACCTCTCGCAGCAGTTCGTCGCCCACCGGGTGCCCGAGCGTATCGTTGATCTTCTTGAACCGGTCGAGATCGATGTAGAATACGGCGAATTTCAAGCCGTAGCGCTGGCTTTCCTGCAACCGCTTGTCGAGTTGATCCTTGAACTCGAAGCGGTTCAACAACCCTGTCAGGGCGTCGCGCGTGGCCATGACGCGAATCTTGTCATCGGCGGCGCGCTTGGCGGTGACATCCTCATGGGTGGACACCCAGCCGCCCTCAGGCAGCGTCTTCTTGCGTTGGGCGATGATGCGGCCGTCGGACAGATGGTTGAGGCTGAGCGCGCTCCCATCCGAGTCGATGAGCGCCTGTTCAGAGCTCTCGCCAACACGCCGGGTCTTGTGAGGCTCGATGGTTTCGGCGCGGGTGACGCCAACCTCGAACTTGTCGAGCGGGAGTCCGTACATCTGGGCGTATCGCACGTTGTAGAGCACCAGCGCGCCCTGCCCATCGAACATCGCGAGCCCCTGCATGATATTCTCTATGGCGTTCGAGAGCGTGACGGCCTGTTCGGCCATCTGCTTTTCCAGGGCCCGCCGCTGGCGCTCTCGAGCGACCTTGTCTGAGCGCACCGCGAGTTGGACAGAGCCGGCGACGATGGCGGCCATGGCGAGGCCCGACGCGAGGGCGAGCCAGCGCGCCTGTTGGCTCCATGCGGCGACGACATCGGGCATGCCGATCGCGATGACGGTGGAAATCGGGAAGTCAGCGGCGTTGGCGATGGCCAACAACCGCTCGACGCCGTCGAAGTCGCTCCTGGCGCGCGTCACCCCGTCGCGCCGCGGCTGCAGATAGTCTTGAAACAGCGGCGTGCCGGCCAGCGTTCCGCCGAAAGGCATTTGTTGCTGCGGGGCCCAGGACAACAGGCGCCCGTCACTGCCGAACAACGATATCGAGCCGTTGGAGCTGAGGTCGATCTTGTCGAACAGGTTGCTGAACGACGACAGTCTCACGATGCCGGCGACGCCTCCGAGGAATGCGCCGCCCGGCCCGTAGACGGGCTCCGAGAAGTTGAGCATCCAGGTGCGAAAGCGGTAGCTTTGAAATGGCGTCGACAGGTAGAACCCGCCGCGGCCGGCGTTGCGCAGCGCGCCCATGTACTCGCGCCCGGCAATCATTTCGGCGGGGATCATCTCTCCACGAGAACGGGAGTCGACGTTTCCGTCGGCGCCGATGACGAAGACGCTGTCGAGAAACGGATTGCTGACGACCGTTTCGTCGAGCAAAGCTTTCAATTCCGGAGTATCGGCCAGATCTTCGAGATTGGCTATAGACGTGGGTTTGTGCGCCTGCAGGGCGTTGACGACCTTCGACACCGATCCGCCCACGGCTTGCATTGAACGACTGGCGTGGTCCGAAATGACAAACGAAAGGTTCTTGATCGCGCTGGAGGCTTCGCTCACTTGCCGATCGTAAAGGTAGTTGGCCAGGGCGGCGCCGCCGCCGGCAATGGCAATGACGAGGAGCACTGAACCCGCAAAGATCGGAGCCTGCCGAGCCACAAGGCGAACGGCCCTGCTCAACAACCCGGAGTCGTCGCTTGGCAGGGAAGGGTCGGTCAACTGCGACGCTCCTCGAGCTTTGAGACGAAGCGACTCGAGTCCGATCTGCGGACCTGCGGCCAGCTAGCGGCTTGCGTCAGCGATTCCGAGGCGAGGATTCCCTTCTCGCGTTTCTCTGGGGTGGCGCGAAGCGCCGGATGAGGGTCGTTTTTCAATGCTTTGCTTTGATCGCCTCCCTCACCCCGACCCTCTTCCGCATGCGGGAGAGATGGCCAAACTCGCCGACGCAACCTGCTGGTTCGAAACGGCTCCATCTCGGCAATCCCTAAATCACAAACGGCGCGCTGGCAGGCTATTGTGAGACGCGCCTGGTTGTCGGACTCGAAGCGTTATGAGTCCCTCGCCGGGCTGACCCATTGCGCCAGCCACACTCCTTCCCGGGCGAACATTGCGCTGGAGGGGAGCATACGGATTCCCTGATCCGGGCTCGAAAAGGCAGCGCGGCTGCTGGCGGCGACGCATTCGGACCGCCGCGGGGAGCCTACGGCGTGGGAGGCGTCGGTCGCTTTGGCGAACATGTCGGCCCGGCGGCCGGCGAGGACGGATGGCTTCATGCCCCCGCGGCGTCGTTTGTACCGAGGCCGCTGTCGTCTTCACGTGACAGCTATCCCCGATTCGGTTCACGCCGCGTTAATTTGGGCGAAGTCCGTTCGTAGGGGCCTGTATCGGAGCGCCGTCTGGCCGATTTATGAAATCCAGATATAGCGTCATGCCGGTTTTCGCCCCTAACGCGCAATTGTCGCGTCCCTTATGTTGGCGCCGGGAAAGGCCGGCGGCGCGATGCGGTCGGCCTGAACCTCGGGGAGCGCGAATATGTTGGGCACTGTCCTCCATGGATCTCGTGACGTTCGTTGCGAAGAGGTCCCCGAACCGAAGATTCTCAAGCCGACGGACGCCGTCATCCGGCTGTCGGCCTCCTGCATCTGCGGCTCCGATTTGTGGCCTTACCGCGGCCTCAACGCCGTGACCTCGCCGATGGCGATGGGGCACGAATATTGCGGCATCGTCGAAGAGGTGGGCGACGCGGTGAAGAGCGTCAGGCCCGGCCAGTTCGTCGTCGGCTCGTTCTGTCTCTCGGACAACACCTGCCCGCATTGCCGCTTCGGCTTCCAATCGTCCTGCGTGCAACGCGAGTTCATGAGCGGCGCGCAGGCGCCTTACGCGCGGGTGCCGCTGGCCGACGGCACGCTGGTGGCGACGCCGGAACTGCCGCCCGACGATCTGATCCCGAGCCTGCTGGCGGTCTCGGACGTGCTCGGCACCGGCTGGTACGCCGCCAATGCCGCGCGGGTCGAGGCCGGTTCGACGGTCGTCGTGGTCGGCGACGGCGCGGTCGGCCTGATGGGCGTGCTCGCAGCCAAGCAACTGGGGGCCGCGCGGATTCTGGCGATGAGCCGCCACAAGACCCGGCAGGATCTCGCGCTGTTCTTCGGCGCCACCGACATCATCCCCGAGCGCGGCGAAGCGGGAATCGCTCGCGTCAAGGAATTGACCGACGGCGTCGGCGCGGATGCGGTGCTGGAATGCGTCGGCATGAAGGAATCGATGACGCAGGCGCTGCGCTGCGCGCGTCCCGGCGCGATGGTCGGCTATGTCGGCGTGCCCCACGGGGTCGAGCTCGACGGACAGCAGTTGTTCTTCTCGCAAGTCGGCATGCTCGGCGGCCCGGCGCCGGTGCGCCGTTTCCTGCCCTATCTGATCGACCTGGTGCTGGAGCGCCGGATCAATCCGGGCAAAGTGTTCGACCTGACGCTGCCGCTCGCCGACGTCGCCGAGGGCTACCGCGCCATGGACGAGCGCCGCGCCATCAAGACGCTGCTGCGCATGTGATCCAGGGACAACCGGAGACCCACGATGAATAAACGAAAACTCGGAAACAGCGGCCTTGAAGTTTCGGCTATCGGCTTCGGGTGCATGGGCCTCAACTTCAGCTACGGACATGCGCTGAGCCGACCCGAGGCGGTCAAACTGATCCGCCAGGCGGCCGAGCGCGGCGTCACCTTGTTCGACACTGCCGAGGTCTACGGCCCCTTCACCAATGAGGAGATCGTCGGCGAGGCATTGGCGCCGATCCGCGACTCCGTCGTCATCGCCACCAAGTTCGGCTTCAACATCGTCGACGGCAAAATGGCGGGGATGAACAGCCGGCACGACCATATCCGCGAGGCAGTCGACGGATCGTTGAAACGGCTCGGCGTCGAAGTCATCGATCTGCTCTATCAACACCGGGTCGACCCGAATGTGCCGATCGAGGAGGTCGCGGGCGCGGTGAAGGGATTGATCCAAGCCGGCAAGGTCCGGCATTTCGGCCTCTCGGAGCCGGGCGCCGCGACCGTGCGGCGGGCGCACGCCGTGCAGCCGGTCACAGCGCTGCAGAACGAATATTCGCTGTGGACGCGCGGACCGGAGACCAACGGCATTCTGCAGACCTGCGAGGAGTTGGGCATCGGCTTCGTCCCGTACAGCCCGCTCGGCAAGGGCTTTCTCACCGGCGCCATGGGCAAGGACACCAAGCTCGAAGCCGGCGATTTCCGCGCGATCCTGCCGCGCTTCACGCCCGAGGCGATGGCGGTCAATCAGGCGCTCGTCGATCTGCTCAAACGCATCGGCGCCAAGAAGCGGGCGACCCCGGCGCAGGTCGCGCTCGCCTGGCTGCTGGCGCAAAAACCCTGGATCACGCCGATCCCCGGCACGACGAAGCTGCATCGGCTCGAAGAAAACCTCGGCGCCGCGAACGTCGAACTGACGCCCGCCGATCTCGCCGAGATTGCGGCGGCAGCCGCTGCGATCCAGGTCGAGGGCGAACGCTACCCGCCGCAGCTCATGGCGACGACGGGGCGCTGAGCCAGCGCCGACGCCCGCGCCGCGCCGACGATTTCCCGCTATACCGGATATGAAGTCATATCCGGAGTTCATGAATGCGCCGCGAGGAGCTCGTCGATCTCAACGCCTTCGTCACCGTCGCCGAGGAGCAGAGTTTTACCCGCGCCGCCGCGAAGCTGGGAACCTCGCAGTCGGCGTTGAGCCACACGATCGGCCGGCTGGAAGCGCGCATCGGCGTGCGCCTGCTCACCCGCACGACCCGCCGCGTGGCGCCAACCGAGGCCGGCGAGCGGCTGCTGAAGTCGCTGGGGCCGGCGCTCGGCAACATCGCCGAGGCGCTAGCCACTTTGAGCGAATTGCGCGAAAAGCCCGCGGGCACGATCCGCATCACCACGTCCGAGCACGCCGCGCATCAGGTGCTGTGGCCGGCCCTGGAACGGCTGCTGCCGCTCTATCCCGATGTTCACGTCGAAATGAATATCGAAGGCGGCTTCACCGACATCGTCGAGCAGCGCTACGACGCGGGGGTGCGGCTGGGCGAATCGATCGCCAAGGACATGGTTGCGGTGCGCATCGGCCCGGATCTGCGCATGGCGGTGGTCGGCTCGCCCGGCTATTTCGAACGGCGTCCGCGGCCGAAGACGCCGCAGGATCTCGCCGATCACCAGTGCATCAATCTGCGGCAGCCGACCTCCGGCGGGCTCTATGCCTGGGAGCTGGAGCAAGACGGGCGGGAATTGCGGGTCAGGGTCGACGGACAGTTGGCGTTCAACAACGTGCAGATGATCTTACGCGCGGCGGTGTCCGGTTTTGGACTGGCCTGCGTGCTCGATGACCACATCAAGCCTCACGTCGACAAAGGCCGACTGGTCCGCGTGCTGGAAGACTGGTGCCCGCCGTTTTCGGGCTATCACCTCTATTACCCGAGCCGCCGCCAACCCTCCGCGGCCTTCGTCCTGCTGGTTGACGCGCTGCGCTATCGCGGCGCCAGCCCTTTCTGAATTCCCGACAGCGCCGACAAGGAACCGCCTCGCCGGTTTGATAGCGGCTCCGGGCGACGATATATACGATCCTCGCCGTCTCGGCGACATCGGGAAAGACCACGCGGCATGACGGATCTCGAGGCCTTGCGACGCGAGATGACGGCTTGGCGGCGCGAGCTGCATCGTTATCCCGAATTCGGTTTCGAAGAGCGGCGCACCGCGGCGTTCGTCGCCGAAAAGCTGCGCAGCTTCGGGCTCGACGAGGTCACGGAGGGCGTCGGCGGAACCGGCGTCGTCGCCACCTTGCGGCGCGGCCGCGGCGACCGTTCGATCGCGTTGCGCGCCGACATGGACGCCCTGCGCATCGAGGAGCAAGGGGAGCCCGCGCACAAGTCGCTCAGCCCAGGGCTCATGCACGCCTGCGGCCACGACGGCCACACGGCGATGCTGCTGGGCGCCGCAAAACGCTTCAGCGAAAGCGACGGCTTCGAGGGCACGCTGCGCTTCTTGTTTCAGCCCGCCGAGGAATGGGGCAGGGGCGCGCTCGCCATGCTCGCCGACCGGCTGATAGAGCGCTTTCCGTTCGACGAGATCTACGGCCTCCACAATATGCCCGGCTATCCGCTCGGCGAGTTCCGCGTCCGCGCCGGCGTGATGATGTCGGCGGAGGACAATTTCGAAATCATTCTGCGCGGCGTCGGCGGGCACGCCTCGCGCCCCCATGTCGGCGCCGAGACTCTGGTCGCCGCCTGCGCGGTGGTGCTGAACCTGCAGACCATCGTCTCGAGACGGCTCGACCCCTCGGCGACCGCGGTGGTTTCGGTCACCGAACTCATCACCGATGGCGCGCGCAACGTGCTTCCCGGCCTCGCGCGCATCCTCGGCGACGTCCGCAGCTTCAACCCCGAAATGAGCGCGGCGATCGAAGCCCAGATGCGGACGATCGCCGAGGGGACGGCGCGCGCGCACAACCTGTCCTGCGAAGTCGCCTACAGCCGCGAATTCGTGCCGCTGGTCAACGACGCCGGTTGCGCGGAGGAGGCCCTGGCGGCGGCGCGCGAGGTTTTCGGCGGAGAACGCGCGGTGACGGCGCCCGCGCCGATCACCGCTTCCGAGGACTTCTCGCATTTCCTCGCCCGCGTCCCCGGCTGCTTCGCCTTTCTCGGCGCCGGCGTCGACGCCCCGCCGCTGCACAATCCCCGCTACGATTTCAACGACGAAATTCTGCTCGACGGCGTTCGCTTCTACGAGGCGCTGGTGCGTCGGCGGCTGCCGGCGCCGGACGCCGAAAGCGCTCTCCGTTAGACAAACGCTATCGCGGCAGGCAGCCCAGCCCTTCCGGACTCGCCGCCGCTCGCGCCTCGATGATTTCCGCCAATCGACGCTGAAACGGGCGCGGATTGGCGGGGTTTCGCTTGATCGGGTTGGGCAGCGACGTCGCCAGCAACGCGGCTTCGCGCGCGTCGAGCCGTTTGGCGCTCTTGTGAAAATAGAGCTGCGAGGCCGCCTCGATCCCGAACACGCCGTCGCCCCATTCGGCGATGTTGAGATAGACTTCCATGGTGCGCGCCTTGGTCCAGACGAGCCCGAGACCCAGCGCGATGGGGATCTCGATCCCCTTGCGCAACGCCGAACGGCCCGGCCACAGGAACAGATTCTTGGCGGTCTGCATGGTGATCGTCGAAGCGCCGCGGCTCGGGCCGCGCACGCCCGCTTCATGGACGACCTTTTCCAGGGTCGCCCATTCCACGCCGTCATTCTGACAGAACCGGGCGTCTTCGGACGCGACGACGGAGGCGACCAGCGTCGGCGAAATGTCACGGAGCCGCACGTAGCTGCGTTGATACGTCTTGCCCACGACCAGTCTGCCGAGCATCAGCGTCGACACCGGCGGCAGGACGGCATAGGCCAGGACGAGCAGCGCCAGCAGGCCTGCGAGCGCGAGCGCGCCGTAAGCGACGGTCCTGACCGCGACGCCGAACTTGAAAATTATCCGAGCCATGCCCCCGTGATGGCGAAAGCCGGCGTTGCAGGCAAGGGCCGTCGCGCCGACGAAACGTCTGGCCGCACGCGGTCGTCAGTGCTAGAACGTTTGCAGAACATCGCGCCGGGGGAGCTCTGTGGCGAAGCGAAGCGGAAGCGCCGATCTGCCGTTGCACGGCGGAGCCGTGCCGAAATGGCTGGCCGATCGCATGACGCGGCTCGGCGCCGTGATGTGCGAGGCGATCGTTCATCATTACGGGCGCGACGAACTGCTACGCCGTTTGGCGCATCCCTTCTGGTTCCAGTCGTTCGGCGCGGTCATGGGGATGGATTGGCATTCCTCCGGAATAACTACCAGCGTGATTGGCGCGCTGAAGCGGGGGCTGAAGCCGCTGGCAGGCGAACTCGGGGTTCACGTCTGCGGCGGTCGCGGACGGCATTCGCGGCAAACGCCGCACGAACTCGCAGATATCGGCGCCCGCGTCGGCTTCGACGGCGCCGCGCTCGCCAAGGCGAGCCGTCTGGTCGCCAAGGTCGACAGCGCCGCGGTGCAGGATGGCTTCGATTTGTACCTTCACGGCTTCATCGTCACCGACGACGGGCGCTGGGTCGTGGTGCAGCAGGGCATGAACGGCGAGCGCAAGCAGGCGCGCCGCTATCATTGGCTCTCGGAAGGCTTGAAGAGTTTCGTCGAGCAGCCGCACAACGCGATCGACGGCGTCGACCAGGGCGTGATCGTCAACCTCACCGACGCCCGCGCCGCCGCCTCGCGCCGCCACCAGGTCGATCTGCTGACGACGCTCGGACCCGACAATATCGCCGCCGAGTTTTCCCGTCTGCAACCAGCAGCAGAACCACCCGCCAAAAGCGCGCAGTTGACGCTGCCGCATCTGGTCATGCCCGCGCATCACGACGTGCGGCCGGGCGATGTGGTGACGCGCCGGCTGCATGGCGCCCTCGCCGCCGCGGCCGACCGCGGCCCCGAGGACTTTTCCCAGCTGCTGTTGGTTCCCGGAATCGGCGCGCGCACCGTGCGCGCGCTGGCGCTGGTGGCGGAGGCGCTGCACGGCTCGCCCTGCCGCTTCAGCGATCCCGCGCGTTTTTCCTTCGCCCACGGCGGCAAGGATCGCCATCCGTTCCCTGTGCCGCTCGAGGTCTACGATCAGACGATCGGCGTGCTGCGATCGGCGATGCGCAAAGCGAAGCTCGGCCAGGACGAGGAACTCAGCGCCTTGCGCCGCCTCGACGAACAGTCGCGCCGGCTCGAGCGCTACGCCGCCGGGCCCTCGGTGGAGGCGTTGATCGAGCACGAACGGCGCGTATCGCCGGAGTATGGCGGCCGCAGCGTATCCGGCTGGGAACGCGGCGGCTGCGGCCTTGTCGGCGGGGATGGCGATCGCCACGGATAGTCGCGGGTTCGGCCGTCCCGCCGACTTGGCGAACGAGTTACGGGAACGAGTTCCGGGGACGTGCGTGGAGTGGACTTTAGCTCTCCCGACAGGAAGGGGGGCGCTGCGAACTTCCCCTCCGGTTCGAGAGCGTACTATCAGGCGGTCCCGATCTGGCTCTCCGCTGGGTTTCAAGGAAGGGGCGGTCTGCGCTGCCCAGATGGCCGCGCCTCAAACCTTCGCCATGTCCGCGGGATCTATCCCGGCGACGACGACCGGCTTCTTCATCGCGTCGCGGCGGAACGGCTCGCCGAGTTCCTGATTGATCAGCGCTTCGATCAGCGTCGTCTTGCCGCGCTGCATCTGATCGTCGATCGCCTGCCGCAGCGCCGCCGTCAACTCCTCCGACGTGCGCGCCTGCACGCCCTTCAGCCCGCAGGCGCGGGCGATTCCGGCGTAGGAGACTTCGGGGTCGAGTTCGGTGCCGACGAAATTGTCGTCGTACCAGAGCGTCGAATTGCGCTTCTCGGCGCCCCATTGGTAGTTGCGGAATACGACCATGGTGATGGCGGGCCATTCCTTGCGGCCGATGGCGGTGAGTTCGGTCACTGCGATGCCGAAGGCGCCGTCGCCGGAAAAGCCGACGACCGGCAGATCGGGCCGGCCGATCTTGGCGCCGACGATCGCCGGCAGGCCATAGCCGCAGGGGCCGAACATGCCCGGCGCCAGATAGCGCCGTCCCTGTTCGAACGTCGGATAGGCGTTACCGATCGCGCAATTGTTGCCGATGTCGGAGGAGAGGATCGCCTCGCGCGGCAGCGCCGCGGAAATGGCGCGCCACGCCTGTCGCGGGCTCAGCCAGTTGGGCTTGTCGGCGCGGGCGCGTTCGTTCCAGGTGATGCCGGGATCGTCGTCCTCGTGGTCGAGCGAGGTCAGCTCCTGCGCCCAGGCGGATTTGGTCTGATGGATCTTTGCGCGCCGCTCTTCGCGCTGAAAGTCGCCCGCATTCGGCGCGAGGCGCGACAGCAGCCCTCGCGCGACCTTGCCGGCGTCGCCGACGATGCCGACTTTGATCGGCTTGGTCAGGCCGATGCGATTGGGGTTGACGTCAACCTGGACAATCGCCGCCTGCTTCGGCCAGTAATCGAGGCCGTAGCCCGGCAAAGTGGAGAACGGATTCAGGCGCGTGCCGAGCGCGAGCACGACGTCGGCCTCGGCGATGAGCTGCATCGCCGCCTTCGAACCGTTGTAGCCGAGCGGGCCGGCAAACAAGGGATGCGAGCCGGGAAACGCGTCGTTGTGCTGATAGCCGACCACAACCGGCGCCTCGAGCTTTTCGGCGAGCGCGGCGACATCGGCAATCGCGTCGGCAAGCACCACCCCGGCGCCGGCTAGGATGACGGGAAAGCGCGCCTTTGAGAGCAAATCTGCGGCCTCGGCGAGCGCGGCGGCGCCGCCCTCCGCGGGCTCGAACTCGACAAGCGGCGGCAGCGCGATGTCGACGACCTGGGTGAACAGATCGCGCGGCACGTTGATCTGCGCCGGCGCCGAGAGGCGGCGCGCCTGGGTGATGACGCGGTTCAGCACCTCGGCGATGCGCGCGGGATCGCGCACTTCTTCCTGATAGGCGACCATGTCGCGAAACAGCGCCATCTGCTCGACTTCCTGGAAGCCGCCCTGGCCCAACGTGCGATTGGCGGCCTGTGGGGTGACGACGAGCAGCGGCGTATGGTTCCAATAGGCGGTCTTCACGGCGGTCACCAGATTGGTGACTCCCGGCCCGTTCTGCGCAATCACCAGCGAAACCTGCCCGGTGGCGCGCGAAAACCCGTCGGCCATCAGGCCGCCCGAGCCCTCGTGCGCACAGTCCCAGAAGGTAATTCCGGCCTTCGGGAACAGATCGGAGATCGGCATGAAGGCCGAGCCGATGATGCCGAAGGCGTGGCGGATTCTGTGGCGTTGGAGGACCTTTACGAAGGCCTCCTCGGTGGTCATGCGCATGATGAATGGGCTTCCTGGCAGCGGGCGCGGGTCGCGGCGCCGGCGGCATCATAGAAATCGCGAACTTTGCGTCAATCGATTTAGTCGATTAAAGAGCGCGCGCCGGAGTGGAGCCGGTCCGCATGTCGTCAAAGTTGCCCAATTTCCTGATCCTCGTCGCCGATCAACTCAACGGTCTCGTCTTCCCCGACGGCCCGGCGCCCTATCTGCATGCGCCCCATCTGCGCGCGTTGGCGGAGCGTTCGGTGCGCTTCGCCAACACCTACACCCCGAGTCCGCTCTGCGTGCCCTCGCGCGCGTCGCTGATGTCGGGGCAATTGCCGAGCAAGACGGGCGTCTACGACAACGCGGCGTTGTTTCCCGCGGACATTCCGACCTATGCGCATCATCTGCGCCGCGCCGGCTATCAGACTTCGCTCGCCGGCAAAATGCATTTCGTCGGCCCGGATCAGTTGCACGGATTCGAGGAGCGGCTGACGACCGATATCTACCCGGCCGATTTTGGTTGGACGCCGGATTGGGAGCGCCCGGCCGAGCGCATCGACTGGTGGTATCACAATATGAGTTCCGTGCTCGAGGCGGGCGTCGCCGAGATCACCAACCAACTCGAATTCGACGACGAGGTCGCCTACCACGCCCAGCGAAAACTGCACGATCTGTCGCGCCGCCGCGATGCGCGGCCGTGGGCGCTCACCGTCAGCTTCACCCACCCGCACGACCCCTATGTCGCGCGGCCAATGTATTTCGATCTCTACACCGGCGCCGAAGGGCTCGATCCCGTCGTGGCGCTGATCCCCTACGAGAAGCAGGACCCGCATTCGCAGCGGCTGATGGTCGCCTGCGATCAACTCGGCGTCACCCCGACACACGAACAAATCCGTCTGGCCCGCAAAGCCTATTTCGCCAACATTTCCTATGTCGATGACAAGATCGGCGAGTTGCTGACGATCCTGGAGCGCTCGGGCTTCGCCGACAACACCGTCGTGTTGTTTCTCTCCGATCACGGCGACATGCTCGGCGAGCGCGGACTCTGGTACAAGATGTCGTTCTTCGAAGGCTCGGCCCGCATTCCGCTGATGATTGCCGCGCCGGGTTGGACGCCCAAAAGCGTGACGGCGCCGACCTCGACCCTCGACGTGCTGCCGACGATCTGCGAATTGGCCAGCGCGCCGTTGGGCGCCGGCGCGGATTGGCTCGACGGCGAAAGTCTGGTGGGACTGGCGACGGGCCAAGGCCTGCGCTCGGCCGTCAAAATGGAATATGCGGCAGAGGGGTCGGTCGCGCCGATGCTGGCGCTGCGCGAAGGGCCGTGGAAGGCCATCTTCGGGCCGCCCGACCCGCCGCAATTGTTCCATCTCGAAACCGACCCGCACGAACTCGAAAACCTCGCCCGTCGCCCGGAATATGCCGAGGTTTGGCAGGATTTCGCAAAACGCTTCGCCTCGCTCTGGAACCTGTCGGCCTACGACGACGCCGTGCGGAAGAGCCAGCAGCGCCGCCGGATCTGCTGCGACGCGCTGCGCCAGGGAACCTACACGCCCTGGGATTACCAGCCCGTGCAGAACGCCGGCCGCCGCTTCATGCGCAACGACATGGACCTCAACATCGTCGAATCCAGCCAGCGCTACACGCGCCCCGACTGACGCGCTCGCCAAGCCGGCGCGAGCAGACAGAGGATTTCAAACAGGATCGTCGCGGCGTTCAGCGCGGTCACGCCGGAAGGGTCGAACGGCGGCGAGACTTCGACGACATCCGCGCCGACGAAATCCAAACCGCCGAGTTCGCGCAGCAGCCGTTGCGCCTCGATCATCGTGATTCCGCCCGGCTCCGGCGTTCCCGTGCCCGGCGCATAGACGGGATCGAGGCCGTCGATGTCGAAACTGAGATAGGCGGGTCGATCGCCGATCAAGGCGCGCGCCTGTCGCGCCACCTCGCGCCATCCGAGATCGGCGAATTCCTCGATGGCGACGACCCGCATGCCGCTGGCGCGGCTGAACTCCCACATATCAAGTTGATTGAGCGAGCCGCGAATTCCGATCTGGATGGCGCGCTTAGGATCGATCAACCCTTCCTCGACCGCGCGGCGGAATGGCGCGCCATGATGGAAACGGGAGCCGAGATAATCGTCGCCGGTGTCGCAATGGGCGTCGATATGCACGAGCCCCAGCGGCGCCTCGCGCTTCAACGCCCGCAGAATCGGCAGGGAAATGGAATGGTCGCCGCCGACCGCCAGCGGTGTAACGCCCGCGTTGCGGACGTTGCGGAAGAACGCCTCGATTTCGCCGAGCGCGCCCGTCAGTTCATAGGGTTGCTCGATCCAGGCGTCGCCGAGATCGGCGACGCGGGCGAGGTCGAACGGGCCGATTCCGGTCGCCTGATTGTAGCGACGCGCCAGGGTCGATGCCTCCCGCACCGCGCGGGGTCCGTGGCGCGCGCCGCTGCGGTTGGTCACCCCGCCGTCGAAGGGAACGCCGACGACGCCGATATCGACATTCTCTCCCGTCTCGGACACGGGGGCGCGAAAGAAGGTCGCTACCCCGGCATAGCGCGGGCGCAGCCGCGGTTCGGCGAGTTCGGGATATTTTGCGGGCGTCTTCAGGGGCGGTTCGGTCATGGTCGGAGCCTATCCCGGACGTCGCGCCCGGTCTCGGTGGATGAGATGTTGATTATGTCAATAGACATAAATATTTTTACTTGGTAAGCCCGTTCCCTCACAGACTCCCGAGACCGCAACCATGAATGCCCCTACGTCGGACTGGTTCGTCAAATCCGCCGGCGACCCTGTCTCCGACGGCTTCCCGCACTTTACGAGGGCCGAATGAACTCGCTCGCACAACGCCGCGTACAGCCGGCGTCGGAAGCGGCGTCGCAGGTCTTCGACGCCGCCGCCGTCCTCGTCGACATCGAGGGGACGATCAGTTCGAGCGATTTCGTCAAGGGCGCGTTGTTTCCCTATGCGGCGGCGCGGTTGCGCGATTACGTCGTCAAGCGCCGCTTCGAACCCGGCGTCGCGGGCTTGCTCGAAGAGGCGCGAAAACTCAGCGTCGGCGATCCGATCGCCGCCCTGGAAGACTGGCAGGCCCGAGACGTCAAGGCCAAGCCGCTGAAGACGTTGCAAGGCTGGATCTGGGAAGAGGGCTATATCGAGGGCGCCTTTGCGCCGCCGCTGTTCGCCGACGCGCTCGATGCGCTGCGGCGCTGGCGGTCGCTCGGCGTTCCACTGTACGTTTATTCCTCCGGTTCCGTCGCCGCGCAAATCCTGTTCTTCCGCTATTCCAGCGAAGGCGATCTGCGCAGCCTGTTTGCTGGCCATTACGACGCCAGCGTCGGGGCCAAGACCGAACCCGAATCCTATCGCTCGATCTCCCGCGGCATCGGCGTGGCGCCCGGCGCGATCCTGTTCCTGTCCGACAACGCCGGCGAAATCGCGGCTGCCTCGGAGGCTGGTTTTCAGGTCGGGCATGTGACCAAAGAAACCGCGCCCGATCGCCGTTGGCCGCCGATCCGCGATTTTGGCGAGATCGAACTGGTCCGGCAGAAATGAACCTCCTTTGATTTGAAGGCGTTGCGACGCCATGAGCGCGGAATTTGCTATTATCTATTTTTTCTATTGATTTAATCGATATTATAGGAATACAAGGCAGTCCAAGAGCGCCTTTGAGCGTTGCGGCGCTCGCGTCGGACGCAAACGCCTTCGGCGACCGCGTTGGGAGCCTGTATGTCGGAGTATCGAATCCTGGACCGCGCCGGCGTTGTCGACTGGCTCGCCTCGGCGCCGGAGCTGAGAGCGATCCTTGGCGGCGCGCCGTCGTCATGGCGCGTGCGCGACGTCGCCGACGGCAATCTGAATTCGGTGTTCCTGGTCGACGCCCCCGACGGCGGGTTGTGCGTCAAACAATCCCTGCCTTATGTCCGCGTCGCCAAGGACACTTGGCCGCTCGACGTCGAACGCGCCCGCTTCGAGGCCGCCTATCTCGCCCGCGTCGCCCCGTTCGTCGGCGCCCTCGCGCCAAAACTGCATCGCTTCGACGCCGATCTGCGCGTCATCGCCATGGAAAAGCTGTCGCCGCATATCATCTTGCGCAACGGCCTGATCGCCGGCCGGCGCTATCCCCGCGTCGCCGCCGACATCGCCGAATATCTCGCCAGAACGAGCCTTTTCACCAGCGACATCGCCGCGCCGTTCGAGGCCAAAGCCAAAGACCTCGCGCTGTTTTCGCAGAACCTCGCGCTGCAGCGTATCTCCGTCGATCTGATCTTCACCGATCCCTACACGCTGAGCCCGCGCAACAAAGTCTCCGCGCTGCTCGAGCCCTGGGCGGCGACGCTTCGGCGCGATACCGACGTCAAAGCCGCCGTCGCGCGGCTTCGCCTCGCCTATCTGACCAAACCGCAATCGCTGCTGCATGGCGATCTGCACTCCGGATCGATCATGGCGACGCCGCAGGAAACCCGCGTCATCGACGGCGAGTTTGCCTGGGTCGGCCCCAGCGGCTTCGATGTCGGCAATTTCCTCGCCCATCTCGTCATCGCCTGGTTCGCCAAGCCGTTTCATGGCGGCGCGCCGCAGGATATCGCCGCCTATCGAACGGCGCTCGAGGTCGACATTGTCGAATTCTGGCGGGTGTTTCGTCGCCTGTTCCTCAAACTCGCCCCGCAAGCCGCCGATCTCGGCGATGGTCTGCCGGCCAGCCATTTCGCCGACGAAGGGGGCGCCGCACGGCGGGCGCAGATCCTCGAGTCCTATGTCGACGACATCTTCCGCGACGCCGTCGGGTTCCTCGCCGTCAAGGTCATCCGCCGTATCCTCGGCTTCGCGCAGGTCGCCGATTTCCTGGACATCGCGGACGACCGCAATCGGGCGCTGGCCCAGGCGCGCGCGTTGAGTTTCGCCCGCTCGCTGCTCGTCGAGCCGCTGCGCTATCGCTATATCGCCGCGGTCGCCGAAGGCCTGGAGGAATTCGACCGAGGCGGGCTCGATCCGGGAGCGCGGCGATGACTGCCCCCCTCCTTCTCGCCCGCGGCGTCGCCAAGCGGTTCGGCTCGACCCAGGCGCTGGCGAAACTCGATTTCGAAATCGAGAGTGGAGAGATCGTCGGCCTGATGGGCGCCAACGGCGCCGGCAAATCGACCTTCGTCAACATTCTCGCCGGCGCCTATCCGGCGGACGCAGGCGAAGTCGCGCTCGACGGCGCCGCATTCAGGCCGACGACG
>Ga0302319_10008098_pt1 | contig 20535 bp, 18 predicted proteins | sample Bog_T0_2_FD_203319 | JGI IMG/M metagenome (GOLD analysis project Ga0302319, IMG submission 203319) | Peat permafrost microbial communities from Stordalen Mire near Abisko, Sweden - Bog_T0_2 | ecosystem: Environmental > Terrestrial > Soil > Wetlands > Peat | place: Sweden: Abisko, Stordalen Mire... | reverse complement strand
AAAATTGTGGTGCGTTTTTTGAATCAAAATCGAGACTGCGCGTGACTTGGACGTGAAATTTGAACGTACTGATTAGCGGACGTCGGTTTTTCGACGTGAAATTTGAAAATTCAAGACTGCGCGTAGGAAAATCGGGACTCCGCGTCACTCTCTAATTAGCCCGCGAGTTTTTGAATAAATATTTTTTTTTCTAATTGGACCATGAAGTGACTCGACTGCCCGCCGTCTTGCAGTTAGACAGCACGTGACAAAACACACACAACAACATTGACAAAAAAAAAAGAGAGGGAACACAAAAAATTGGTGGGAACAGCCGAGATGGAGATTTTCATTTCATTTTCAGGGATTCCGACGCCAATCGGCTGCCCGATGGGCAGGGTGGCATCCGGAAGACGTCACCGCTGTACGGACCGCGGGCTTTTGCCGGAGCTGGAGAATGTGGACAGCAAGCAGCCGCCGATGATGGAGTGCTGGACATTCTACGAAATCACGCCCAGGATGGCCGTGGACGCGCTGGAGGAACTGTGCACGTTCGAAAACATACGCCAGATCATCGTCGGACTGCAGAGGGCGCCCGACTGCGAGCCCGTCGGCGACGAAGTGCCGCTCTTCATGCAGTTCATCGAGGGGCTGGCTGGGCTCAAGAATCTCGACGCCCTCTGCATGACCGGCTTCAATTTTCGCGGCGCCATGACCGGCGCCCTCGCCAAACTGCAGTGTTTGCGAGTCTTCTCGCTCGAGTTTTACTGCTGCCACTTTGACCGGCTCTCCCAGATCGCACTCAAGGACGCCATCCTCATGATGCCCAGACTGCAGGAGTTTACTCCAGACTCGTGCACGCTGCGCAGCGGCTCCGAAATGTCCACCGCACATCTGTTCGGGGGCGAGAACACCGGCTACCGCGACCGCGGGCTCTTGCTCTACCCGTTCGACGACGGCTCAAACGCCATCGTCATCAGCCCGCTGAGAAGCCGCAGCGCGAGCAACGGCTACGTGTGCCGCAAAATCATGATCTTCAACATCATCCCCAACCCCTGCCCCGCTAGAGGCAGTCAGCAGGAGTCCGAGGACCGCCTCTCTACCGCCATCTCGAATATCAGCGATTCCAACGCCCAGACCGTGCAATACCTGCTCCTGCGCAACTCGCCCTTCGCCGGCGGCCGTCTTACCGACCTCTCCCCCTTCCGCGGTCTCCGCTCCCTCTCGATCATCAACTGCGGCCTCCTCGTCGAATAGCCCTCCCCCCCCCTCTAAACTGCAGGAGAGCGGGATGGGGAGGAGGGAGGGAAATTTCAATTAGTGACCAAAAAAGTGACCACAAAAAATGAAATAAAAAAATTATGAAACCACATCCATCTCTAATTACCCCGTGAGGTTAACAACACAATAATTAGCCCGTGACATGACTCGACTCCCCGCCGTCTTGCAGTTAGACAGCACGTGACAAAACACACACAACAACATTGACAACAAAAAAAGACGGAACACAAAAATGGACGGAACAGACAGCATGAGGATTCGCATTTCAATTGCAGGATGGTTGATATCAGACTTGCGGGTGACAGACACCGAAAGATACTATTACTGCGAGCACGACGGGCTGCTGGCGGGGCTGGCCAAAGTTGAAAGTAAGAAGGAGCCGATGGTCAATTCGTGGGTCTTCTCTTGCGTCAGGCTCGAGATGGCCATGGCCGCGCTTGAAGAACTGTGCACCTTCGAAAACATAAATCAGATCGCCGTCGATCTCGAAAACGTCTTCTTCAATTACCAGCCCACTCCCGAAGAGGCCGCGCTCCTCTCGCAGTTCATCGAGGGACTCGCGGGGATCAAGAATCTCGACGCCATCTCTCTGTCCCGCTTCCCGTTTTTTGGCCCCATGATCAACGTCCTCACAAAACTGCAGAGTCTTAGAGTCTTCGCGCTCGATATCCTCTACTCGCAGTTCGACGCCCTCGCCGAGATCGCACTCAAGGACGCACTAATCATGATGCCCAAACTGCAGGAGTTTGGTGCTGAATCATGCACCCTGTTTTACTGCACTCCCCGAGGCTCCGACATGTCCACCAGACAACTGTTCATGCACAAGATTCAGGACCCCGTCGAAGGCAGAATCGCGACAATCACGAGGGGGAATGGCACGTATGACGTCGTCTTCAGCCCGCACCACGACGACGAATGGCGCGTATGCAACAACCAGTGCAGCAAGATATACGTCTTCAATATCATCCCCAACCCCACCCCGCGCCCGCTCACGCGCAGTCAGCACCGTCGCCAGCAGACCGAGGACAATCTGTCCGTCGCCCTGTCGAAAATCACCAACGCCAACGCCCAAACTGCGCTAAACATGCTACTGCGCGGCTCGCCATTCCTCGGCGGGCAGCTCCCCGACCTCTCTCGCTTCTGCAGTCTCCGCTCCCTCTCGATCATCAACTGCGGCCTCCTCTTCGACTAGTCCTCCCCTCCCCTCCAAACTGCAGGAAAGGAGGATTTTGGGAAATTTTACTTAGTGGCCAAAAAGTGGCCACAAAGTTGGCCACAAAGTGACCAAAGTGGCCACAAAAAGTGACCACAAATCTGCACTATCTTATTCAAAAACAAGCCAAAAAAACAAAAAAAAATCAAAACTGCAACAAGGGAGGGGGGGGGGGGGTACGGGGAAGGGGAAAAGGGGAAAGAAATAAAGGAAAAACATATTTTGCAGTATAAACGCTTTACTTTATAAAAAATAATGGACTTGATGACTGCGCAGGCGGCGGAGGGGATGACTATCGCGCGTCCCCTTGCAGTTGCGGTGCTGGGACTGCTGGCGTGGGTGGTAGTGCGATACGATCCGGTGGGACTATTCGGCCCGCGGCAAAATTACGCGTGCCTGCAGGAACTGGAGGCGGACGAGAACCTGAAGAGAGAACTGTTCACCTACACACGGGACGACGCGGGATTTGGCAGGCACATGCGGGACCTGCGGCGGCCAGTCACTGTGGACGAGATCACGTGTTCCCACTGGATCATGCGCAGAGTCACTCGGGACCGCCTAGAGGCCAAAGAGGCCGGCGAACCGCAGCCGCCTCTGCAAGCACATCCGCAATTCCCGGTGAAACTGCAAGAGAGTGAGGGCGAGTGGGTAAGGATAGGGTGAGGGTCGGAGAAGATGTTGTCGAGGGAAAGAAATAAAGAAAAAACGCATTTTGCAGTATAAACGCTTTACTTTATAAAAAACAATGGACTTGATGACTGCGCAGCCGGTGGAGGGGATGACTATCGCGCGGGCCCTTGCAGTTGTGGGATTGGGACTGCTGGCCGTTGCGGCGATGCGGTACGATCCGGTGGGACTATTTGGCCCGCGCAAAATTTACGCGTGCCTGCAGGAACTGCATGATGATGAGAGCCTGAAGAGAGAACTATTCACCTACACACGGGAGGACGCGGGCTTTGGCAAGCACATGCGGGACCTGCGGCGGCCAGTCACCGTGGACGAGATCAGGTGTTCCCACTGGATCATGCGCCAAGTAACCAGGGAGCGAAATGAGGCCAAAAGGGCCGGCGCGCCTGTCCCAGAACTGCAGGTGTGTATGTGGAAGAGTGATTGATAATTGATTAAAACATTGATGATTTTGAATTTTTATTAAATTTTGATTCCGGGCGCTGCTCCCGCCCCTCGCTCTCCGCTGCAGTTACTCGAGTTCGACGACGGCTGCGGCGCGGGCTGCCATTTCGATTGCGCGCTGGCGGGCGGCGGCTGCGGGGCCGGCTGGCAGGAGGGACTGCGGCCTCGTGGGCATTCTGGGCGCGGTGAACTTGAGGGCGGATTTGCGCGGCACGTAGTAGGTGGTCCCCATGTGCGGCGGCACATGTTGCAGAAATTCGAAACTCCCGACGCGGTAGACGATGGCGTTGTAGATGGGCGCTGCCGGTGGATTGATCTTCCTCTGCCGGGGCTCGGGCTGGCGGGGCGGGGACGGCACGATCTTGGTCACATATCCGCGGCCGAAGATGTCGCGGGTGGTCTGTCCCTGCTTGTCCCGTGCGCCGCTGCCACTGCTGTTGCTGCTCCTGCTGCTGCCGGGGCTCGACCGCTTCTCCTCCGAAAATGACACCCGCTTTCCGTTCACCACCTGCTTGACGCTCCCTTGCTTGCTGCTGCTCCACTGCTTGCTGCTGCTGTTCCCTTGCTTGCTGTTCCCTTGCTTGCTGTTCATTTTTTGTGTGTGTTTGTGTGTTTGTGTGTTGTGTCTCTTTTGTGTGTGATGTGCAATTGACAACACCACATCCTGCAGTTTGACGGAGAGAAAGAAAAGAGACCAAACATTGATTTTTTTCCGGTAAAAAAAACAAACACGCAAAAAAATGGTAGCAAAGAACAGTGCCAAGGGGAAGACCGCCGCCGCCGCCGAGAAACCGTCGAAGGTTGGCAAGGCGACTGCAGTGGCGAAGGGGCCGGCTGGGACGGTGCGTCATCGAAATGGCGTCAAGTTCGACGGCTACCGCATGGCGTCGAAGGTCCGGATTGCGCGGCGTGCGGGCTGCAAGACGCTGTGGGCGTCGGCGATCAGCGCGGTGTTCGACGACCACTACACCGAGTTTCTGCCGCGGCTCATCCAGGAGGCCGCGCTGCTCCGCGGGCACAAGCAGACCACCTTCACCAGCAAGTGTCTCATCAACGCGCTGCGTCTGCGCGGCACCCCCATCCTCGCCCTCCCCCACTAATCGCCGCCCGCACCCTCCCCAGTCTCCAGTACCAAAAGAAATAAAATCAGCAAATTATTAAAAAATCAGTACTTTATTTTCTCCACACCCCCTCACCCTCCCCTCGACCTGCAGTTAGAGCGAGTTGCGGGAGGCGATGCCGGGGACGAGGACGTCGGCGAGCAGGAGACGGTAGGCGGCGACGGTCGGCGCGAGGTCCGCATAGTTGGTGCCGAGCACGATCTTGAGCAACTGCAGGGGCAGGCTGGAGCGCTTGGCGTCGGAGAGCAGGAGCGTCTTGTAGACCTCGTTCAGGCCGCTGATTGCGAGCGGGTGGAAGAACGTCTTTGCAGCCTCCTCGAGCACGACCTGGGTCTGGGTCTTGGCGGAGGGGTCCCCGGCGCCCTCCAGCCGCAGCAGATGGAGGTGCGTGGTGACAAGACAGTGCACGCCGGCGACCGAGTAGATGTCGTTGTCGGAGACAAAGTTCTTGGACGTCTCCGGCTGCTCTTGGCTGCTGGAAAGGGGCAGAGCAAGCACGCGCAGGACCTCGGTGCCCCAGAAGAGGTCGCCGAGGCAGCGGGACCGTGGTAACGCCGGCGCCTCGACGAAGGCGGGGATCTCGATGAAGAAGGCGGTGATGGCCGCGACGTCGGCAGCGACCTTGTATGCCGCGCCACGGTACGCGTAGTGCAGCAGCCACACGCTCCAGTGTACATGCGACAGCGCGTGCGTTGCAGTTCCGAGGCGCCCCACGATCTCGGACGGGATGGTCACGTCCTCCGCGATCCGGGAACGCTGCACGATCTCGCTGACCCCCTGCAAATTTGGTATGCTATCCTGAATGTTTTCGAACTGGGTCAGAAATCGCATGCGCGTTGGCAGCGGCAACGTCAGATCACTCATGGTCGTTCAAAGACTGACCTCTGCCTTGCCTCTGTCAACTGCAAAAGAATTTTTTTTTCCGAAAAAAAAATGTTTTTGGTTTAACGCTCGCCACTTTTTATTGCCAACTGTGCTTTTTTTTTCACGTACTTCCCCCTGTCTTTCTCGCTCTCGCCGTCACTGCACACGCCACACTCCATCCTGCAGTTATTTTTTCTCTCCCGCTGGAAGCATGGCGCGAAAGATGTTGTCCATGGATGTTTTGAGCGACATGAGGTAACCCAGATGCTCGGGAAACCTGAAATCGCGCCATCTTGCTGCGGAGACTGCTGCCGCCAGCGTGTGCGATTCCTCGTCCGAGCACAGATTATTCGAGGCGCCGTACATCAACTCCGAGTTTAACTCCGATTGTGGCGGGTTCTGCAGAGTGCCGATTTCGCTCATATATTTGTCAAGTTGTCTATTTCTTTCCTCTTCTTTCATGAGCGAAGCCGAGATAAACATGGTTGCCAGCGGAAGGGCAACATTTGCTCTGATTCCGTCCGAGTTCATGATTCTCATCACCACTTTCCTGTGAGTGCGGAACACACAATCTATGCTGGGAACCACCGCCGCCAACGACATGTTGCGCACGAGCGTGGTCAGGCGGGGCTGGTACGGGTCAAGCATCCACGCCATCTTCTTCGCATCATCCAAATAGCCTGCAATCCACGCGTCTACTTGCTTGCTTCTTTCCTCTATGGCCATCTCACAAACTGCAAGGAGAGAGGGAAAGGGGAGAGAGTGTGGTTTGGAGGTGGGATGGGTAACGGGGAGATGTATAAAGCGATTTGATTAAAATACAATGCAGAAAAATAAAGATGACAATTTTTTTTATTCATCGCTCCCTTTTGCAGTGTCACTGTCCTCCTCCTCTTCCTCCTCGTCCTCCTCCTTCTCCTCCTCTTCTTCCTCTTCCTCCTCCTCTTCCTCCTTCTCCTCTAGGTGCTCCGACTGCAACGTGATGTGTGAGGGTGTGTCGCTTGTTTCCTGATGCCTGCGACGCTCAAACTCAAACGCGGCTGCAAGATTGATGTGATTGGTCCGCCTGTCCCAGTATGTGTATCCGTCCGACCCCGGCCTCGCGAGCAGCGCACTGACCACTAGCGCAATCCCGTCTTTCTTCTGCCCCTCGCCGCCCCCGTCGCTCTCGTCATCTGCCTTATTTGCGAGCGAGGACTGGCTGTACCGGCCTTTCGCACTTCCGCCAGTGTATGTGCCTCCAGTCAGCGCCAGCGGCTGCCCTCGCCGGGACTGCTCGGCGACGACCGAGCCGATGCCTTCGGCCACCAAACGGGTGATGTACTGCTGCAGCGCGCGGTCGCGGCCCTCGCCGCCGGTCGCGACCTCCAGCTGGCGACTCTCCAGCACGCGCAAGCGATTCCGCAGTTGCTCGTTCTGCGCGGAGACCATGCGCAGCGACGCGGCGAGCTCGGCGGCCGTGCTGCCCATGCTGCCGCCGCCGGACTCGGCCACCCCGCCTCCGACAACTGCAAGCGCTTTGCGCCCGGGGGTGGGGTCCGCCGTGCCCTCGGGCAGCAGTTCGAGGGCCATCAGTCTCCTGGAAGCGAGGTCGTCGCGGCCAAAGTAGGTGTACAGCGACTCGTAAGTGAGACCTGTCGATGGTGTCTGCATATTTCTGAGCGCTTCATTGGATTGGTTGACGAATTGCTGGGCGACAACGGAGTTTCCGGATCCGTTGTCGGCCACGCGCAGCAGCCGCAGCAGCGACGCGACCTCGAGCACGTAGGGCCGGAAGGCGTCGTGCATGAACATGAGGTCTCCCACAATCGATTCGAGGCGGACGATCTCCCTCTTGATGGTCGGCTCTTCCCCGATGATCTTGACATTGGCTTTGATGAATCCCTTCTCCCTCAGATCATTCCTCCTTGCCACAATCTGTTGCAGTTGCGCGAGGCGTGCTTGTATCTCGCCAATTGCTGGGGCTGGGGCTGCGGGGGCGGATGATGACGATGACGATGAGGATGATGACATGTTTCAACTGCAGGAGGAGTGTGTGGAGAGCGGGCTGGTTATTGAAAAAGATGAAGAGGGGAGAAAAACTGCTTTGCTTCTTGCATCGTTTTTTTTATTGCCTGTGTCTGGTTTTTTCTTTGAAGATTTGTCTTCACAAGGCTCCTGCAGTTAGCATGTGGTTGTACTGTGCGGCAGCAATGGTGTCTATTCCGTGCCCCAGCGGCAGCAGCGACGCGGCGACGGCGAGATTCTCCAGTGATTGTTGCACGAGTTTGATTGCCGTATCACGGACTTTTGGTGTAGGGTTAGATTTCACAGCCGTGACAAAAGCCCTCCGCAGCCTCGATGCCGTCCTGACAACCACGCGCATGGCCCATAGCAACTGCAGTTTCTCTTCCACGTCCGGTGCCAACTGCAGAAGGTGCATGGTGTACGCCAGCACTATTGGGAGCATGTTTGCCAGCAGCGAGTAGACCATGCGGTGGTAAGGCTTGGTCTCTTTTGACTGAGGGAGAGTGTCCCTTCTTCCAGGGACGATTACTATAAAGAAATCGCCGAACTGGCTGAAGTTGTCCTTCACGATCTCGTAATAAACGTCGTCGAACTGCGTTCGTTGGCCCCTGTATGAAAGCATGGCAAGAGTCATGATGCGCGCGAACGTGCCCACCTTGCGCACCAGCTTTGCAGTTGTCACAAAGTTGAGTTCGCCGTACCCTGCGACAGACTTTTTCACAAACTTGTCCATTCCTTTGCTGATCATTCCTACTGTTTCCGCGAATGTTGTGACCCGGAGGGGCATGTCCCACCCAATCACAGGGACTGCCTTTGACAGGCTGCCCTGTGCGGTGGTGTAAACGTTGGAGAGGCCTGTGATTGCACCCCTGTTTTTTCCGGTAACCACCGAACCGCACGCGTCCTCCAGCGACTGCATTGCGTTGAAAGCGTCGGAAGCAGGCACGTCCCCAGGGTCCAGGTGCCATCCCGGCGCAGAAAATGTCCTTTGAACCCAGTTGAGCATTTTGGCTATCGCCGGCTTCACATCTTCAACACTCGCATCCGCAGCCAACATCTCGCCCACGCGCGTGGCAACTGCAGAGAGGTCGCGCAGGGTTGACAGGCGCATGTTTTCCGGCCTCCCGGCCCTTGCCCCCGCCGCCCGCCGCCGCTGCAGTTCCCCGTCCCGCGCCTTGGTGACATCGGAGGCGTAACGGCGGCGCAGCAGGTCCTCGGCGATCGCGAAGAACATCGGATCACTGTTGTTAACAGCCTCATCGTACAACTTTTTACCAGTTTCCTTGTCCTGCATTGCTAGAAACGCTTCGGGACGTCCGCTCCACACGCGCTGCGCAAACTGCCATTCTCGTGCGAATGAGTCCCGACTGAGTTTCTCAACATACTGCTGTCCGATCGCGTACAGCCCTTGATCATAATCGCCTTCCACCCCTGCCGAGAACAGAAAACGATACAACTCGCCTGGATCAGTAGCGGGCCCGCCAACTGCAGAAGCGACGCCCCACCCCCTGTAGTACGGTTCGGGGGCAGCAATCACCGTGCGCTTCGCCGCAGCAAACTCGGCTTCCAGTGATGACCCACCGAGTGCCTTCCGTAATTCACGGGCCAGATCGTCACGAAACGGGCGGCGACGGGGAGCCGGAGCCACGACCTCCGCCCGCCATCCGCCCTCGATTTTCCGCGCGCCGCTCCAGACCTCGCACGCGTGCTGCAGCGCGCCCTGCAGTTCGCCGGGGCGGGAGACGCTGGTCTCGGCCTCGCTCTCGTCGGCGTACGGCAGGAGCAGCGGGGCCCGGAAGCCGCGCAGATGCAGTGTGCGGTCGTAGTCCCCGGCGCCCCCGCCGCGCTCGAGCGTCCACTGGGCCGCGGCGGGCTGGTTGTTGATCTCCTCGTACCACACGCCCGTGCGCACACACAGCCGCTGGATGCGCACGCGCGTCGCCGGGCCGAACGTCCAGCCGAGGTCGCGGGTGCCGGCAACTGCAAAGTAGTCGCCCTCGGCGCCCTCTTGCGCGGGAATATCGATCTCGTCGACCTCCACGCCGCCATTCGCATCGACCACGACCTCGTCGATCCGCACGCAGAACCGGCGGTGCTCGGGGTCCCGTGCCGGCGCCCACAGCCAGACTGCCCACACCTTGAGCGAGCCCCCCGCCCCCGCCCCCGCCCCCGCCCCCGCCCCCGCCCCCGCCTCCTTCCCGACATTTTGCAGTTGGAGCCTCAACTTGGGGGCAACGACGCGGCGGCCGGCGTCGTCCCCGTCCACCTGCAGCGTGTGTTCCTTCATATTCCCCTTCCCCGTCCCCGTCCCCGCTCCTTCCTTCGCCCCGCCCTCTAGCAGCGGCAGCGCGGGCCCCTCTGACTCTCTCGGCAGCAACTGCATGACCCACGGCAGCCCGGAGAGCGCGAGCCCGGCCGCCGCGTTGCCGCCCATGAACTGCAGCACCGTGGCCTGCAGCACCTCCGGCGAGATTTCCCCGCGGGCCGCCTCCCCGCCCCCGCGCTCCGCTGCAGTTGCCAGCACCGCGTCGGCGCCGTCCATGGCCATGCGCAGCAGGTCCGCGGGCTGGAGCCGCACCACGCTCGCCAGCGCCTCGTACACCGCGCCCGCAAAGTCCGTCGGCCGCTGCTGCACCTTCGTCCAGCCGTGGTACTCGACCATCCGCCGCAGCATGTCGTGCACGTCCACGAACTTCCACGCGCCCGCACCCGCCGCCGGCCGCAGCGTCTGCAGACTGAGCCGTCGGGGCACCAGCAGGTCGGCCACCTCGGCCGCGAACCGCCCCGAGTCTCGACCCACCCTCCCGGCCACTGCAGTTACGTCCCCCGCCGGGAACTGCTCGGCGAGGGCGACGCGGATTTGCAGCAGGTAGGCGACAACTGCAGCCGCGGTCCGCTTGATGTTGGCCGCAGCGCGGACGCGCACCTCGGCCGCAGCCTCGACGGCGAGCAGACGCACCAGCGCTGCAGTGCGCGGGTCGAGGTGGGCGACGAGCAGCAGCGGCGGGGACTGCTGGGCGACGGTCCAGAGCATGGCGTCGACCAGCGTCTGCTCGGCCTCCGCGGGGGTGCCTGAGAGCGGCGGCGCGGGGCTCACCAGCCGCCGGCGGCGCAGTTCCGAGACGAACAGGCGGGCAGCGCGACACTGCCACCGGCCGGCCGTCCACCGCTCCGGCTCGGCCTGCAGCCACTCGAGCACGCGGCGGCCGTTCAGCGGGTGCGGCGTCTGGGACGCAACGTACTCTGCGGCCAGCCGCGCGGCCCCGTGCACGCCCCGCCGCAGCGCGATCTCGCCCGCCGCAGTCATCACGCGCTCGGCCTCGGACTGCAGGAGCGGAAAGAGCCGCAGGTCGCCCTCCAGCAGCGTCGCCAGCAGCGCAAAGTGGCCCTCCGTGAATCCCCGGTCCCCGATGGCCATGTCCTCGTGGGGGTAGGCAACGAGGGCGATGGCGGCGGCTGCGGCGGCGCGGTTTCGGCGGAGGGCCTGTCTCCGAGCCCGGAGCGCCACGGGATGCACCGCCAGCGGCCACCCCGCGCCCTGCAGTTGCCGGAGCGCGGTCTCGAACCCGACGGGGGGCACCCGCCGCGTCTGGGTCCACGCCAGACCCTGCGCTCCCCTGCCGCGCGTCAACTGCAGGAGCGCGGCCTTTTCCGCGGCCCGCGGGTCCGGGTCGGGGCGGGCGATGACGGTGCGGAAGCCGAGCGCGGCGGTGGCGCTCAGGGCCGGGTGCGGCGCCGGCGGGCTCTGGGGCCACTCCGGCAGCCAGTTGTCGTAGTTCGGCAGGCGGCGGTAGACGAGCACGGTGCCGTCGGCGAGGCGCACGCCGCCGCGGTCCGGCAGCGCCGTCTCCTCATCGTACCAACTGCTGTCGGTCATCTTGTGTCGATATTTTTGTGTCACTCGCAACCCTCCTAACACACACCCCACTTTTCTTCTGCAGTTGACAGGAGAGAAGAAACAAATTTCAACTGCGAAAAAAAAAGCAGGAGGGCAGTTGTGCGGCGGAAAGAGGAACAGCGAAGATGACGACCGACAGAGGCAAGAGCCGACGCATGAAGCTGGGGAACGCGGCGGAGGGGCTGGGCGAGGACGCGGAGCAGGCGATGCTGGCGCGGCTGCAGAAGTGGCTGCGCGAAAACTGGCAGGTGGCGAAGGTCACGCTCGACGAGACCGAGCGCAAGCAGAACTACGTGACGGTCAAGCTGGAGCAGCACATCTCGATAACACACACCATGAACGAGCAACTGCTGGACGAGTTTCCGGGGACGTCGACGAACAGCTACGCGGGCGGGCTGAAGATGCGCGTGCCCTACCGGGCGGACCACAGCGACCTGCGCTCGGCGGCGGCGCTGGCGGCGAGCGTGCTGGCGACGCGGCCGCGGGACGCCGGCCCGCTGATGATCGGCCTCGGGCTGCTGCTCGCCGTCGCCGCGCTCATACTCCTCGCCAACGTGCTACGAACGTGGGTCTCGTCCTGATCCCCCCCCCCCTATCCCGTTCTCCTGCAGTTGAAAAGATCAATAAAAAAATGACAAAAATTTTCTCGATTGTTTTATTTATTCAAACTGCAGGAGGAGTGGGGGCGGGTGGGGGCGGCGGTATGCGACAGTCGAGTTTGAAGGAGAGGTCGTCCACTATGCGCAGCACGGGCCGCGTGTTGAAAGTGCAGACCAGCCCGCCAACGACGCGAAGTGGGTGCCAGTCTGTAACCAGGTCGCCGCGATCGTAGTCGTACACTGCAACGTGGTGCTCGTTCAGGCTGATACGCAGTCCGTGGAGAATGATGGTGTTGTCGGCGCCCAAGTTTGCAGAGAGTATCTTGAGGCCATGATAGAAGGTGACTGCACGCGTCACCTCCATGCGCGACAGGTTGAAGGTGTACACCCTCGTATCAACAGTCTCTTGGCTGAAGATCAGCACCTCGTCGTGCTTGCAGTGCAGAAGGTGCGCGTGCCCCGGCCACGAAGATGGAATTCCCTGGTAGACGGAGCGGGGCAGGGAAAAGTCGAACACCCGGTGCTTGCAGGTGACCTCCATGGTGCCCGTCCACTTGCGGCGCGGCACGTCCACGTCGATCACCAGCAGATACTTTTCGCGGCTCGGCTGCGAGCATATGCCGCCCCACACCACAAACTGCGTGTCCGAAACTGCAAGAAGCGCGAACTTTTCGCGCTCGGTGTCCAGAAAGTTGCGACATAACCACATCTCGCCCCCGGGCGACATAACAGTAACGGCCGAGCGCTTGTGCAGTCGCAAGCCCTCCCAAACCCCGCCAGCGGCGACCATGTGCCCGGCAGTTGTGAATTCGAACACGGCTTCCCTGATCTTCATCTCGTTTGGCACCGCCGCCGCGCTCTGCAGTTTGCGCCTGATCTCACTCTGCTGCGGACAGTCCGGCACATCGAACACTCGGCAGCGCCAAGAACCAGACGGTGCTTGAACTGCAAGGAGGCGGGGCTGGAGCGAAATTCGCTGCGGATCGGTGTAAACCACGCACATCACGAGATCGCCCAGCGTGTGCATCATCGGGTTCGTCAGCACCTCCACATACGCGCGGATCAGCCGCATCACGGACTTGGGCACCCGCCGCAGCGTCTCTGCAGTCCTGCCGCCGGGCTTCTTCGCGTGGTCCGTGCGCGACGCCCACGCCAGCATCTGTACCATGTCGAACATGCCCATCGCGTGCCGGGTGTCCGCCCGCGTGACCTCGCCGTAGATTCTCTCCTGCTTCTCCCCCTCATCAGCCCTCTCTCCTGCAGTTGGCCTCTTCCACAACTCCCACCACTCCCTCTTCTGTTCCCTTCTCACTGTTCCCGCTGTATCCTCAGCCATGTCACCCTCCACACTCCTGCAGTTGTTGTCTCTCTTTTTCTTCTCTGGCGAAAATTAAACTGCAGAAAGGGTGTGGGGTGGTAGCATCAAAGGCAGGAAAAGAGAATGACCGACACGATGCCTCCGCTGGTGGAGGAAGAGGATGAGGGCACTACGATTGCCGGCCTGTGGGGCGAGCACACGCAGCCGCCGCACCACGCCCTCCCGCCGGACCAGCCGCCGCCCCCCGCTGGAGGCGAGGAGGAGGACGAGCCGTCGCCGTTCAGCGACCCGACGGCGAGATTCGAGGAGCGCGTGATCGACAACCGCCGCGACGTGCTGATTGCCGCGCTGGCCCTGCTGTCGATCGCATCGTGCGTCGCGTACCTATTCGAGATTGCGCTCGTGGCCATGGGCCGCCCCCACTTCCTGCTCAACCTCCGCCTCTCCTCCATCCACTCCGAACTCTGAAACTGCAGGAGAGCGCGGTCGGGGTGGGGGCAGAGAGCGGGCGAGCGAAGAAAAAATAATTAAAAAAAAGATCAAAAATCTATTTCCCTCCCCCCTCTTCTTGCAGTTGGATGAGGAAGGAGAAAAGAGAGACAACAATGAAGTTTGTAGACATTTTTCAAGTCATGGAACAGTATCGTCGTGAATGTGGTGATAGCAGCAGCAGCAGCAGCAGCAGCAGCCTTGACAAATCTCCAGCAGATGCAGTGTCGAAAGGGGAGCAACGGCACTGGCGGCCGACGATGCGGTCCAAACAGCACTCGGACGTGGAGAACTACGAGCCCCGCAAGACGGCCGGCCACGTGCCGGCGCCCGTCTTCAGGTTCAACGGCATAGAGGGCCAGAGCGCGACTACGATGCGCTTCCTGCTCGGCGCGCGCGACGCGCTGCAGTTGAAGGGCGAGGGCTCGTTCGGCCGCGTCTACGCCGCAAGAGTCGGCGCCCATCCCGACGCATGCGTCGCCGTCAAGCAGTACGACGACTACACTGTCGACAACAGCACCACCAGAGACGAAGACACGGGACTCTCCCTGTGGTACAACGACCCCATCATCATCAACGAACTGCATGCGTGGTGGCATCTCACCGAAACTGCAAGGGAGAGGGGGGAGGAGGGCCGGTACGTGCTGCCGCTGCTGTGCGTGGTGTCGATACGGGAAAAGACCCGCAACTGGTCGCCGGCACCCTGCTGGCACGGGCGCATGTCGAAGCGCGCGGACATCCGCCCGCCGGTGATCGAGCGCTGCTTTGCAGTTGTGCCGCTCGCCAGCGAGAGTCTCGACGCCTGGTGCGTCCCCGAGAGTGGCGTGTACGACAGCTGGGCGGTGCCTGCAGTTGTCGAGCAGATGGTGGCGGCGGTCTACTTTCTGCACCGCGCGGGCGTGCGCCACGGCGACATCAAGCCGGCGAACTTTCTCGTGCGGTATCCGGACGGCGGCCGCACGCCGCGGATCACCATCACGGACTTTGGCGCGGCAATCGTCGTCGGCGACGACGTCGAGCCCCACACCGCCATCGGCGACATGTGCACCTACTTCACCGCCCCGTACGAGCAGTTCCTCGGCGAGCGCCTGCCGCTGCTGCAGTCCGGGAGCCGGGCCTCGGCCGAGCAGCGCGTCGACTGGCCGACTGCAAAGCGCTTCGACGTCCACGCGCTGGCCGTCTCCATTCTCATGCTGACGCGCGTCGTCTCGCTCGAGTATGCCAACCGCTACAGCAAATTCAACACCCGCGAGCACTTCGAGCAGCGCTCGCACATCGCCGTCGATCTGCTCGGCGCCGTCCCCGCCCACCTCCTCGCCCGCCACTCCGACGCCATCTGCCGTCTGCTCGACGACGCCGCGGTAACTGCAGACGTGTGTGCGGCCCGCGCCCGGCGCATGGCGGACTGGGCCCGCTACCGCGCTGCGGCCCTCATCTGCTACTCGCGCCAGAGCCTCCTGCAGTCGGAGCCCGGCATTCTGGCGTGCCGCGTCGAGAGTGCGTTGGACGGCACTTACGGGCAGTTCGTGCAGTGCATCGGATACGTGCTGCGGCGGATGCTGGCGGCCGACCCCCTCGAGCGCCCCGACGTCGCCGCGGTGCTCCACGCGCTGCGCACAAACACCTGCGACGCCGACGAGTGGCGGCCGGCGCCCACGGGCTGGAGCAAGGGCTGCGACGACCTCCTCACCCGCACGGCAACTGCAACGATCGCGCGCTTCGCCGGCTGGTTTCCCGCCCCCGCCCCTGCCCCTGCCCCTGCCCCCGCCACCAGCCAGCAGGTGCCCTCGTGCGGCGCGGAGGCCACGCCCGTGCTCCCCACCGCCTCGCTCCTCCGTCAGCCCACGACAATCACGCAATAAACACAAGCGACTTTCTGTACTAATCCTCTCTCCCCCTTCCCTCCCCTTCCCTCTCCCCCACCCTCCTTCCCACCCCCCACCCCCACCCCTTGACCCCACTCTCCTGCAGTTGGAAGAGGAACTGCAAGAGAGAGACAACAACAATAAGCGGCGGAGGAGAAATGCAGTGGCAAAACAGAATCGGCAGTAGCGTGGCCGCCCCCGCGGCACCAGCGCCAGCGCCAGCGCCAGCAGCAGTGGGAGTGGTCGGGGGAGCGGCGAAGCCGGCGGCGGCGCAGACGGAGGGCACGGACACGCACACGTGGGAGATGATTGTGAAGAAGATGGAGCGGGGACTGTCGGCGGGGGAGTCGATCGAGGCGCAGGCGATCATGGACCGCATCTTCGACCTGCATCCGCAGCTCGGCTTCTGGCTCCGGCCGCAGCCCGAGCAGCGCTTCTACGAGATGGGCGTGCTCGTCGTCGGCAGCATGCGGCTCGCGGCGCTCGCGGCCATCTTCGCGGAGAAGGGCATTGCGCCGGTCCGCGCCGCCGTCAGCCCCGCCAACCCGGCGTTCGTCCTGCTCACCATCGCAATGACCCGCGAGCGCCCGCCCGCCGCCCGTCCGCCAACTGCAAGAGGAGCGGGGGTGGGGGCGGGCCCGGGGGCGGAGCGCCAGCCGTGCATTGCAGTTAACGGCGTGGCGCAGCGGCTGCTGCTGCCGCAGCAGGACAAGGAGACGATCAGCGCGGTCATGCACCGCATGATCAACATCGACAAGGACCAGGCGCGGATCGACTGGGAGTTTGAGCACGGCGACGAGGCCACTGCCCCGGGCGTGTGCTCGCTCTTCGCCATGGGCCTCGACCGCCTCGACCTCGGGTTCGTGCACCTGCTGCTGCGCGACATCCCCGCCGTGCGCGAGGTCGAGATCGTCTGCCCGTCCCACGGCACCCCGGCGCACGTCCTCGTCACGCTCGAACTCTCCGCCCGTCCCACCCGCCCCCGCACCCAGACCCGCGGGTCCGAAACTGCAGGAGAGCGGGCGGGTGCGGGGGGCAGCAGCAGAGAGCGCGACAGGGACCAGCCGGACACGCGGCGCAACTGGAATCTCGGCTGACCGCTCCAATAAAAAAAGAGTCCAAGTGTTTTTTTTTCAAAAAATATTTTTTAATTCTCAATTTTTAACACTACCCCCACCCCACACCCTCTCCCCCTCTCCTGCAGTTGGACTAGAAGCGCTGCGGGGCGGTGGAGGCGACGTGCTTGACGGTCTCGAAATCCTCCCTGCCGACGCGCTTCTTGCCGCTGTTGATGCAGCAGTAGACCATGGAGCGGAAGATGGCGTTGAGGTTGTTCTGGGAGGTGGCGAAGACGAGGTCGATGAACTGCTGGGTGAGCTTGGCCTTGGGGTCGATCTCGCGGGCGAGCCGCCGGACCATGCGGGCGAACGGCGCGCGCTCGCCAATGTTCTTGTCGCTGTTCTGCAGTTTGCGCATCTCGCGCATCGCGACAATGCCCGGATGGAACTTGGGCTTCGCCTTCTGCGCGTCGACCACGAACAGCTCCTTGCTCTTCGACGCCGGCGCCTTGGCAGTCTTCAGGGGCTTCGGCGCCCCCCGCGTCGTCGTCGTCGCTGCCGCCTTTCCCTTTCCCTTCGCAGCCTCCGCAACCTTTCCCTTGCCCTTGCTCTTTGCTGCCGCCGCTGCTGCTGCTGAGCCCGCAGGCTTCCTCCCGTGTGCGCTCATCGATGCTCTTGCCATTTTTTTCTCTTCTCGGCGGTGATTATCCGGTGACTGTTCCCTTGATTTTTTTTTCACGCGGCAAAAAAATTGTTTCTTCTGTTTTTCGTCCAACTGCAGGAGAGCGGGTGGTGGGGATGATGGTGGTGTGATTGCGGGGTCGGTAGGAGGAATTAGGGCTGGAAAAAAAATTGAAGAGGATGATTGGAAAAAATAAAACACAAAAACAAAAACATCCCCCAAACTTTTGCAGTTGAAAAAAAAATGACTGAAGTTGCAGTTTCACCGGCAGCAGCAGCCGCCACCACCGCCACCGCCACTGAGGCGAAGATCGAGGAGTCAGCGAAGAAGGAGGAGCCCGCGAAGTGGACGCCGCCGCCAGAAGTGGTGCGCAGCGAGGAGGAGAAGAAGGCGCTGCGCGTGCTCATCAAGAGCGGCAAGTTCGAGAAGAACATGCCGAAGCGCAACGTGTGGGAGATCGACGTTGAGAACGACATCGTGTTCAGCGGGTCGAAGGATAGCATCAAGATTTTGCTCGTGCGCTGGCTGAGCAACGGCGCGGGAAACCCCTGCATCCCCATGCTCGGCGACCTCAACTACCTGTCCCCGCAGGGGCTCTTCCTCTTCTCGTCGATGGTGGGGCTCGGCGAGGCGTCGAAGCTCAAGCCCGGCGAGAAGGCCGACCCGGCCTACAGCCTCACGCAGATTCCCGAATACGAGGCGTCGATGGGCATCAGCCGCGAGGAGTACGAGTGGCGCTGGAAGCGCACGGGCAACTTCCACAAGCGGCTGAAGGAGCGCTACTGCGAGGCCCGCAGCAAGAACCCCGGCTGGTGCGTCGCGTCGTACGAGTTCGAGTTCGAGAAGATCAAGAACAAGCTCACGCAGGCCGAACTGGAGGACGAGTCCGGCGCCCGCGTCGCCGAGCTCATGTACGAGCAGTTCATGAGCTCCTGCTCCAGCCACTACAAGGAGCAGGACAAGCACGCCATGAAGCGCGGCAAGGGCATCATCTCCAGCGTCAAGTTCAGCAAGAAGCCCTTCGCCGCGCCGCCCAAGACCGACGCCAGCAACGGCAAGCCCCAGAAAAAGTTCGCCGAACTCTACCCGCAGATCGCCGCCATACTGCAGAAGCGCGACAAGTCCGATCCTCTGTATCCGCTCGCCCAGCAGGTGTACGAGCGCTACATCAACAAGGACAAGCCCGAGCATCTGCGCATCATCCCCGTCAAGCGTCCCGGCTGGATCAAGGGCCCCGACGGCAAGCCCAAGCGCGGGTTCATCCATCTGGGCGAGCTCGACCGCAAGGTCACCAACCGCGACAGCGGCAGCGTCGAGGCCTACGGCGACGCCTTCCAGTACGGCACCAAGTTCGGCATCCTCAACATCATCGGCTCCGTCAACATCTACGTCCCCCGCGCGCACGTCGAGGGTCAGGACGAGGAGGCCAGCGACGAGGGCTTCCAGTTCGGCGAGATGCCCGAGGACACTCCAGACACCGCTCCCGCCCCGCTCCCGCCGCCTCCCACGAACTCTAACCATCCTCCCGCCGACGCTCCGGCCTCGCCCAACCCCGCTCCCGCTCCCACTACCGCCCCCGCCCCAACTCCTGCAGTTCAACCGGCAACTGCAAAGACGGCGGCCGAGGGTGGCGAGGCCCAGGGCGCGCCGCAGAACAAGAAGACCAAGTTCTCGCCCAACGACAACTGGGAGGCTGGCGGAGAGCAGCCGGAGGACGACGAAATCACCGCCGAGCAGGTCGAACAGCTCATTCAGGACTCTGAAATCCAATACTAAAACTCACCCCAACTCCCCAACTCACCCCCCAACTAAAACCCAACTCTAACCCAACTCTCAAAACCCAACTCGAATTAAAAAAACAAAAACTTTTATTTTCTTTTACACTGCCCTCTTGCGGGCTCAGACCTAATTGATTGTATTGATAGCTAGAAAAATGATAGACACAACTACACTGCAACTGCCGAACACGCGGCACCTGCTCGGGAAGCGCTCCACGGGCCTCGCCCTTGCAGTTTTCGCGGCGGCGGTGCTACTGCTGGTGGCGCTGGCGCTGGTCTTCTCGACGCGGGTGGTCGCGCCGCTGTGGGCCCCGTCCATCACGCCCGCAGCACAGGACGACCTCCTCGCGCGCCTGCACACGCCCCGAGACTGGCCGCTCCCGCCACCCTTCCATGCAGTCAACACGTCCGTCGCCGACAGCGTGCTGGGCGAACTGCTGACTGCAAACGAGCGGCTGCTCTCGGACCGGGAGTGCATCTTCCCGGCGGCGTACACGTATCCGTGGGCGGTGCTGACGCTGCGGAGCCCGCCGCTGTCGCTGGTCAACGCGCGGCTGGTCCCGCGGCCGTACGAGACCCTGAACCCGCAGGAGCGGCGCGTGCTGCGCATCCACGCACTGGCCGGCGGCGAGACGCGGATCACGACGGTCGTCGACGAGGCCTGGGTGGCGTTCGACGTGGCCTACGTCCCCGAAGAGTCGACCCCGGAGATCGGCAGTCACGCCTTCGTTCGTGCGGACGTCTCCTCCCCGCTCAGCCTCGTCGGCGCACCCGCCTACTGTCTTCAGGCGTATCTCGGAACTGCAGCGTGAGCGAGCCCGGACCTTCCTCCTAATTTTTTCAATAAAAAAGATTGTGAAAAAAAAATTCATGTACTTAATTAGTTGAAAAATACCCCTTCCCGCTCTCTTGCAGTTGCTGAAACATATCTGTGGTTGAAGTTTGAAAATTTGAAAAAAATGCGTGGTCGAAATCGAGTGGGGATGCTCTCCTGCGACGATTGCAAAAACTGCAAGGTCGGGAGCGCACGAGGGGTGGGTCACGAGCGAGCGAGGGGAGAGACGCCGGCTAATTAGGAGAAAAAAACGAGACGTGCAGTCTTGATTTTTTTACGTGCTGTCGAATTTTTAAAAATTTCGAGACGTGCAGTAATTGGACATTTTCAAATTTCACGTCCAAGTTACGCGCAGTCTCGATTTTGATTCAAAAAACGCACCACAAAATTTAGGCCAAAAAATTGTGGTGCGTTTTT
>Ga0302319_10008097_pt1 | contig 20538 bp, 18 predicted proteins | sample Bog_T0_2_FD_203319 | JGI IMG/M metagenome (GOLD analysis project Ga0302319, IMG submission 203319) | Peat permafrost microbial communities from Stordalen Mire near Abisko, Sweden - Bog_T0_2 | ecosystem: Environmental > Terrestrial > Soil > Wetlands > Peat | place: Sweden: Abisko, Stordalen Mire... | reverse complement strand
TCTGCTCAAGACGTGGCTCATGACCACAGAGGGTAACTTCCCCCTGCGGCAGCTCTGTCTTAAGCCGTCTCTCTATGGCCGCTTTTCACTTGATCATCTATGGCCGCTTTTGGGTGATCACCGAGGACTGGCATCCACGATCCGCAGTAAGTGATTGGCAAGCATGATGATTTCTACGGCTTCCTTTGGATCAGACAGATCCACGTCCCGGTGGGAATGAGGGTTTTTGTAGGAGCCGATTGCTCCAGCGAACAACGCAGAGCGCGCTTCTCTTTCTCCCATTTCTGCGGCCATATCCGTCAAAGGTCCTGATGTAGGATCAAAGGCCTTGCGCATCAGGGCTGTACCCAGCAGGCTGGCAGTTAGCCCGGACGCCTCCCGAACCGACACCTCGACCGCTTTCATCGCCTGAAAGGTAGCCACATCGAACTCGCGTCGCATAAATGCCGACCAAACCTTATCGGCCAGCCGAGGGTGAAGGGAATCTTTCAGAAGCATTCGACTGATCGCGAAGTTGGCAAAGTCTGTCTCGTTCTCGAATTTGATGGCTCTGCGGCTGAGCACCCTGCTGTCGGAGCTTCCGTAAGCATCCGGCCTCTGCACGAGTAGTGCTTGGGCAATGAGCCAACTCCATGCTTCTGAGATCGCCAGATTAACTTCGGCTTTCAGCTCTTGAGGGTAGGGAGGCTGGTAACCCGGTAGATAATTCGTCGGCCAAAGTTCGTTCATCAAATTCCTGAAGATGAATTCCGAGGGCGGGCCACCCGGACGCTCATTGCGCTTGCGCAGGATGAAGAGAATCTTCCCGGCAAGTTCCTCCGGCTGCAAAGCGACCAAAACAGTGGCATCACGGATGATCTGGGGGAGTTCGTGCATCTGTACCTCTATTGCGATAATAGAGGTGCCGATTACGCCCTCCTCCTGCGCAGCTGCAGGTTTCGCGGCAGTGGCACTATCTGCGGTCATGCCGGCGTAGCGTTCGCCATTTTCCTCGACCTTTTGGCTCAATTGCATGTGGCGAGGCAGGGCATTTGCAGGCCCAGCTATTTATGGGGCCAGTCATAGTCGAATTCGGTCTGGATACCGAAGCCATCTGAGGGATCGATCAGCCGGATGTTTTCGATTTCGAAGGTGTCCGGGTCCATGCGCTCGTAGGTGATGTAGATCTCAACCGTCAGCTCTTGCTCGCGGTTCACATCCTCTTCCTTCCGATCCGCGAAGACAAGCTCGCCCTCTGAATAAATGCTCGAGTCTGAGTCGATATACGACAGGTGTGCGGAATATTCAGCCGCCATATCCAAGTGCAAAGTCGCGGATTCCGGTCCGATCTCGATGATTTGCGGCTCTGGCGACGGCGTCAGTTTGTCGACGGCGACTTCGGCATCGCCATCCCGGTCTTCGACCCAATAGAACCGGTCCTCGAACTCGCTTTTGGCGGTTTTCTTGATGTCGAACAGGTGCTCCATGCAGTGGCGCCGGACGAGCGACGCGAACTTCCCATCGTCCGAAGCAACGTGGTCAAGCACCTCATTCAGCGTTTCCTTGGGAATAAGCGGAATTCTGTCGCAGGCCTCGCGAAATCTCTCATCTTTTGTAACGACAAACACCGTGCGCTCGGATTCGTACGCCCACTCGATCAGTGTTTCAATTGCGAATGCATCTGGGAATTCGTGACGTTTACTCTCAGCCGCGCCGAATGGCGGTTCGACGGCAAAGTACTTCTCAAGAACGTTTCCTGCCGGTATTTCTGACGTGTCGATGATTGAGGCGTGCGACTCAGCAAGGAAAGCGTCAAATTGATCGCGCAGGCTCTTTACCACGGCGTCGGCATCGAGTTTATGGACGACACCTTCCACTTCTGGAAGCGGTGAGTTGCGGATGACTCTCGCTGATTCCAAGAACTTCCGATGTGCCTGAAGCTCTTTGGCTACATTGTGCTGAATTTGAGCGTGTACTTCACGGACGGTGATATCACTTAATACAAGCCGCAGTCTGCGCGTCTCGAGGTGATTGCGCAAAGCCTGAAACGGCTTGCCGTTGAAGCCGAAACCCGTTGCCACGAAAACCTGGGTGTCAATGAAAACGTATTCGACTACGTGAGGAGGCACCTGCCCATGATAGGGCATTCTGCTGCAAGGATACGTCACGGTAAAGCTATAATCGTGTGGCGCGAAAGCTATCACCAGCCAGGAGCTCGAGACTGACCTGTCACGGAAGACGGACGGCTCCTCGTGCGGGTGCAGATTCGCCCGCGCCGATAGGAACGGATGGAGATCGGAAACTTCAAGTCGTGGAAGCCTGTAGGCGGCCCGTTCCCGAAGAGCGGGCAGGGCGAAGCGCGTAAGGTCACTCGCGACGGCGATGATGCAGTCTACGTCCTCAAGCGAATGCAGCCTGCACAGGCCAGCAGGCCGGAGCGGCGGGGTCGCTTCCAACGTGAGATCGATGCATTGCATAAGCTGGACGACCCCAACATCCTAAAGATTGTCGATTACGGTGTGGATGACCGCGGCGCTCCATACCTCGTTACGCCATACTGCGAAAACGGCACGCTGGAAAATCTGCCCAGGGCGAGCGTGATCGATACCCTGAGCAAGTTTCATGGCATCTGCAGGGGAGTGGCGCATGCGCATGAAAACAATGTCATACACCGCGACCTAAAGCCCAAAAACATCTTCCTAGATGCGAAGTACGATCCAATCGTCGGAGATTTCGGGTTGTGCTTTCTATTGGACGATGAGGCAGTAGATGAGCGGTTGACGGAGTCGATGGAGATTGCTGGTCCTCGCTGGCTCGGTGCGCCCGAAGCGCGGGATGGCCGGCTGGAGGATGTGACGCCGGCAGGTGATGTGTACTCGCTTGGAAAATTGCTCCACTGGATGTTCTCCGAACAGATGTTCGATCGGGAGAATCACCGGGCGCTTCGATACAGGCTTGGCAAGGGGCTGGCGGATCGCCGTGAGTTCGAGCTTATCCATGAACTGCTGGACCGGATGATTGTCGAGCAGCCTCTGAGCCGTTACCAGGGCGCTCAGATGGTCGTTGAAGCCGTAATGGGGTTGATCGGGGTATTGGAAGCGAATGGGAGGCCAATCTTGTTGAACTTCGCGCACAGATGCGGCTTTTGCGGGCAGGGCGAGTACGTGTTCCAGAACGGCCCAGAAGACACGCCGCGTAATAATCAGTTGTCCGATTCATTCGGCTTGACGGTTCCCGCGCAAAACCCCCAGCCTGCGCAGTACAGCTATAACTTCTTCATGATTGCTGTCTGCAATAAGTGCGGACATGTGCAACTATTCCGGCCTGATCTAGTCAAGGGCGCAGCACAGCTCTGGCTACGCAAGCCGGAATAGGATCGCATGAGGTGTGCATAAAAACCACTTGTCAGGCGCGGTCATATCCCGGCTTAGATTCGCGATGTTCTGATGCAGGTTTAATGCTGCCTTATCTCATTCTTCTTTGCGTTTCTTTCTAGCGTCTTCGGCCCTTTGGAGTGCTTCGGCTACGCCGCGCTTGCCAGCATAATTATGCGGCCGCATCCGAGGATTTACGCCGGTCTGGAGAGCGGTCAACACAGCGGCTTGACGGAGCGCTGTGTCCGCGATGGCGCGCATTTCCTCAGCTTCGGTGATTTTCCCAAGAAAAGTGCCATCTCCTCGAATCGGCCTGCACCATTGCGCCCGCGTCGATGCGGCGTCTCGCAATTCCTGCAGCACAGCATATGCGAGGAAATCCGCTGACTGCCCCAAACAACTGGCAGCCTTGGACGCAAACGAGACATTAGAAAAGCGGTTCGGACCGAAATCTTTCGCATAGACTCTGAAGATGCGTCTCGCCTGTGCCTCATAGTCGTGCTGCTCCTCAAGCACCCAGTTGATCGTATCTGAGGGAGGCACTGTCAGCTTTACTGCCGCAAGGATCGGATGAAGTGCGATGTAGTAACCCTGTATTGCATACGCTTCCGGCAGATTAGCGGCCAGATGGGCGTAGTCTGAAACATTAACAGCACCAATGAGAGCCCGAAGGCCGTGCTTATGGGGTATGGCGCCCAGCTTCTCGAGCCTGCGCCGCGTGGAATCCTTATTCCACCGGAGGTCTTTGATGTGGAACGAGGACGACTGGCCGAGCGACTCCTGCCACTCAGGCTCGAAGGCAGACCACTGCGCATCCGTGCCGAGGAAGCCAGCGATGACCACGAACTCTCCGGACTCGTGGCCGCTCTCGTCGAGGTAGGCGGTAAGCATCTGAGACCTGTGGATTAAGGATAAACCTGTAGGTCTCGCGTTGATCAGTTCTGCGGTGCGGACAAGATGCCGGCGTGCTTCATGCCGTGCTGATCGTTGGCGACGGAAGCATGAAGCTGTGCCCGATAACCGATTCAAGATTGTCCAGCCTGGGCGCGTCGTGCTGGCAGTGCAATGGCTCGCTAGAGCTTAGGAGGGGCGACCATAGCATGCAATACGCGCTTGGCTTCGACAGGGTTCTGGAGAATATGCACTGGTTCCCAGCGAATTCTGCGGAACTGCTCCGACTGGCGCGCCCGCCTGAACCCCTGATCGTTGGTAAGCAGATGCATATCGGGATGTGCCAGGTAGACGAGCTGTTCAATGTCGAAGAAATCGTTCTGATGCCTGTAAGGGTCATAGCCTCGCTCCCGCGCGGAATTGATAACATGCTCATACTCGTAAGCCCATAGCGCGTTGAGCCTTTCGATAACGTAATTGGCATCCACACCCTCTCGCGGCAATCCCGCGCGATGCGCAATTCCGTTGGCGAAAATCTGGCGGTGTTCAGCAACTGCCACGGTGCCGTGCTCTCTTAGCGAGGTCAACAATGCAGCAAAGTCATCCGTGGAGCTGAGCTTCGACCGGTCCATCAGGTCGCGGAGCTGCCGCGCATCATCCTGAAGGTCTGCGGCGGTATTCGCGTATAGTGCCCGCGTAGTGGCATTGCTGAGAAGTTCCGCCAGCTGTTCCTGTTGCGGGGGTAGATTGAAGACCAAAACCCGGAACACTTCACTCTCCCATGGGAGAAGAGGTATCGGATTCTCCGTGTCGAAGATATTGGGGAACGCTTTCACCGTGCGGAATGCTTCTTCGGCTTGTTCAGTGCCGATCTCAGAAAGAAGTTCAAGCAGAGAAATCGGGGACACTACAATATGTTGCTTCAGGTCGGCATCAATCGATTGATCTCTAAATGCCTGAGCAAAGTACCTGAGCACGTTCGTATCGAAGTAGATTTTCGGTGGCATTGTTCGCCTGTGCCTTGATCCAGATTTTAGCTTCCGGTACTGTTCGTCAGTCAGCTTGAGGTAGACGCCACCTCGTCCCCTCTGCTCAACGGGCTCCATCAGTGCCGCAACCGACCCCACAATAGCCCCACAGTAAATACTGCCTATCGTTTCCAATCAAGGGTTTAGGCTGCCGACCGTTCCCCGTAAGTTGTTGATATTATGCTGCAAATTGATCTGTTAACCGAAGGCTTGTAGCTTCGAGTTAGGATTACTCCCCGGAAACGCCCTTCACGACGCCGATCGTCAAACCAGGCCGCAATCGCGAATTCCAGTCGCGGTGCCGACTTCAGGGTATTGTCGACTTTTCGTTACCAATCCATGCCCGGCCCGGCCTCCTGGCCCCGAACTAAGGCGACAGCGGCTTTTGGAGATCTATTGGAACGAATAGGTTGATAACGTAGGCTATTTTTCGCACCTCAATTGACGATGAGGGTGAGTGAGATGGAGTGGTTCAAGCTGCCGGACTGTCCTGCGACAGAAAGAGTATATGTGCCAGCAGGCGTCCCGGTAGAAGAGCCTCCGCCATTTCCGTTGCCATTGAGAATGCGAATGCACGACGAGATGAGGAACACGGTTAAGAGGACCGATAGCGCCGATAAGAATGACCCCAGAATGCGTTTTTTTCGCTTCGATAATATCCAGAGAGGTGGTACACCCAGCAATGCAAGCACCGGGATTACCCGTGCTAGGGTTTGCGGGCGATCCGGGAACGACGGTTTGTTTACCAGTGCCGATCCGGAAACCGTCGTCACCGTAATCGTGACGGCTGTTGGATTGGTCCCGTTAAGGAACGCCGATGTTGGCGAAAGGCCACAACTTGCGTGCGCCGGTGTGCCACTACAGGTCAACAAAACGGTCTGATTGAATCCTCCAGCTGGAGATACATTGACGGTATATGTGGCTGTGCCACCTCGCGTTACCGTCGCTGTTCCCAAACTGCCTGGGGCTACCGAAAGACTGAAATCCTGACCGGTTCCGGTCAGGTTCACCAAATGGGGACTTCCTGGCGCGTTATCGGTGACGGTCAAAGTACCACTTCGGCTACCAATCGCTTTAGGGGCAAAGCTCACAGAGATGTTGCAGCTGGAACCTGGATTCAACTGGCTTGCGGTTGAACATGAATTAGCGGAACTCGCGAGGCTGAATTCGCTTGCGTTCGATCCTGTGATAGCAACGGAAGAAATGTTCAAAGCGGTCTGTCCAGTGTTTTGAACTGCAACTACCTGGGAGGTACTGGTTGCGCCAACATTTTCGTTTCCGAAGGTGAGACTTGATGACGATAGCGTCAGCGCTGGTCCAGTACCCGTCCCGGACAGATTCACTGTCTGAGGACTCCCGGCTGCGTTATCTGAAATTGTCAGGAGTGCAGTGCGATAGGAAGCTGCGGTCGGCGCAAAGATGACGCTGACAGAGCACTTGGTGTTTGGAGCCAGAGTGCCGACGCAGTTGGAGGATTCCTTGAAATCGTTGAAGTTTGTACCCGAGATCGAGATTCCAGATATAAGGAGCGGGTCCTGCCCCGAATTGTTCACAGTCACACTTTGACTTTGACTTGTCGTTCCCACGTTTTGATTGCCAAAAGACAAAGTGCTAGTTGAGAGGGAAACGGCAGGCTGGATGCCCTGCCCACTCAATGTGACGGATTGTGGGTTCTGCGGCGCATTATCGGAAATTTGCAGGCTTGCCGATACTGAGCCCCGGCTCGAGGGTGCGAATGTCACCGAGATATTGCAACTGGTCCCGGCAGGCAAGGTCGATGGCGAAAAAGGACAGGTACTCTGCTCCGCAAACTGCCAGGTGCTCGTGCTGATTTGTGAGATCGCGAGCGATACGGAACCGGTGTTCGAAACCGTGACGCTCTTTGCAGAGGATGTAACCCCAACGGGCTGTGATCCAAAATCCAACGTGGTGGGGGCAAGAGTGATCTGAGGTGCGATTCCAGTACCGGCTAATGTCACCTTCTGTGGGCTTCCGGGAGCGTCATCTGTAACTGTGATCACTCCAGATTGCACGCCCGCTGATTTCGGGGCCCTCGGTGATCACCCAAAAGCGGCCATAGATGATCAAGTGAAAAGCGGCCATAGAGAGACGGCTTAAGACAGAGCTGCCGCAGGGGGAAGTTACCCTCTGTGGTCATGAGCCACGTCTTGAGCAGAGAAAAACGAGAACAAGTCATCGCATTGGGCCGGCTGGGCTGGTCGTTGCGGCGCATTGAGCAGGAGACTGGAGTGCGCCGGGAAACGGCGGGCGACTATCTTCGCGTCGCGGGGATCGCTTTGCGGCGTCCCGGCGGTTGGGGACGCCACAGTCCTTCAAAAGCGGCCATAGACCCGATCACCGACTCTGATGGCGCGGATTCAAAACCGGCCATAGAGGTGATCACCGACTTTTTGGCCAGGAAACCGGGCTGCGGACCGGCGAGTAGCTGCGAACCTTACCGTGAACTGATCGCGCTGGAGTTGGAGCGCGGCCGGAACGCGATGGGAATCTGGCAGGATCTAGTCGACGGCCACGGGTTCGCGGGTGGTTATCAGAGCGTGAGGCGATTCGTGTGCAATTTGCGCGGCGCCGTAACACCGGAAGCGCGGGCGATCATCGAAACTCCGGCTGGCGAAGAATGCCAGGTTGACTACGGCACGGGGCCGATGGTGCGCGATCCCGACAGTGGCAAGTACCGGCGCACGCGACTGTTCGTACTGACGCTGGGCCGGAGTCGCAAGTCGGTTCGGCTGCTGGTCTTCCGTTCCAGTGCGCGGGTGTGGGCCGAGCTTCATGAGAAGGCATTTCGCCGGCTTGGCGGTTCACCGCGGATCGTGGTTCTCGATAACCTTCGCGAGGGCGTGTTGTCCCCAGACTTCTACGATCCTGGCGTCAACCCCTTGTATCGCGACGTTCTTGCCCATTACGGTGTGACAGCGCTGCCATGCAAAGTGCGCGATCCGGATCGAAAAGGAAAAGTCGAGAGCGGCGTCAACCATGCGCAGATGACGCCGTTGAAGGGAAAGAAGTTCGAGAGCCTGGAAGAAGCGCAGGCGTACCTGGACCACTGGGAAGAGCGCTGGGCCGACACACGCATCCACGGCCGGACCAAGCGGCAGGTAGCGGCGATGTTCGCCGAAGAGAAGCCCTTCTTGCAACCGCTGCCGTTGGAGCCGTTCCGCTACTACCAATACGGCGAGCGCACGGTGCATATCGATGGTTGCGTCGAGGTTGATGCGGCTTACTATGGAGCGCCGCCGGGCTGGATCGGCCGGAAGGTCAACGTGCAGTGGGACGCGATGTTCGTCCGTCTGCTCGATCCCCGCACCGGTGCGTTACTGCGCGAGCATCTGAGCGGCAAGCGCGGCGGGCATCGCATCCGCGATGCGGACCGTCCGCGTCGTACGCCGCCGCCGTTGCTTCAACTGCTGGCGCGTGCGCACAAGGCAGGAGCCAGCATCGGCGCTGTCTGCGACGCCATACATGCTCGCCAGGGCGAACTCGGAATGCGCCGCATCCAGGGTGTCCTCCAACTGGTCAAGCAGTATGGCAGCGTGGCTTCGGACGATGCCTGCGCGGCGGCGCTGGAACTGCGCGTCCCCGAGTATCGCTTCGTACGCCGCTATCTGGAGCGCCGTCCAAAGGCTCCTCTCACTCTGCGGCAGGTCGATCCGCTCATCCGCGAACTGAGCCAGTATCGCGACCTGATCCAACAACGCATCAACTTCGAGGAACCCAATCCATGAACCTGATCGAACTCAATCGCTCCCTGGTACAACTGCGCCTGAGCGGCATGGCCGCAGTGATGGAAACTCGGCTTCTGCAAGCGCAGTCGGAGAACATGGCGCCCATCGACCTGATCTCTATCCTGGTCTCCGACGAACTCGCCTGTCGCAGCAAGCGACTGCTGGAGCGGCGCCACAAGCAGGCGCAGTTCCGTGACCCAAACAAGCAACTCGATAACTTCGACTTCCAGTTCAATCCAAAGATGAACCGCAGTCTTGTCTTCGACCTGGCCACCGCGAACTGGGTCGGAAAGCGCGAGGATGCCTTGTTCCTCGGCCCGCCTGGCAGCGGGAAAAGTCACTGCGCACAGGCCATCGGACACGCTGTCATCCAACAGGGCTACCGTGTTCTGTATCGCGAAGCCCACCGGCTGCTGGAGGACTTGGCCGACGCCACGCTCGATGGCAAGCGCAAGGAGCTGATGGAAATGCTGACCACCGTGCCGTTGCTGATCATCGACGACCTGGGAATGCGCAAGCTGCCGCTGACCGCCGCCGAGGAGTTGCTTGAAATCATCATGCGCCGCTATGAACGCGCCAGTACACTCCTGACGTCAAATCGGCCCGTAGACGACTGGGGCAAACTGCTTGGCGACAGCGCCGCCGTTACCGCCATGCTGGACCGCTTGCTGCATCACGGACACGTTCTCAAGTGCGGCCCGCGCAGTTGGCGCACCAAGACCGGCGGCCCGGGAGAAGGCCAATGACATTTACAAAAACAACGGCAAAGGCAAAGGCGATAAGGATGCCGGGCAAAGAACGCCCGGCGGCGTCGCGACTCGTGATCCAGAGGCCTCCCACGACGGAGCCTCACCTTAGGAATCCTGGCAAAAACACGAAACCCTCCGACGGCCAGCTCTTGAGCCAAACCGCAGAGGGTCTCGATTACCGATTCCTTCGGAGCCAGCCCCGTGTCATCGGCCCTGGATCACTCCGCAAGGCGCGACCCCGGCGAAGCGAATACAACACTAACACGCAATCAAGGGGTCTGAACATCAATGCGCCACTGGCCGCCTTGCAAAGATACATCTCGGCAAGGTAAAACAATCACGTCTTCTGCCTCTCTCTATGGCCGCTTTTAACCCGATCACGTATGGCCGGATTTAACCTGATCACCAAGGGCCAGGAAGCCAGCACCCTAAAGAGAAAATCTGATGGAATGCGAAGGGGGAGGGTCAACGCTTTACCCTACGGAAGGGGTAGCATCCCGCGCGCGTTGTTGTAGTCTCGCACGTCCATATAGATCTGGCTAATGTGAGCAATTCCAGTCCCAAAGGGCAGGTCTCGGGCTTCGGGGTAGCTATTACGTCCGGCATTCTCCGCAAGCGTGGACCACGCCGTGGGATGAACCAACTTCGATGTCACGCGGTTCATAGAGCGGAATTCCTGCTCCATTCCGACTTCTCGGGCAAGGTCACTCGTTTCCAGATGCTTCGTGGCCGTGATGTTTTCTACGCGCATCTGGTCCTGCATGCGAATAAGGGCATCGTCCAGCCCAGGCGTTGGCGCTGTCGGATGGTAATGGCGCTCGAGATCCCTGAGGGCGATCAGGAGTTCACAGCCATCCACCAGACGGTCTTCACCGAAACGCTTCGCGTTGGCGCCGGACTTCAAAACATATTTCGTGAAAACCAAGAGTTCGAGCAGATTGCGCGATGCCCACGCGCTAAGGTATAGATTCCCGGTCGTATAACCACGGCGCAACTCATTGAAGTTTTTGAGAGCCGCGTCTACCAACTCGCGGACAACCTCGAAGAAATAGCAGTTGTGATCTGTCTCATCAATCGGCTTGAGCGTGTTGCCAACAGCCAGGAGCTTTTGCGCGAGCGCATCAGCGTCATGCAGAGGAACCGCTATCTGTGGAGTGCCCATACCCGTAGTTTGGCAGAAAAGCGTATCGTGCAGCCGCAATATCTTTGCTCCAGAAAAACGAGGAAAACGTAGCAGCGCCATCATTTCCATTTCGTCGCTTCTCTGATGATCAGGTCTTTGAACTGGGGCTCAGGGAAGCCCAGATGGAGAAAAAATACGCCACGAAGCAGCGCTCGCATCTTCTGGCTGAGCAGGAAGAGATCCCCGCCTCTGAGATGCTCCTTCTTTTCATCGGACGATCCACCCGCGTGCGTGAAAAAGTTCCGGGTGTCGATCACAGATGCCGCGAACGGTTTAAGGTCTATTTCCATCCGGGCAATGGTTTCCTTGCTGAGCCGATCGCACAGCTCGTACAATCTGGATCGAAAAGAGGTCTGATTGCTGTTGGCCAGAGGGTGTTTTGATTTCCGTGTAAACGTCTGTTCCTGGATACTGGAGGGGAACAGATGGAACTGGATAAAGAGCTTATCGACAAGTTGTTGGCCGGGTACAAGGGTCCTGAGGACCTGATCGGCGAGCAGGGGCTGCTGAAGCAGTTAACCAAGGCGCTGGTGGAGCGGGCGCTGAACGCCGAGTTGACCCACCACCTGGGCTATGAGAAGCACGATCCTGGAGGCCGCCTCAGCGGCAACTCCCGCAACGGCAGCAGTCGCAAGAAGTTGAAGGGCGACTTCGGGGAAGCGGAGATTGCGGTCCCGCGCGACCGCAACGGCAGCTTTACGCCGCAGATTGTCCCGCCTCACCAACGGCGTTTCGCCGGGTTCGATGGCAAGATCCTGTCGATGTACGCGCGGGGCATGACGACACGCGAGATCCAGGGGCATCTGGAAGAGATCTACGGAGTGGAAGTGTCGCCGTCGTTGATCTCCTCAGTCACCGACGCGGTGATCGAGGAGGTGAAGGAGTGGCAGAGCCGGCCATTGGAGCCGCTCTATCCGATTTTGTTTCTGGATGCGCTGATGGTGAAGATGCGGCACGAGGGGCGGGTGGAAAATCGTGCCGTGTACGTGGCGGTTGGCATCGATCTGGAAGGCCGCAAGGACGTTCTGGGCCTGTGGACCAGCGCCAACGAGGGCGCCAAGTTCTGGTTGCAGGTGCTGACCGAGATCCGTAATCGCGGAGTGAAGGATATCTTCATTGCCTGCGTGGACGGGCTGAAGGGCTTTCCGCAAGCAATCGAGACGATCTTTCCGCAAGCACAGGTGCAGACTTGCATCGTGCATCTGGTGCGAGCCAGCCTGAACTACGTGGGCTGGAAAGAGCGCAAGCAGGTGGCCGCGGACCTGAAGGAGGTCTATCGCGCAGCGACCGCCGACGAAGCCGAACAACGGCTGGCCGCATTCGCAGCCCAGTGGGACAGCCGCTATGCACCCATCGCCGCGCTTTGGCGGCGGCAGTGGCAGCAGGTGATTCCGTTCTTTGCCTTCCCCGCCGAAATCCGCAAGGTGATCTACACGACCAACGCAGTGGAATCACTGAACATGAGTCTGCGCAAAGCCCTAAAGCCGCGGGTGGCTTTTCCCAGCGAGGAGGCGGCTTTGAAGGTGATGTACTTGGCACTGCGCAACGTGATCCGCAAATGGGAACGCTCCATCCACTGGAAAACGGCACTGAACTGCTTCACGGTCTTGTGGGAAGACCGCATCCAGGCGGCGATCGGAAAGTAGCATCATTTCCTCCGCCCCGGATCACCTTCGATACGGCCGGATGCGCCCGCCGTAAAGGGTCTCCGCTTCGCTGCGATGAACGCGCTCAAAGAACGCGCGCCCTTGACGGCAGTCGCATTCGGCCAAATAATCCAACTATCCGGGTCATAGGAATTGAAGAAAATTCCGCTCGGACGATAACAAGCAGGAACGGCGTTTACACAGAATCCGGAACACTACCGTTGGCCACGGCCGCATTTACTTTCTTCGCAGTCTCATCATCAACATTCTGTTCTTCAAGGAATTTTTCTATCTTTCCGCGCAGCTCCTTGAATGCAGCCTTGTCCATCTTGACTTCATTCCCACCGGTAGCACGATGGAAACCTTCGAGTGCTTGCGCCAGTGGCATAGCAATGGTGGTAGCTGCGCAATCAAAGTTCTTGAAACCGAGCATCGGCCCTGTTCGGGATTTAATTCCCCGGTGATCCTGTTCGATCAGATTGTTCAGGTATTTCGATGATCTCAACTTGGTGTGCTTCCATGCCTCGTCTTCCCTTGGCATCTCGCGCACGGCTCGGTGTGATGCAGCGTAGCCATCCAAGGTGATGCTGACTGGTACCCGCCTTTGGGTTCGAAGCGCCTTACGGAAAAGCGCCTTGGCCGCCGCGACGTCTCTTGTCGGACTTAGCCGGAAGTCGACGGTGTTGCCTTCCCGGTCTACCGCACGATATAGGTAAACCCATCGTCCGCGCACTTTCAGATACGTCTCGTCAACACGTCAGGACCGGCCAACTTTACGCGCAAAGCGAGTCCAGCGCTTCTCGAACTCCGGCGCATACCGTTGCACCCAGCGCATGATCGTTGTATGCGAAAGACGAAACCCACGTTCGGCCATCATCTCAACCAGATCACGAAAGCTGAGCTTGTAACGTAGATACCAACGCACACAAAGGATGATCAGATCCCGGTCGAAATGGCGCCCTGCAAACAGATCCTTCATGCCTCTTGACTCGCTCATCGTCGGCCCATTTCTTCCAAATCATTACTGTAACCCGCTCGCCCTGGCTATTTGCACCAGAGCCTCCCTTGATTCATTGCCGGTATATTTGGAAAAAGCTGGACGTCAAAAGGAACTATTAAACGTACTGAGTCCAGCTGCGCTGATTGCGATGGCGCAACAGTCAGAATCATTCCTTCCTCTTCAGGATCGCTGTGAACTAGGGCTGAAGACTGCATTGGCCTTGAAGCGTTACGACGATTCTCTTCGGTTTCAACTTCAAAGTGCGGTTGCTGCGGATATCTCCCGGTTTGAATTCGCGGAGGCTGAAGTAGTAGCTCGCCTCTCTCTTGATGATTACGGAAACGCGCTAAGAATTGCACAAACGGCGGTCTGAAAAGGCATCGATTGCAGTTGATGGCCGCGATCGCGCGCGTACAGAAGTCGGACGGACTTGTTCCTGAACCTACGCTGATTCAGGCAGTGGAAATACTTGTTCAGCAGGTAGAGCCAAAGGAATTCGGAGACGACTTGCTTGTCTTGATCTCCGAAAGTAGACTTTTGATCTGATCAGCCGTATGCCTTCTACCTCTCGTCATCTTCCATCTTCTCCAAAGGTGACTCATTCATCACTTATTGCATCAGCCTTGAGGACTAGACTCTTCCCCGAATCTTTTTCGCGAAGGCTCTAGCGCGCCCTGTCCCTCTTCCTTCCGCTCCGAGGTCAGCGACTCATCAAGTCGCAGAAGTTGAAGCTAAAGTTATCGAGATCGTGATAGCAGTAAGATCTGATCCAAGAAATATGTACGACCTTCGTGAGACATTCTTCCATTCACCTGTTACAACGCCCCAAGCGGTCGCCGCAAACACCGTCGTACTCATATTGATAGCCCAGCCGGCGCTTGGTCCCCATACTCCCATTTGCGCTGCGCCGATTCCATACAGGATGATGCTTGCTAGCAATAGCCCGCCCATTGTCGATCCTGCCATCAGATTCTGGCTTGGTGCCTCTAGAAAACGCTTTAGGGAAGTATTTGGCCCCAAATGGACCACGCAGTAGACAGCATTTGGACCAAATGCCGCTCCGAGTACGATTGCCCAAAGCGCATTGGGAGCCCAGATAGTCTTTGCCCCAGACTGAACCGCAATGTCGGTTATGTGAGCTCCGAAGACAAATGCAAAATTCAGCATCGGTGAAAATATTCCCGCAAGTATACACACGATGATCCCTCGCCAGAAATATCTTCGTGCATGTTCCCGTTCAATTGCGGATGCTCCCTTTATTTGCCCGGTCCCTGCATAGGCACATAACACGATTCCGATGACTGTAGCCCCAAGAGACGCTAAGAGAAGATGACCGCGATGAGAGAACAATTCATGGGGATCAATAACTAGTAACGGGAGGAGTGAACCGAGCGTAGCAGTAAGGCTCAGGATGATCGCGAAGGAAACCGACATTCCAACCATAACTACGCCAATTATGTATAGGAGGGTGCCAATTCCCCATCCGAAACCAAAGGTCGCCGCTAAAAACACAGGCCAGATCCCCGACATTCTATAAACTCCAATAGGGTCCGGAACTGTAGCCCAGACTACTATCCAAGGCAGAACAAGCATTGCTACAATCGACTGGATCAGCCAAAGGTTTTCCCACACGCAGCGTCTGGCATACTTCAGTGGTGCTACAGAACTCGCGTTAAGAATTCCCGAGACAAGAAGGAGCGCGAATGCGCTGAAAACTTTCTTAGATTCCACATCATCATCCTCTATTTTTGGACTTGGAGCGCACAACTGAATTGCCGAGACCCATTCCTCCAGGGAAAACCGCTATCTGAATGTCCGAAACTGCAGATGGCACTCGACGTACACATCGAATGCCACCTGAATGGCTCGCAGCGTTGCAGTTACAACGGAATGGGGCCGAAACAAACTCGACCCCTACCCGGAAAGTCACAAAGGTTCTAGTTGATTACCTTCAGTTCAAGACCCAACAGCGAAACTACCTTTTTGATGCTTCCTGTCGAGTGGCCCACACCCAGAGCGCAGTGGTGAGTTGGGCCCTCTTTACACCAAGCCTCCATAAACGCGGCTGGGTCAAGCGCAAACTGAAGGCGGCTTTCTGTGTTGCCAATCTGAAGCCGTTGCCCTGGCATTGATTCACCCTCCGCAACTAGGAACTTGAGGCGCCCTTCACGTGTCTGAGTTAGGGCGAGAACCGTAATCGGACCAGTGCGAACACCGGTTTCGACACTTACGCCGTATCCTCGTTTGCCATGGTAAAGCCCCAGCCCGCGGATCATCGGACGTCCATCTGCGATTTCTAGGTGGAACGGGCCGTCATGCCCCATCATGATAAAACGGTCACGAAAGTCGAATGCGACAATTTCTGTAAAGCTTCCGCCTTTACCTAGGAGGTCCAAAACCTTCATCGCCTGCGCATTCTTAAGATCACCCTCACCGGAACAGGCCACTCCGGAAGCGGTAAGTAGGGAACAACCTAGTGTCATCCCTGCCGCGAGTCGCTCGTAAGGGTTACCATTCAGGCCACGATAGTAATAAGCTAGCCCATTCAGGTTGAAGTCTCTCACAAGTGAGTCGAGACCAACGGCCACGCGGCACGCCCAATTCATATCCTCTGGCCTTGGCTTTTTAGCCAATGGGTCGATTGGACTATCTTCGCAGATCTCGAAAACTTCTAGCACTTCTTCCATCTTCTGAGAGATCTCATCTTCACGTACAGCGCTCACACGTTCGTCAAGATCACACATCTCAAGAACTTCGATGTGTGTTCCAAGTTGCGCCTGGTGCTGGGTGAAATCGCTATACATATCCAGCATTCCTGGATAGGCGTGCCCAAGAATACCCATCCTGGATCCGCGGAGATTTCTCGCCACAGCGGCGGCCTCACACCACTCACGAATTTCATTCCAAGCCAATTCCCACGGCTCTCGCACGTCTTCTTCTGGCTCGAGCATACCGGTAACCTGGTGGAACTCGATGCCCGCACGTTCAAACGCGCATGCAATCTCCGGAATACAACATCCGGAGCAATTGGATAACCACTCATGAGTGTCAGTCCGGGCATAGTCGAGCGCAGCGCTTGGTTGGAGATTAAGCACTACGACAGGCGCCTTTGCGCGCTGAACCAGCGGAAGGACTTGCGAAGACGTTGCATAGGTTCCCACATAGCAGAAGATTAGGTCCAAATCCTCTCTCAGAAACTCCGTACCGACCTTCGCAGCTTTCTCTGCATTGTCCACTAACCTGCCGCTAACAACGCAAGCCCACTCGCTAATCCGCTGCTCGACATTCGCCTGATAACTCTCTAACCGCTCTTTCATACCCGGAAACTGTGGCCAATATGCTCCCAATCCGATCCCGAATACTCCAACTCTCGCCTTCTTTTTCGTCCTCATAGTCTTCCTCCGTTTTGTGCTGGAGCAAGGATGAAGTGATAGGAACCGGAACCAATCCGAACATCAATATAATCACCGGTTTCACTTGCCCCGCTTATTCCAATCGCGCCTTTCATAAAGTGTCCTAACTTCCATACCGAGTTACCGCCTTCCTCAACGACAGGGTTTTTCACTCCTCCTTTCGGGATCCTCAATTCAGCTTCACTATTGGCAGGAATTACAACATCAAGATTGAGCGAATCACCCTGCTTCATCCAGTGGGATGAGATTACCCCTCGCACAGTCGTGATCGAGGCTTCAGCATCATGCAGATCTCCCACAACGTGTGGCTCGATGTGAATCTGTTTGAATCCAGGTGTCATGTTGCTCGGTCCATAGTAGCTTGGAGCCTCAATGCCAGCGAGGTAACCATAGAAGAATTCGTCAATTGTCGCCCACATGATCATGCTTTCTTCGCTTCCCCCATCGATTCCTGCCTGCCAAGTAGTACCCATGCCCCAGCCTTCCCATATTGTTGTTGCACCCTGGCTGACCATATATCCCCAGCCCGGATACTCACGTTGACGGGCAACTTGGTAAAGGACATCGCCGCGCCCAGACTCTGACCTTCCAATAGCATTTTTCACCGCTAGCCAGCGGGCCGCCGTTGTAGGGTATCTCGACCGAATTGTCAGAGATGACCTTTCCGCTGTCCCATTTGTCGCCCACATTCGCCTGCAGCGTTTCGAGCGATCCAGCCACTAGGACCTGGTAAGCGCGCTGGCCCTGAGCCCGCTCGTTTGACTTGAGCAGCCATCGAAATCGCGGATGGAGAGCTCCGATACCAAGCGGATTGATACCGTTCTCGGTCTTGAGTCCCTGCACCACAAGAGCGCTCTGGGCCACGGACGAGTTCTCGGGTTGAGCCATTGCGCAAGGTGCTACGGTCAGCGCACCCGTCGCGGCGCGACGAATATCGAACGCCGCAAATCGCAGGCAGCCAGGACGAGCCTGCGGGCAACATCACGTTTCATGGATGATCCTCCGGGGGTCAGGTTAAATATTGATGGATTTGGAATCATCAAGCATGCTAAATTCGGACGCATTGGAAGCCCGCGGCCTCAGCAAAGGTTTCGAGTTGCCGGCTCATGTCGCCGAGGCCCAAGGCGATATGATGGCTTGGACCTTGCCTGCACCACGCTTCCATGAATTCGTGTAGCGGTCGCGTCACCCGGACCCGGCAATTGGGATTACCGATATTGAGGATAGAACCGGGTATGGACTCGCCAACAGCGTAGATGAGCTTGAAGGTGTCACCGGCATCGAACTGGGTGAGGTTAACCAGAGTGATCGTTCCGTTCGGTATGCAGAAATCGATACCCAAGCCGTTGCCGGTTTTTCCGTGATGGACCTGCAGGTGTTGCAAGGTGGCTTTGCCTTCAGCGATGTTGATATTACTCGGGCCGTCGTGGCCCATTAGGAAGAAGTTCTCTTTGAAATCCATAGAAAAAAATTCGAGGAACATACCGCCTGCGCCGAGCAAATCGAGAATCTTCATTGCCATCGCAGTTTTCACATCTCCTTCCGTCACGCCGAAACGTCCCATCGCAGCTAGACGTGAAACAGCGAGCGCAGACTGCGCACGAATCTGGGTGATGAAATCATCTTGGCCCCACCAGTAGTATCCGAACGCGTCGATATCATAGCGGGAAACAAGACGGTCGAACGCGACAGCGACTTTAGCAGAAAACCGCATATGCTCATTCGTAACGGTCTGGTCGACATCATAGAGAGCACGGAATTCGTCATACATGGAGGAAAGCTCGGCATCTGTGACATGCTCAACAGCGACCTTGATCTCCTCCACCTCGGGTCGCAGAAGCAGTTTCCCAGTGGCACAGAGCAGACGATGCTCGTCGGTAGGCATGTCGGTCATGCCGTCGTAGGTTTTGCCGATCACGGCGCAGTTGAGCGACTGGAAAGCGCGAGCGGCGCTCGCGCCCTGACAATCGGCTGCAAGTTCATCCCAGAGCCGCGGATCGCCGAAGTGTCCAGTGATAACGCGGAAGGATTTGCCCAGGTTGACCAGAGTTCCTGAATACTCAGGTATGCAGCACACGCCTTCGTGATGCAGGTAAATTGCCGTGTCTGCATTGCGGTAATCGTAGGTGGAATCTTCGTGGGCGTTGAGAAGGCGTATGGGCGCGTGGATCTTGCGAACCACCGGAGCGATGCACATCCCTGTGGTATAGCCGAATGGGAAAATGAGTAAGATGTCAATGGGATTGGCTTGGAAGAACGAGGCGGCGGCTACGGCTTTCTCCGGAGTGTCAACCAACTCCGGTGCGATAACGTCGCCGATTTCTGCAAGGTGGGAGCACAGCTTGGAGTACATGCCCTCGCCCAAAGCCTTCAGGTTGGGAAACTGGCCCCAATAAATTTTGTGACCGGTTGGTAAAACGCCAATTCTAGGCCGAGGCATCCTGCCCTTCAGATTCGCTACATTACGTGCCGCTTTTTGGTGATTCTTTATCGTTGCCGAAGGTGCCATAACTTGCTCCTTAACAGAAGTTGATGCGTTTTCACAGACGAATCCCGCTCCGTTCGCAGCCCGAACGACTTCGCGGGAAAAGTGAAGCGGGTGGAAGCACAATCCAGAAATCCGAAGTCCTCACCGTAGGACCTTCAGGCCAGACTGCATTTGCCACGCCAGCAAAGCCGACTAGATAATGCCAACAAGTGCATACCGTGGGCCACGTGCAATTTGCACTGATTCCTTCTCCAGATTCCACATCTCATTTGTCGCTCACACTTGCGGTCGCGATTAAGCTCACTGGGGATAGAAAGCGCAACTCCACGGGGCCGAACAAGCCAGAAACTGCTTGTCCACTATATATACCGGGATAACTGCCGTGAGACCTGGCTGAGTTATAGACTTCTCCGATCTGATGGGGTTCGTACACGTAGTTAGTTGGATAACTGCTCATGTGATTTGCAAGCGTGTTGACTACTCGGACACGAATTTCGTTTTCACCTTCTTTGATCAAATCTGTCACATCGAATTGAAAGGGCCGCGCTAACCGCACGCCAGCAAAGTTTCTGTTCACATGGACTTCTGCGCAGGTCTTAACCCAACCCAAGTCCAAAATGGCATTCCCGCGAAGATGTTCTTGCCGAAGAGTGAAAGCTTTGCGGTAGAGGATCGCGCCGGAGTAGGTTTCAAGGCCCTGAGAACTCCAGTCCCCCAACGCTATCTCCCCTTCTTTACACGAAAACGTTACTGGCTCCGGGAAGGTCGCACCCCCGTAAACGCCTGATTCCTGATCGACGCACAGCGCAACCTGGGAAGGCCTCTTCAGGACAGACGCCAGTTTAATTTGCGAATTTCCTACTGCGACAGGTTCCCCATTGACCCAAGCTTTTACGCCGTGGGCCCTGATGTTGAACTGGATGGATTCGAGGCCCGGCGGAGCACTAAAGCGATACCACGCCACTCGCTTTTCCTTGTTGGGCAAAATGTCGTAGGTCAGGTTCTTCCCGTCAGCAAACCATCGAATCCGAGGAATGTACG
>Ga0302319_10008095_pt1 | contig 20540 bp, 12 predicted proteins | sample Bog_T0_2_FD_203319 | JGI IMG/M metagenome (GOLD analysis project Ga0302319, IMG submission 203319) | Peat permafrost microbial communities from Stordalen Mire near Abisko, Sweden - Bog_T0_2 | ecosystem: Environmental > Terrestrial > Soil > Wetlands > Peat | place: Sweden: Abisko, Stordalen Mire... | reverse complement strand
ACAAATCAATTCTTTGGCCATTGTTGAGCACCGTGCAGGATGCGAATTATATCTATCCTCTTCCCCTTCACTCGATAGACCGCAATAAAGGGCGTACGGCCAATCACCAGCTCGCGCGTTCCAATGACGCGACCCTCACGGCCCATCAAGGGAAATCGTGCCAGCCTATCCGTCTGCTGCTCAATCTCCCGATCCAATCTGACGGCAGCTGCGGGACTTTCAGCGGCAATATAATCCAGTTGCTCAAACCGGTTTTGTATTGCGGTTTTAAGCCAGCGGATGATCAATTTTTGCCCATTTTATTATCAGCAGCGTCTTGCCAGGCGGCCCTCTTTATCGCACTCTGGCGTTTTACTTCTGCCTGAGAAATCCACTCCGCGTGAGGATCTGCAGCCTCTCGCATCGCCAGTTCAACCTCCTGGCGAAACCATTGATCATGCGCGGCAGCCTGGTGCGCGCGACGTTGTCTCTCTGCCGTATCTGGCCGCTTTCGACCTTCAGCTTCTGCCAATGCGGGGGACCATGCCGTTGTGTCGATTTGCACTTTATGTACTCCCATCCGATGGAGTATCTCGATGGCTTTGGCCGGGTTGCGGAACGCGCGTAGCTTCTTGGTGTGTGTTGTCGCCAGAGTAATGCTCTCTCCCGTTTGGGGCTTCGCTGTCACGAAGAACTGGCCGCCGGCGGCAGTTAACACGATCGAACGAAATCCGCCCGCGCGAAATGCAGTGCGGAACTGATCGAGACTGACCGTCTTTTCCATATCCCCACCTCCACCATTTATCTAATACTGTACTCTGTTTATCTATAAAGAGTCTATGGCTCCACGAGGGGCAGGCGGATGGTGGCGCGTGCGCCGTCGCCGTCATCGCGGTTTTGCAGACGGATTTCGCCGCCGTGGGCGCGGGCTATCTGCTGAGCGAGAGCCAGGCCGACGCCGCTGCCGGCGGGCTTGGTGGTGTAGAAGGGGACAAAAAGATTCTCGGTATTCGCGATGCCGAGGCCGTGGTCTTCAATGGTGACCAGGATGCTTTGGTCGGCCACGCGCCAGGTTGCATGCACGGGCTCGGAGCCGTTCGAGAGCGAAGCGTCGCCGGCGTTGGCGAGAAGGTTGATGAACATCTGCTCCAACTGATCGGGGTCGGCGAGGAGAACGGCCGCGGGGCCTGGATCAAGTTGAATGGGAACGCGCTGCTCAAGAAGAACGACGCGCTCAAGCAGCGGGCCGAGGGGCACCGTTTTCAACTGGGGCGGCGGCAACTGGGCGAGCAGGCGGTAGGACTGCACGAAGCGATGCAGGGCGTCGGCACGGCTCTCGACAACGCCCAGTCCGCGGCGGAAGTCGTGGAGCGTGGCGTCGTCGCCTTCCATGTTGTCGACGCGCGCGAGCAGGCTGCCGGCGATGGACTTGATGGGGGCGAGGGAGTTTGAAAGCTCGTGGCCGAGCACGCGGATGAGGCGCTTCCAGGCGATCTGCTCTTCTTCCTGAAGAGGGAGACTCACGTCCGCTAACAAGAGAAGCGTGTGGGGCACGCCGTCCTGCCGAAAAACGGCCTTGCGCAACAGCCAGCGCGTGGGCGCCGATCCAAATGAATGAATGGACTGGTCGGGCGAGGCAAGCAGGTCTTCAAGACCAAGTTCGCCAGCCGTACGGCCAAAGCTGCGGGCGTGGGTGAGGCCAAGCAGTTTTACGCCGGCGTTGTTAACCAGTTGCAGCAGGTTTTCGCGATCAAAGGCAAACAGCGGCGCGTGCATGACCTCAAGGATGCGGGCGAGCAGCGCCGTGGCCTCAAGAGAACGCACGCGCTGCTTCTGAAGCAGGTCGGCGAGCGCGTTGACCTCCGATGCCAATTCGCCGAAGGCATCTCGCGTGCCCGCGCCACGGGCGCGAAAAGAGTAGTCGCCCTCGCGCAGCGACGACACGACATTGGAGAGCGTTTGCAGAGGGCGGACCATGCTCTCAATCAACGCAGCGGCTACCAGCAAGAGGTAAAGCAGCAGGGAGCCGCCGATCAGAAGCGCGGGAGCCAAATCGATTGGATGCTGGTAAAAAAGCAGTGCGGCAAAGGCGAGCGCGGGCAAGGTGAGCAACAAGCAGTAGAGCCACGCGCGGCGAATGGCCGAGCGACGCCGTCTGCGTGCATAGCTCTTAGAGCCCATATTTTTCGATGCGCCGATAGAGCGCGGCGCGGCTCAAGCCGAGAGATTCAGATGCCTGAGAGATGTTGCCATCGCAGCGGCGGAGGACCTTTTTGATGAGCAAGGCTTCGACCTCGTCGATACTCATATTCTCAAAGGACTGCGAAGCCGATCGCGCGGCGGCAATGGCGAGGTTGGCGGGCTCGACCTCATCGCCGCGGCAGAGCAGCACGGCGCGCTCCACGGTGTGTTCAAGCTCGCGGACGTTGCCTGGCCAGGGGTACTGCAACATCTGCTGCATGGCGGCGGGAGAAAAGCCGTTGACCTGCTTGCGATAGCGGGTACGGTTGCGGCCAAGAAAGTGCATGGCCAGGAGCGGAATGTCTTCGCGGCGATCGCGCAGTGCGGGGAGATGAATCTCAACCGTGTTGATGCGGAAGAGCAGATCTTCGCGGAAGTTGCCGGATGCGGCTTCTTCATGGAGCAACGCGTTGGTAGCGGAGAGAATGCGTACATCGACGCGACGGGTTTGCGATGAGCCTACGCGCTCAAGCTCGCCGGTCTCAAGCACACGCAGCAGTTTGGCCTGCTGGCGAAGGGGAACGTTGGCGATCTCATCGAGGAAGAGTGTGCCGCCATTGGCCAGCTCGAAGCGGCCGATGCGATCGGTGCGGGCGTCAGTGAATGCGCCTTTGACGTGGCCGAATATTTCGCTTTCAAAGGTGCCTTCAGGCAGTCCGCCGGCGTTGACGGCCACCAGCGACCGGGCGGCGCGGGGCGAAGCTGCGTGCAGCAGCTTGGCGACGATCTCTTTGCCGGTGCCGTGTTCGCCGGTGATGAGCACGTTGGCGTCAGAGGGGCCGACCTGGCCGATCAACTCAAGCACAGGCTGCATGGAGGGCGCACCGGCTACAAACTCAGGCATGCCTTCGGCGCGGAGCAGGCGATTTTCAAGCTCGAGCTGGCGGGCGCGCCGCAAGGCGTGATGCAGCTCGGCATGCACGCGAATGAGCGAGAGCAGCCGCTCGTTCTCCCAGGGCTTTTGCACGAAGTCGCGAGCGCCGCGCTTGATGGACTCGACGGCGAGATCTATGTTTCCCCATGCGGTCATGACGATGACGGGGATGCGGGCGTCGAGCTCCTGAATGCGAGCGAGGAGGTCGAGTCCTTCCTGGCCGGAGGTTGTGTCGCGGGTGTAGTTGAGGTCGATGAGCAGCACATCGTAGTCGCTCTGGCCTAACGCTTCAAGCAGCAGGCGGGGCGAGCGGACACTCGTTACGTCAATGCCCTGCGGGGCGAGGAGCAGCTCGACGGCCTCGAGAATGTGGGGCTGATCATCGGCGACGAGAACGCGAATCTTTTCCTGCTTACTTGGAATTTCCTGCCTCCACTACGGCTGATCTTGGGTCGGCACTGTCCCTATCCGCGATTCTACGGCTAGTATCACGACCGTGTAGATTTGTGGTTTCCCAGGTCTCAAAAGCAAGACCTGGGGCACCCGAATTCGTGGCCGGGATTATGAAGTCATCGAGCCACGGTACTAGTGAGTGACGACGCCCAATTTTGCGTCGTCGATGGATACGCCTGTCCGCTCAAGCGTGGCCCCGATGGCGCGGTCGATATCCACCTTCTTCTTCTCGTAGTTTGTCTTCGCATTGTCCAAAGCGGACTCGGCCTGGGCCAGCGCGCTTGCGGCATTGAGCGTATCGAGGCCGGATTTCGCGCCCAGCAACTGTTCCTGTTTGGTAATGTCGAATGTCTTCGAGGCAAGGTCGCAAGCTTTCTGGGCTGCTTCCACCTGGGCCTCCGCCTGTTCAAGAGCGAACTTCGAATTGCGTACATCGAAGAGGATGGTTTTTTGCTGCTGCTCGGAGGAGATCTGGCTCTGGCGGTACTGCAACACAGCACGAAATTGATCGGCCTTGGCCTGGCGGTTGCGCAAATTGATGGAAAGCGTCACTCCCACCCGGTATTCCGGGGACGAGTAGTTGAAAGTGTTCTCGAGCATGCTGGGAAAGCCCGTGGGCAGATTGGTGGTGCAATCCTGCGTGCTGGAGTTGCACAAGGGATTGGTGGGACCCGCGGTGCCCGCACCGGCGTAGACGCCATACATGTTGAGGGTGGGCAACAGCTCGCTGTTGATGTCTTTCAGGGACTGCTTCTGCACTTCAGCCTGCATCTGGTAGATGGCAACCTCGGGCCGCTTCTTCTCCGCCTCGGCGATGAGCGCGTCGATGGCTTTGTCGGCATTGGGGTCAGGCTCACCTTGCAGGTCGAGGGGGATGACCGGCATCTCGTCGATGATGGGATCATCGACCTTGGTAAGCGCATTCTTTATCAGGAGTTCATTCAATCGCAGGCTTGCACGCGCCACGGTGAGATTGCCTTCGGCTTGGGCCACGGCAGACTGATCTGTCATGACCTGCATGGCGGGGATGGCTTTGAGCTCGAGCTGCTTCTGATCATCGGAGAGATTCTTGTTGGCGAAGCCGAGCGAGCGCTCACTGATCTGTTCACTGTCGTAGGCATTGACGAGATCCCAGTAGATATTCTGCACCTGAGTGACGGTGGCGATGACCTGAGCCTTGAAAGCAAGGTCGGTGATCTGGGCGTTGCGCTTGGCGATGCGGATAAATCGCTCGTTGGTGGCGACCCCGAATCCGGCTAAAAGGGGCTGGGAGACTATCAACTGGAAATTGGAATACAGCTCTGGATTGATGAGGTTGTAAGGGGTGTTGCTGGCGACACGCTGACCGAGGTAGTTGATGTTTAGATTGGTGCCGATTGGGAACGACTGGGAGTAGCTCGACTGGACCTCAATCGTGTTGGTCTTCAGAGTCGGCACGCCCGACAGAATCTGGTTGGCCTCCTGGATGACGGTGTGATCGACGTAGCCCGTGAAGGTGAGGTAGGGATCGAACGACGAAACGCTGGTGCCTGCGCCGAGAGTGGAGGTGACGATGCCGCCATTGCCGGCGGAAAATCCCGATCCGGACGAGCCGCCTCCGCCGCCAGAAGAGGCAAAGCCGCCTTGCGTGCCCTGAACGATGGCGGTGTTGACGCCATTGGCGGGACTGCCCGCCTTGGTGCGCAGGATGTCAGTTTGAGCGATGGGGAAGTTATAGCGGAAGTAGGCCAGGTCGAGATTGTTTTCGATGGCCACTTCGATGGCGTCGCGCAGTGAGAGATAGATCTTGCCATCGCGGATGAGGTTCTGCAGTCGCGGTGAGTTGCTCAGGTCGAGCTCAGGCGCGGTGCTGGGGATATAGGGCGCGAGCGGGTTGTGCGAGTGGGGCATTGGCACCGAGAACGGCCTGGGCGGAGCGATAGCCTGCTGCTGCGACTGCTGCATCTGCTGGGCGAGGGTCGGGGGAGCCGCAGTGTTGTTTGACGCCGGAGCTGGGGCGTCTGGCGCTGCCTGCGCGGCTGAGGATGGGGCTTGCGCGGCGGCTAGAGCTAGGTTGGTCTGCAAGAGAAAGATTGCGGCGACGGCCTGTACCGATTTTGCTAAGTTCGTGTTTGCTCGATTCACTTGGCGCCTACCTCCGCCGCTCTGGGCTGCAGCAATTCATCGCGGGTGAGCCAGCCGTCCCGCAGTTCGAGGATCCGTTTTCCGTAGCGCGCATTTTCTTCGGAGTGAGTTACCTGGACGATGGTTGTGCCCGCATTATTGAGTTCGCAAAAGAGATTCATAATTTCGCGGGCCTGCGTGGAGTGGAGATTGCCGGTGGGCTCGTCGGCGAGCAACAGCGCGGGTGCGTGGACCACGGCGCGCGCGATGCCGACAAGCTGCTGTTGGCCACCAGAGAGCTGCGATGGAAAAAGATCCTTTTTGGCGACGATCTGGAAGCGGTCGAGAATGTCGGCCACCATCGCTTGCCTCTCTTTGGCGGGCAGATTCTTGTAGGAGAGCGGCAGGTCAATGTTCTCGGCCACGGTCAGATCGTCGAGCAGGTGATAACTCTGGAAGACCATGCCGATGCGCTGACGGGCGAGGTCGGCGCGCTGCTTGCGATTGAGCTTGTGGGCTGGTGCGTCGCCGAACCAATACTCGCCGAGCCAACTGTCGTCGAGCAGGGCAAGCACGTTGAGGAGCGAGGACTTCCCTGCCCCGGATGGTCCCATGACAGTGACGAATTCGCCCTCTTTGATGGTGAGGCCGATGCGGCGCAGCACCCAGGTTTCAGTGTGGCCGGTTTTATAACTGCGTTCGATGTTTTTAAGTTCGATCATGATTTGTTACTCCGATCTCAAAGCAAAAGCTCATGGAATTCGATTCGTATCTTCAAATCGATTCGGATTAGTCGGCGCGCAGCGCTTTCATGGGCTCGACGGCAGCGGCGCGGCGGGCGGGAATCCAACTGGCTATCAGCGATGCGGTCAGCAATACAAAGGCAACGACGGCGATGGCTGCGTAGTCAATTGAGCCGACGCCGTAGAGCGCGCTGTGCAAGGTGCGGCCTATGAAGTAGGCTCCGATAAGGCCGAAACCCAGGCCGATCAAGGCCAGGATCAAAGCTTCCCTGAGGACCAGGGTCACGACGTTTGAGCGGCTGGCTCCGAGGGCCATGCGCAGGCCAATCTCGTGTTCGCGCTGAGCAACCGTGAAAGCAATGACGCCATAGATGCCGACCGCCGCGAGCAGCAGGGCGATGAACGCGAATGTGCCCAGCAGCGTCATGATGAAGCGATCGCTGCCGAGGTTGCGGCCCTTGATTTCTTCCAGGGTGCGTGGTTCGGCAAGAGCGATTTGCGGGTCGACTGAGTGGACGGCCGCGGCAATGCTGCGGAAGGCGGTCGCGGGGTCGCCCGCGGTATGAACCCCGATGTTTGACTGGGGCCAGGGAATTTGCGCAAAGGGGACTACGATCACTGGATTGTCGTCGCGGAAGCCGCCGGCTCGCACGTTGTTGAAGACGCCCACGACCTGCCATGAGATATACGGGCCGAGCTTGGCGACGCCGGGAATCAGCTCTTCGACGTTGATGCGCTGCTGAAGCGGGTCTTTGCCTGCGAAGAATTTATCAGCGAATTTCTTGTTGACCATGGCCACGCGCGTGGTTGCGGCGGTGTCTTGATCGGTAAAAGCGCGGCCGCGCAGAACAGGAATGCTGTAGGTCTTGAAGTAATCGGGAGTGACCATGTCAAAGCCAGCGCCGGGACGTTGAGATGGATCGCCAAACTCGGGTTGGCCGGCTATCGTGAAGGGCATGCCGAAGTTAGACCCTTCGAGCGGGAGGCCTGTAGAGACGGCCGCATCGAGCACGCTGGGGACGGCCTTGATGCTTGCGATCATCTGCTGGTAGTACGCGTTGATTTGCGCGGGATCTTTGGGCCGCGAGTCGGGCACGGGCAGCGAGAAGGTTTGGATGTTCGTGGTGCTGGCGCCGAGATCGACCTGGGTGAGATTCCAGAAACTGTGAATGGCGAGCCCGGCTCCCGTGAGCAGGGCGAGGGCGAGAGCGAATTCACCAATGACGAGCAGGCGGCGAATGCGGTGACGGCTCGCGCTGGTACCGGAGCGGCCGCCCTCTTTCAGGACCTCCGCAGGATCGACGCGCGTGGCAGACCAGGCCGGGGCGCATCCAAAAAGCAATCCGGAAAGCGTGGACGCAGCCAGCGTGAAGAGCAGAACGGGGAGATTGAGTTGAAGGTCTGCCTCGGTTGGGAGCGTACCCGGCGGCATGATCGCCTCAATCCCGTGCAGCAGTGCCCAGCCGAGGGCAACCCCAAGCCCGCCCCCGATGAATGCAAGCGCAAGGTTTTCAGTGAGAAACTGCGCGAAGATGGCTTTGCGCGAGGCTCCCAGCGCGGTGCGAATCGCCAACTCCTTCTGCCGGGTTGTGCCTCTGGCCAGCAGCAGATTGGCGACGTTGACACAGGCGATGAGCAGCACAAAGCCTACGGCGCCGAGCAGTATCCAAAGCATCTGGATCTCTTCCTTGGGAAGGAAGTCGTTGTGCAGGGGCTCAACGATCGCACCCCAGCCTTTGTTACTCTTTGGATTGGCGCGCGCGATGTTGGCCGTCACCGTGTCCATATTGGCCTGCGCCTGCTGGATGGTGATGCCCGGCTTGAGGCGGCCCATGGCGAGCAGCCAGTGGAAGTCGTGATTGAGTTGCTCGGGTTTGAATGCAAGCGGCACAATGAGCCAGATGTCGAGGCGGTCGGGCTGACCGGGGCCGAGTACACCGACAACGGTGTAGGCGGTGCCATCGAGCTGAATGGACTTGCCGACGATGTTGGGATCTGAGCCAAGGCGCTTCCAGAGCTTGTTGAGCAGGATGACCTCATGATCCTTGCCGACCGTGCCCTCCTCTGGAAGAAAGTCGCGGCCATAGAGGAATTGGTTCCCCATCATGCGATACATGCCGGGAGTGGTGGATTGACCCTGCAAATACTCCGGCTGGTCTTTGGTCGCCAGGTTGAAGCTTCCGCCGCTGAACGCATTGATGTCCTGGAACGCGGTGTTCTGGTTCTTCCAGTCGACAAAGTCCTGCGCGGAGATGGAGTTGCGGAAGGTCTGGATCTTGGACCACACCATGACGAGCTGGTCGGGCTGGGGATAGGGCATGGGCGCGAGCAGCGTGGCGTAGACGACGGTAAAGATAGCCGTGGTTGCGCCAATGCCGAGGGCAAGGGTGATGACAGCGGTGAGGGCGAAGACAGGGGACTTGCTTAACTGGCGTAGCGCGTATTGAAGGTTCCGCAAGATCGTTCGCATGGAAAGTTTCCGCCTCCTGATTTTTTCTACTCGGGCCCGTTTTGCTCAATTCTGCTTTACTCGGTACTGCATTTCTGGATTTCGCGTTACTCGGTTCTCAAGGCTTGCATGGGTTCGACAGTGGCGGCGCGACGAGCGGGGATGGCTGCGGCCAATGCGACCATGATCGCCGTCAAGAGCACGGCTGCTGAAAGGGTGAGTGGATCGAAGGTTGTAACTCCGTAGAGCTGGCTGCTGAACAGACCGGCGAGGGCTACCACGGAGGGCAGGGCGACGGCGGTGGCAATGGCGGCAATGATCGCCATCTCACGAACGACGAGGGCAACCACGCCTCTGCGTTGCGACCCAAGGGCAAGACGTACGCCGATCTCTCGCGTGCGCTGCGAAGTGGAATAGGCGAGCACGCCATAGAGACCAACCGCGGCGAGGACCATGGCGAGCGCGGAAAAGCCGATGGCGAGAAAAGCGAGGGCGCGCACGTCGGCGGCGCGGCGATCGACTTCCTCGTGCATGGTGCGCAAGCCATCGACAACCAGCGTGGGATCCAACTGATGAATCGTTTGGCGGATCGCCGGCTCGACTAACTCCGGAGGCTGCACGGTGCGGGTGTAGATTTCGACGCCGCCTGGGTGCTTGTCTTGCAGGTAGGGGGAATAGATTGCAGGCCCCATCGGTGTGCGCAGGTTCTCGTGACGGACATCGCCGACTACGCCGATGATCGTAGTGTCGAATTTTATGTCGTCGCCCGCGCCCCTGGAGATAAGGCGGCCCAGAGCGTTTTGGGGTGTACCGAAGAATCGCTTGACGAAGGCGAGGTTGACAATCACAACGTTGGGCTGCCCGGCAACGTCTGACGAAGTGAAGTCCCTGCCCACCATGAGAGGTTGACGCAAGGCTGCGAAGTAGCCGGGCACGATGCTGGGCGCTTCAAAAGTCATCCTCTCATCATCGGCGGGCTTGTAGCCCTGGATGGAATAGTTTGAGCCCATCGAGTTTCCCTGCAGTTCTGGATCGTCGGTGGCTGACGCCATGGCGACACCGGGAATGCGGCGGACGGCATCAAGCGCGTTGGCGACAATCTGCCTGGTGCGATCTTCGCCGTAACCGGAGCTGGTGGGGTCAAGGTTGAAGGTGACAAGATTTTCAGTGTCGAAGCCTACGGGCTGATGGCGAAGATTTTCAAGGGTGCGAACGAACAGGCCCGCGCCGCCGAGGAGCAGAACGGTAAGCGCAATCTGCGCGCCTACGGCCATCTTGCGGAATCGCTGAGAACCCTTGGATGCGGTGCCGGCATTTTGGCGGAGCGCGTTGGCAAGATCAGGGTGAAGGAAATGAAGGACCGGCGCAAAGCTGAAGAGCAAGCTGGTGATAAGACCAATGGCGAGGGTGAACAGAAGCACGCGCCCATCGATGGCCGCCGAGTAAGGCTCTTCGCCTGGGTCTGCGTTGGTCATGATGCGTACCAGTGTTGTGGCCACGACCGGCGCAAGAGCAAGGCCCGCGGCTGCGCCGGCGATGCCGAGCAATGCGCCCTCTGAAAGCAATTGCGCAACGATGCGGCTGCGTTTTGCGCCGAGGGCGTAGCGCATGGACATTTCGCGTGCGCGACCGGCGGCGCGCAGCAGCAGAAGCGTGGCCACATTGATGGCGCACATGGCAATGAGCAGGCCGGCCATGCTCATGAGGATGATGAGCGGGGTTTTCAACTCTGTGCGGTCGGGCGAAAAGCCGGTTGAGTCGTCAATGACCTTGAGCTGCGAATCATCGAGGAAGTGTTTCTTGAAGCGGTCGGACTTCGACTTGTAAAGGGTCAGTTCATAGGCGCGCAGCGAGTGCCAGAGCGGCCCAAGGCCGGCTTCAGCCTGAGACATTGAAACGCCGGGCTTGAGCCGCGCCACCAGGGTAAGCCAGATGGACTGGTGATTGGTTAGATTGTCGCGAGCATTCATCCAGGGCAAGGCGATGTCAGCCATGCTGATGGGAATGAACACACCTGGCTTGTAACCGCCGATGGCCGAAGTGAAATCCCCTGGCGCGACGCCAAGGATGGTAAAGGGATGGCCGTTGATGAGCACGGTCTGGCCGACTACGTCGGGCGATGCGGCAAAGCGGGTTTTCCAATAATCGTAGCCAAGGACAAGGACAGGATTGGCATTTTTGGCGGTATCGTCCTGCGGCATGAGCAGGCGGCCCAGCGCGGGTTTGAGTCCGAGCACCTGAAAGTAATTGCCGGAGACGACTTCAGCATCTTTGTCCTCTGCCTGGTTTCGCCAGGAGACAGCAACGCCGGCCCGATCCGCGGCCAGCATGCTTTGAAACACCTGGTTGTGGTCGCGCAGGTCTTTGTACATGGGGTAGGAGAAGTAGTTGCCCTGACCGCCTCCGAAGCTGCTGGCCCATCCGGAGAAGCCGCCGGTCCACTCAAAACGCACCAGTTCCTTGGGGCGCTCGACGGGCAACATGCGCAATAGCACCTGATCGAAGAGGGTGAAGACGGCGGCGTTGGCGCCGATGCCGAGAGCGAGCGTGACGATCACGGTGAGCGTGAAGGCAGGCGACTTGCGCAACTGGCGAAGCGCGTAGCGGATGTCTTGAAGCAGCGTGTTCATCTTCTGTCCCTCAGGGGCTAAAGCCCGCGTTTTCTTTGCTGCATTTGCGGCACGACTGAAGTCGTGCCCTTTCAAATCATCGACTCATTCAGAGCTTCCCTAGAAGTCGGAACTCTGTGGTGCCGCTCATTCGGTCCGCAAAGCCTGCATGGGTTCAATGGACGCGGCGCGGCGGGCGGGGATGAGACCGGCCGCGACGGCGCAGAGGACGAGTGCCAACGGCGCGCCAATCAAGGCGGTTGCATCGTAGCTGCCTACACCGTAGAGCAGACTCTTCATCAAATACCCCGCGTAGAATGCGGCGGGAATGCCGAGGGCGAGGCCGATGAGAACCTGCCAGAGCGCACCGCGCATCACCATGGCCACGACACTTGAACGCGTTGCGCCGAGGGCCATGCGGATGCCGATCTCGCTGGTGCGACGGGCAACGAAATAAGACATGACGCCATAGAGCCCGACCGAGGCGAGGATCAACGCGAGAATGCCGAAGAGTGTGGTGAGGCGCGCGGTGAGGCGCTCCTGATCGAAGTTGCCAGATACTTGCGCGTCGAAGGAACGAAGATCCATGACGGTGAGATTGGGATCGATGCCGGCGAGCGTGTGGCGGATAAGCGCGTCGGCATTCTGCGGCGGCTGGTTGAAGTTGAGGATGATGGCGTTGATGAACATTGACTGCGTTTCGCCGCCGATCATGTCAGCTTCTTTGTAGCCGGAGTAGACCTGCGTGAGCGGGCGCAGATAGACGGGGCGCACATCGCTTCGCGGGTTGTTCATTTTGAAATCCGCGAAGACCCCGACGATCTCCCAACTGCCGGAGTACTTTACGTCGTCGATGCCGAAGTGCTGACCGATGGGGTCTTGGTTGGGGAAAAAGCGCTTGACGAAGGCCTGGTTGACGATGGCGACCTGGGGCGATGTGGCCGTGTCCTGCTCGGTAATGCCGCGGCCTTTGAGGATGGGGACGCCAATGGAATCGAGGAAGTGTGTGTTGACGCGGTCCCATGTGGCGCCGCATTTGTCGCCGGGGTGGGGCGCGGGATGACCTTGTTGAATGACGCATTCGCCCCAGTTGTCGCCTTCAAGCGGACTATAGAGCGCCATGCCGACGTTGGTAACGCCGGGGAGAGCGGAGAAGCGATCTTCGATCTGGCGATAGAGGGCGGGCACGCGATCGATGGTGTAGCCTGCGCCGGCAGGATCGAAGTGAAGGACGTAGCGGTTGGACGTGGCGATGCCGAACTTCTGATGCTCAAGATTGTTGAGCGACTTTGTCATCAGGATTGCGCCGGCGAGAAGGACAAGCGACAGCGCTGCCTGAAAAACAACGAGAGACTTTTGCGGTAGGGACGAGCGGTCGCGCGTGGAGCGGTTGGCTCCGCGGAGCACTTCAGCAGGCTGCGCATGGGACGACAGCCAGGCCGGTCCAGCGCCGAAGAGAATGCCGGTGACCAGGGAGACAAGAAATGCAAAGCCGAGAACGAGCGGCGACGGGTTGGCTTCAACGGGCAGGTTGGTCGCGTTGGGAAATGCGAGAGCGAGAATGGTGCGTGAACCCGCATAGGCAACGGCCAGGCCGGCAAGGCCGCCTATGCAGCTGAGGATGACGCTTTCAGTGAGTATCTGTCGGACGATTCGGGTGCGGCCGGCACCGAGCGCCATGCGGACGGCCACGTCGGAGCGCCGTGTGGTGGAACGCGCGAGCATGAGGTTGGCAATGTTGGCGCAGGCGATGAGCAGCACGACCGAAGAGAGAATCATCAGCATCTTCAGGCCCTTGCCGGTCTCCTGCTGCAGGTTTTGAATGCCGCCGCCGCCGGGCGAGAGGACAACATGCATCTTGGGAATGATGGCGGCTCCGCCGTTGGCGTTGAGCAGCGGCCGCGAATAGAGCCATTGACGCAGGGACGCGGTGAGCTTGGTCTGCAATGCGCCGATGTTGGTTCCGGGGCGGATTCTGCCGATGGGATAGAGCCAATGGGATTCAGGATGGTGGAGGATGGCGCTGTCACCGCGAATATAGGGCTCCGTCTGAATGGGCATCCAGAAATCGGGCGGAGAATCGGTGACGCGGTCGCCGAAAAATCCGGGAGGCGCAACGCCGATGACGGTGAACGGACGCGCCTGAATGAAAATGGTAGAACCGATGATGTTGGGATCGGCGGTGTACTCGCCTTGCCATGCCTTGTAACTGATGACCACGGAGGGTGGAGCAGCGGGTGTGTCATCTTTGTCTGTGAATGCGCGGCCCATGTATGCGCCGAGGCCGAGCGTGGAGAAGTAGTTGCCGGAGACGAATTCGCCATGAAGAGATTTGGGCAACGCATTGCCGCGGCGCACGGCCCACGTGCCTCCACCGGCCTGAACCGCGGCCAGTTGCTCGAACTCAGGCGCGGCGCTCTTGAGGTAGTAGTACAGGTCGGTCGAGAAGATGGAGAAGTCGCCGGTGTCGCCGGCATCGCCGGGAAAGCCTCCATCGACGCAGCAGTCGTCGTTGTCGCCGATGCGATAGAGCTGGGCGGGATTGGTGACGGGAAGCGAGCGCAGCAGGATGCCCTGGACCAGCGTGAAGATAGCGGTGTTGGCTCCGATGCCAAGGGCGAGGGTGATGACCGCGGTGAGGGTGAATCCGGGCGACTTGCGCAACTGGCGCAATGCGTAGTGGATGTCCTGGAGCAATTGACTCATCGTGTTCACTCTCCGTTGGGTACCGATTTGCTTGCTCGCGCAGGTCAGGAAGAACCGCGCGCGGCTGTTCTTCTTTTATTCGGTTCGTAAAGCTTGCATGGGATCGATCGAGGCCGCCCGGCGCGCTGGGATGGAGCATGCAAGCACGGCGACAAGACAGAGCAAGAGAGCAACCGCTGAAAAGGTCATCCAATCGGTTGTGCCAATGCCGTAGAGCATGCCGCGGAGGAAGCGTGTGAGGACAAGCGAGACGGCGACGCCGACGACTAGTCCGGCGACGGTAAGACGCAGCCCCTGGCCGACGACCTGACGAAAGATGGTTGCCTTGGTTGCGCCGAGCGCGATGCGAATGCCGATTTCATGAGTGCGCTGCTTTGTGGTGTAGGCGACGACGCCGTAGATGCCAACGATGGCCAGGATCAACGCGAGCAGGCCGAAGGAGCCGGCGAAGATTGCAACGATGCGTTCAAAGACGCTGCCCATGCGCATGTTCGCTTTGAGCGTTGTGACGTTGAAGAGCGGCAGGTTTGGGTTCAAGCCGGCGACGGTCTGCTGGAGCGCCGAGGTGAGCGCAAGCGGATCGCCCTTGGTGCGCACGTGAAGAATCGCTTCGCTTCTGTAGACCTGCTGCGAGGCCAGCAGGATGAGGGGCGCTGGGTCGTTGATCAGACGCCGATATTTTCCGTTGGCGGCCACGCCAACGACGGTGGCCCATCGACCGGGGGCGACCTCAATTCTCTTGCCGATGGCGTTTTGCCCGGGCCAATAGCGATCAATGAGTGCCTGGTTGACGATAACCACGAGTTGGGTATCGGCGTTGTCTTGGCCAGTGAAATCACGACCGGCGAGCAGCGGCGTGCGCATGGTTTGCAGATAGTCTGGCCCGACGATGCCTTGATCGACTTCAATGGATTCATGCGGGTGGGGCACGTAACCTTCGGGCATGACACCACTCGAGTGGATGGTGAAACTGAGCGGTGAAAAGTCGGCGATGGTGGCGGCCTGCACACCGGGAAGGGCTTTGACGCGCGTCAGCAGTTGGCGCTGGAACTCGATGCCGGTGGCATTGGTGTAGCCCATGGGGCCGAGGTCAAAGGAGGCGACGAGCATGCCGTTTGGATCAAAGCCGGGGTCGGTCTGCTGCGCTGTATCGAGGCTGCGCACAAACAATCCAGCGCACGTGAGCAAGAGCAAAGAGAGGGCGACCTGTGCAACCACGAGGCTGGCCGCCAGGCGGGATTTCTGGAGGCCGCCGGAGGTGTTGAGTGCCTCGTCTTTCAAAATAGTGACGGGCGCGAGCGCGGAAGCACGAATAGCCGGGACTATGCCGGAGACGACAGCGGTAAGGATCGAGACAAGAATGGTTGCCAGCAAAACCTTGCCATCGAGGCTTGCGTTGATGGAAAGCGGCAGATTGGTTGCGGGCAGGAATGCAGCAAGCGTGCGGGCTGTCCACAGAGTGCAGAGCAGCGCGAGTGCTCCGCCGGCCAGCGCGACGATGAGGTTTTCAATCATGAGCTGGCTGATGAGCCGATGGCGGCTTGCGCCCATGGATAAGCGAATTGCAAACTCGCGGCGGCGGGAGACGGAGCGAACGAGAAGGAGGTTGGCTACGTTTGCGCATGCGAGCATCAGCAGGACTGCGGCGAGCGCGAGCAGAATGGGCAAGGTTCCCGCGAGGTAGACATTCGCGCCGAAGGGAGAACGCCAGAGCGGGTCGGTGGAGATTTGATTTGCGCCTTGATGAACTGTCGGGTAGCGATCGACGATGCGCTGCATGAGCAGACTGAGTTCATTCTCGACCTGACGGCGATCGACCCCTGGCCGCATGACGCCGAGGACATTAAGCCAGGCTACGCCGCGATCCTGAGTGCGATCCCATCCCCAGACTTGACGATCCATGCCGAGGGGAATCCAGATATCGGTGCGCAATCCCGACTTGCATCCTTGAAAATCTTTCGCAGCGACGCCGACGATGGTGTAGGGATGGAGATTGATCTCGATGGTTTTGCCAACGATGGATGGATCGGCGGCAAAGCGGTTTTGCCAGAGTTGGTAGCTGATCACGGCCTGTGCAACGCCGGCGCGCTCATTGGCCTGCGACGAAAGCAGGGTTTGACCTAGGATGGGCCGGACCCCCAATACCTCAAAGTAGTTTGCCGAAGTCAGTGCTCCATAGATGCGCTCTGGCGCGGCCGATCCGGTGATGGCCATGAAGTCATCGTGATAGCCGAGCAGGCCGGAGAGGCTCTTTACATTGTCCCGAATATCGACGAAGTCGGGATATGAAAACGGCGGGCCAGGGTGGTCGCTCCTGTCACCGCGCATGATGGTGATCATCTGGCCGGTCTGCGATGCACCGGGGACGGGATTGAAGAGCGTGGAGCGAATCCAACTGGCGATGGTGCTGCAAGCTCCGATTCCCAAAGCGAGTGTGAGCACCGCGGTGAGCGTAAACCCAGGCGCCTTGCGCAACTGGCGTAGTGCATAACGCAGGTCCTGAAGCAGCATGACTAGGCCTCCACTTCTTCTGTGAGCTTCTTCAACTCGTCTTCAGACACCACCTTTCCGTCGAAGAGATGTACTTCGCGTTGGGCGTGCTTGGCGAATCGTGGATCGTGAGTAACCATGCAGATGGTGGAGCCCTCGCGATGCAGATCGGCGAGCAGGTGCATCACGGCTTCGCCGTTTTTCGAATCCAGGTTGCCGGTGGGCTCGTCAGCCAGCAGGATGGAGGGAGACCCTGCGAGGGCGCGGGCTACGGCGACGCGCTGCTGTTGGCCGCCGGAGAGCTGGGCGGGATAGTGCCTCATGCGATGAGCCATGTTGACCCGTTCAAGAGCGTCTTTGACACGGGTCTTGCGTTCAGCAGAGGGCATGCCGGCGCGATAGGTGAGGGGCAGCTCGACATTCTCTTCAACGGTAAGGTCGCCGATGAGATTGAAGCTCTGGAAGATGAAGCCAATCTCCTGGTTGCGGATGCGGGAACGATCGCCGAAGCTGAGGTTCTCGACAGGCTTGTTGTTGAGCAGATACTTGCCGCCAGTGGGCGTGTCAAGCAGGCCGAGGATGGAGAGCAGCGTGGACTTGCCGCAGCCGGAAGGTCCGGACATGGCAACATACTCGCCACGCGCGATGGTGAGGTGAATGCCGGAGAGCGCGTGCGTCTCCACTTCGTCGGTGTAGAAGACCTTGGTTAGATCCTCGATCTCAATGAGCTTGTCGTTCGATGCCATACTGTCCCCCTTCTTATCAGTTGTCAGTTATCAGTTGTCAGCTATCAGTAACAGGGGGCCAATGATCGCCAATTGCTGACCAATGACCACTGTTCACTGACCACCGCTGTTATTCGAGCCGGATACGGTCGACGCTATCTTCTCGCGACATATCGGAAAGGATCACGGTGTCGCCTTCTTTCAAACCTTCGAGAATCTGAATGGCGTTGACCGATGCACGGCCTACCTTGACGGGGACACGCACAGCGCCTTTACCATCGGGATCCTCTTTGAAGAGGCTCAGGGTTGAGTTCTCATTGCCCAGAGCCGGCCTGCCCACCTGAAGCACATCGGTCAATCGCGCCAGATCGATGGTTCCGTCTACGCTGAGTTGCGGCCGCGCTCCCGGCGGCAAGGGTCCATCGAGAGATACGTCAACGGTGACGGTTCCGTTCACAACGGCGGGGTCGATTCTGGTAACGTGGCCGGGAATGACTCCGTTGTGGGTGTCAATGGTGGCGGGTTGACCGATGGTAATGTCGCGGGCCTGGGTCTCCGCGATCTGGAGAGCAGCCTTGAGCTTGCCGCTCTGAATGACTTCGGCAACGGATGTGCCCGCGGTAACGTGCTGGCCCACCGCGACGGGAGCGGCGAGGGGCGAGAGCACGCCGGAGATTCCTGCCCTGACCTGGAGCGCGGCGGATTGCTTTTGATAGAGGTCAAGCAGAGCCTTGGCCTGGTCAATCTTGGTTTGTGAAGAGGCAAGCTGAACTGCGATTGCCTTCTGGTTGACGTCGAGCTGTTGCAGACTGAGGGTGTGCTGATCGGTCAACTGATCGGCTGTGCTTTTGGACTTGCTGTAAGCGAGGCCGGAGATGACGCCAAGGTCGTAAAGCGCCTTGTCGGTCTGCGCCTGCAACTGGTCCTGGGTGTAGTCGGAGTTGACCTGGGCGGCAGCGGTCTTCTTGTCCATGAGGGTGCTCTGCAGCGTGGCCTGAAGACTCTTATAGTCGGCCTGGGCCTGCTTGAGGCCCAACTGCGCGGTGAGCAGCTGCTGCTCAAGCTGCGGGTCGGAGAGGTCCATGAGAACGGTATCGGGGGTGACCTCGGCGCCGGGCAAGACGCGAATGCGAACGACGGTAGCGTCGGTTTGCGTTGGGATGAGCTCGATGCTGTCTTCGCGGGGGACCAGGGAGCCAGTCGAGCCGCGCACCTGAATGGTCAGGTCACCGCGCCTGACCGTGTCTGGCCAGATGGTGGAGCGGTCAACCGGGGGCGCGGCCGGCTTGAGCCGGGAGACACCAAACAGGGCAACGGCTAACACAACCACCGCGACGCCGGCGAAGATCCATAGCCGACGCTTCCGTTTCTGCAATAAGTCTGGGCGAGCGATATCCATCACGGCTTGATATAGCACTTGCTGTGCCAAAAGCCCCGGACTGGGAGATACTGAAAATAAAGCACTTCTGAGAGGTTGGGTGGAATTGGGCCAGATGGCAGTGACCGCTTCCGATGAGACAGTGTCCGATTTCGGACAGTTGGCGGCGCTAAATTCGTTCAACGGCCAGCGCCACGGCGTTGCCGCCGCCCAGACATAAGGAGGCGATGCCTTTGGTCTTGCTGTGGCGGGCGAGGGCGTACAGAAGCGTGGTGAGCACGCGCGCGCCGCTGGCGCCGATGGGGTGGCCGATGGCCACCGCGCCACCATGAATATTGACCTTGACGGGATCGAGATCGAGCTCGCGATTTACGGCGAGCGCCTGAACGCTGAAGGCCTCGTTCAGCTCGAAGAGGTCGACATCGTTGAGCGACCAACCGGCGCTTGCAGCCACCTTGCGGACGGCTTCAATGGGGGCAAGGCCGAACCATTCCGGTGGACCGCCGCTGCTGGATTGAGCGCGGATTACGGCGATGGGTTTGAGGCCAAGCGCCTGGGCGCGGTCCTGGCTGGTGACGATGAGGGCGGCTGCCCCGTCGCTGACTCCAGGGGAGTTGCCGGCGGTGACGGCGCCATCGGATTGGAAGGCTGGCTTCAGAGTCGCAAGTATTTCGGCGGAGGTGGCGGGGCGGATGGATTCATCGGTTGAGAAAAGTGTTGAAGGTGCGCCTTTGGTTGACGCGGGAATCTGGACGGGCAGGATTTCTTCGCTGAAGAAGCCGGACGCGGCGGCGGCGGCGGCCCGGCGATGAGATTCGACGGCGAACTCGTCCTGCTCTTCACGAGTGATGCCAAACTTAGCGGCAATCTTTTCAGCGCCAACGCCCATGTGAAAGCCGTTGTACACCTCCCAGAGGCCGTCGAAGATCATTGAATCGACCACGGTGGCATTGCCCATGCGATAGCCTGACCGGGCCTGGGGCAGAAGATATGGCGCGTTGGTCATTGACTCCATGCCGCCGGCCAGGACCATCTGAGCATTTTGAGTTTGAATAGCTTGGGCGGCTAGCGCGACAGCTTTGAGCGACGAGCCGCAGACCTGATTGATGGTGAAGGCGCTTGCTCCCGGGCTGAGTCCACCATAAAGCGCCGCCTGACGGGCGGGGTTCTGTCCGAGGCCGGCCTGGAGCACGCAGCCCATGATGCACTCGTCAATTTCCTCAGGGGCGATCAAAGCGCGGCGCACGGCTTCGCTCACGACCAGAGCACCTAACTGCGGCCCGGAGAAGGACAGGAGCGATCCCTGAAATTTGCCGACCGGGGTGCGCACGGCCGAGATGATCACGGCTTCCTTCATTTGGGCCACTCCAGCTCAAGGACCGCGAAGATTGAGATACCTACTCGGCCTTGAGCGATCATCAGAACAGACTCGTCCCGGCTGCGAAGAATTTATTCAAAGCACTGCTTCCGGAATGCTCAACAGGAGTGCTCAAACTGTAGCATGCGGTCGCAGTCTTGACATATTTCGCACTACCTGAAAATGGGAACACCGGCTGCGGAGAGACTGATGAGGGCCAGGCGCCAAGGCGGAATCGCATTTCGATCTTGCTTGTATCTTGATTATCTATGAACGCCAACATGCGCACCAGCGGGCGGCATCGCGAGGCGCAACCTGCGTTGAATTTGCGTCCTGATTGACCCAGCGAATCAACGCCAGGAAATGCAGCCTGTCCTGATGAAACGCGCATAGTAAGCGAGTCGAAATAAAGAACCTGTAAGTGATAGATAAA
>Ga0302319_10008092_pt1 | contig 20547 bp, 20 predicted proteins | sample Bog_T0_2_FD_203319 | JGI IMG/M metagenome (GOLD analysis project Ga0302319, IMG submission 203319) | Peat permafrost microbial communities from Stordalen Mire near Abisko, Sweden - Bog_T0_2 | ecosystem: Environmental > Terrestrial > Soil > Wetlands > Peat | place: Sweden: Abisko, Stordalen Mire... | reverse complement strand
CACCAGCCGCGGCTGATGGAACGCCCCGATCAAATTCTTCCCATTGTGCGCATTCACCCCCGTCTTCCCCCCCACCGCGCTGTCCACCTGCGACACAATCGTCGTCGGGATCTGCACATAGGGCACACCCCGGTAGTAAATCGCCGCCGCAAACCCCGCCAGGTCGCCGATCACCCCGCCCCCCAGCGCCACCACGAACCCCTTCCGGTCCAGCCCCGCCGCGATCATCGCATCGCAAATCACCTTCACCTCGTCCATCGACTTCGACTGCTCCCCCGCCGGCACCGTGATCAGAGTCGCCTTGAACCCAGCCTCGTTGAGACTGTTCAGCACCGCATCCGCATAAAGTTTGCCCACATTGCTATCCGTCACCACCGCGCAAGCCTTCGCCAGCCCCAACTCCGAAATACGTTCCCCCGCCGACTCCAAAATCCCCGCCCCGATCACGACACGGTAAGACCGCTCGCCAAGGCGCACATCGACAGTTTCTGAATTAGGGCTGTTCATGTCAGTCCTCCATTTTTATGACGGGCGAAAGAACCAGAGAAGCTAAATTTTGTAAAAGCAGCCTGGGATATGCTGTGGAGAATCAGTTTGTGATCGCAAAAACTCCGGCATTGGATTATCAGGAGCCGATGTTTGTCGTCTATTACCAACGATCTGCCAAGGAGGCAGAGAGGGAAATTCGCGCGATTCGGGCTGCCAGCAAAAAGATTGGAAAAACAGTCATATCGGCACGCGCTTTTCTTCTCAAGCGCGGCTTCATCACAAAGGACAATAAAGTCGGCAAGCGCTACCGCTGACGAGTGCTCATCACATCGCGACTTTTCGAGTCAGTGGTTGTGTGCTGGCACCAATGGAGGTACAAGTTAGCTCTTGTGATTCACCGATGGCTATGAAGATTTTTTGCATCTGCATTTTGTTCGTCTGGAGCGGGATTTGGTGCGATGCGAAAGAGAAACCTTCGTCGCGGGAGGAAGCGCAACAACAATTCAATGCAGTCGATGTGAAGCTCAACAAGGCGTATCAAGCCATTCGCGCAGAGTTAACCCCGGCGCAGTTTTCGGAACTGCAAAAGCTCCAGCGCGAATGGCTCTCATATCGCGATGAAAAGGCGAAGCAGTTGCTTTGGTTTAACGAGCGGATAGCGGAAGATACGCCGCAGCAATGCGAAACCCACGCCGAGTATTGGAGATACAAGACTACCCTGACGAAGGACCGGGTGGAGTTTTTACAGATTTATTCCGGCAAGGACGTGCCGGAAGGCATCACGGGAGCATATCAGGATTTTCATGATGGTAATCTTCAACTCACGAAAACCAAAGATAGGATTCTCTTCCAGATGTTTGTCGTTCGCGGGCCAACTGCGCACACTGGCGAGATCGAAGGCGTGGCCGAACTGAAAGGAAATGTCGGAGTCTACAGAGCGCTGGTTCCGGATGACCCGGAAAAGAAATGGTGCGAGATCACGTTTGCTTTTAAGGATGGGCATATGATCGAAGTGCGGACAAAAAACGCACAATATTACGGTGGTATGGGCGTATATTTTGATGGCACCTATTACAAGACATGTGGACCTCTTATCATGGAGAACTCGATCTCGCCTGATGAATCCTATGGTGTGCAGGTACCTGTAATCTGCTTTTCTCAAGGCAGCCCTTCCGACGACACCAACGAAGGTGAGGCTGCTCAAGACGAATTAGTGGAGATGAATACAGGGCGCGTGATTGGAACAATCGACGTCGGCAAGGAGGATTGGCGGGTGGGGTATAACCGGCCTTTAAATTTCCACGAAACATTGCCCGCTCGATGGTCGCGCGACAGTTCCCTCTTGATTTGGGAAGTAGCAGGTAAATGGTTTTCGGATGCGCTGACTGTGGTGAAGTTGGACAGGGGAAAAATCCAATGGCAGCTAAACGTGGTGAAGAGAGCGCAAGAAGCAATTTTAGCGCGTGCAAAAAAGGCCGCGCCGCAACAATACGCGGATTCCAGGAAGGCGAACGGTGGAAACGGTTCAGCGTATCCCGAGGGATTTTCTGTCGGGGTTCAGGTTCTTGATCCTGTAAAGCTACCACTGCAGGTGCGTGTCCGGATGACCGACAATCCAAAAGGTGGTTCAAAACTCGATGCCTGCATGGAGGCGATCATAACGACCGATGGAAAATTTGTCGTTCAGAAGTTCCGGCTTGGAACCGACAAACTATGGAAGGATGGTAATAACCCGGGTGGATGGTAGCACGGATCATTCAGGGACGCTCAGGGACGCTTGGCGTCAGTTTAAAGTATTTGCAACGCCCCGACTTCCAAGCGAGAGTCAGATTCCGTAAAAACCGGATATAATCTCTTGCTTCAATCTCTCAGCCTTTACAGGATCACTTTCTGCAACCATTTTTTCGGCTAATTCCTGCAACTCACGGCCAGTCTTCGGCTTGTTGAGTTTTGTAGTGCGCAGCGTGAGTTTCCGTTTGCTGGTAACGTGATCCCGGATTTCTTCGACGCTTTTCAGCGTTGAATGGAATGGATTTGTTTTTCATTTTTCTCCATAAAATGGGAAATCACTCCAATCGTCCTGCTGACCGTTCGCGTTCGAGGAAATCGGATGGCAACAGGACTGCGAGTCCATAAAATCTTCCACCCAGCAAATCGCCGAAATCCCCGCGATCATGTGTGAGCAGCACTTGTGCGTGGGCCAACGCCGTGAACAAAATTGGTCGATCCTTGCCAGCCATGAAAATAGCTGGGCGGTCAAGACTCACCACATCATCTACAAGCGCAAGCAGGCTTTTGAGCCGAAACCATTCGGTTATGGCACTGGCAGGAAATGCATCGAGGTTTTTCACAACTTCACTGACCGCATAGGAACTGCTCATTAATGTCCAGTCCTGCCGTGGTGCGAAAGTGAATAGAGCGCGGGCTGATCCACTGGCGGAACCACACGCCGCCAGCAATACGCTGGTATCGAGAAAAATGTTCACGCGCCTGCGACGAAACGCCGGTAGCCTTCTTCATCCTCGGAAATCCACTCCGCAATTTGCTCTTTACTGAATTTGCGGGGAGGGGGCAAATCTGCACCGGTCGCACGCAATTGTGCGGCAAGAAATAGGATGAGTTCCTGTTTCTCTTCAGGCGCCAATTTATCGGCGGCTGCTTCAATTTCAGTGAGCGTGCTCATGAAAGATATTAAACCATGCCGTATCAGGTAAAGCAATTATGTTCAGCGGCATCTCTTTCTTCAATCTGCGAAAATCTGTGAATTCGACTCTGGGAGAAGCCTGGGGGCGAGGGCGGCAATCTCCGGATAGAAATGCCTTTTAAAAATCCCTAAAGCTTGTCACGCATCATGCAGCACCACCATCTGATGACAGACAAAAGAGCCAAGCTTGAGCTTGATCTGATTCCCAGCCTGTTCAAATGGCAGCGATTCCCCCTGCGGCTCAAGAGTGACCTTTGAGACTTTTCCTGGATGGGTGAGGGTGACTTCGGTGTTCGCAAGCGGAAGCAGTTCCTCGATCACTTCGAGGGAGAGCCCGGTCGCGGAGACGGTGCCGCCGCTGAGCTGGAGGCGGCCGCCGCGGTTGATGGTGTTCGCGTAGAGCAGGTGGAGGATGGTGCGTTTCTCACCGGCCTGGCGGGTGAGGGTGAGGCGGGCGGTGGAGGGGAGGTTGCTGGAGACGGCGAGGCCAGTCTCGCCGGTCGAGACTCCCGGATCGCCCATGAAGGCGCGGATGGCTTTGTCGATGAAGTCCCGGTAGGCGACGGCGCCGTAGCCGCGGTATTGCGAAAAGACGGGGTGGGCGAAGTAAAGGATGTTGCTATTGCGGACGCCAGCGGCGTAGCCGGAGGGTTCGGTGCGGTTTGGCGTGTGCTGGTGGCTGCAGAAATGCAGGTAGGAGCGGTTGAAATACGGATCGACCACGTCGCCGAGACTTTTGCCGCTGGTGACGCGGATGCGGTGCGAGCGCAAATACATGACCTGCGGCGAATTGACGAAATCGGGGCGCAATTCCGGCACGGGCAGGATGTAATCGGGCGAAAATTCGCTGAGGCCGCTGTACTGCGCGCCGATGTCGAAGGCGAATTCCTCGCGGCCTTTCCAGAGCCCACTTTCGCCGGAGAGGATCAGCTTTCCACCGTCGTCGATGTAGGCGTCGAGCTTGATTTTCAGCTCGGCGTCGATGCGGATGTCGTCGGGAAGGAGGATCGCCTTGTAGGGGGCAAAATCCATGGTGCGATCGACGAGGCCGAAAAGGAAATGGCTCTCCAGCAGCACGCGGGTCGCCCCTTCATCGGCGGCGCATTCGCGGAAGACATGGTTCTCCGCTTCGCTGGAAAGCACGCCGAGATCGAAAATCTGTTTCGCGCCTACGCACCACGGTTCCTTGGCCTCCACTTCGCGATACGCCTCGCCGATGATTTCGTAGGTGCTTTCATCCAGCGCGCCGTCGGGATGGAGCTGGTCGCCCACGCCGCACTTCGCGCCATAGGCGAGCATCGCGGCGCATTCGTAGCGCAGCGCATTGGGATGCTTGAAGCCGCCGAATTCACCCCAGGTGGTGTGGAATTTTCCGGTCATCCCCAGGAAATCGAAGGGGAGATTGCAGGTGTATTTGGCCGACATCGGGAAATGATCATACCCCCAGCCGCCGGTGGGGAGCGATTCCAGCTCGAGATGGCTGAAGTATTTGAAGATGCCGTAGCCGCCGCGCGGGATGTGGCCGGCGTTGTGCATCACCGGCATGCCGGCATCCACGCTTTTGCAGGCGGCGGTGGTCGCGATGTAATACTTCTCCAGCGCGAGGACGGACGACTTCTTGCGGTCGATTTCCTTCTCGGGATCGAGCCCGTTTGCCAGCATGAACTCGAGGCTCCATTTGCCGCAATTCTGCGACTGGTTGATGATGTCCAAGAAGATGCCATCTGCCTCCGGAAAAAGCTCCACCACCTCGCGGATCTGCGCGCAGAGGTAATCGAGATAAGGACTGTGGAAATCGATCGTGTGAAAACCGGGATCAAGAATTCGCCGCGTCCACCCGATGTAGGCGCCATCCGCGCCGATCTCCCGCCATTCCGGATGCTCCGTCGTCGCGACAACGTCCACACCGGCCGAGATATACACCGGGCATTTGATATCCGCCTCCTTGCACGCGTCGTACTGCGCCCGGAGCAGGTCAAACTTCAGATGCGGATGCATCTTGCCCACCTTCGTCGGGTGGTAGCTCCAGCCGTGGTGACATTTCGCAAACGTGGTCACCGAATTCACCGCCCCGCGCTTGAGCGTCTCGATCCATTGCTTCTTGTTGAAGCGCGAGCCGATGCCATCGATGTGCGGCGAAGTGTGAAAATCGAGGTGGATCTGGCGGAAGCGAAGGGATTTGTGTTTCATGGGAAATTAAAGAATGGGTGAGGAATGAGAACGGAAGAAAACAAATAGCAACGCCCGCGAAGATGACAAGAACGACGTTCGGTTTTTGCTGTCTTCAGGTGAATCGCGATCTCCGAGGAGGAGGAGGGGGATAGCGGCGGTTTGGCGGGTGGGCGAGCAGAGGGCGCGCAGAGCGCGATGGGAGCGCGAGCCTCCCGGCGAGCAAGTCCAAAGAACTGGCCGGCGCGAAACGCAAATCTTCAGACTCTTTTTAGATGCCCTCCCAGCGCCATTCCGGATCGCATCATCCTTCGCTGCAAATTGAGCATGGAAGAAATGATTGAGTTCCGCCACCACACGAATAAACTTTGCATTGGATGGCCCCTTACAGAATTACCCCCCTCAAAGGCATCGCAATCGCCGCCCTGCTCGCTTTGGGCCTTGGCGCATGCACCAAACAACACGCGAACGCGCCGTCACCGTTTTTGCGCGACCATGTCGGCGAACATTGCGTGGTCCAGTTCCGCCGCGATGCGCTGGGCGCGGCAGCCAATCTGCCGGTCCCGCCCCAAACCGGCACCATCAATGGCGCAGACGTGGCCAGCGGCGGCAAGCTGGTTTCCGTGGAGGGCGACGCGATCGTCATCGCCGAACCGGTGCAGGGAACCGAAACGACGAAACAGGTCTGGATCCCAAACCACTCCATCCTCTCGGTGGAATTCGATCCCGCAAAATAAGCAGGTTGCATCAATGGTGGATCGTGACCTCCGGGCGCGATGCGACACAACCGGCGAAGCCGCACTTTCAACAGGAAGTGTTTGAGTTCCGCCACAACGGGAATAATCTTTCCAATGGAATGGCTCGTTACAGAATTACCGCTTTAAAAGACATCACCGTTTCCGCCCGAATCGTGTTCCACACCCTCAGACCCCTTCCGAAGGGAGTAGCAGGACGCCCCATGGGTGCGGCCCCGATCGTCAAATTTCGCCCCGAGACGTTCAAGCTGCCCAAGGGCGCGTCGCGTGACGACGTGGCCTCCGTGATCGGCGTCACCGACGGTCCCCGCCAGCCCGCGCGGGAAACCGCCCCCGAGCCCGATCCCGGCGCCAGCGCCCGGATCCGCGACCTGCTCATTCTGGAAAGAGTGGAGTGACATCCTGCCCCGCTGCACCTCATTTTGCAGCCTTGTTAGCATCCGTGCTTATCCGGTTTACCGACAAAAAGGAGATTGAACGTCATCTGGAATTGATTGTTGTAGCGTCCGCTGTCCCCAGCGGATTTGTGTGCAGCCACGTCCAGTGCCATGCGCTGAGACAGCGCACTCTACGCCGGGATTTTTGTCGCTTCCCTCATAAATTGATTTTGCCAACAAACCGGATAGGCATGTGTGCATCCATCTCGGCGCCCTCCCCGCCTCCGCGCGAGCACTCCCCGGCCTTTTTGCAGTCTTGACTTGTTTTTCAGAAATCCCCTACCTTGCGCCCAGGGAAAAACTATGGCTGAACCAACTGACCCATCCACGCCGGCCCCAGGGGATACTGAACCGGCAATCGTGCCGCCGACTCCGGAAACAGGCTCAAGCGGCATCCAACCCAATCTCGCGGCGGGGCTGGCCTGCATTTTCTCCATTCTCGGGGGCATAATCTTTCTCGTGATCGAGAAGAAAAACGCGTTTGTGCGGTTTTATGCGATGCAGTCCATTTTTCTAGGCGGGGCCTCTTTCTGCATAGGCTTTGTGCTCACCGTTTTCTCAGTGATTTTCGGCCATATCCCGGTGCTGGGCTGGGTCGTGGCGCTGCTGGTAGGCATTGTGAATCTGGGGATCGGAATCGGATTTTTCGTGGTGTATATCATCACGATCCTCAAGGCGTTTACCGGCGTGGAATGGGAAATCCCCTGGCTAGGCCCGCTGGCCCGCAAACAGCTCAAAACCTCGCCGATTTAGGGCGGTTGGTTGTCGTTTAGAAACCAACACAGTTGGCCCACTGTGGTTTATTTTAAAAAAAACGCGTTTTCGGAGCCGTTTAAGTATGGAATATGCAGTAAGTATGGTAATTATGGTGCTCCGACAGAATAAAGAACTCGTCCGCTGCTGGTATGAAGACGTGCTGAGCGGAAGCACGAAATCCCGCCAGTACCTGAGGACTTCCCAGGATATGGCTGACGTGGATCTCAACCAGATGTTCGCGCGCGACTACGTCAACCATGTTTCACCCGCGCCCCCGGGGGGATGGAAAAACGGCGTGGATGCGGCAAAGCAGATTATCATGATTTACCGGCTTTCGGCCCCCGACCTGAGCATTTCCGTGCTGAGCCAGGTGGAGGAAAGGGATCTGATCGCGACTCATTACACAGTGACAGGCACCCACACTGCGAAGTCGTTTTTTGGCGTTCCCGCGACAGGCATGAAATACAAGGTCGCCGGTTTCGGGCTGGATAGAATAGCAGACGGCAAAATCGCCGAAAGCTGGGGAATGTGGGACACCCACGCCCTGATGGACCAGATGGGAATCCTGCCGAAAACCACGCATCTCGGGTAGCAGTTTAAGGATGTTCCACAACAGTTGGCATGCGGCTAAAAAAGGCCGTTTTGCCAGGGCTAATCAACCTTTACCAACCCTTACCAAGCATCAGCTACCCCCCGCATCCCTGCCATATCGACTCACCAGTTCCACAATCGATTCGGGATCCGGTCGCGAAGTGAGATTCACTTCCCGGAACAAAGCGGCTTCACTTTTGAACCATGTCAGTTGCCTTTTCGCATAGCGCCGCGTCGCCTGCTGGATGCGCTCGATGCATTGCCGCTCGCTCATTTCCCCCCGGAGGTGCGCCTGGATTTCCCGCAGCCCGATCACCTGCCCCGCCGTAGCTCCGATGTCCTGGGCGCGGCGCACTTCCTCCAGCACGGCGCCATTGTTAAACATGGTCTCAACGCGCCTGTTGATCCGCTCGTAGAGATCGTCCCGATCCCGCGTGAGGAAGAATCCGACAGGGGTTGCCGGGGCAGTCTTCCACTCGTCGCGGAATGAGGAAAACGGCTTCCCGGTGAGGAGGCAGACCTCAATGGCGCGGATCAGGCGGCGCTTATTTTTGAGGTCGATGCGCGTGGCGCCATCGGGATCAAGAGAAGTGTAGCGTGCCTGCAAATCCTCGAGGGAGGAGGCTTCGAGTTCCGCACGGATCGCGGCATCCGCCTCCGGCAAATCGGAGAGGCCGCGTGTGAGGGCGCGAATGTAAAGCCCGGTGCCGCCGACTACGAACGGGATCTTTCCGCGGGAGGCAATCTCCTTCGCGCAACGCGTGGCCGCATCGAGATATTGTGCAACGTTGAAGCTCTGCGAGAGGGGAACAACATCGACGAGGTGATGCGGGATGCGGCTGCGCTCGGCGGGGGAGGGCTTTGCCGTGAGGAGATCGAGCCCCTGGTAAACTTGAAAGGCGTCCGCCCCGATGATCCCGGCATTGCAGCGCGATGCGACCCGGAGCGCGATTTCGGTTTTCCCGACCGAGGTGGGGCCGACGAGAAAGAGGGCGTTCATTGAAAGTTAAATGGTTAAAGGGGTTAAAAATGTTGCGCCGCGCCAACAAACAAAAATGGGAGACCCACCCGGCGGATGAGTCTCCCATGAAATGTGATGATCAGCTACGGGTTGCTGCTGCTGCTCCCGTCGCTGCCACGATTGCTGTCGCTGTCGCGATTACTATCGTTTTCGCGGCTTTCGTCACGGCTCTCGCTGCGGGATGCGCTGTCGCTGGTCTTTGCACCGCTGACCACGAGCTTGCGGCCCATGAATTCCTTGTCGTGCAATTCCGTAACGGCGCGGCGCGCTTCGTCCACGGTCTGCAGGGTGACGAACGCGAAGCCTTTCGACTTCTGCGTGTACTTGTTGCTCACGATTTCGGCGTTCTGCACTTTGCCGACCCCGTTGAAGAGCTCGAACAAATCGCTTTCCGAAGCGTCGAAGGAAAGATTCCCCACGTAGAGCTTTGGCGAGTTGACCTCGACGATTTCGGGCTTGCGGGACTGCCGTTCGGAGCGTTCGGAACGTTCTGGACGGTCGTTGCGCTCTGAGCGGGCCGGTCGGTCGTTCCGATCGTTGCTTCGGTTGTTCCTGTCGTTATACTCCTGGGCCCTGCTGCGCGTTGGCTCCTGCGCGGTGCCGTTGGCGGGTTTGCTGGAACCGGTGAAGAGCGAGACGATCTTTTGCCAGATCGTCTGTTTTTCCGGAGCTTTGGGTTCTGAATAGTAACCGCCCTGACGAGGGCGTCGCGAGCCGCCCCGCGGACGGCGGCGCTGCTGGGTGTCTTGTCTCATAGATAGTTTTAAGATTTACGGTAGTGTTAAAAGCGGCGAAGCGCATCAGGAATGCACGGTTCATCCAGCGATCCTGCGCTCTGCCGGTGGCAGGGGCATGTGGTTCGATCACTGTGTGAAAACTTCGCCTTAAGTCGTCGGGTAAAGCCAGTGTGGCGCTCGTCTGCGATAACCTCACCTGCTCCAGCCAGAGCGAAATGATACGCAACACGGCCGGGTAAAAGATTCTCCAGGAGTACGAAACCGGAATTAACATGCTCATATGAGAAACCAATGGTGGAAAACAAGCGGAACGCCGATTGACTCACCCAACAAGATAATTACTTAACACGCGTTTTGTATTCCGGCAAGCCCAAACCGCATTGGAAGGCAAAAAGGGGATTATTAAACAAGGGAAGTATTTGACCGGGTATCGTTCCTTCACCATAGTCTCCGGTTCCCAATGTCGTTAATTCAATACACCCGTAACTTCTGCATCATCGCCCACATCGACCATGGCAAGACCACGCTCTCCGACCGTTTGCTGGAATTTACGGGTACGATCCAGATGCGGGATTCGCAGGATCAACTGCTTGATGCGATGGATCTGGAACGCGAACGGGGCATCACGATCAAGGCGCACCCGGTGGCGATGAAGTACAAGGCGAAGGACGGACACAATTACAAATTGAACCTTCTGGATACGCCGGGACATGTCGATTTTGCGTATGAAGTGTCGCGCTCGCTGGCTGCCTGCGAAGGGGCGCTGGTGATCGTGGATGCGGCGCAGGGCGTGGAAGCACAGACGGTGGCGAATGTTCACCTGGCAAACAAGCAGGGGCTGACGATCATCCCGGTGATCAACAAGATCGATCTGCCGAACTCGGACATCCCGAGTGTGAAACGGCAACTGGAGGAGATTCTCGCAATCCCCGGGGACGAAGCCATCCTCGCAAGCGCGAAGGCAGGCATTGGCATCGAGGAAATCCTGGAGGCGGTGATCCAGCGCATCCCGGCGCCGAAGAAATGGGATGATGACAAGGTGCGCGCGCTGGTTTTTGACTCCACGTTTGATTCCTACCGGGGCGTGGTGACTTATGTGCGGATGATGAGCGGCTCGTTGCAGGCCGGCGATGGCGTGAAGATGATGAGCAACAACCGCCCCTATGACGTGAAGGAAGTGGGCGTTTTCATTCCCAAGATGCATGCGATGACGAAGCTGCATGCCGGCGACACCGGCTATGTGATCGCTAATATCAAGACTTCCTCGGAGATCAAAATCGGCGACACGCTTACGGGAACGAAATTTCCCGCTACTGAGGCGCTTCCGGGTTTCCAGGAAATTCATCCGATGGTATTCTCGGGCATTTATCCGATCAACACCGCGGATTTCGAGCACTTGAAGGCGGCGATGGGAAAACTCCAGCTCAACGATTCGTCGTTTGTTTACCAGGCGGAGAGTTCGGTGGCGCTCGGCTTTGGTTTCCGGTGCGGATTCCTCGGGCTGCTGCACATGGAGATCATCCAGGAGCGGTTGCGGCGCGAGTACGACATGGATATCATCGCGACGTATCCCTCGGTCATTTACGAGGTGCATAAAACGAATGGTGAAGTGCTGGAGGTGGATAATCCGGAGTTCCTGCCCGATCCGAGCGTGATCGAGGAGATCCGCGAGCCGATCGTGAAATGTTTCATCATGGTGCCGAATGAATACATTTCGCCGCTGATGCAGCTCATCATGGACAAGCGCGGGGTGCTGGATCATACCGAGTCGCTGGACACGAAGCGGGTGATGCTCGTATGCACAATGCCGCTCAATGAGATCCTCGTGGACTTTAACGACAAGATTAAGAGCATCACGCGCGGATATGGCTCGATGGACTACGAGCACGCCGGGCATCGCGCGGACAAGCTCGTAAAACTCGACATCCTCGTGAACGGCGAGCCGGTGGATGCATTTTCATCCATCGTGCATCGCGACAAGGCGGAATTCCGCGGACGCGCCCTCGCTGCCAAACTCAAGGAAGTGATCCCCACGCAACTCTACCAGGTTGCGATCCAGGCGGCCATCGGCGGCAAGATCATCGCCCGCGAGAGCGTCTCGGCGATGCGAAAAGATGTGACGGCGAAATGCTACGGCGGCGACATCAGCCGCAAACGGAAACTTTTGGAGAAGCAGAAGGAAGGTAAAAAGCGGATGAAATCCATCGGCCGGGTGAATATCCCGCAGGAGGCTTTCATCCAGGTCCTCAAGTCGAATTGAATCGCGAACAAGAGTCGCAGTTTTTTAAAATTCCCGGCGTTGCGAAGCCTTTGCAACGCGATCTTTTCGCCTGCATCGCGCTGGCCGTCGCCTCGGCCGGCCTTTACCTGCGGATGCTCGGGGCGGAGTTCGTGTATGACGCGCGCACGATCGTGGGAGAGAATGGTTACATCCACCACCTGCGCAATCTCGCGGATGTGCTGACGCTGCACATCATGCACATGGACGTGATGGACAATAACCGGCCCGTGTATGTGGCGAATGCGATCCTGGATTGGGCGGTGTGGAGGGCGAATCCGGCGGGGCATCACCTGATGAGCATTGTTTTCCACGCGACGGTCGTTGTGCTGATCTTTTTGTTCTGCAGGAGATTGCTGGGTGGAGGGTTGCTGTTGCCTCCGTTCTGCGCGGCGCTGATTTTTGCGGTGCATCCTCTCAATTGCGAAGCGGTGGCGGAAGTCAGCTACCGGAAGGATCTGCTTGCGGCGGTTTTCGTGCTGGCCGGGCTGAATATGGCAACCGCATTCCAGCCGGTGTTTGACCGGAGAAACATGCTGGTCGCCGCGGCGTGCGTAGCGGGTTTTTTTCTGGCTGTGGGCTCGAAGGAAAACGGGATCGCGGGACCACCGGTGTTGATTTGCTATTGGCTGCTTTTCCGGCGCAATGAGGCCAGGACTGGCTGGATCGTGCTTTGTGCTGCGTCGTGCGTGGTGGTGGGTTTGTTCTTGATCGCACGTTTTACGCTGCCGCCGGCGACATCGGTCATCTTCACGCATAAGCCGAAAATCCTTGGCGATTCGCTCCAGGAGGCGATGTTTATCCAGCCGCGCATTTTTGCGTGCTATCTCAGGAACATCGTCTGGCCTCACGATCTCTGCGCGGACTACGGGCCGTACTCGGTACGGAATTTTGATTCGACCGTGAGCATGGTTGTGGTGCTGGCCGTGATCGGCGTGCAGGCATTTTTTTCAACGCAAAACCGGATGTTCGCGCTGGGGGCTGCGTTGTTCTGGCTGGCGTTGCTGCCTGTTTCAAACCTGGTACCGATCTACCGGCCGATGGCGGACCGCTTTCTTTATCTGCCGATGACCGGCGTGGCGATCATGCTGGCGTCCATTCCGTGGGAGCGACGAAGGGTAATGCACGGGACCTGCATGGTGGTGGTCGTATTAATCGCGGGCGCGCTCGCTTGCGTGACTTTTCAGCGGGAAAAGGTGTGGCATGACAGTCTCGCGCTATGGAGTGATACGGCGCGGGTGAATCCCCAGTCGGCGGACTCGCAGACCGGGCTCGGCAGCGCTTTATTGGACGCGGGAAAACCGGCAGAATCGGTGGCCGCGTTCGAACGAGCCATTCAACTCAGGAAAGGGCATGCGGCTGATGATTACGCGGGGATGGCGCTTTCGCTGGATGCGATGGGTGAGAAGTCGAAGGCGGATGAGGCTTTCAAAAAAGCGGTGAAAATTGATGGCCGCTATGCACATCCGGATTCGCTTGTGGAGGCGATGATCTGGGAAAGGAAGGATGCGGCGAAGTTGAAGGTGATTGCGTACAGGAATTGACGGTCACTCATTCATCGCGGCGAAAATCTGCGGCTCGGCCATTTCGATGATTGTGTTATGTCCGGCCTGCGGGACTTCGTGAAACGTGATCATTTTTGGAAACATCGCAGCGAGGGATTTTCCCATCTGCAGAGGGATGAGGGTGTCGTCGCTGCCATGGAAAATGGTGACGCGGGGCGGGACGGGACGCGCAGCGAGTTCCGCGAGGCGGGCGCGGTTGTCGAAATTGTGGAGCAGCATCCAGCATAGGGGCCAGCCGATGGTGCGCCGCGCCATGTCACGGAGGCTGGTGAATGGCGCGGCAAGTATGACGCGCTGCACGGTGTGACGCGTAGCGAATTCGAGGGCTGACGCGCAGCCGATGGAGTGGCCGATCACGTTCAGTTTTGGCTCAAGGTCCGCGGGGTGCATTTGAAGGTATGAGGCAAGTTGCGCCAGCGCCTGCTCGGAGGATTCCTTGATGTTTGCGGAGGTTGCGCTTCCTTCGCAACGACCGTAGCCGGGATATTCGAAAAGCAGGAAGCCATCGTGTCTGTCCGGAGCGAGCGCCACGAAATTCGCCCAGTCGAGGGCGAGGGAGCCGTTTCCGCAGAAGAGAACCCAGAGGCGTTCGGGAGTGGCGGAGGGATTTGCCGCAGGGGGAATGTAGAAGGAGCACTGCTTTCCCTCGGCGGTTGTGTAATCCAGTGCGACGGCGGTTTTTGGCGGTTCATCATCTGATCCGTAGTGACGGGGGAGCCAGATCAATTTGTGCTGGAAGAAAAAGAGGAGGCAGATGAATCCCGCCACTGCCAGTAAAAAGCAATTCATGGTTTTCCTGATCCACTTTTTCATTGGGGGTTGTTGATGGATGATAGGGGATCGGGATTTGGAAGCGATGGGAAAGTGGGGCGTTATGGCAGGGGTGAGGGATAGCTGACGGTTGGCAAGGGTTGGCAAGGGTTGATTAGCCCTGGCAAATGAAGGGGGCGCACGGGGAGGTGTTTTAAAGGATTTGGTTGCATTTTTAGCTTTCGATTCAAGGTTGTTTGCATTTCATTCACTTTCTCATGTTTGGATTTTTCACACCCCGATACGTCAACGAAGCGCACGAGCTTTTGAAAAGCGCGCGGAAACTGGTCGATTATAAAAGGGACCTTTGGGGCGATGCCACCACGGCCAATTTTGAGGCGCAGATGAGGAAAGTCAGCGAAGCGGCGGCGCGCAGGGACGAGAATGCAGTGGCGGAGGAAGCAAAGCGGCTGGATGACATGGCGGGAAAATTTTCGCCGCCGGCGAGGGATGCGGGCTGGCGGGAAAACTGCGAGGTGTTCCTCGTCGCGATCATCGTGGCGCTGGGGGTGCGCACTTATTTTTTGCAGCCGTTTACGATCCCGACGGGATCGATGCAGCCGACGCTGAACGGAATCATCGGGCACCCGACGAAGGAGCCACCGCCGAATATTGTCACGCGGATCGCGCAGACGTTTTTGCTGGGCCGGAGTTATATCGACGTGGTGTGCAGGGCGGATGGGATGGTCACGCAGATGGGCGAGGTCAAACGTCTTTTCTTTTTCACCTACACGCAATTTGAGTGCGGCGGAGAGACCTACCTGGTGCATATCCCGGTGGAAACGTTGTACCGCTATTTCCATGTGGATGCGACGAAGGAATTTCACAAGGGCGACGTGATCGCGCGGGGCTATGTCGATACGGGCGACCATGTGTTCGTGGACAAGATGAGCTACAACTTCCGCGCGCCGGCGAGGGGAAGGGTGTTTGTGTTCAACACGAAAGGCATCGGCACCTCGGAGAATGTGAACAACCCGGAAGGGCCGTCACAGTATTACATCAAGCGGCTTGCGGGCCTGCCGAACGACACGCTCCGCATCGATTCACCGAATTTATACATCAACGGCCAGATCGCCGACGCATTTGGCTTCAAGCGCGTGATGGCGGCCAAGGGCGGATACCGGGGTTACGGCCAGGGACCAAGCAACGGCTATCTTTCCGAGTCCGACTCGGTGTTTCAGGTGCCCCCGAAATGTTATTTTGCGCTGGGGGACAACAGCTACAACAGCGCAGACAGCCGTTACTGGGGAATCGTGCCGCAGCAGAACATCATGGGATACGGGCTGCTTGTTTATTGGCCTTTCAATTCACATTGGGGTCTGATCAAATAATTCCAGTCACGTTCATCCCAGCGCGGCTGAGGACGCACAAAAATGTCTGAACAAGATTTATCCGAGCTGATCGAACTTTCGCATGCAATAGGCAGGCATCCCTCCCGGATGGTGCTTTGGGATGAAGGGGCATGCGCGATGAAATCGGGCGACCGCCTCACGGTATCGCGGCGCGGCGCCTACCTCACTTCCCTGACCGCAGGCGACATGGTGGAACTGGACGCGACGAAGACCACGGGGTTCATGGCGCTGGAGGCAATGACCGACGATCTCATGGAAGAAGCGCAAACCGGCGCCGGGACATTGAAGCCATCGCTCGACGCCATCCTCTTTGCCTATCTTCTCAGCCTCGACGACAACAAATTCGCCGTGCATGTGCAGCCGGTGGAGATCAACCAGATCATCGGCTCGCCGAGGGCGCGGCAATTCGCGGAACGGCGCACGATTGCACACGAAGTGATCTCGCGCGGAGTCTCCTCGGCGCTGGTATCGTATGCCGACCCCGGCCTGCTGCTTGCCAAGGAAGTTAAGCGCAAACTGGCGCTCTGGCGCGATAGATACAAGATGGTGCCCAAACTGATCCTTATCCAAAACCATGGAATGATTGTGCTCGGGAACAGCCACGGGGAGATTTTAAGAACGATCGAGATGACGATGAAATCCGCGCAAATTTTCATAGGCGCAGCGGTGATGGGCGGGCCGGCCTTCCTGACCCCGGACAATGTACTGCACCTGGAAGCGTTTGAAAAACTGTAGGAAAATCCCGAGCCGATTTTAAGCATGCCTTTCACGGACCTGAAGCAAAGCTGGATTTTGCCGGTGGCGGCCATTGCGGTCTATCTGCTGGTGATGTTTTTCAATTCCGCCCGCGCGAGCCTGAGGGATGGAATCCGCTGCCTGCGCCGGTACGGGACGTTGTGGAGGATCCTGGTGGTCTTCGGTTTGTGCTACGCTGTTTTCCAGATAGGCGTGGAGGTGTTTTACTACTACAACATGCCGGATGGGAACCGCCCCATCTTCCAATGGACGCGCCCGTGGTTTTTGACCGACGAAGCGCAGATTGTAATCCTGAAAGGGAGCGTGCTGCCTGCGCTGGAAGGCGTGGCCGGGATTTTCAATGTGCTGATCACCACGTTTCCGTTTTCGGCGGTTGCCGCCCTGATGTTTCTCGCAAACTGGCAGGATCATCACGCCGTGCTTTCCCGGGCCTTGCGCCGGAGATTCGGCGCCCCGGGCTGGATCATCCATTTCGGAATCGTGCTTTGCGCCATCGCAGCCATCGTGAATGTGTTTCTCTACGGTCCGCTGCTGCCGCTGCTGAACAATGTCGTGCCGGGGCTGCCCCTGTTGCAATGCTCCCTCGTGGTGAACTGGCTCTCATTCCTGTTTGAGATCATGTTCGGGGTGTGCGTGCAGATTTATCTCATCCTGATGGTTTATGCGTGGGTGAGGGGATTGAATTTCACGCACCAGCACCTGCTGGATTTCGCGATCCGCCGCTTCAGTTTCGTGATGAAATGGTCGGCCATCGTGATGTTCGCCAGCACGGTGCTCATCAACATGCCGTTGATCCTGGCGAATGTGCCGCCGTTCTCGCACTTCATCTCCGCGGACCTTGTACCCCATTACGTGGACCATGTCGCGCGTCCCATCCTTGCCGCGTTTTTGTTCCTCTTCTCCGGCATCCAGATCATCCTTACCTTCCATAGCGAATCACTGCGCAAGGCGATGGGGGATTATTTTCATTTCCTCCGCAAGGACTGGTGGTCGATCGGCTGTTTCCTTCTGGTGGCGGTGGTGCACTTTTATATTTTAAACGTGTTGAACGGCCTCGTGAATGCAGGCTTCGCAAGCAATGAAGGGGTCACTGCCGTGACCGTGGTGTGGCGTTTGCTTTATCCGCTGCTTGCCGCGTTTGTGAGCGGGTGGCTGCTGGCGTCGTGGGTGTGCCTGTATAAACGGTCGGAGGCCGGACGCGTGCATGCCGGCGACTGGATCAAGTATTAAAAATGGCGATGCAGAACGGAGACATCATCCTCGAAGCGCGCAGCGTGAGCTGCTCGAAGGCGCCGGCGAACGAGCCTCTTACGCGATTGGAGAAAGTGTCGCTCTCGATCCACGGGAAAACGCTGAACCTGCTCTCGGGCGACGAGATGAGCGGCCGGGGGCTGCTGCTGCGCCTGCTCGGGCTGCTGGAGGCGCCGGACGAAGGTGAAATTTATTTCCATGGAGAAGGGACAAGCGGCCTGGCCGAGGAAGCGCGCGCGGATATCCGCAACCAGCGCTACGGTTTTCTTTTTGCGCAGCCTTTTCTGCTGCCGTCATTCTCGGTGATCGAAAACGTGGCGATGCCGCTTTTCAAAATCTCCGGGGCCGGAGCGCTGGAAGCGCAGCAGCGGACCGAAGCGCTGCTCGGATTCACGGGGATGATGGATTTTGCGGAATCGCCGGTAGAGCACCTGACCTTCGTGCAGCAGCAGCGTGTCTCGCTGGCGCGTGCGCTGGTGAACCAGCCGGAGATCCTGATCGCGGAAAACATGGAGGCGGGAATCGAGGGGGAGGAACTGACGCGATTCATCGAGGACATTCACCGCGCCGTCGTGGAATTCGGCACGACTGCGATTTTGACGGTGGGAGCGGGGCAGGCCGGCAAATTCTCCGGGCGCGTGATCGAACTCGAGAGCGGCACTGTGCTCAAGGATTCGCAGATGGCGTTGAAGGAGGGAGGCACGAAGGCGTGACACCGGCTGCCGACAGCGCGGAAGCAATCACCAAAGCCAGCAAGTCGAACCTTGCGCTTGCATTGATCGTGCTGCCCCGGGAAAGGCGCGCGGACATGACCACGTTCTACGCGTTTTGCAGGATCGTCGATGACATCGCCGACGAGCCGTCGGTACGCGTGGAAAAAAGGCGGGCGCAACTCGACGAATGGCGGCGGTGCCTGCAAGGGCGTTTTGAAGGAGAGCCGAAGCTGGCGGGCGAGGTGCGGAACCTGATCGAGCGATACCGGATCCCGGTCGAATATTTTCACGAGATCATCGCGGGGGTGGAGATGGATCTCGGCGGGGCGCGTTACAAGACGTTTGAGGATCTGCGGCTCTATTGTTACCGCGTCGCGAGCGCGGTGGGGCTTGTGAGCATCGAGATTTTCGGCTACACCAACCCCGATTGCAAAAAATACGCGGTGAGCCTCGGGCTCGCGCTGCAATTGACGAACATCATCCGCGACGTGGGCGAGGACTGGAGAAACGGGGAGCGGATTTACCTGCCGCAGGAGGACCTTGACCGGTTCAATTATTCCATCGAGGACCTGAAGGCAGGGAAGCAGAACGACGCATTTCACAAGCTCATGGTCTTTGAGGCGGAGCGGGCGCGGGAATATTACGCGAAAGCCCGGGTGGAGCTTCCCGCGTGGGATGCGGGCAACATGCTGCCCGCAGAGATCATGCACCGGGTTTATAAAAAGCTGCTCGACAAGATGCAGGGCGACGGCTTCCGCGTGCTGGAGCAACGGTACTCGCTGAGCAAGGCGCGGAAGATGAGTTTGATCGCCTGCGCGCTGATCGCCAATTTTTTGAATAAGTTGAAAAAGGCATCCGTCAATACGCAGGAAACGAATTTATAGCCCTATGATGACATATTCCCGAATTTATCTGACAACCCTGCTGCTTGCGCCTGTAATGGCGCTTACTTCGTGCGATTCGCCGGCAGGCAAAGGAGCGGCCGCTGGCGCCGTTGGCGGGGCGATTCTTGGCGCGGCCCTGGGCCGGGGCAGGCCCGGCAATATCGTTGCGGGTGCCGCGGCCGGCGCGGCCACGGGAGCCTTGATCGGCCACGCGATCGGGCGTGCGAATGACCAGGGATATTATGACGGGCAGCAGTTGCCTTACGGACGCGCGATGGGGGGCGGGATGGTGGAGAGCCCGTACGAGCCGTACAATACGATCGATACGCGTGGGATTCCGCATGGGGCGGTAATTGAGGATCCGACGACGGGCGGGCGGTTTGTGAAGCCGTAGTCAGCTTTGAACCTTTGTACGGGGAATTTTTACCACCAAGGCACCAAGACTCCAAGGGGATGGAAAATGACGAAGCTCGAATGACGAATGACGAAAGAATGACGACGCACGAAGGCGGAATTATTTTTTGTCGAAGGTGAAGCTGGTGGGACGGCCTCCCACGCGGGTGCCTGTGCCGTGCCTGCCTTCGAACGCGGCTTTGACGAGGTAGCCGTAGGTGCTTCCGCTGGCGAGGTGGCCAATGGCGTACTCGGAGTGGCCCACCACGCCGAATACTTTCAGATCGGCGGTGCCGTCGGGTTTGATTTTGCCGTCGATGGTCAATGAGCCGGGTTCGCCTTCCTTGCCTTCCAAGCCGTGAAGGACGCCGTCTTTTACGGTGGCATCAAAATGGAAGGTGAAGCCGCGGGCGGTGCCGGACTCGTAATTGTGGTCGGGGGCGTCGAGGACCACGGCCCATGTGCCGTCGAAGGGTTCGGCGGCTTTTGATGATTGCGCAAGGAAGAGAGTCACGAGGAAGGCAGTGAAAAGCAGTGCAGACCTCGTGAGACAGTGGGTTGAAACATTTGCAGGGCGTGAAAATAAAGACACGCGAAAGGCTGTGGGCATTGTTTTCATGGGCCGAGTTTAATCACCAACGAGGGAGTCTGACAATTTTCTATAATTCCCAAAATACCGTGCATACGAACGGTCTTTTGTGATCGGTGAGTGGCACGCCTGAATTGAAACAATCACGCCGAGCCCGGGGAGCCGCCGGGAATCATGGGAACCGCTTTGAGCGGGTGTCTTGCGAGCCGGACCCGGAATGCGTGGAAGATGAAAGGATTCCCAAGCCAGTATCCGCGACGCGTCTTGCGTTGGTCCCTGCCAAACAGCTTTTCTAGT
>Ga0302319_10008089_pt1 | contig 20549 bp, 16 predicted proteins | sample Bog_T0_2_FD_203319 | JGI IMG/M metagenome (GOLD analysis project Ga0302319, IMG submission 203319) | Peat permafrost microbial communities from Stordalen Mire near Abisko, Sweden - Bog_T0_2 | ecosystem: Environmental > Terrestrial > Soil > Wetlands > Peat | place: Sweden: Abisko, Stordalen Mire... | reverse complement strand
TCGTTTCGCCGCTGTTCGGTGGAATTCCGGCAACCGGCGCAATTGCCCGCACGGCAACCAACATCCGCGCCGGTGCGGTGTCGCCGCTGTCGGGAATGGTGCATGCCCTGACGCTGCTTGGGATTCTACTGGTTGCGGCGCCCCTGGCGAGCTACATTCCGCTCGCTACCCTTGCCTCTGTACTCTTCGTGGTGGCCTACAACATGGGCGAGTGGCAGGAAATTGGCGCCATTCTGCAGATGGATGCAACTGCGATTTCGGTGTGGCTGGTGACCTTCGGACTTACCGTCTTTGCGGATCTAACGGTTGCCGTTGCCGTTGGAATGTCGCTGGCCGCGCTGCTTTATATCTATCGCGTCGCTGATACCACGACGGTGTCGCCGGTGACTGAAGAGTACATCCGCGATGGTCTGCCGCATGTTCTGCAGGGTCGCATCGTTCCTCCCTATGTAACGCTGCTCCGAATTCATGGCCCATTTTTGTTTGGCACCACGGAAAAACTCATCGAGGCAACCGTCAATATCGAAGCGTTTGCCCCGGTAGTAATTCTGCGGCTGCGCAACATGACGGCAATCGACGCCACAGGCATCCATGCAATCGAGACATTCGCAAAACGAATGAACGAATCCGGCAGAACGTTGTTGCTTTGCGGTGCAATGGAGCAGCCCTCCAAACTGTTGAGCGGCGCGCGTTTTCTCGACAGGCTTGGTCGCGAAAATATTATGCCCAACATTCAGACGGCGCTGGACCGTGCAAAGACTGTTCATAACAGCCAAGTCCGGGCCATAGCGATCTAACAGCTTCTCCAAACGTACTAATACCTCCAACTCGTCAAGTCCGCACCAGCAGGAGCCGTCTTCTGGATGCGATCGAGAATCTTCGACAAATACTGTGTATTGTAGTGCAGGCGCGAATAGGCATTGGGCTCAGTCGGATCGCCATTCCAGCAGTGTTCGGCACGCGGCCCGTATGTCACTTCGCCACCGTACGCCGGATTCTTCGTTGAGTCCAGGAAATCCTGCATGCGATACACGGCGTCATTGAGGAAGTACGTGTCGTCCGAGCCCACATAGATGTGAATCTTGCCCGTCAACTCAGGGCCGAGCTTTGCCCAGTCGCGCTCAAGCAGCGCCTCAAGATCGTAGTGTTGACGCCAGTATTCGGCGACAGTGTGGTCAATGTCTCCGGTGACCTTGTTAAAGATGGGCTGCGGGTATCCGTCTGCACCCACGGGTCCGTAAACAGCTTGCCATATGTCGAATTGCTCTCCGCTGCGGCCGTGATCTCCGAGGGCAAGTTCGTATCCGTTGATTTCCTGCGTCGTGATAAAGGTGTGACCGAGATAGTCGCGAATGGAAGGCTGGGCCACGCGCTTGTGAGCTCCATCAAGAAAGAATGCGTTCTTGTCGTCGTAGAGATTGATGTTTGTGAAGGCGTGAAAATCAATGGGATCAGGGCAGGCGGCGAATGCTCCGTTGTAGTGGTCTGGATAAAAAAGCTGGACAGCTAAGGCTTCCCATCCGCCGGTTGAGCCGCCATAAACAAAACGCGCCCAGCCTTGACCCAGTCCGTGAAATTGTTTCTCGATGGCGGGGATAAGTTCGTTCTCGATGGCGTCCCCGTAGGGCCCCACGTTGGCGGAATTCACAGCGTAGGAGTCGTCGTAGAACGGATTGGCGTGCTGGATCTTGACGATCAGCATGCGCGGAAATCCAGGCGAGATCCATTGCTGATAAAACTTGTAGGCTTCTTCCCACTCAATTCGGTTGTACCCCGCAAGATGGAAGCGCTCGCTGTAATCCGGCTTCAGGTTTGGATCGGGCGGCGTGGTGCGAAAGTTGTCGAAGCCGGAGACAAAATGGTCGTGAAAAATCATCAAGGGAAAGCGGGCGTTGGGGTGGTCGTCAAATCCTTCAGGAACCAGTACGACGGCGCTCAGAAACATGGGCCGGCCCCAGAATTTTGTCAGCGCTGCGCTTTGAATTCGAATGCGACGAACATACTTTGTGTCGGCCGGCGTGGAAATGGGCGGAATGATTTCAGAAAGCGAGACCTCCAGTGGAGCGCCGCCGGGCTTTATCGTGATTTTCTTCGGAGTCGAGTAGAGATTTCCTGGCGAGCTGTTCCAGTGCTGACCTTCGCCCTGGTCCATGTGTAGCTTTACCGTCCTCCCATCGCTGCGTCGAAAGGTCTCGTACTTATTCAGGGTCGCCTGCACGGTGTATTCACCGGGCGCAACATCTTTGAGGCTGTGTATGGGGTAGCCCCAGGCGGACGCATCCACAACTGCGGGTTGGCCTGGTTTCCATCCATCAACCGTGAGGCCGAAGACGATTTGTGTGTTCAGGGAATCGTCGATCTGGTTGCGCGGCTCGTCGCTCGGATCGGTTGACAGAACAAGCAGGAGTCGCCCGTCCAGCGGTTGAGCGCTCACCTGTTTGGGGAACGTGATCGAGAAAGACTGGGCCGCCGCCGCGACAGGAAGGATAAGAAAGAGGGCCAGAACCGAACACTTCATGCTGGCTACTATACAAGTCCGCAAGGCATAGTGAATCTCGAAAACGATTCACAATGCCTACTTGAGCCTTATTTTGCGGGAGCCAATGTGCTCTTGATGAATGCTGCCACGCGATCGTGGAGCTGTTTGAGAGACTCATCGCGGACATAGACCATGTGCCCGGATTCGTACCAGTCGTATTCGATGTTCTTCGCCGGCGTTTGCGGAATGGGCAGATGTTTCTCTTCGTATTCCGCGGCGAAGAACGGAGTGGCCAGATCGCATTCGTGCCACGGGACTTGCGGCCTTCGCTTCTTTGGGCGCGGAAATTGCTAACTCGGTGCCGGGCTGCGGTTTCCCGTCCAGGCCCAGCTGGGAATCCTGAACGTCGTTCCCGCCTACAGTGATCGTTCCCGCGATGGCCGTATAAGGAATATGTTCCCCCCTGCATCGACGCTGCCTTGCGTCGTTACATCGGCCGGAGGAGCCTTCTCGGCAGGCTTGTCCGATGTCTTGTCACCGCTTTTATCGGCAGTGGGTTTTGCGTCGGACTTGTCATCATCGGAGCGCGCAAAAGAGGGAACAAAGAGAAGCGAGGCAACCAGAAGAGCGGCGGCCAAAGTCTTGGAATGGGTCATTCATGATCTCCGGAGGAGGAAATTTGCGCGAACAAATCCAATCGGCGCCACGCGCCAGTATAGAACTTGACTCTAATTCTTCTGCGGCTTGTCGAACGGCTGTTTATCTGTGATCCTTGGACGGTCCTCAGCCTGGAGTTCCTTGGATACCTGCCGAACCTCGCGAAAGACGCGCAGAAGATTGCCACCCAGTATCTTTCGGCAGTCTTCGGCAGAGTACCCGCGTGCCATCAAGCCGGCAGTGATTTTAGGTAGATCGGCGGGTGAATTCAGGCCTTCTGGAAGTTGACCGGAGACGCCATCGAAATCCGAACCCAGGCCCACGTGATCGACGCCGGCAACCTTGGCGATGTGGTCAATGTGGTCAATAAGGACTGAGAACGGCGGCCGAGGGATTTTGTCGGCATAAGAACGCTGCACTTTCTCGATTTCGGCATAGGTCACTTCCTTGCCTTCGGCCTTGGCCTTATCCTTCATGGCCTGCACAGCTTTGTCTGACTCGGCTTCGACGGTTTTTTGCGCATCGCGGTATGGCTGAGAAAGAAAGCCTGAATAGAAGTTGACGTCGACCACTCCGCCTTTGGAATTTGGCCCCCCGGAGTTGGCAACGGCGCGCAGCATATCATCCGTCATATTACGAGGCGCGTCGCAAAGCGCGCGTGCCGAAGAGTGAGAGGCAATGACCGGAGCGCGAGTGATGACCAGCGTCCTGTAAAATGTGCGGTCCGAGACGTGCGAAATATCCACCATCATGCCCATGCGGTTCATCTCGTAGACCACATCTTTGCCGAACTCGTTCAGACCTTCCTTGGTGTGGGGGATCGACTTATCGTTAATGTCGCCGGAACTGTCGGCCCAGCTCGTGGAGTTCGACCACGTCAGGGTCATGTAGCGGACACCAAGTGCATAGTACTGGCGGAGAAGAGGGATGGAGTCCTCAATGGAGTGTCCGCCTTCAATGCCCATGAGCGCTGCGAATTTATGGTCGCGATGCGCCTGCTCAATACCTTCAGGAGATGTGACGAATTCGATCTGGTCAGGATGTTTTGCGACCTGCTGCTTAACGGAATCGATCAGTTCCAGGGTCCGCCGCGCATACTGGCCTTTGTACAGGCTCGGCTCCACCCAGATGGAAAAGAATTCGGCGCCAAGGTTTCCCTTGTGAATCGAATCCAGATTTAGATTGCCGTTGCCGAGTGGGTCGGCGAGGTCGAAACGCTCATCTACAAAGCGCTGCGGAGTGTCGGCGTGGGTGTCAATCACGATGGCGGAACGATGGACGGCTGCGGATGATTGCATTTTGGGGGTAGCCTTGGGCGGAGTCTGGGCGAGAGATATCGCAGGAACGGAGAGCAGCGAAAGGGCGAGCAAGGGAAGGGTGCGCATAGGCTTGGCGTCAGTATAGAACGGGAGACGCGGGAATCTGTGGAGATCGAGTTCTCTCAGCGAGGTTCCGGGGTGTCAAACGCTCCTGACATTGAAATTGAACCTTTGCGGACACGGCAATTTCAAGGGGGTCCGGTGTCAAATGCAATTGCTCTTGCAATTTGCCTATCGGACCGTACAATCTTTGAAATCGGAAGTCGTCACGCGATTGCGAACACATCCATGGCCGCGAGGGCGCGCTTCGCCAGCTTCCTTCATTCCGTTGTGAGGTGAAATGAGAGTGGGCCGCAGATCCAGTCGATCGGTTCTATTTCTAGCCGTGGTATTTGTGGCGGCGTTGCCAGGCCAGCAGATTCAAACCGGAAGCAACGGCATCCCACGCGCGAATCCTTATTTAAAGATGCTGCTGAACGACGCACGCCAGAAGTGGCGCAAGGACGCCGTAATCACCGCGGTTGCACTGGAGGGGGTTCCGAACGTAGCCGGATGGTTGGGAGTTCAACTTTATTCCCCGTCGAATGGCGGAATTCTCAATGTCGAAGTGGGAGGGCCGAACAACGGCGCGGAATCCTTTGCCCAGGCCACGGCCGCCAACGGCATTCATGCGCTGACCGCCCCTTTGCCTACCAATGTGGCCGTTGATCTTCCTGAGGCCATCGCCGCCATTCGCAAGGCTGGATTGAATGGGCCGCTCGGCGCTTCCTACCTTGGCATGGCCGGCGCGTCGGGTACACAGCCAATTCTGGCCTGGACTGTGCACGTTTCCAGCGGCAGCTTCATCGAGGCGCCGATCTTTGTGAATGCTACAGATGGCAAATTCATACCCTGGAAGCGAGCAATGGACCCGCCCAACGGCAGCGACGCCCAGATCGCCGCCGCGTGGAACGCGCTCTTCCATCGCAACGACAACCAGAACCCGGGTCAAGGAGAGGGAATCAACTCGCCCGCTTACAAGGCTATGGAGTGTGTAGCCATGATTCAGGAAGGATTGAACGGTTGCTGATGAGAGACTTCATGAAACCGCTGCAAATCCGCCTACCAGGCAAAGTGCCTCGGCTAGTTCGCGGCGCTATCCTTCGTGGCTGCCTGGTGTTCTCCGCCTTCGCAGTGGTTGCCTCATCCCTACCTGCGCAAGACCTTCCCAAAGACGCAGCCTCCCAGATCAGAGCGGCTTGGACACAGGCACGCAGCTGGAAACGCGACTCCCGCTTTCTCTACCTTGGATTCACGCGGGACAACGCCGGACAAGGCTACGAAACCGAGTTCGTTTTCGGCGCGGATTCGGCTCCCGGCGTGGTGTATCACATAACCCGCGGGCCAAAAGGATCGACTGCCGGTCTTCGGCCGCCAGTCACTCAACCCGTCGTTGGCTTGCTGCGGCCGGCTGACATCGTGATCGGAATGATGAATTCTAAAGTCATCGATCCAGTTCAAGCTGTGAACACCGCCTACAAGCACGGCATGAAGGGAAATGTGTTGAGCGTTCAACTGCAATGCTGGGGCGCACCGGCGGCGCTGGAAGTTTGGCGCATCATTCCCGACAACGATCCATCACCAGACCCGAACGATCCCACCATGAAGAATTACATCGTTGATGCCATGACCGGCGACTTCTATTCCTATCTCTACTACGCGGGAACCAACGTGGACCCAGCTGCCTATGTGAAAAGCCTGGGCGTTTTCACACAAACCAACATACAGGAATTCATACAGGGACTTGCACCGGGCCGGGGAAAATGATGGCCCACCTTTTGGAAGCCACAAAATCAGACGACTTCAGCCGCCGGCTTGCAGATGAGCGTCCGTGTGTTCGGGTGCTTCCTTGAATCGTAGCTCGGCCCCAGCCCCAGCGAAGAATCGCAGCCCTGTCCGTTTTGCTTTCGGGGCAGTAATCTCTGTCGCTGTTGTCTTGTTTGCCATGCACGATCTCGTGGCGCATCCAGTAACTGGAACCTGGGCGCAAGGTTACAATCCGACCGGCCATTGGCAGGTTTCAACACTGTTCGCAGCATTGCCTGTTGTCGTGTTGCTAGGCGCAATGGCCGGTCTTCGACTGAAAGCACACGTTGCTGCGATGGCCGGCTTGGCCGCGGCGCTGATCGTTGCGATTGCAATCTTCCATATGCCGGCAAGGTTGGCGCTTTCAGCCACAATGTATGGTGCCGGCTATGGCATCTTTCCTGTCTCCTGGATTGTCTTGCCGGTGATCTTTCTTTATCAGCTCACGGTAAAGACGGGACGGTTCGACACCCTGCAAAAGAGCCTTACAAACATTACGGATGATGGCCGCTTGCAACTGCTTCTTATTGCCTTCGCTTTTGGCGCCTTCTTTGAGGGCGCCGCGGGGTTTGGCGCTCCCGTAGCGGTGTGCGGGGCGATCCTGATCAGCCTGGGTTTCAAGCCGATCCCAGCAGCGGGCCTTTCCCTGATCGCAAACACCGCACCGGTCGCATTCGGATCGCTGGGAATTCCCGTCATTGCGCTACATGCGGTGACGGGTCTTGATCTACTTGTGCTTTCGAAAGTGATCGCAATTATCCTTGCGCCGTTCTGCATCCTGGTGCCGTTCTGGATGATTTGGACTTACGCAGGCTTCAAGGCGATGCTTGAAGTCTGGCCGGCGATCCTGGTCGTGGGCGTTACGTTTTCAGGAATGCAATTGGCAATCGGCGTATACAAAGGGCCGTGGCTGGTGGATATTGCTGCCGCAACAGCGAGCCTCGTCGCGCTCATCGTGTTTTTGCGATTCTGGAAACCGAAGCGCGTCTTGAACGCGCGGGGTGAGGATGTGACTGTGCAGGCGCGGCAGCGGCATGAACATGGCGCGAATACCACGTTTAAAGCATGGTTGCCATGGATGGTGCTGGGAGTGATGGTGTTTGCTTGGGGCATCCCGCGCTTTTCGCAAGCCATGGATGGAGCCACAACGCTGAAAATTCCCGTGGCCGGTTTGCACAATGTTGTAGAGCGTGTTCCGCCGGTCGTGGCCAAGGCAGCGGCTGAACCGGCAATCTTTAATTTCAATTGGTTGGCAGCTACGGGCACGGGCACTCTGCTCGCAGCGCTGTTGGCCGGGCTGTTGATGGGCTTGAGTCCTTTGACGCTAGCCAAGGAACTGGTCCACACGGTCTTCAGCATTCGCTTCACGGTTTTGACGATTGCAGCCATGATGGCGCTGGGATTTGTGTCGCGCTACTGCGGGCTCGATGCGACGCTGGGGCTGGCGTTCGCGCGCACCGGAGCACTGTATCCATTTTTCGGAACGCTGATTGGATGGTTGGGCACCGCGACAACCGGCTCGGACACATCTTCCAACGTGCTCTTCGGCAGTTTGCAGACCATGACGGCGCAGCAGATTGGAGTTTCTCCGGCGCTGATGGCTTCCGCCAACTCGGTAGGCGGAGTGATGGGGAAGATGATAGCCGCGCCGAGCATCGTGGTAGCCAGCACGGCCACGCAGAACTACGGGCAGGAAGGATCCATCCTGCGTTTTGTATTCCTGCATAGCCTGGCGCTAGCCGCGCTTGTCGGGGTGTTCGTCTACCTGCTTGCCTACGTCGCGCCTTTCAGCGGAATCGTGGGCAGGTAGAGACTATTTGTTCACAAGACTTTCGATGGAGAAGTCGGGATCGGGATCGGTGGGCTCCTGAACAAAAACGTCTGACGCTTTATGCCACTGGCCGGTTTGTTCGATCCCGCCACCGTGCAAGACAATTTTGTAGGCTCGCTTGCCATCGTCTCCTGTAGCTCGAGCCAGAATGATTCCGTCGTAAGCGAGCTTTTCAGTGATGATGGTTACTTTTTGACCGATGTCGAACATCGAAACTCCCCCGTTGCGCAGAATTGTGAAAGGACTGACTTATTTATACGGGTTTTTTCGACGATCCGGGCGGAATTTCAAACATGGCTCCCCACCCGCGGGTAACGACCTTATTCTGGTTTCCATGAGAAAGTCACTTGTTTTGGTTGCGGGATTAGCTGCTTCAGGCGCTTTTTATGCAGCCGGGTCGCCAGGTACCGACGAGCGGGCGCGGGAACTGATCAACGCGCTTCATCTTTCCGTGCTGCCCAGGGAGTCAGGGTATCTTGGGCTGATCGGGCAATCCACCCAGAAAGTGCGGATAGACGGCAAGGACCTTGCGGTCCAGAGCCAGGTCTATTACATGCTTACGCGAGAGAGGCCGGTGAACTACCTTCACTGGCTGGAATCCGACGACACCCACATTCTGGTTGAAGGCGGACCGGTAGACTACTTCATCTTCCATCCCGATGGGCGGACGGAGAAGGTGGTGTTGGGCCGGGATGTGTCGAAAGGCCAACGGCCAGTGATCGCCGTACCGGGTGGTTGTTGGAAGGCGCTGCGCCTGCATGATGGAGCGAGCTACGCGTTGATGGCTAATGCTCTCTCGCCGGAGTTCACCCCCGACCGGGTGCGGATCGGTGCGGGCTCGAGTTGGGTAAAACGCTTCACAGGATCCACTCCGTGGGCAACCGCCGACAATTTGAGAGCCCTGATCGGGCCGAATTGGGAGCCGTAGGATCAAAGCATTTGAAGAAAAGTGCAGCCTGGATTCCCCCCGGATACATAGAACAGAGGGCCACTCAACTTTATCCCGCTGGCTGTTCAATGTAAGCCAGTAGCAGGCTCTGAATCAGTGGCCAGCCGCTATTCCGTTTGAGTAGAGCGTCGCTGCTCAAGCCGGAATGAGTCACGCGCACCAATGTTGCGTGGCCCTGCTCCTCCAACTCCCAGCAAACCAGGGTTTCAGGAGAATCCTCCCCGTCGCGGTTCCATGTAAAAGACAAGCGATGCGGTGGATTGATTTCGCGATACTCCCCATATACTCTGCTCGAAGTTCGATCCGGCCCGCAACCGCCTTCGACATCCATCCTCCATTTTCCGCCTGGGCGCAGATCGAGCTCGACATGCGTGGTTCTGAATTTACCCTCAGACGCCCACCAACGCATCAATTCCGCGGGATCTGTCAGAACCCCGAAAATTCGATTTGCGGGAGCTTTGATAGAGACCTCTTGAACAATCGTGTCGTCAATTACTTTGAGCGGATTCATTGCTTCTCCTCTATGTATTTCTTCAGGCTTTGTAGAGATTCGTTCCAAATGGTCTCGTAATCTCGAATCCAATCGTCCACGAGGCGCAGTGGTTTGGCGTTGAGACTGCAAAGACTGGCTGTGCCGCGCTTGCGGGTAACCACCAATCCGGCTGAATGCAAGAGGCGCAGGTGCTTCGAGATGGCCGGCCGGCTCATACGAAAGTTTTCCGCAATATGGCCGACGGTTTCTTGGCCGCCGCGAAGAATGGTCAGGATCTCCCGGCGGGTCGGGTCGGCAATCGCCCTGAAAACAGCATCGTGTTGCCGGGTCTTATTCGTAACCATACGGTTACCAATAATGTAACCAGATGGTTTCCACATGTCAAGAGTTGATTAAAGAGTTCTAGAAAGATTGTGTCCCGGGTTTTCCTCGAAAAGCCGTGATTTCAACCGCCCCGGAAGCGGGCAAAGGAGGGCTGTCGCCCGGTTAGAATCTAGATAGCCATGGCTGAATTTACGCACCTTCATTTGCATACCGAGTATTCGCTTCTGGATGGGGCCTGCGACGTTTACAAACTTGCGGACCGGGTAGCGGCACTGGGACAGAAGTCTGTGGCTATGACTGACCACGGAAATATCTATGGGGCGGTTCACTTTTTTGACGCGGCGAAGCAGAAGGGCATCAAGCCAATCCTCGGATGTGAGCTCTATATCTCAAAAAAAGAGGATCATCGGGCCCCGGGCGAAGGAGACGAGAACAACCACCTGCTGGTGCTGGCGCAGGATGAAGAGGGCTACAGAAACCTGGTGCGGATTACGTCGGAGGCCTCGCTGCATGGCTTCTACAGGAAGCCGCGCGTAAGCAAGCGCTACCTGTCCGAGCATTCCAAGGGGTTGATCGGATTTTCCGGCTGCCTTAGCGGGGAACTGTGCGAGGAGTTGGTTGCGGGTAGGTATGAAAAGGCACGCAGCGTGGCGCAGCAGTATGAAGATATCTTCGGCAAGGGGAATTTCTATTTAGAAATCCAGGACCAGGGCCTCGAAGACGAAAAAAAGATCCACGAAGCGCTGTACCGTTTGGAAAGGGAGCTAGGAATCCCCCTGGTTGCCACAAATGACTCGCATTATTTATGCGGGGAAGACAGTCATGCCCACGACGTGATGCTGTGCGTACAGACGGGATCAAAGGTTCACGATAAGGAACGGTTCCGGTTCGACAGTGACCAGTTTTTTGTTAAGAGTGCGGAAGAGATGGGAAGGCTGTTTCCTGACTCGCCCGCGGTGCTCGCAAGGACGCAGGAAATTGCGGAGCGCTGCAATCTGAAGCTTCACAAGGTGGACAATCCGTTTCCGGAGTTTGCGGTGCCGGCAGGGCACACGATTGACAGTTACTTTGAGAAGGTGTGCCGCGAGGGATACAAGAAGCGGCTCGACACGGCCATCAGTCACCTGGCCGCAAGCGGCATTCGGCGTTCGGGCCTGCATGAGTACGAGGCGCGGCTGGAGTTCGAAATTGGCATCATCAAGCAGATGAAGTATGCGGGATATTTTCTGATTGTGTGGGACTTCATCAAGTATGCGCGGGACCATGGCATCCCCGTGGGTCCGGGCAGAGGATCGGCGGCCGGATCGCTGGTGGCGTACTCAATGGAGATCACGAACATTGACCCACTGCAAAACGTGCTGCTGTTTGAGCGCTTCCTGAATCCGGAGCGCGTGTCCATGCCGGATATCGACGTGGATTTCTGTATGAACCGTCGCGGCGAGGTCATTGAATATGTAACGCGCAAGTATGGGCGCGAGCAGGTGGCACAGATCATCACCTTCAATACCATGGCGGCGAAAGCGGCAATCAAGGACTGCGGGCGCGCACTTGACATGCCCTATGGCGACGTAGATCGAATTGCGAAGCTGGTTCCCGCGACGATCGGGATGACGCTCGACAAGGCGCTTGAAGAGGTCCCGGAACTGCGCAAGGTCTACGACAACGACAAGGTGATTCGGGAGTTGCTGGATACAGCAAAGAAGCTGGAGGGCCTGGTTCGCGGTTCCGGCGTGCATGCGGCGGGAGTGGTGATTGCGCCGCGGCCGTTGACCGAACTGGTGCCACTGTCGAAGACAAAGAACGACGAAATTGTGACGGCTTACGACATGAAGGCTGTCGAAAAAATGGGCCTGCTGAAGATGGACTTCCTCGGCCTGACTACGCTGACGGTAATCGACGATTGCCTGAAGCTGATCGAGCAGACGCGGGGAGAGAAGCTGGACATCGAGATGATTGCGCTGAACGATGAGGAGACATTCAAAAAGGTGTTCCACTCGGCGCTGACGTCAGGGGTATTTCAGTTTGAGTCGGGCGGGATGCGTGATGTATTGCGACGATACAAGCCGGATAGGATTGAGGACCTCACGGCGTTGAATGCGCTGTATCGGCCTGGCCCCATGAGCATGATCGACGACTTCATTGATCGCAAATGGGGACGGCGCAAAGTGGAGTACATGCTGCCGGAGATCGAAGAGATCCTGCGCGAAACGCTCGGGGTAATCGTCTACCAGGAGCAGGTGATGCAGATCGCCAACGTGGTGGCGAGCTACTCGCTGGGCGAGGCGGATTTGCTGCGCCGAGCCATGGGCAAGAAGGATCCCAAGGAGATGGCCAAGCAGCGGGATCGCTTTATGGACGGCGCGGCAAAGCTGGGGCATCCGAAGGCGATTGCAGGCGAGATCTTCGACCACATGGAGAAGTTTGCCGGTTACGGATTCAACAAGTCGCACTCTGCGGCGTACGCGTTGCTGGCGTATCAGACGGCTTATCTGAAGACGCATTATCCAGTCGAGTTCATGGCTGCACTGCTGACATCAGAAACCTCGAAGCCGGAGAACGTGGTGAAATATATCGGCGAGTGCAAGGAGATCGGAATCCGTGTGACCCCGCCGGACGTGCAGGTTTCCGGCGCGCAGTTCACGCCGCAGATTTCCAGCGAGGGCGAGGCTATCCGGTTCGGCCTCGCCGCGGTGAAGAACGTCGGCGGGAATGCGATTGAATCGATTATCAAGGCGCGGGCCGAAGTAGGCGGACGGTTCAAAAGTTTCTGGGAATTCTGCGAAAAAGTCGATCTCCGGGTGATGAACTCCCGTGTGATTCAATCTCTGATCAAAGCCGGCGCTCTCGATTCATTGGGCAAACGCGCTTCGCTGATGGCCGCGGTCGACAAGGCGATGGACCGGGCGCAGAAAGCGCAGAAAGATGCTGCCCAGGGACAGCACGGGCTGTTTGGGCTGTTCGATGAAGCGCCGTCGCAAGGGCGCGATGGTGGGCGCAGCGGCGATGACTTGCCGCGCGTAGCCGATTGGGAAGAAGGCGAGCGGCTGGCGAACGAGAAAGAAGTGCTGGGATTCTTTGTCTCCGGCCACCCGTTGGATAAATACGCGGAGAAGCTGCGCAACCTGACAGGCGTAATTTCGACGGCCGAGGCGCTGGAGCGGAAGCCGCCGGAGAAGCGCTGGGGATCGCAAGCCGATCCGGCTGACGAACTGCAGGTAGCGGGCATGATCCTGGGCCTGAAGGTGCAGAAGAGCAGGCGCGATCAGAAGCTCTACGCGCAGGCCTCCCTTGAAGACGCTACCGGGAAAATCGAGTTGATCTGTTTCTCGCGCGACTACGAGAGGCTTTGCGACCATTTGAAGATCGAGGCTCCGGTCCTTGTCCGCGGCGTGTTGATGGGCGACGAAGACGCGGCACCGAAAATATCAGTCAGTTCAATCGTGTCGCTTGAAGAAGTGCAGGTCAAGCTGCCAATGGGTGTGCGGATACGCATCAACCTGGAGCGCGCAACCGATGAAATGTTCGACGGACTGAAAGGCGCTGCCGACTCCGCTCCAGGACCCGGAAAGGTAATGTTGCACCTGGAAAAGAAAGGCGAATACGCAGTGATCCTTGAGCCAGAGGGAATGAGCGTCGCGGCAGATCGAGGGTGGGTTGAGCGAGTCGAAGAGCTGGTAGGTAAAGGAACCGTCCAGGCGCTAAGCTAACCGGGACGCTCGGCTCTTCGTCGCGGACCACCCGCGTGCGGAGCTGAAATCAATCATAAGTATTTGCGGAAGAGAAGACCCACGCCGAAGCGCGTCTTCGTCAAGCCTGTCTGCTCAAACCCAGAAGCGCGATAAAATTCCTTGGCGTGGGGATTGCCGATTACGTGAAGTGCCACCGACCCATTCCTGCGTGCGATAGCAGCGCAATGCTCAACGAGAAGGCGCCCAACCCCAAAGCGGCGAATATTCGGATCGACAAACAAAGCGTCAAGATCCGCGTCTCCGTCGGAGCGCGGCTCGATGGCCGCAAAGCCGGCGATTGCGCCGTTCTTTTCTGCGATGAAGACTCTTGCCGCGGTGAGCTGACCGGCAGGGATTTCAATCGCATCGGGATGGGCTAGCAGTGCATCGCGATCACCTGCATTGGTAAGTGACGCTCGAAGCTGCAGGTCCTCGAGCGTCGCCTTCTCCGAGAGAACAGCGAGACGAAATGAGAAAGGACTCCATTGAAATGGAGTCTACAGGGGTGCGGGGAAACATGGACAAGGAACCTTGGCTAATACGAGCGAAGGGCTGTAGGCCGCGATTCGTATGCCGCGAATGCCAGGATGCTGAAAAAACCGCTCGCGACAAGAAGCCAGCTTGAAGGTTCGGGAGTTGCGGCAACCTCTGGAGTGAGCTCGCCGGATGTCAGATACCAGTAGTCGAAGCCGTCAAGAATGGATGAATCGAACAAAGGTCCCCCCGCGAATCCAACCAATGAGTTTGCCCCTGGAGTATTGAAGGAAAGCCAGAACACAGCGCCGCTCGGCGAAGGTGTGAGGGCAATCTGTTCTACACCCAAAACGTTAGTTTCGACGGGTACTTCGACGAATGGACCGATCACGGGCGTCTCGCCGGTGATGGTAATGTCGGCCGACACAATGGCGCCGGTCGTCGTGTTGATAAGGAGTGTCCCTCCCAGAAGGCAGCCCGCGCCCAGGCAGGGAATGAGTCCATTGCCTAAATAGTCGACTCCGGCTTGGTTCATGCTCCCCGAGACGTCGAAAGTTATGTTTTCAGCGTGAGCGGTTGCATGAATCGAGCTGAGCGCAAGGGCGATCAGTACAGGCAGAGTTTCTTTGATTTTCACGATGCCTCCACGGCGTACCCAAGGGGAAAATGGGCACACTCTGGATTTGATCCCAGCATGAAAAGGGCCGTACCTCCGATACTTTGCTTCAAACCACTTAGCTGGATCTTCACAAGAGAATCTGCAATAAATTGCACATCATGTGCAAGCAATTGCTAACGCTGGAGCGCCCTTTCTCACCAATCGGAGAAAGCATTTGTGACATTAGATCCCAGGAAGCGCGTTGAAAGTGACCTCCTCGTCCAAAGGGTTTTATTCTGGCTCACGTTCCCCGATCAGGGATAAAGACAGCAATAAGTGTAGGTCCGGACACACTTTTCCCTGAGAAGACGCGAACGGTACAGGAGACTCTTTCGGGTCCGGTAGCTACTCCATCTGGTCGCTTCTACAGGTACAAAAGGCCAGAGCTTGGCGAGGGTTGAACTCCACGGAGGTTTTATAGATGAGCACGAAGAGCAGGTTGGCAATGATTCTCGTAGCACTCACCATCTTCGGCTGCAAAGGGCCCTTGCAAACGTCGGCCGCCAGTGCAGAGGGCGCAAGCGGGGCGTCGAGCGGTGAGGGCAGCAGCAGTGGGGGCGGCATACGCACTGAGAACGTACCTGATCCCACGATGGACAACATTACGGCGTACTCGCTGAAGGTCCCTGCCTCCTGGAAGTTTCAAGGCGTCCTGCTGCAGGGCGGCCAAGCAACGTGCGACTCATTCGCGACGTTGACATGGAAAGCAACGAGTCCCGACGGCTTGAGCAAAATGGAGCAAATGCCACAGATGTTGTGGGTCTATGGAAATGGCCCTAAGCCCGCACACGGCTGCCTGCCCATCAACAATGCGATGAGCGCCCATGATTTTCTGAAGCATCTCGCCTCGATGATGGGCCTTGAGTACAAATCGGACGAGCCTCTACCCGATGAGAACGCAAAATTTCAGCAGGGATGGCGGGATACCGATGCCAAAGGTTCGGCTTTTTATGCTTCGCACAATTTGCCTGCTCCCAAAAATACTGGAGAGGTCGCGGGGGCGATTGTGGGATCGAGGATCGGCTCAACTCCCATCAAGGGCGAGTTGAAGGCTTGGGTGCATTGCGCGGAGACCACCCGGCCGGGATTCCATTCGATCTTGCAGGGTATGCCCAGCACACCACCTGCGGTTACCGGCAAGTGCACGGCGGATGTCGCGTATCTTTCTGCCCCGGAGAGCCAGTTCGCAGGTCTCTCCCGCCTTTGGAATTCGCCCGAGATGGCCTCCGCACAAAATCATGAATGGGGCGACGCGTGGGTAAAGCGCTATGCCCAGCAGGGGGACATCATGACCAAGAATTTGATTGCTCAGACCGATGCGAAGTTTGCCGCCCAGCGCCAGGAGATTGCCCACACCATGGCTGTACAGCAGCAGGTGCACGACCAGTTTCTGGCCACCATGCAACGCGGGACTGACATGTCGATGGCGCGAGCGATGGACAGCATGAACGCCAGAACCACGGCCGCCTCTGACATGGTTGACTACTCGCTTGATCGCCAAACGGTAATGGATACAAACACGGGTTTGGTTTACAAGCTGACCAATCAAGTGACGCCCGGCGGTTCTCTGGTCCAGGTGCATGGGAATGGAACGCCGTAATGGGAGATGTACTACGTAAGATCGGCGATTCTGATTTGCACGCCTAGCGCCTGCAAAGAATTCCAGCCCACCGACGGACCGATTCAGGACTGATGGAACGGCCTGTAAATTCACTGGACGCAAGTTGAACAGCGAAGCTCCCAATCGTCGAGCTCTCGGGCTCGCCAATGTCGACAGGAAGGCCGGTGCTCTGCGACGTCAGCTCCCTGAGCAGCCCGTTACGGCTGGCTCCCCCGAGAATGTGAATCCGTTCAAGCTTGCGGCCCAGCATTTGCTCAAGGCTGATAAGAGCCTGGGCATAGCGGGATGCAAGGCTTTCAAAGATAACTCGCGCAAACATCGGTTCGTTGCCGGCGACGTCTTCGATGGGCGCGTAGCCGGCTCTTGCTAATTCACGATTGATGCGCTGCGGCATTTCCGAATCCAGCAGCAGGGGCTCGGCGTCGACATCAATAATGCCCGCCGTTGTCCCGCAGTCGGCGGCCTTCTGAATCAACTCTTCTAACTTCCATGAGCGGCCTGCCGCGCTCCAGGTGTCCATGCACTGCTTAAGCAGCCACATGCCATTGACGAGTGTATGCAGGCACAGTTCGCCGGTGGCCGCTCCCAGGTTGGTGTAACGGGCGTCAAACGCGGCGGCGGTGGTGACGGGCATCGCGGTGAGCGTACCCACCAGCGACCAGGTTCCCGAGCAGATGTAAGCGGTGGAACTGAGGCTCGTGGGAATGCCGGCGATAGCTGACGCCGTGTCATGACACGCGGGAGCGATAAGTTGAGTTTCCCGGAATGCGTTGAGTGAAGCGAGTGGGCCTTGCAATGGCCCGAGTACAGTGCCGGCGTGAACGATGGGCGGGGCAGCCTCCAGGGGGATCTTCAGCTCGCGAAAAATCTCTCCATCCCAATCACCCGTTTTGAGACTGACAAGACCGGTGTGGCTTGCATTCGTGTATTCGGCTACGCGGGGCGCTCCGAGCCAGTAAAGTACAAACTCCGGCATCATCGCCCACGGGGAATAGGGATCGATATGTTCGGCCGCATCAGCGAGCAATTGATAGATGGTATTGATGCGGAGTGGAAGTGCGCCTGTCCGCTGAAAAAGTTCTCTGGGCGGAAAGATCTTGTCCGCGGTTTCCTTGGTGGAGACAGTCCGTTCATCTCGATAGCAGGCGGGCTGGCCCAGCGCATGCCCGTGCGGCGCGATGCGAACATAGTCGACCGACCAACTGTCGACTGCGATTGACGCGATTCCTTCTGGCGCGGCTTCTGCTGCTTTGCGAAGTCCTTCTTCCAGGCCTGAAAGTATGGAGTCGAGTGGCCAACGTAGATTGTTGCCCACGTGAACCGGACCGTTGGGAATGCGATGGAGGACTTCGATGGTCGGTATATCGCCGGTCCAGCGAAGCAATGAGACTCGGCAGCTTTCGGCGCCGAGGTCGATGGCGATGCGTGCCGGCTCTTGCGTCACTGCGGTCTGATCTCCATACATGCTCACCGCAAAAATGCGTCGGTCAGACCGCCGTCAACGGGAATCATGTGACCCGTTGTGCAGCGTGATCTTGGACTGGCGAGAAAGAGCATGGCTTCAGCGCAGTCAGACGGATCGATAGGATGGCGCGTGAGCGTCCGCTGTGCGTAGAAATCAGCCAGGAGCGTGCGCAGCTCATCGTCGCTTAGCGAATCTTCGAACGGGATACTGTACTTTGTCAGCGAAGCTCGAACCCGGTCGCGCGGAAACATGGTCGATCCCTTGACGACCGTGGCGGGGCTGATTCCATTCACACGCACACGAGGAGCCAGCGATACGGCCAATTCGCGGACGAGGTGCGATAGCGCGGCCTTGCTGACGTCGTACGCTTCGCTGCCGCGCTTGGCAACCACCGCGTTGGCGGAACTGGTGAGGACGATAGAGCCATCCAGATTTTGTTCGGCGAAGATCTTCGCGGCTTCATCGGCAAGCAAATAGTTGGCAGTCACGTTGATGTCAAGCGTGGTGGCCCACATTGAATCTGGAACCACTCCATCAGGCGAAGACGGAAAGAGCGCGGCCGTATTGATGAGAATGTCGATGCCGCCGAAGGCAGCGATGGTCGTGTCGAGCGCCTTGCGAATCGATTCCCGGCTTCGAATATCGACTGCCGTGCTGGTTACAAATTCGGCAGAGGTTACTGACTTGAGTTCGGCGGCGACGCGCGCCGCACCTGCTTCGTCGCGGTCGGCGATTACGACATGTGCACCGCGTGAAGCCGCGAGCAGCGCAACCTCGCGACCGATTCCACTCGCTCCGCCGAGAACAAGGACAATGCGGCGGCTCAATTCCTTCTCAGCAGGCTGACGCCGGATCTTGGCCTCCTCAAGAAGCCAATATTCAATGCGAAATGCTTCGAGGGCAGGAAGCGCGACGTAGTTGGTGAAAACTTTGAAGCTGGCTGGATCAATGCCCTGGCCGCACTGCGGAAGTATGCCACTAACCTCACCTTCCGAGAGCAGGCTCGCACCTTCCATCACGTGAATTGCGTTTGTGTAGAATTCGCCCACGATGCGGGCTTCAGTTTTGTTCTTTCCGAAGCTGAACATACCCAGGCCAGGGATGAGCACAACCGTGGGGCTGGCGTCGCGGAGAGCCGGCGAATCAGGCGTTGCGAAGGAGTGGTAATAGGCGCGGTATTGGTCGCGATACTCGGCCAGCGAGGTACCTATTTGCTTTTTCAGCGTTTCGATATCAGCGTCCGCCGACCAGGGGATGAAGAGTGGGCGAATCTTGGTACGGATGAAGTGGTCGGGACAACTGGTTCCCAGAAAAGCAAGCTCCTGGCCATGCTTGGCGTTGATGAATTGAAGCACGTCGGGAGCATCAGTGAAACTAGATATCCAGCGATTCTGAATGCTTACCTTGCCGCGAAGATATGGGGCCAATTGAGTCGCAAGTTCGCGACGATTCTCGCGGGCCGAGATAAACGAACCGCCAAAACGCGACTCACCTTTAGCGATGCCGTGGCGCTGAATGAACTGGCCGATTTGATCGATGACAGTAATCGTATTGAGATAGCACTCGCGCTGCGTTTCGCCCCAGGTGAAAAGCCCGTGCCCGCCGAGCACAATACCATCGCAGCTTGGATTCTCTGCGACAATTTTCTTCATCATCATCCCGAGTTCGAATCCGGGTCTCTGCCATGGGAGCCACACAAGCGAATGATTGAATTCGCGATTGAACTCATCCATCTTCGTTTTGCCATTGGCAGAAGCGGCCAGCGCGATGCCCCAATCGGGATGCAGATGGTCGACATGCGGAAAGGGAAGAAAGCCATGCAGCGGCGTGTCAATTGAAGCGGCCACCGGGTTATTCCGGAACGCGCAGATGGCATACATGGCGACCATGTCGTCTTCAGTTTCCGGACCCTTGTAGCTGCGTTCGAGCGCGAGAAGCTTCTGTTGATACAGCGTTGCAAAGCCGGCGCGCTTGATACTGCCCAAATCGCCGCCAGAGCCCTTCACCCAGAGAACTTCAACCGGTTCGCCGGTGAGCGGATCGATCTCGGCAACTTTGGAACTGGTGTTGCCACCGGCAAAGTTGGTGATGCGAAGGTCAGAACCCAGCAGGTTGGAGCGATAGCGCAACAGTTCCGGCTCATCCAGCGTCGAGGCTATCTTCGCGTTCCAGCGGTCATCAAGGAACTTTAGGGATTGGGTAGGAGCGCTTGCTGAAGTCATAGACACCGCCATGCTGGGGATTGAACAATCGTAGTCAAGATATAACACTCCAGGTTTGGAATCGAAATCTGCGGCGCATCAAACAAGTTGGTGCGCAAGCTGGTGCGCGACGAGGGTTTCTGGCGTCACCGCCTTGTGGCGGACGTAGTTATACGGAGGGACATTATCTCCGCGAAGCAACGCAATGCCAAGCTGGATCAGTCGAGGCCCGTAGGTTTCCGCTTCGTGGGAAATAGATGCGATGATGGCGCTCTTGCTCGTGCGCATTTCCGCCAGCACATCCGGTATGCAGTCCTGTCCTACGATTGCGAAGTCCTGCTCCCGCCCGGCTTGGTGAGCAGCGTCAAGCACACCAAGCGCGCTGGAATCAGTAGCGGCTGCCACCAGAACGCGTTCTGATTGGCGATGGTTGCGAATGAACTCCGCGACTGCTAACTGGCTTGGACGGCGCATTCCTCGCCCTTCTAATTCAATAAAGCACTCG
>Ga0302319_10008086_pt1 | contig 20550 bp, 23 predicted proteins | sample Bog_T0_2_FD_203319 | JGI IMG/M metagenome (GOLD analysis project Ga0302319, IMG submission 203319) | Peat permafrost microbial communities from Stordalen Mire near Abisko, Sweden - Bog_T0_2 | ecosystem: Environmental > Terrestrial > Soil > Wetlands > Peat | place: Sweden: Abisko, Stordalen Mire... | reverse complement strand
AGCCAGGCACCCGCCCCGTTGAACGACCACAGTCCTGTCCACACCACTGCAAAGATCCACCTCCACTTTGGAAAGATGGCACTGTGCTTGGTCAGGTGCGAGTAGAAGAGGTCATCCTTCCTGGTGTACGGCATCGAGACCAGCAAATGGTACACGGGCCAGCCAATGAGCAAGATGGCGAAACCCACATCAATCTGGATGTCCGCCATCGTCGTCGAGGAGAGGAGAGGGGCTTGCGTTCAAAGGGGAGAGAAGCCAGTCAGCGTGATCTAGCTAGTCGTTGCCTTTTCCGGATCGCCACTTTCCAAGAACACAAACGAGGCGTATCAACTAGATGGCTGGGGTTGTTTTCCGCAAGTCTTTTTCCTCGGCAAGAGACAAATGGCCTGTTCAGATGAGTTTCAAAAAGTCCGCAGTGAAATGGCAAGGAGGGACTGCCTCCAGGATTGTGTCAAGGGCTTGATTATTTGCCTTGTCGGAGGGCTCATGCTCGCAGCCGGCATCGGAGCTTACGCCTTTGTGGCCAGACAGGTTGAGAATGCTGAACCCATTGCGTACACCGCCACGTGGTCTACCTCGATCGTTCGCATCCACAAGGATCTCGAGCTTCTCTTGTCGGCAACACGGAATGCCTCTTTGACACAGAGCGGACAGCTGCAAGAATTCATCAAGGTGATGCATGCTGTGGTGCATGGTCAGGAGAGAATGATACACTTGCTGGGAAAATTGAAGCCTCATTAAAGAGACTAGAGAACTGTGTACCCCTCCTAATCTCACTCGCGCACTCTGAGAAGACGGCGGGGTGACAAAACGTCAAGATGGCAACGAAGCACCCTAGCCTTGATCCTTACGCTTCCTACGCCGATGCCGGGCAAGGTCGGTTTCCCGCCCAGACCACCACCGGCACCGCGATCGCCACTCCCAAGCCCAGCAGTCTCCTTTCGGCCTACGACAATGAGGGCGATGAGATGGAGATTGACGAGGAAATTGATCAGCTCTTTGCTGGCAGCCCCGGTGACGCTCCTGAAGGTGGCGGTGGGGGCGACGGCGAAGACGTTGAAATAAGGGTGTACCACACCACCAAGGATGTGTTACGCTTCCAAGAGGACCAAGAGCTGCGCAAGAAGATCAAGGGTCGGGTTGCCAAGCGAAAGCTCAAGAGTGCGCGTGTGTGGACACCCAACAACCAGTACGAGTTGGTCCGGAGAGGTGTTCCTCTGCTGCAGGATCCTGATGCAGTGGGCAAGAGTCTGTGCGAGGCCAACTTCTTCTACTTTCGCCATGTTCCAGTCGACGAGGGCCGAGATGTGGAGTTTGCCAGCGATCCTCAACGACCCCTGTGGAAGGGAGTGTTCAAGGTTCCCGAGATCTGTGGCTGTGGACCCGATGAATATTGGAACCCGACGCAGGCCAATTACAAGGTCATCTACGGTCCGCGCATCAACGAAGAGGATGGCACCAAGGACCCGGGCCGCGACAAACCCAATCAACCTGAGGACAACATGGTGGTGATGCGAGATGGCACAAAGCTGCCCTATTGGGTTGATGAATGGCAGCGTCACAAGGACAACGATCAGGAACACAAGATGGCCAGTCGTCAGAAGAAGGACGCCCAGCGTAAGGTGGTACTTCCTCCAGGTCCAGCCATTCGACCCCTCCAGGGTGCCATGCTGGTCTGGGTTAACTCTCAGCCAGTGGCACACGGCATCTTCAACATGGGATCGTTTCTCAAGGTCTGGAGGGACTGACCACACTGTTGTTTGCCCCCTTTTCGCTTACCCTACCTCTCCCACCTCTCACCCTCCCCCTTCCCCCGTAGGCTAATCCGGCCAATCAGATGGCTGCTCGCATGGGACCAGGGGCAATCAGAGCAATGAGGAGGCAGCCAACACCAGCAGTAGCAGAGTCTCCTGCACCCACTGTACCCCTGTCGAATGTCATTGCACCCAAGGAGGTGCAGAGTATGATTGCTGCGGTGGAGGCTGCCAGGAAGCAAGAGGAGGAGTTCAAGAAGAAGCAAGAGGAGATGCAACAGAAGCTGGCAGAGGAACGGGCAGAGTTTGAACGACAAAAGGCAGCCTACGCAGCTGCTCAAGTTCCCAAGGCTGCGACCTTGGTTCAAATGTTCACTCCGGAGACTGTACCCTTGGCTGGGCTGCCTCCCAATCCGCTGGTCCCTTCCACCGGGACTGGGGGTGGCGGTGTTGTCCTCTTGAAGAATCCCTCCTTTGTCAAGAGGTTCAAGCACAAGTTCCTAGACGAACTGGAGAACGGCGTGGGCCCGGCACCTGTGGATGCGGAGGAAGTGCTCAACCGCTTTGTCAAATATCTGGCTGCAGCCTTGTCTGCGCAAGTGGGCGAACCTGGACTAAGTGCCATTTTGCGCAAGGCCAAACACGGTTTGCTTGCCAATGCTGAAGTGGATGGGATGGACGCTGAGACCGTTGCCAACAAGTTTCTGGAGTATCTTGTTCTCAAAGCCACCGAAGCGGTCGGGCAATAAAAAACCCCCCCTCAGCCTCCCACTGTGATGAGGGCAAGGTCAATCCCTTTCGATGAGATGCGAGTGACCGCTGTACCCACTGCGGCAGAGGTCTTCAATGTTCGTCGAGTAGCGGATGTGAAGGATACTCTTCCAGCTCCTCTGCCACTGGACGAACCACCCGCTCCCGTCCCACTAGCATTTCCTGGACTGGCCCCTCCCATTATCCCTGCACCACCTCCTGCGCTGGTACCCGGTCAAGTTGTACTCAAGACCGATGATCTCTGTGGCATCTGTGATCACCTTCTTGTGTGGCCCAGGCTGGGGGATCAAGAAGGACTTGTGGGTCTGTGCTGCACCGATCCCGTCAGTCACGTGTTTCACGAGTCGTGCCTTAAGGAGTGGCGAGCCAGCACTGTGAAAGACCTTGCTGTCCTCTGTCCCCAATGCAACGTGAATCCCATGCATGCCATTACCCGTCGGGTTGCATCGCGGGCCATGAAGACACAGATTAAGAAGAAGAGGGAATCGTGTTGGAGACACTTTTGGACAGAGTGGGCACGACAGCAGACAGCGATCCTTGTCATCATGATGGCTGTGGGCATGGGACTTGTTATGCTCAAGGTGCTTCAAGAGTGGGTGAGGACTTGGAGTGATAGAACCGAGCTGTGATGGAGGAGATGGATGAGGAGGGGAAAGGAGAGGGCAATAAATTCTCTCTGTCCCACGATGATGAACCCTGATGATGCCGTCAATGCCAGCGCCACTCGCATCATTATGGTGAGAGGCCAAGAGATCCGCAAGTCCAGGACCCACACATGCAGAAAGCGTGACTGTTCCCCCATGTGCGAGATGGACCTGATCAACGATGGACGTCTCCCGCGGTCAGCCAAGATCTATGACAGTCGCGTCTACGTCTGTATCTATCAAAAGGTCCACGTTTGCTGTCCAGATCGCTGCGAGGAGTACCATGACCGCCCCGATGGAGTATGTCCCATCACAGGTCTCTACCACGGACAGGCTGACTCTGAACGGGGTTACGTGGTACAGGAGAAGAGGACGACACGCTACCGACCCGAGCTGACCACTTTGAAACGTGCAACTGCAGTTGAGCCAGAGGCCCTCTCCCAAGAGGAACAGCTACGCTTTCTCTCTGGCGGGGGAGAACCCCTGCTGAAGAACCGCAAACTCGAGGCAGACACAACCCCACCCGCCAGTGACAATGTGGTGATCAAGCAGGAACCCGGCACGCAAAAGGACCTCTCAATTACACCCTCTGCCACCAAGGTCTCGACTGCCCTTCCAGAGTCTGGATTCTACTCGTTTGGAAGTGCCGTGACCAAAAAGAAGGAAGGCAAAGGTGGTGGAAAGCGGGGAGTGGGCAGGGGCGGTGGTGGTGGTGCTGGACGCAAGAAACCCGTCCCCTTGAGTCAGAGACGTGTCGAGGCCGAACTCATTGTCACCCAACTGCTGTACAGCAACGTGCGCAAGGCCATTAACCGGGAGAAGAAGCAGAGACTGGATGACAACAAACTCAAAGCTCTGGGCTCCTATTACAAGGAGCGGGCAGGCATCACCTTTCCCATTATGGTGGAGGTTGAGGGCATCAAAGCCACCTTTGACGTGGACATCCCCACACTACGCAACCTGAAGCGAGATGAACGTCGTGTGGACTATTATGTGGGCATCATCCTGCGCACCTGGGAGATTGTCACGTCTACACCCTGGGGTGCTCAGAATCCTGGTTACAAGTTTGTGGCCCATGCCCTCAGTGTGCTGTACAAGATGCGCTCGGGCATGAAACTTGAAGGCCTCCAGTTACTTCCCTTTGATAGCTACCTCTACGCCTTGCCTGGTCGTGGAGATCTGCCCCGTTACAATGAGTCGTACAACAGCAGCATCGTGACAGAGGGCATGAAGCACATTCGATCGGCCTACGAGTCGGCCCTCTCAAGTGGATGGGCACCAAGTGCCTTGAGTTTGGAGAGGATCTAAGAGGGAATACACTTTTTCTCTTTTGTGCGACACAATGATATCACTGGTCTTTGTCTCCGGGTGAGAGAGAGAGAGAAAGACACCGCAATGGTCCCCGAGGAAGAGCAGGAGGACGAGGAAGATGCACCCCGAGCCTTGACCTTGCTGGATCGGCTCAACAAACGGGGAGGCCGACGCAAACCTCCTCCACTGCGGTCTACCATACCCATTGCCTCGATTACACCCCCAGGACATGGCCCTTGGTGGGTCTTTATGATGGTCAACGTGGCCGGGGAAGGTAAGGCAAGGTTCCCCCGTTTTGTCGTGTTATCATGGTTGAAGCCTCCTCAGGGGACAGCAAAAAGCAGACTGAGGTGCGTCTGGACAGCTACCCCGACTTGGTCAAGGAGATGAAAAACGTGATGGATCAAGGGGCCTGGGCCATTGTCATGAAGATGGGTCCCTTTGATGACCTGGACATGGCTTGCCGAGTGCTAGCCGAATGGTCAGATGGTACTCGTGGACAGGGCCCCCGCTTGGCACAGGGTATCTGTCTGTGGTGGGAACAATATCGTCATCGGGGCATCCAGTTGTGGGTCATCAATCAAAGCAAGACTGCCGTCCAGCAGGCAGTGCATCTGAGGCGCACTCAGAAAAAGCGGGCCAATGATGTCATCAGCACAGCGGGGGAAGACGAGTATCACACTGTGAGGGAGATCCTCTTTCCAGACGGGGAAAAAAAGAAACGCCCCAAATTAGGAGGCTCGCGGCCCTTGTAAGAGGGGAAGAGGAACAATTAAAACCCCCGAAAGAGGAGGATGGCTGAAGAACCGAGGCAGGCACGACCACCCGGTACAAGGGTTCAGATCAACATGGAAGAATTGAACCGCCGTCAGCGTGATGCCCCTCCGGTGTGGAACGGAGTCGCGCGTGGGGTTGCCGATAGATTTGAGGCCGAGGTTGATCTGGATCCTGTTGGCTTGTTGAATGGACGTGTAATCCTTCTTGGACCGCCCCGCATGCTGGAGGTCGAAGGGGATTTTTCTATCCAGCTCAATGGCTGTGTTTATCCTCCTGGGTACAGACCTTCATGGGACAAGGCCAAGGAAGCAGAAGCACCACCAGAGAGAGAGAAGACGAATGTAACGAGGGATAGACCACGCTTTTATGCAACAGAGGTCCCGCCCCTCTCACCCGTCCCAGGCATGCATCTCACGCCCCTTTTTGAGAAAGATCATGAAGAGTCCAAGAGTGCCCAGCAGACACCAAGTGCCCACGGAACAAAGCCATGACACCCGCATATTGAGGATGGCATGGCGAGCCACAATCAAGGGGAAGGACCAGGCCGAAGTGATAAAGACGGCACAGAGGAACCAACCAAGATCAGAGCGCGTGACCTTGTCTCCCTCGTCGTGGTCCATCAAAGAGGAGGGCATTCCATCATCGTTGCCTCGGAACAGGTCAAACCCGCAGGCCGTGATGAGGGCCATTACCCCGAGTAGCACCGAGATGAGTGGTACCACAGACTGACCCGTAACACAGGCTGCCGCTGTCAAACAGATGCCGGAAGCCAGGAAAAAGGACAGTGCTAGCATAACCAGGATATCCTGCATGGTCCTTTGAAGAGGGAGCTGGTTGATGCCAGACGAGCCAATTGTGTGGCAGCAGACAGGGATCTTCTTGACAATGGCTCGCGATCCGCTTATGACGACGGTAGCTGTTTGCCTCTTTCTGACGACGGCGATTCAATTGGCCACCGCTTCGACTCCAACACCCCCGCTGCCCGTGGAGCAGAATGGAACATGTGGACGTGACAAGGTGCTGTACACCCGTCACGAGATTTGGACAGCCTGCTTCATGAGACTGGGTGGTATGGCTGCACCTCGGCCTGGTGACTTGGATGTCCACAAGATATCACGATTTCTTTCGGACCGTCTCTACCCCTGGGAACGCTGGTTTGCTCCCAGTGCGTCAGAGATTGTTGCACGTTGTGATCAACCTCCTCTTGATGGATGGATCACCCAGCAAGAGTTTGAAGGGACCACCAATCGCTCTTGCCTGGCCGATGCTGATGCTATTTGTCATGTCCGAGACGTTTGCGAGCGAGAGATACGACTTGCCAATGAGAGAGGAGAATGAAACACACACAGTCTTCATTTCTTGGGCTTGGCGGGTGGAGCCTTTTTCCCCCGCTTCGGAGGGGGTTCCTTGGGAGGTTCGGGCTCGGGCTCTGGCTCGGGCTCGGGTTCCGCATCTGCAACCAAGGGGACCCTCCGCGTTACAATGTTGCTGCCTCCAATGTGGGGACCGTGACCCCCATTGGTCCTAGGCCGGAAACCTCGAAGCATGTCCCCGTGTTGGTCAGTGTCCAGGTACATGGGTACGATGCGTCTCTCAGCCTCTAGTGCCTCTCGTAGTCTGTGGGGCATCTTGGCATCCTTCTGATGGTCCTCCCGGACGGGCTCCACAACCCGAAACGACAAGCGAAAAAGGGTTTGACGCGATTCTGCTGAGACCTTCCAGCCCTTGCCCCTCCAGGTTACAATGCTTCCAGGCAGCGGATCAAATGCGAATCCAGCTCCAGTCTCATTGGACACGGACACCCGGATACCTTCCCCAATGAAAACGTCTGCCACACAATCGTCGAGGGCATGCCACGGGTCCTCGCCAAAGGTCCACGCGGATGAGATGCCATAACTAACAAGACAGCAGTTGAATCCGCTGCCCACCAGACGAGTTTTCTTACTGGCCACGGCCACTTTGCGTGACAGCATGCGAAGCCACGAGGGGAACGATTGGGGTACAAAAGCATTCCGCTGTGTTGAATCCAAGGCGTAGATCCACTCCCCGCGATCGGCAAACCAGGCGCAAGCACAGGGACCATGTTGATATGAGCGTCCGGGTTCGGGGAAGATGTACTCTGTATCTCGAAGGCGTGATCCGTGTGTCCGAACAGTGTGCTCCTTGCCATCAATCATCTCCTTGTAGGCTGGCCCATCCATGTGTTTGGGATCAAGCGCACCCACAACGTAGTCCAGCACCAACCCGGGGAACTTGACCCGCTCCTCGATGAGAAAGGGAGATGCAGACGGGAGCAACGGGAGCGCGGGCTCCTTCTCGGTCATTTCGACCCTCTTCCCAGGTTGTCCTCCACACTTTGTCTTGCAAAGTTTCAAGGGAGAGGGATAATTTTTTGTCTCCTTCTTTTGCGACTCTAGAAAGAAAAGGGGGGAACACCTAGTCCTGGTTAGAAAGGGGCCTACTGCTAACCTGTTGAGTCCCACCATCCCTCGGGTCGCGATGCAGTACCAGATTCAGATCAAGTTTGCCGATGAGCGTGACGATGTGGTCATGCAAGCCAAGGATGAGCGCAGCGCCTTTGACACCTTTGCTGCCATGTCTCGCGTGCCTGGTGTCAAGGCCGTGTCCATGGCTGGAATCCGTCGAGAGTTCCTGCCTGGGGGATCAGCTGCTGCTGGAGGAGGAGGAGGAAACGACCATCAAGTTGGCCACGCCCCCGAGCAAGGTGAAAATGACAGAGTAGCCAACGAGAGAGTAAGCGATCGGGAGCCCACGGAACCGCGACAGGCCCTTCCTCCCTTGGAGATGCGTCCAGCCTCTCCGTACCGCCCACAAGAAACCATCCCCGCACCCGCACCCGCACAGACTCAGGCCACGGAACCCATGCAGGTGCCCGAGTGGATGAGGGCCGTCAAGAATGCTGCAGCAGCCATTGGAGCCGAGTACACCCCAAGTAATGGCGGTGGTGGTGGTGGTTGGGACAATCAACAGAGGATGTCCTCGTCGTCGCAGACCACTGGATCCTATCAACCGTCCCCTCAGCCAGCGACGTATGAACCTCAGCCTCAATCGTCGAGAGGTGATGGTCGTAGTCCACTGGAACAACACAGCGGACACTTGGAGTTTGGCATTGGACAGGCCAAGCGAATCAAGCGAACCGTCGAGGTGCCACGTCCTGCCGCCCCGCCACAACAGTTTCAGTCCCATCCCCAGCCCCAGCCCCAGTCCCAGATGCAGGACAGCGGTCAGTCTCTGGGTGTCATGCTGGGCCTGGATACCCCAGGTGCACAGGGACTGGGCGGTGGGCGACCGTTGAACAAGCAGGATGCCGACATGTTGATCAAGGCCAGGCAGACTCTTGAACAGAGCTTCACTGATCCTCAGCCTGGCAAGAACCCCTATGATGTGGCCTCTGCCATTTTGCAACGTTGCGTTCCTCTCTACTCCAACGTCAACTGGGGGAACCAGCCTGCATACCGCGAGCAGTTCAACACGCTCGTGTCCAACTGTCAGCGCATTCTCACTGGACAGGGGGCACCAGGACAGGGGGTACCAGGTCAGGCCCAAAGACCTCAGGGGAGACCAGTGGTGTTTGATCAATGAAGGAGACAGAGAGGGAGTGTTCATTTCTTAGGTGCCGCGTTCCTTTCTCGAGCTCGAAACTCGAGGAGGGCTCGGCGCATCGTTGGACCGTAGCTGTGTTCGTTGTAGTAGTTGACAGGACGCAACCCCGTGGACGTGTGCATCTTCACTGGTTTGGGCAGACAGCCATACACTTCACGGTGCAGGTCGGCAGCCCTCTGGTAGACCTCCTCCTTCTTCGCCAAGGGCACGTCTTTCCAGATGATACCGAGTTCCTGAGCCACATTGGTGAAACGCAACTCACTCCCATCGGCCATGGGGATGCTGGGAGGTACAGCGTGTTCAACGGGTCCAGCCTGAGTGATAGGCATGCCGTAGTCGCGGAGGGCCGAGAGCGTATGTCGGATCTCCCAGTCCACGTCGTCGATATTATGGTCGCGCGCGAAGCCATCCAGTGAACGATAGTACGTGGCCACCTTGACCAGCACATCCAGGTAGGCAATGTTGGTCGTAGCGGCCTGGGCAATTTGCTCAGCAGTCACCAGTTCCACACGGGGTTCGTCGGCCTGGTCCTCGTCGTCCTCGTGCTCTTCGCTGCCCTCGGCATACACCTCGTACTCGGGATCGTCATCGAGCGAAATGAAAGGACCCTTGCTGACAAGACGACGGGAACGCTTGGGACGCTCCGATTCACCAGAGGCTTCCTCCTTGTCCTTGGGCGGGATGGGAGGGGAACGCTTCTTGGACATGGCTTTTGCGATGAAAATGTCCTCTTCGTCTTCTTCAACTGACTCGACGCTGCTGTGTTCCTCCTCCAGTGACCCGTGTATCTCCTCGTGCAACTTCCAATCGCCATCATCCTCATCGCGCTTGCTCCTCTTGCCTCTGCCCTTTCCTCGACCTCCACCACGGCGCGACATACTGCCCCCTTGACGACGGGGTTCTTCTTTTGTGAAAGAAGCCAGCGAGGACATCAAGGGGAAATTTTCTCCCCTTGTGTCGGCGGGAGAAATTTTTTTCCCTTGTCCTTGTGTCAACGGGAGAAATTTTTTCAGCTTAACCTTGTCATCTGCCATCCGAGTGTGAGGGTCTCTTTTTCAAAATGTCCGCGGCTGCCGAACCCGAACCGCTTGACAATCTGTGGGAGGCAACACCAAACGCACATTACTACGTTGGCGTAACTCCGGGTCCTTCCACCGTTCCTCTGGTACGCAGGACACCTGGAGCTCCTCAGCATCGATGGGGCGGGCGCAGATTTGTGACACGGCAACATCGTCCAGGACACTTTGTCCGCAGACTGGTCTTTGACGAAGAGTTGAGAGAGGAATGAATGAAGCAGCCGAGAGAGCGTGGGAGCCTTCATTTGTCCTTTTCACTGTCACAGTAGGCTGTCTTGATGGGTGGCGTATCAGCCAAGATACCCTTGACCGAAATGTCCGAAATGTTAAAGGGCCTCGAAAGCAGCGTGGCATTCCTCTGTGCCATGAGTGTTCGCAGGTAGTCCACACGTCGAGGGAGGGGAACCTGGGCCAGTGCTGCATTGAGGCGGTCCGCACTGAGTTTCCCCGTGTTTGCAGCCTTGCGAAGGGCGTCTCGTCGATATTCCACGTCAATCTGATGGGCTGCCAGTCTCGTCATAAGTTGGGGACAGCGTAGAATCTGTCCGAGGGCATCCATGGCTGCATTGGCATTGAGATGAGCCGTCCATCGTACAAACACTTCGTCCCCTGTCCTGGTGTCCCGTTCCTTCTCCTGTCGTTCTGACATGCAAGCCACAATCCAGAGGGCATGCTGTCGTTTGGGGGTGGCAGAGTGCTGCTTGACAATGGTCTCTCGACACTGAAAGGCAGCCTCACTGACGACGGGGAAGTGATCCACACTCTCCAACACCATGAGCACACGCTGTCCCACGTCGTAGGGGTCAAAGTTGGGTAGCGTCTCATTGGTTACTCCAAAGCTAGGGCCATGTTCCACCGCGAAAAGGGCAAGTTCCCTCAGCACATTGGGACAGTACAGACTGACAAGGTCGTGGGTGCGGGCCATCATAATGCGGGGCATGTTGGCCAGCGTCTCAGCGGAGTAGTGGGTCTTGATCTGGTCACTTCCATCTTTGCCTGCGCCCTGAACGTAGTCATCGAGCACGGCCTCCACTTTGAGGGACTCGGAGACGGCGGTCCTCAGCCAGAGGACACAGACGAGGGAGAGGACGAGCAGGATCTTCATCGTAGAGGCAGGTCGACTGTTAGACCCCTCCCTCGACTCGCTTTTGAACAAAAGGATTTCACTTTTCTCTTCTTCCTCCTCCTCCTCCTCCTGCTCACTTCTCACGCGAGACCTGGAGGTGACAATCAAAGTTGGCTGTGACAGTGTTGACTGGTGCAGGGGTGGCAACGACTGCACTGGTCCCAGCAAAGGTGACGGCTCCATTCCGAGCAAGGAGCGCATCAAATGTACCACCGGTGCCCGACACGGAAATGGATGTGAAGGCGACCACTGTACCCAAAAAGGTGTTGGTGGCTCCAAAGGTGGCTGACGTTCCAATCTGCCAAAAAACATTGCCAGCCTGCGCCCCATTGGTGAGGGCCACCACAGCCGAAGCAGCCGTGGTCAAGGTGGTAGCAATCTGGAACACAAACTTGGCGCTCGGGTTTCCTCCAGCATTGAGCGTGAGGGTACCCGTGGCAAAGGCTGCAGAGGAAGTGTAGCAGTACACTCCAGGGCCCAGGGTGAGAGGAGCAAGATTCGTTCCTTGAAGGACAGTGGTGCAGGGCATGGAAGCCAGCGAGTTGTACAGGGTGGTCAAATCGGTCTGGGCCTGGGCAGCTGCTGCGTTTGCCAGGTTGGTGGCACCACTCACAACAAAGGGTCCAGTCTCAGCAGCACCGGGACTGATTCCCAAGTCACCTCCAACTGTGGTAGCTCCCACCGTGGTGGCAGTGGTACCAGCCAAAACACCATAAGTAGAGGTGGTTCCCAGCGGAGGGCCACCCGATCCTTGGTGGTCCAGACGTGTGTGCAACGTGAGGGACTGACCCACCGTCACCAAGCAAGTGGGACAGACGTGGACAATGGCACTCGCACTCATGGCACTGGGCACAGCGGGACCCACTGCTCCATTGGTGCCCACTGACAAATCAAGAGACGATCGTCCGCCGGGAGGGATGCGTCCCGTGGTGGGATCAGTGGTAGTGGCTCCCAGTGCAATGGCCATGGTTGAGGACATGTAATCGTTGGGGATGTACTGGCTGGGCGTCACAAAGCAGTAGGCATTGAACGCGTACTCTCCCACGGCAGGGGCAGTCCAAGCGGTACCACCCACATTACCCTGGCCTCCATCTCCAGCCTCGATACCGGGGACGTAGGCTCCAGGGAAGGCCCCTGGGGATCTGGTTAAGGACGACCTGTGCACCCCCGCTCTCTCTCATATCTCCTTCCCTTCCCCTCGCCCTCACCTGAAGTGGTAACCCTCCATGTGTTTTGAGGGACAGCAGTCATGGTAATCTCGTAGGCCACCTCGGGTCCATTGGGGTCAGACTCGGGGAGCTGTGCCTGTTCGGCTAGCGTGGTCGAGACTGTGGCAACCCCTCCCTCTGTACTGACAGTGGTTCCAGGACCAGCTGCAAGACTTCCCACCCCCGTGTTCTCAAAGAGAATGCTGTGCGTTGAGGGGCTGGGCACAATGTTCATGGAACTGCCGGCGATAAAGACCACGTTGCCATCATCGGGCCTCACGCCGTCCACGTATCGCACCGTGTACCCCAAGTAGAGGATCAAACACATGGTTCCAGCAGCAATGGCAATGATGCCAAGGATCACAATGGCTGCAATCAGGTAGCCATTGGTGGTTGCAATGCTTTCCCGCTCCACCGCCGTCAAGTTGGCAATGGGTTGAGGTTTCTCCACTCTGCTGGGAGGCAACAGGGGTTTCCCATACGGAGAGGTGGCGTCAAACCTCCCAAACTCGTCCATCTCGCCCCTGTTTGCGCAGTGGTACAACTGACGGACTACCTCTGCTTGATACGACGCAAAAGGACCGAGCGGGACATACAATTGACTCGTTGATGTTCTTTCCTCAAACACAACAGCCAGACGGTTGTGACAGAGAGGGAAATTTTTTTCCGGGAGGGTCACCTTTTCTTCAAACTACCCCTTGACGGGAGGGTCGCCCTTTTCTTCAACCTATTATGATCGTCTTTCGTGAGAACCCCCGTGTGGAAGGCAAGTGGCGACGTGATGCTGCCGTCCTGAATATTGTAGAGACAAGCCTGCCGCTCCATGGGAAGGAGCACAAGTTTTGCCACAGTCTGGCCTTTATGGTACTTGGGAGGGTCAACCCCGCCTTGCATACCTACGAGGAAGTGGTCGAAGACAACTGGAGCAAGGTCACTTTTTGTGAGATTCTCAAGGCCCCTGCAATTGAGGGTGCCACATGGTCCAACGCAGACAACACTATCTGCTCCTTGGTCAGTGCCGCGGGAGAATCCTTTTCAGGGATAGTGCCTTTGGATCTTTGTTTTCGTCTTCGTCCCAGAGACAGCATTGAGTTGACGATTCGGGATGCCAGAGTGATTGATCGCAAGACTGCATGTCGTCGCGTGGCTACTCTCCTGCTTCACCCAAGACTAGTGGCCAGGTTTCGCTACATACAGAAAGATGTGATGGGAATCATTGCCCGGATGGTGTGGACTACCCGCCTCGACGCGCTCTGGACAGTTGATCCTCTATCATCCAAGAGGACCAAGGTTGTTTCCTCTGCAAGGTACAGGGACTGGGACATGCCAGAGGAGGAGAGACGGGATATCTTTTTCAGGTCCAACGATGGGGATGATGACGACGAGGACGAGGACGAGGACGGAGGCAGTTTTTCCCTCCAAAGCGAGAATAGCGAAGAGGACGAAGAGGACGAAGAGGAGAGTGATTAAAACGTTCCGCCTCCCTAGCCCGCCTTTCATTTGCCTCTGCATCCCAATTGGCGTCTCTTTTGCCACTGGACATTCTTTGGGCGTGGTCTTCGATGAGGTCGCTGTCCCACTGGAACCACAACACGACCCCGAACGTCGCGGTTGCATCGATCATGTGCAGTGGGCATACGTTCCGTGTGTGGACGAGCGCGTCCTCGGCCCTTGGGAACATCAGGGGCAGGGGTGACACCCAAAAAGTTCTGAAAGGGCGATTCCGGTTCAAACTCGCGGATTCGACTCAGACGGCGACTGTCGTAACGATGTTCACGATGCAGGCGACCGCGAGAAAGGAAATGCTGCTGGAGGGCAGGGTGACGACTTCCGCTTGGACCCAACGGCAAAAATCGTATGCGAAGTTCATCCTCGCGGGCCCAAGAAAGGTAACGACGTCCTTCATCGGGTGTCACAAAGTCGTGGGCAAAGGTAGCTTGAATGCCACGGGGGACAAGATTGACTTGGCGATCAATCCTCCCAAAAAACATTTCTGGAATCATGATAGCCACATTGTAGGGGTGCTCAAACCTCGACACAAGGCCTCTCACTGGCAAGCGCTGATAGTTGAGGTAGCTGTGGTGATAGTACCGTACCAGGGCATCGGGACAAATGATGTGACCGGTGCCCGTGCTTGATTGGATAAGATGACCACAAGGATTCATCGACAAACAACAATAAATTCTCCAGCGCACAGTGTATGGAAGCCCGCTCCATATGGCTGCTCGATGAAACACCCAGCCCGCAAGAATCACGTCGCAGGTGATTTTCTCCAAGTCCCTTTCCCTCATGTATCCAACGTTGGCGGGCACAGGCGGTCTCGGTATCACTGACCTCTCCCGTGGCCTGGTGACACGACCCTCATCGTCGACCGCGTAAGCTCCACTGGCACCGTACTCTGGTTGCTCGGGGTCGTTCATCCGGGGTGCCCCTCTTTGTCCCCCTTTTTGTTCACAAGAGGAAGAGGGAGAAAAAAGTTCCCCCTCTTCTCCCCAACTTTGAACCAAAGAGAAAAACGCGTTTTTTCCACTTGTTGGTCCCCGCCTCTGACTTGAGGGTAGGACCGTTTCACCCTCCCCTTTCCCCCCACCTCTCGCGCCATGGATTACCCCAGCGCACGGGAGCTAGAGTTGACGCAGCGTGTGGCTCGACTTGAGGCAGAGATGGCCCAAGTTCGGGCCTTTGTCAATATGTTTCGCGCCAGCATGGGACAGGCACCCCTCCAACCACCCGTTCCCGATGTGGTGGCGGTACCTTCAAGGACCCCGACGACGACACGACCCTCGCATGTCCCGGCGAGAAAGTCCCCTGGGATTCAGTTGATATGGCTAGAACGACGCAATGCCACCAAGGATCAAGTTCAAAGCTTCAAGGTTTATTTGGACCTTCCTGACAACCGCTACGCCATCAACGCAGAGTCTGCATCGGTCATCGTGGCATTTGCCTTTAGTCCTGGTAACCGGGCTGACGTTTCGGATTTCACCATGCATGCCCCTCCATTTGCAGGAAAGTCGGTTTATTTGGTGATTCTTGCAGCAGGGCAAGCCCCTGTCAATGTCTATGGGTCCGTGATACCACAGGACCAACAGTTTTCGTTCCCTCTTGACGACAACTTTGTGGAGATCAGAAATCCCACTGGGGAAGACGCGCGTCGCAATTTGTCCAAACTGAGGACTCTGCTCAAACAGAACCTCGCCATCAACTCTTCCATCCTCTCGTCACTCCCTACCATTGAATCTGTGGGCGCCAGTATTCCGAGGACTTGTGCCATGTGCAAGGAAATTGCAGTGTACCAGTCCCCGGAAGGCGTGGATTTCCGCTACTGCGCCGAGCATGTTCGACAGTGGCGGGCCATGTGATGGAGGGGGAGGGGAAGAGGCGATTAAATTGTGGAGGTAGTAGAGGTCAAAGTCCATGACGAACGACCAGGGACACGCGGGACTGGTCGTGGATCTACGAGATACTTGGGCGAGGGAGCAAGTTGTTTCAAATGTCGTACGAATGCTGGAAGCTGAAGCTTTGAAAATCGCACGGAAGAAGATCTGGGTGTGGTCATGCGCACAACAAGATTACATCTGGAGAAGCGGTTGTTTAATCGGTGGTTGGTTTTTATCAGGCACTCATCACAAACTTCCCCATTATTGGGATGTCAATCGTCACGAATTGGGATGCTCTGTTGCTTATGCAGTGGTCGAAGCTTGCATTGCCCGTTTGTGGCCACATTTATTGAAGACTCATCCATATCCTCTGAACGTCTTTATGGACCGACGAAGGCTTGCAAAGCACAAGGCACTTGTCAAGGAGTTTTTGGCTCTCCTTCTGTGAATGAATCAGTGGTCCACTCGAGGGCCCAGTGGAAGGTCTTGCAGGGGAAGTTGTTAAGCAAAGGGGGTTCTGGTGCTACCCCCTTGGGAGCCACAGATTTCTTCTCCTCTGCTGCCTCTTCGTCCTCCTCTTCCCCTGACGACGACGATGCCGATGATGACTCAAAGCTGCTTCCTCGCATATCATATCGTTCCTCCTCCTCCGACGAGGAAGGAGAACTTGGGCGGTTCATCCGGATCTGAGTCTCCACGCAGTCCTCGCAGGTCCCTGGAGCACAGCGGGTACAAAAGACAGCATCGCAATCCTCCATAACGGGCCGAGCCAGACACTCGTTCGAGCAGTCCCGGCATACTGGCTCTCCGCAACCATCGCAAAGAGGATAAGCGTAAGGAACGTGCTCCTTCTCGGCCCGATAGCGTCCACGGCACCGATTACAAGGGATGGGAGTGACGCGGCAACCACCACATACCCTGTTGGAGCGCACGCCCTCCCCGCAGGCAAAACAGTAGGCCGGCGCATAAATGAGGGGCACAATGTGCGTGAGCAACACATCGGTAGGGATCCGACAAAAGGCGCGGTTCACGTTGTAAGTCCAGTGGTGTACGCACATTAGGGTGAGCATGGCCCGTCGCTGTAACAAATAAAAGATGGACCAGTGTTCCGCGAAGAAGGCGTAATCCTGCAAAGATTCTCCCTTCCGGTCGCGAAAGTCGTCAGCTCCTGTGCGCGCAATCCACAGCATAAAGGCCAGCTGCCAAAGAATAGGACTGCCATGTTTCTCATCCAATCTCTTGCTGTGCGGTACCCAAGTCGGATCAGATCGATAGCTCTTGGCCAGACGTATGTTTTCCGCCAGCAGTCGTGCCACGGGCATCTTTCCATCTTTCAGCCTCTCACATTCCATGTCACGAAGTTCCTCTCGAGTGCAGCCAGGCACAAGATAGGGTAGGGCTTTCAGACGCAGGTCGGACTCGGTCGTTCTCAAAATGTCCAAGGCTCCCTCGGCTCCAGCCTTGATTAAGACTTTCACACACTCCCAATGACCCAGGTGGACTGCCTTTTGAAGCATACTGAGGGCACCGGTGACATTTCCATGCCGTGTGGGTTCCTCGCTGTTTGCCAGGTGGGGATTGATACACAGTAGACGCCGCAGCTCCTCTGGTCTGTCTCGGTTGACAGCATCCAACACTGTCATGCCAATGATTCCTTGGCTCCAGAAGAGGATATCGCCTGGCCTGTTGTCTGCCTCAATGGGAGCTCCATCCATCCCCAGTCCCGTTCGGAGCTTGCCGCGGGTGACCTGGACCAGTTCATCAAAGGAGGTCACCTCGGGCAGGTCACGTCCGTTCCAGGAGCTCTCTGCAACTTCCAGACGGGGTCGCTTCCGTTCGGTTTCCTTGCCCTCTCGCGGTCCTTCCCTGAGTTGATTGCAAATGGCATCCACTGCTAGGTCGTCCTCTTCATCCCCTTCGTCATCCCCGAGGAATCCAGCGTGTTCTTCATTGTCGTCGCCGTCGTTGTCGTCCATGGTCTTAGTACATGATCTTAGTCCATCGTGGGGAGGATCTTTGCACAAGGGTGAGGGGAGGGGAAAAAATAATTTTTCTCGCCTGCGCGGAAAACCCCCCTCTCGTCTGTCTGCAAACAGAGGAGGGGACGAAAGGGCTTGAACATGCAGTGCAGGAAACCGCAAGAGACATCCGTAGCCGAGCGTCTTAGAAGCCTGACACTACCATATCTTATTCCTCCTCCTTACAGCACGTTGGTGCTCGTCGACAATCCAATGCAGCATCGATGGATTGCACGGCAGGCATACGGCGAGGACCGCCTCGTGGTGACAAGCAAGCACCTTGGTCCCGATACCCCTGAATATGCGAGGATGCTGGCTATTGTCACTTACCTTCACAAGGCATGGAAAAGCAGGAATATCTACCCCGAACATCAGACATGCGATTATCTGCCCGCCGGTTTCAATGGATTCTTGGAACTCGCAACACCCACCGAATTACCGCCGTCTATCCGTAATTATTTGGACTGCAGGGCAGTCCGTCTGATTCAAACTTTCACGGCCGACAGGATACTGCAGCACACCATCGATGTCAGTCGCCGGTGGGGCACGGTTCCCGTAGAGGAATGGGATCCAGGGTTTCACGGCTCTCAATTGACAATGTACACCGAGGATGTCACCGTTCGGAGTAGACGTTACCACAACTGCCGCCGTGTCGCTGTGATCTTAATGAGTTACAAGCTGAAGGAACTTCTTCCTGTGCGCGACCTGCGCCTCTTGTTGGGGACCATGGTGTGGGAAACATCGACGCATTGGAAGTGGGTCGACATGAACGAGGATTCCGTGCTCAAACAGACCAAGATTGAATGAATCACCTCGCGCAATCTCAAAGTTTAATCATTTCCATCTCCGTGGTCCCCGTCGTCTTCCTCTGCGCCCAGCACACGGACCAGAGTGTCAAACCAGCCGTCTTGGGTCTTGACTTGATCCACGGCATGCTGCACCATGTCCTCGTAATCCTCCAGGACGGGGGCGGTGATCTTCATCTCAACGGCGGGACGGTCGAGATCATCGAGGCAGATGGGATCGGAAAAGACTGGTCCCTCCTCCTCTTCCTCAGTCGATACGTCCTCGGGTTTCGTCTCCGCGTGTTCCTCCACCGCAGCCCCCTCCACCGCAGCCCCTTCCGCCACCTCAACCACGACCTTGGGCGCACAAAACGTCTTGTGCTGAGGCCAGTGAGCACTGAGGCAATCCTGGGTGCAGTAGCGAACTTTCATGCACCGCGAACAGTGGCGAAAGGTGAACCCCACTTTGCCACAGTTCCAGCAGCGGGCGCATGCCTTCTCGTGTTTCGGCCAATCCTCGAGCTGACAGGTCTCGTTGCAGTAAAAGGCAATGGTACAGGGGCAGGGAAGGAGATCCTTGGCTACCCTTTTACAGGCCTGACACACGCGCCAATCGCACCCAGTTATGGTCAAGGTGTGGTCCATGCGGGCAGACGATGCAAACCTTTCAAACATTTCGGTGATAACCCCAAAGCGCTCCGTGCCCAGCTTCTCGTACGTCGATAAGGGTATCTTCGAAATAAGGGCAAGGGCTTCGGCGAAACACTTCATCCCACCAAGGAGAACCGCGGCATCAACGGTGAGCACGGAATAGATACGCTCAAACTCGACTGCAGTGTCATCGTACGGAGGATTCTCGCGCTCCAATACTTTCAGTGCTAACCTCACATAGCACCATTGCCGGTCGATTTGATCCATTGCTTTGGCCCCCTGAGTGGCCCCATCGTACAGCTCAAGCAACAAAGACGCGGGAAGCGATTGATTATTGGGGTCCTGTCTAAGGCCCTCGCGAAAACATGCCATTGCAGGTCCATAATCTCCGGCTGCCATAAATCCCCATCCGCGGTACAGATTCAAACGGGCCACAATGGCCCCACTAGTCACGGTTTTCATGGACCATTCTAGGCCGTGATCAGCCATGGCAGCGCTGGCTATTGGTTGGTTACGATCGCGCAAAAACTTGGCAAACCACACCACTGCCTCTGCGTGTCGAGGATGGCATTCCTTGTGGCTGGCGGTGTGGTTGATCCAATGCAAAGCGAGAGGGGCCACACGACAAGGCACGTCGAGCACAGGATAGATCTTGAGCAAAATAGAGCACAACCGCCAGACAGATTGTTTTTCCATGGAAATGTAGTCACCCGCGGTGAGTTCCCGAAGGAAGCCCAGTGCTTTTTGCTGATCATCCAGGCGAGGAAACAGATGCGGAGCACCAACAGCAACATTGGCCCTTGCCAGTCTGAGTTTGAAAAACTCGGGATCGCTGTAGACGCACTCCTTCTCCACGTTGATGGCGCTCAAGTCCTTGCCAATGGCCAGACACACAGAAAGCAAAGCCTCCTGCAGGGTGAAGATGCACTTGCCCATGGAAGCACACAACCCACGCAGCCAGTTGGCCTCATCTTGCATCTCCTGCTTGAAGGAGGAAATCGCTTCGATAAAGGCAGACTTGACGGCCTCTTTGTGACGGGACGGCGAGGGGGCAGTAGAGGGAGATGGAGAGGGAGACGGAGAGGAGGAGGACGTTGCCTCTGGAGCCACTCCAAAGCCCACATTAATGGGACGGCCCAGGCGATTGCTCTCGCTCTCCGCTGTGCGTTGAACAAACCCCATCAGGGCCTCGGCACGTTCGTCGTCGGTTGCCGTCTCGGGGAGCCCCATATCTCCAGCGTGCACAATGGTAGTCTTCTTCCCCGAGGACGACATGATGACCTTCTTCCGCATGCCATCGGTGGTGGCGGCGGCGGGCTTATCCTTCTTCTTCTCCTTCTGTGTGGCCATCTGTTTCTTTCCGTGTTCCGGTGTCGGAATGTCCTTGATTATCTTGTCCTTCCCCGAGGCCGCCATCTTGGCCGCCAA
>Ga0302319_10008084_pt1 | contig 20557 bp, 12 predicted proteins | sample Bog_T0_2_FD_203319 | JGI IMG/M metagenome (GOLD analysis project Ga0302319, IMG submission 203319) | Peat permafrost microbial communities from Stordalen Mire near Abisko, Sweden - Bog_T0_2 | ecosystem: Environmental > Terrestrial > Soil > Wetlands > Peat | place: Sweden: Abisko, Stordalen Mire... | reverse complement strand
GCCTTCCGCAAAAAAATCGCCACGAAAGAGTCGCGCCTGGTGCACTGGCTACACGACGGCTACCGGCGGTTGCTGGGTTTCGCCCTCGTCAGTCGCACCCTTTTCTTGGGTGTCGCCGTTGCCCTGCTCCTGGTGGCGGCCCTGGTCTTATCCCGCATTGGTTCGGAATTTCTGCCGAAGCTCGACGAAGGCTCACTCTGGGTGCGCGCTTTCATGCCGGAAACCATTTCCCCCAGCGAATCCGACCGGATTGTCCAGGAGATCCGCCGCATCATCGCCACCTTCCCGGAGGTGAAAACGGTGGTATCCCAGGCAGGCCGGCCGGATGATGGCACCGACATCAACGGCTTTGACATTGTCGAAAGCGACGTCGAACTGAACCCGGACCGGGCGGAATGGAAGACCGCCAAGACTCGCGACGGGCTGGTCAAGGTGATGGGTGAAGCATTGTCGCGGATCCCGGGAGTCGCCTTCCAATTCAGCCAGAACATCGAAGACAACGTCAACGAAGCGGTGTCCGGCGTTAAGAGTGAATTGAGCATCAAGATTTACGGCGAAAATCCGAACCAATTGCAAAGCCTCTCCGACCAGATCGTGGACATTCTCAGGAAAATTCCGGGAGCGGCGGACGTGAGCGCCGAGGAACTGCTCGGCCAGCCACAGGTGCAAATCACGGTGGATCGCAACGCCATTGCCCGGGTCGGCCTGGCGGTGGCCGACGTGCAACAGGTGATCGCCACCGCACTCGGCGGCGCCACCGCCACCCAGGTGCTTGAAGGCGAACGGAGTTTCGATCTGGTCGTGAAAGTCTCGCCCAAGGCGGTTTCGGATCTGGAATCTATCCGCCGGATCCCGGTGTTCGGCTCGAACGGCGAACGGCTTACCCTGGGCGCGTTGGCTTCCGTGGAAGTGCGCCAGGGGTTCGCCCAGATCTGGCGCGAGGAAAATGCCCGCCGAACCGCCGTCAAATTCTCCGTGCGCGGACGCGATCTGGGATCCCTAATTGCCGAGGCGCAGCAGAAAGTAAATGCGCAAGTAAAACTCCCGCCCGGTTACCGGCTGGAATGGACCGGGGAATTTGAAAACCAGCAGCGCGCCGTTCGGCGGCTGGCAGTGATTGTTCCGATCACGCTCATCGCCATTTTCTTCCTTTTGTTCATCATGTTTGATTCCGCCCCCCTAGCGTTCTTGATTTTATTGAATGTTCCGTTTGCCGCGGTTGGGGGCATCCTGGCACTGCCGGTGGCAGGCTTGAACCTCTCGGTATCGGCGCTGGTCGGCTTCATGGCACTGTTCGGCATTGCGATGTTAAACGGGGTCATCCTGGTCGAGCGAATCCGGGAACTGCATCGGAGCGGCCACCCGCTGGCGCAGGCGATCCGCGAGGGCGCGCAATCCCGGGTGCGTCCGGTGATGATGACGGCGCTGATGGCGGCGCTGGGTTTATTGCCCATGGCACTTTCGCACGAAGTCGGCGCGGAAACCTCCCGCCCGTTTGCGGTGGTGATCATCGGCGGATTGATCACGGCCACGCTCGTCACCCTCCTGATTCTTCCGCTCGTGTATCCGTGGTTTGAAAGCAAGGACCCGGCCCCTGAGTCGAAAGGGGAAAACCACATCCCCTGACCGCCCGCTGGCAGTTTAGGCATCGTGAAAAAGAAAAGGCAAGCCGGGCGGGAATGAGGGGGGAGGCCACGCCCGGCTTGCCAGCTTGAATGCGCGCACGTTTATCCTAGTACGTGTTGATCGCAGCATTCATTTATTTTATGTGGCGGGTGCTTCTGAAGGCCAAAAAGTCATAATCGCGTCCCGTATTGTCCGGGAAAATAATAGCAGGAGGATTGATTCGCCCTTTGTTTGACCAGGCGCGCCTCCGGCGATTCTTCCAACAGCATGCGGATGGTTGAAATCAAGCATTCAAAATCCAGCGGTTTTTCCAACAGTGCGCTAGCCCCGGCGGCCAGGGCCGGATAAAGCTGATTCGATTGGGCGGTCATCAGTATAATGGGCACTTGCGGATAAAGATGGGAGAGCTCCTGAAAGCTGGCCCACCCATCTTTCTCCGGCATCTTAAAATCCAATAATATCAAATCAAATTTCACACCCGCGGCATATTCCAGAGCCGACCGGCCGTCCGGGGCCGAAACGGTTCCATAGTCTTCATCGATCAGTATGCGCACCAATACGTGCCGCACCGCCGAATCATCATCGATCAACAAAATTTTCTTTTTCATCCGCCAAACTCCTTCCGGTTAATTGCCCGCTGCTCTTTCGGGCAGTTCGCACGGGGACTGCCCGCATCCTTCTAGCCGGGATCGCTAAAGCGGATTGCATGCCAAGTCTCAAGGGCTGCGTTTTTTGGGCGATCCTGACAAAAACCGGGATCCGGGCGGCCAACTCGACCGGCGGCTGCCTATTTTCTTCTCACGGTTGGTCAATTGCTTGTCTCTGGCAATAATTTGAGCTTTTACAGTTTTTTGCCGGTACCGTATTGTCTGGGGCGACGAACGATGTTACCAACAGCAGGCAAGCATACCATGGCATGAACTCCGGCATTAAACTGCGGCTGACCCTTTTCATCTCCAGTATCGTTTTGCTGTTTTTGCTGATTGCCTGGATTGCGCATGCCTCCTGGGTTGAAATCGGCGATCTCCGCGAAAAAATCGCGAACATGCAGTCGCGCACTTTTCTTGTGGCCGACCATCTTGAACAGGAAATTTTGGGGCTGAACAATTCGATCCTGCGCTTTGCCGCCTATCGGGAAACGCAAGACTGGTCCGATTTCGAAACCAACAGCGCGCAGCTGGGCCTTTGGCTGGCGGAGCAGCAACCGCTGCTCTATTCGCAGGACGAGCAGCCTTTCCTCGACCGGATTCAAGCCGCTTTTGTGGAGTACAACAAGGCCGCGGAAGCGATTAATACCCGAATATACACCAGCCACCAGTCCATCACCCGGGTCGTCGAGTTTGCGGATTTTGAGAAACAGGCGCGGCGGATCCTGGACCTGGGCTTCCAACTCACCAAAGCCAACCAGGAAAAATTAGATTCCTTCCAGGGCGCGACCTTGCGGACGCTGGGTATACTGCGACTCACTCTGTTCGGCTCGCTGGTGCTCTTGCTCGGCGCCGGGGCGGGGCTGGCCACGGTCGTTTATCGCGGCATGATTTCGCCGCTGCAGGTACAGTTGGTGGAAAGCCGGCAGATTCTGGAGCGTCAGGAGAAGCTGGCGTCCCTGGGGATGCTCGCCGCCGGGGTGGCCCATGAAATCCGCAATCCTTTGACCGCCATCAAAGCGTGGCTGTTTTTGAAGCAGAAGCATCTCGCGCCCGGCACACCCGATCACGCTGATGCCTGTTTCGTCTCGGGTGAAATCAACCGGCTGGAACGGATCGTCAAAGACTTCCTTACGTTCGCCCGCCCTTCGCAACCGCAATTATCCCTGGTTCCCACCAAACAGCCCTTGCTGGAGGTGCAAAAACTCCTGGCGCCGGAACTGGATCGATCGAAAATCAACCTGGTGGTTGCCGACGTTTACCCGGCCAATCTTCAGATCGACGTCGAACAAATCCGACAAGTGCTGATCAATCTGGTTCAAAATGCCGCCGACAGCATCGGGACCAACGGCACCATCACGTTGCGCGCCCGCCGGGACGAAAAGACGCTGGCCAACCAGCCCGCCGACGTGATTGTGCTGGAGGTGATCGACACCGGCAAAGGGATTCCGCCCGAGGTGGAAAAGCGGTTGTTCGATCCCTTTTTCACCACCAAGGACACCGGCACCGGCTTGGGGTTGCCCATCGCCGCCCGGATTGTGGAAAAAAACCTGGGCGCCCTCCAGTATCAAACTCAGACCGATCATGGCACTACCTTCGGGATTATCCTCCCGCTCCATAAACTATGACCAAAGCCGCTAAAATTCTCCTCGTCGAAGATGATTCCGCCATCGTCGTGTACCTTCGCCGAATCCTGGCCGAAGAGGGCTACGAGGTATCCGTCGAAAGCAATGGCACCGTCGCTCTGGCCACCGCCCAAGCCAATGATTTTGATGTCGTCATCACCGACTTGAAAATCCCGGGCATGGACGGGCTGGAATTGGTTCGCACGCTCCATGGTTTCCGGCCCCGGTTGCCGATTTTAATGATCACCGCGCACGGAACCACCGAAACCGTCATCGAAGCCATGCAATCCGGCGCGTACGACTATTTGGTGAAGCCGTTCGAAATGCCGGAATTGCTATCCCTGCTGGCGCGCGCCGTCGCGGCGAGCCGCCTGATGACCGATCCGGTTCAACTCGGCAACACCGGCACCGCCAACAGCGCCATCATCGGGAGCAGCCGGTCCATGCAATCCATCTACAAAGAAATCGGCCGGATCGCCGCCAAGCCGGTGACCGTGCTGATTCAAGGGGAAACCGGGACCGGGAAGGAGCTGATTGCCCGCGCGATTTATCAGCACAGCGACCGCGCCAACGCGCCCTTTGTGGCGATCAATTGCGCCGCCATACCGGAGACCCTGCTGGAAAGCGAATTGTTCGGCCACGAGCGCGGCGCCTTCACCGGAGCGGATTCCCGGCGGATCGGGCGCTTTGAGCAGGCGGACAACGGAACCATTTTTCTCGACGAAATTGGAGACATGACCTTGGGAACCCAGGTGAAGCTCATGCGCGTGTTGCAGGAGAAAACGTTGCAACGGCTGGGCGGGAAGGAAACCATTCCGGTCAATGCCCGGGTGATTGCCGCGACGCATCGCAATCTGCAGGCCGCCATCCGGCAGAATTTGTTTCGAGAAGATTTGTATTATCGCATCAGTGTCGTGGTGCTAAATTTACCGGCATTGCGGGAACGCAAAGAGGATATCCCCGATCTGATCCGATTCTTCCTCAGAAAATACGGTCCCGAGTTTGGCGTGGAGAGTCCCGCGATCCATCCGGACGCCATCGAGTTTCTCCAGACGCAAGACTGGCCGGGAAATGTCCGCGAATTGGAGAACATCATTCGCAAAGTCCTGTTGCTCGCCCAGGAATATACGATCAGCGCGGAACACGTTCAGACCGCCTTTACCAAGTATGTCGCCCCGTCATTTAATGATAACCAGCCGCTCGAAAAAATTGTCGACGAATTAATCATCGCCGCCCAGCGGGGTGAAATGACCGACGCGTATGCGCGCCTGCAGGAAATGAGCGAGCGGCTGCTGTTCAGTCGGGTGATTCAAAAAGCCCAGGGGAACCAAGCCAAAGCCGCACGCTGGCTGGGTGTCTCCCGCATCACCATGCGCGAAAAATTAATCCAATACGGTTTGCATCCCAGCCAGGAGCAACCGTAGTCATGGATAATTTAAATATTGAAGAATCGGCCGTCGGCCGCACCCACCGTTACATCAAGGATTATTTCTGGGACAGCCTGACCCGGCGGATCGACGCCGACCATCTCGACAAAGTGCTGCAGGATTCCAAGGCGGCGGGAAAGTACGACTACATTTACGTGCCGCTCGGCGATCCGGTCGCCACCAAATATTTCCAGGCCATCGAACAGTCGCACGCCGGCCAAAATCGATTTCCCGCGCTCAAAGTGGTCGTGTTGCCGGAGCCGGAAAAGATCACGGGGGAATTCGTGCGGAATCTCGATGGCGCGCATGGGTTGCTAAGTCTAAAGCTGGAACGGGATACGCAGGGCAATCCTGTGCGGGGCGTACCCTATGTGGTTCCGGGCGGGCGGTTCAACGAACTTTATGGCTGGGACAGCTATTTTATCATTCTCGGATTATTGGAGGATGATCGCAAAGATCTCGCCCGCGGCACGGCGGATAATTTGCTCTATGAAGCGGAAAATTACGGAAGAATTCCCAATGCCAACCGCACGTACTACCTGACCCGCTCGCAGCCGCCGTTTCTCACGTCCGTCATCCGCGCCGTCTACGAGGCGGGAGGTGCGGACGGATCCTGGCTGGAAAGTGCGCTCCGAATTGCGCTGAAAGATTATCAATCGACCTGGCTCGGCCCCGAACGCCTGAGGCATATTGGCGACTATGAATTAAGCCGCTATTATGACGACGGAAATGGCCCCTGTCCGGAAGTGGAAGCGGGCCATTATGATGAAAAAATCCTGCCCTGGCTGGATCAAGTCAACGCGAAGGATCCGGCGCACCCCTTGACTCCGTATCGTTTTCTCAATGAGTATCTGTTCTGCGGAGGTTATGAGAATCTCACGGCGGATGGTCTGACGTTGAATGATTTTTTCAAGCACGACCGGGCGCAACGCGAATCCGGCCACGATACCACCCATCGCTTTGATGATCGAACGGCGGACTTTGTCACCGTGGATTTGAATTCCCTTTTGTACAAATATGAAAGGGATTTTGCGGAGCTGATTGAGCAGGACTTTGGCGGAACCTTGGCCAGCTTGGGGTCGCAATGGGGCCACGCGGCATATTGGCGGGAGCGAGCGGCGGCGCGAAAACGGGCCATGATGGCTCTGATGTGGGACGAGCCAACCGGTTTCTTTTTTGATTACGATTTCCATTTAAAGCAGCGTTCGACCTATATCAGCGCCACCGGACTGTATCCCCTGTGGGCTAAAATACTGGATGCCAATGACCCGCATGAAATCGAAATGGTCCGGAAGATGGCAGCGTTCGCTCAGGCGAAATTGGAGCAATTTTCCGGATTAGCGGCGACGGCGCGGGAATCGGTGGAATCGGCCCACCGGCGGGACGGGCGGCAATGGGATTATCCCTATGGTTGGGCGCCGCACCAGATGCTGGCTTGGCAGGGCTTGAAAAACTATCGACTGGATGAATACGCCGGAAAACTTGCTTACCGCTGGCTTTATACGATCACCAAGAACGCCCACGACTTTAATGGCACCATTCCCGAGAAATACAATGTGGTGACGGGTTCACACGATGTGTTCGTGGAATACGGGAATGTGGGGACGAAGTTTGCCTATATTGCCACGGAAGGTTTTGGGTGGATGAATGCATCGTTTGAGGTGGGGCTCACTTACCTGTCGCCGGATCAGTTGCAGAAACTGCACCAGTTGATTCCGCCGCCGAAAAAATGAATTGGCCGCCGGGCCCGGTTTTTCGCGCCGGGAAGGGTTCGCGGCCAAGTTATTTCACTTCGCCGATCACCACGGGTTCAAAGCCGCGGAGCAGGGAGGAGGCGGATAGCCGCCACTGGGCGGATTCCCCCCAGCGCAGCAACATGCATTCCGCATAGCCCACTAGACGGCCGGTTTCGGTCAACAGGAGATCGATGTGCGCGGCGTTGCAATCGCCGACGGGGGCGACCTCTTCCTGCAATTGCTCGCTCACGGCTTCATAGTAGGAACTGAAACGGCCCACGTTGATCTGGAGGGGGCGAATGAAACGGGCAACCTGGTCACTGCCGGTCTTGGGATGGCGGTAGGAAATTTCCTTGCCGGAGTACTCGACAACAAAATCGCCGAGCTCACCATTCCAAAAGAAACCGTTCAGCATGTACAATGCCCGGTATGAGTCGGTATTCATTCCCAACGTTTAGCCGATAAAATACAAAACACCCGCCACTAACATTAAAGTCGGCAACAACAGATCCTGAATAATTTTACGGCCCGCAAACGCGGACCGAACATGAGTCAGCACTATCATAAGACTCCGGTAGCATGAACCAGGCCAACAAATTACCAATCACACTCATTGTTTGCCGCGCACCAGCGAGTCGACGATAGCCGGTTCGGCAAGGGTGCTGGTGTCTCCGATTTGATCGGGATGGTCTTCAGCGATTTTGCGTAGAATTCGACGCATAATCTTGCCGGAACGAGTTTTAGGCAATCCGGGGGCGAATTGAATCTTGTCGGGAACCGCAATGGCGCCGATCTCTTTGCGGACATGTCGGGCGAGTTCCTGCTTCAATTCGTCACTTTCAACCACCCCTTCCTTGAGCGTCACGAAAGCGTACAGTGCCTGCCCTTTTATGTCATGGGGCATGGGCGCGACCGCCGCTTCGGCGACCTTAGGATGACTGACCAGGGCGCTCTCGACTTCCGCCGTGCCGATCCGATGACCGGAAACGTTCACGACATCGTCCACGCGACCGAGCAACCAGTAATCGCCATCGGCATCCACGCGGCAACCGTCGCCGGTGAAATACATATCCTTGTAAGTGCAAAAGTAGGTGTTGATGAACCGGTCGTGGTCGCCCCACGTGGTGCGCATCATTCCCGGCCAGGGTTTCTTGATGCACAGTTTTCCGCCTTCGTTGGGCTGGCATTCGGTGTTGTCGTCCCGGAGGACGACCGGCTCCACGCCAAAGAACGGCCGACTGGCGCTGCCGGGCTTGAGCGTGTTGACGCCGGGCAAGGGGGTGATCAAATGGCCGCCCGTCTCGGTTTGCCACCAAGTATCGACGATCGGACAGCGGTTGTGGCCGATGACCCGATAATACCACATCCACGCCTCGGGATTAATCGGTTCACCCACCGTGCCGAGCACGCGCAGCGAACTGAGGTCATATTTATCCGGCCATTCGTCGCCAAGCCGGATGAGAGCCCGGATGGCGGTGGGCGCGGTGTAAAAGGCCGTGATCTTGAATTTTTCCACGATCTTCCAAAAGCGCCCGGCATCGGGATAGGTGGGCACGCCTTCAAACATCACGGTGGTTCCACCGTTGCAAAGCGGACCGTAAACCACGTAGCTGTGGCCGGTGACCCAGCCGATATCGGCGGTGCAAAAATAAACATCGTCTTCGTGGATATCGAAAACGTACTTATGCGTCAGCGCGCACCACAACAAATAGCCGGCGGTACTGTGAACGACCCCCTTGGGTTTGCCGGTGGAACCCGAAGTATAAAGAATAAACAGATAGTCTTCGGCATTCATCCGTTCGGGCGGACAAACCGGCGCCGCCTGGGCCATCAGGTCGTGGTACCAGAGGTCGCGGCCAGCGACGATGTTGCAGGGTTCCGCGTTGCGCCGGATGACGACCACTTTTTCAATACTGGGAGTGTGCTTCAGCGCCTCATCCGCCAGCGCCTTTAGCGGCAAACTCTTGCCCGCACGCAAGGAAACGTTGGCGGTAATGAGCAACTTGCAGGAGGAGTCGACGATGCGGCCAGCGAGGGCGTCCGAGCTAAAGCCGCCGAAAACCACGGAATGAATGGCGCCGATCCGCGCGCAGGCGAGCATGGCCACGGCGGCTTCGGGAATCATGGGCAGATAGATTGCGACCCGATCGCCTTTTTTGATGCCGAGCGATTTCAGGACGTTGGCAAATTTCGAAACTTCGGCATGCAGCTCGGCGTAAGTGATGCGCCGGACATCGTCTTCCGCTTCGGCTTGCCAGAGGATGGCGACTTGGTCGCGGGTTTTGGTGGTGAGATGACGATCGAGGCAATTCACCGTGAGGTTCAACTGCCCGTCTTCGAAGCAGGTATGATTGATTATGCGCTCGTCGGTCTGCCATTGGTATTTCAATGCCACAGTGGGCGGCACGAACCATTCCAGCGTGCGAGCTTGTTCCAGCCAGAAGGCGTCCGGATCCTCCACGGATTGTCGATGGAGCGCATCAAAATGCGCGGCATCCAGATGGGCGCGGCGGATAACCTCGGAGGATGGCGGGAAGGTGCGGCTTTCGGTCGACAAGGAATCGGTGGAGATGGCCTGATGGTTCATAGGGAAAAAACTTATATCCATTTCCGCAGAAACGGCGGCGGCTGTCAATGGCGGGCATGAACGACAAAAACGCGGGCTTGTGAGACGAAATTCTTCCAGGAGCCAAAATATTGGGCCCGCCCTCAACTGTTTCCTCTCTATGAAATATATAATAAAAAAAGAGGGTTAAAATGACTTGAATTCAAATGAAATCTGTTGAATTCAATGGTTTACGCACGGTGGGGCAGCGAGGCCGATGGGGCATAACCGAATACGGGGCCGCCGCCTCGTCTTGGGTCCGCCGGCCGAGCCGGGGAAACCCGGTCCACGTTCTGACTAATGTTCCTTTCATACGAAGCGATTATGACACGGGTTGGAAAAAATGCACGTTAGCCGGAAACACGAAATTAAATCCCTAGCCTTCAGCCGCGAGATCCGAAACGCTTCTTATCCTTCGGAAACGCGGGCGCGCATGGCGGCGAAGAGGTTTTTGCCGGAATCCGGTTCGACGGGGGTCTTGGATTTGGAATCGGAATGTTCCACCAGTTCTTCGGGCAACTCCTTCAGGAAAGGCGAAGGATGACAGGGCAATAACTGTCCGTATTTCTTACGGCCGGCGCAATGGGTTAACACCAAGGTCAGCATGGCGCGGGTGACGGCCACGTAAAACAACCGTCGCTCTTCGTCGAGTGTGCCCTCCGCCTTGGAGCGGGCGTGCGGCATGAGTCCATCCTCCAGACCAATGATAAATACGTGCGGAAATTCCAAACCCTTGCAGGAGTGGATGGTAATGAGGGTCACAGCGTCGCTGGTGTTTTCCTTTTCCTCCTCGCGGTCGCTGTCCAAGGTGACGTTTTCCAGAAAGTTCTCCAGGCGTTCCAGGGGGCGGTTGCCGATGCCATCCATGGTGGTCATCATTTCCCGCAGGTTCCGGATTCGGCTTTCCGCGTTTTCCGGATCTTTTTCCACGCGCCGCAACTCGGCAAAATAGCCGGTGTCGGACAAGAACTCTTCGGCCCAGGTTGCCAGCAGGAACGGCCCTGTGGGCTTGGCGGGGGCGAAAGGAAAGGAACTTTCCGGTCCGGAGCCCGGAACCGGAATGGCTTCGGGCGTGGGCGCGATTATCGAGGCCGGCCCCGCCGACAACTCAACAGCATCATTGGCATCACTCCTCACCCGATCCCTCTCCCCTCCGAAGGGCGCGGGAATCAATTCATCGTCACGCTCGGGTGGGAGGGCCGAGGCCACCATCGTAGTCGAGGGGGCGGCCAGTTTCGGCGCGGGGCCGGAATAGGCGGCCTGTTCCAATTCGGTGCGGACCCTTTCGATCATCTCGACGAATTCCTCAATTTTCTTGCGGGTCGCCGTCTGAAACGTGGCCGTAACCAAGGGATTCTTCATGGCGGCGAACACGGAACATTTCCGCTCGTGGCTGGCGCCCAGCAGCCGCTCCATGGTCACATCGCTCAAGCCGCGAGCGGGAACGTTGGCAATTCGCAACAGGCTGATGTCGTCGTTGGGATTCACCAAAGTTTTCAGGTACGCCAGGAAATCCTTGATCTCGCGCCGGTCGAAGAAGCTCTGGCCGCCGATCAAATGATACCGGACGCCGGCGGCGCGCAACGCGGTTTCAATGGGACGGGACTGCTGGTTGGTGCGAAACAGGATGGCGCATTCCCGCCAGGCGGTCTTGTGGGCGAGCCGTTTGAATTCAATCTGGGCCACGATTTCGCGGGCCTCGTCTTCGTCGTTGGGGTACGCCTGAATCAGGATCTTGGAGCCGGCGCCTTTGCTGGACCACAGGGATTTTCCGCGTCGGCGGACGTTGTTCTTGATGATGGCGTTGGCCGCATTGAGAATATTCGAGGTGCTCCGATAATTCTGTTCCAACTTGACGACTTTGACTTCGGGAAAATGTTTTTCGAGATCCAGCAAATTGGCCACTTCGGCGCCGCGCCAGCCGTAAATGCTTTGGTCATCGTCACCGACGACGCAGAAGTTGCGGTGTTCCTGGGTCAGGGCGTGCACGAGTTCAAATTGGGCCGCGTTGGTGTCCTGATATTCGTCCACCATCACATACTGATATTTTTCGCGACAGGCGGCCAAGGCGTCGGGGTGTTCGCGGAACAGCCGGAGGGTGAGCAAAATCAAATCGTCGAAATCCACGGCGTTGCAGGCGTGCAGGGCGGATTCGTATTTCTTCGAAATATGGAGGGCGAGCGCGCGCACACTGGGATCGCCGAAAACGCTGGAGCGTTCGCCGGCATTCTTGAATTTGCTCAGCATGGCGAGCACAGCGCCGGGATCGGTTTTTTCCCCTTTGGCGGAAATGGCGGACAGAATTTTTTTTACGGCGGCGAGTTGCTCGGATTCATCGTAGATAACGAAATTCCGCTTATAGCCGAGTTTTTCAATATGCACCCGCAGAATCCGGACGCAAAGGGAGTGGAAGGTGCAGATGGTGGGGCGGCAGTCGGCCGCCTTGACTCCGGGGGTGAGACTTTTTTTGACGGGCAGGAGTTTGCGAATGCGTTCCTGCATTTCGCGCGCGGCTTTATTGGTAAAAGTGACACCGAGGATGTGCAGCGGCTGGATGCCGCGGGCGACCATGTAGGCGATACGGTAGGTGATCACCCGGGTCTTCCCGGTGCCCGCGCCAGCCAGGATCAGCAGCGGACCTTTGATGGTCTCCACGGCCTGGCATTGCTGCGGGTTCAAGGTTGACAGATTCAGCATCGGGCGCGGAGTTTAAATCCGGGTGCTGCGAACGCAAGATAACAAAGCGGAAGGGGAAGAAGGTTCACGCGGAGACGCGGAGGCGCGGAGAGGGGAAAATAGCAGGAATTATGAATTATGAAACCAACAGCGTTTTAAACGAACGGTCTTTCCGGGCGGCAGGATGCCGCCCGCTACGTCAGGCGAGACGCCTGACGCTACTTGGCGGCGAGACGCTTAAGGGCGGCGAGCAGTTCGGCGGCGGTGGCGTAGCGCTGGCCGGCTTCGGGTTGGCAGGCTTTGAGGATAATCCGGTTCAGCTGCATGAAGGTGGCCGAATTGGCGCCGGCGACCAATTCCTCGGCGACCAGCGAGGTGGCAATGTCCGGGAAAAAGGCGGCCGGTTTGCCGGTGGCGGCGACGAATAGGACCATGCCGAGCCCATAGATATCCGCGGCAACGGTGCCGGGCATTTCCGGGACGGGCGGCATAAAGCCGGGGGTGCCGACGTAGGTTTTCATTTCGGACAGGGGCCGAATCTCCGCCACCAATCCGGCATCGGCGAGTTTGGGCCGGCCGTTCACAAAAATGATGTTCTGCGGCTTGATATCGCGGTGGGTCAGTCCCTGCTGGTGGAGGAATTCCAAGGCCTCGGCCAGTTCGATGCCGATCTCGAGGCATTCGGCAACCGGCAGCCGCCGCGACGGCTGATCCGCCCGAACGGACACGAGGTCGCAGACCTTATAGCGCTTGGGGTCCTGCTTCCAACCGGCGTCGAGGGAATCGCCGAGTTCCATGGTGTAATAGAAAAGACCGTCGCGGGAGGGGCTCAAAAAATCGACGAGCAACAGGCCGGGATGCCGGGCGGAAATCGGTTGGTACCGGCTGATGCCGTTAAACTCGCGCTCGAAGGGGGCGGTATCTTCGCCAAAGCGGGATTGGAAGACGACCTTGAGCGCCCGCCACTCGCCCTTTTTGTTTTTGGCCAGCCAGACTTTGCCGTAAGCGCCCTCGCCGAGAGCGGGTTCAAAGATTTGGTACCCGGGAATTTTAGGCGCCGCTTCACCGGACACCTTGGAGATATCCGAGGGACGGGAATAATGCAGTTTCCAAGAGGCATTCCAAACCAGCACGACGGGCAGTTGGGCTGCCGCAACAATCGACCAGGGAAACCAATAATGCGTGTAATGGCCGAGCAGAATCCCGCCCAAGGTTGCCAGAAGAATTATACCGATGGCCGTCAGCAGCATGAGGTTGAGGCGCAAGCACCACAATCCTGCGCCCAAGGCCACGCCGCTGAGACACAAGGCAAGAATCTCGAGAATTTCCGGCGGCCGCTCGAGCCAGTCGCCGTTCATCAGATTCAGGGCGGCGGTAAGCAGGATTTCGGCGCCGCCCGTGGCTTCTCCCGACCAGCGGGTGTAGGGCGTGGAAAACTTATCGGGCTCGCCATTCGGCAACGAGGTGGCGGGTTGGGTGGCGACGAACACGATTTTGTTGCGGAAGTAATTGGTCGGTTCGGAAAGCGCAAAGCCGTAGCTCATGGTCGGCCACGGATTTTCTTCGGCGTAATAGCGCAGCCAGCGTTCGCGCGGTTGCGGGTCCAGCCTGGCGCCGGCCATGACCGCCATGGTCCACGGCAAACTGGGGAAGGGACCGGGAGAAACCCGCGGCCAATGGCGTCGCACCACGCCGTCCAGATCAGGGGCGAGCCAGGCTACCCCCCAATGATTGCCGGCGGCGGAAAGGAATTTCTCATTGGGCAAACTGGGCGTGACCCCGTACATATTGGGATGGTTAATCTCCACGGGCTCCGCCATTAATACAACCCGGCGGGGCCGATGCAAGGCGGCGGCAAAGCGATCGTCCGTCTCGGGGTCGCCCACTCGGTGGAAGAAGGAATCGAAGGCCACCAGGAAACAATCGTCGTCGGCCAATCGATCCAACAATCTGGCATGCAATGCCCTATCCCATGGTTGGTTCCGGTTTTGCTGGAATTGATCGAAGGCGGCGTTGTCCATGAGGACCAACACGACGTTGTTCGTGACCGGATGATTGCTGAAGCGGAAAAGGGAATCATAACTGACGTTGATCCAGGGATCGCCGAGGCGGGTGCCCCAGAGCAGGAGTCCGCAAAGGATGGCCAGCGCCGCGCCCGACGCGGGGATCAAGTATCGGCTGTAGCGGTTGCCCATCACGGTATTGCGGGGAAAGTCTAGAGGAGGCGGACGGCAAAATCAGCAAGGAAAACCGCAACTGCCGATTTCACACGGAGACGCGGAGAACGCGGAGAAGAAAACTTGAACAAAGGATGGTGCCCTCTGCGGCAGGCAGGGACGCCTGCCGCCACGCCGGACCGGGTACTGCACTTATGTTGTTGGTGCGGATTGAATTGGGCGGAAGTCCAATGATAACTGAACGAGTTTGCGGGCGCGGCGGCAATCCGGAAATTCCGGATTGAGTCAAGTTAAGTTGGAAAAGGGCGGACGGATTATGATTGTAAGCTTTAGGGTAAATGTAGTAAAAAAGGCTAAGTTTGTGGTCCGGGAGCGTCTCATACACAGTGAACAAAATTCAACCAGGTCTGTCAGATAGCCATCAGGAATTATGAAACAACAGAATAAATTAAAATCCATCCTCTTTTCATGCTTTGGCGCGGCGACCGTTGCTGTGGTTCTGGCTTCGTGCTCGACCCCACACGCGCTCGGGAGCGGCGGAGGTGGGACAACGCAACAAGCGTATTTTACTTTTATTTCGTATGGGCCCACGATGACGAACTGTGTGGGAAAATATTATGGCTGTTTCAAAATGACGAATGCTACCGGGGGAACGTGGCTCCTTCCCACCGCGAATGTGACGTCCGGTATTTTCAGCGTTCAGGGGAGTTTGGGAACAAATATCGATTGGTCTCTTTTGGTTAACGAAAAGCCCTTGTTGGTTAATAGCTGGTGCACGAACAACAGCAGTACTTTGACTTTTCCGGCATCCAATTTGACCCCCTATGGCTCAGGAAATCTGACCAATTCCTTTTCGCTGTATCTGTATGTCAATACGCTAACAAATCAAAGCATCACGATTAACAATCCGATCACCTTGCAGATAAACTGGGTCACGAACAACACCAATTAGAAATTCAAAACCAGCCGGATCATCAAGGTCCGCTCGCGGGCCATTTCATTGTAAAAATTTAACGGCTCCAGTTGATAATCCTGATTCGCGAGATTTAAGATGCCGGCGGTGAGTTCGGCCCGGCGATGGCAGAAACGGTATCCGGCATAAACATTGAATTGCCAAAAATCATTGCCGGGCTCAGCGACACTAAAGCCGGAATTACTCTGCCGATACCAATTGGCTTCAAAACTGGAGAACAAACCCGAAGGATGATTCCAATTGACGTGAAGATTCAGTTCTTGGAAAGTGCTATCCAAATGCTGCCAGGGATTAACCCCGTTTAAGGTTACCGGGATGGGTAGATTTGCTGACGCGGTGGGCACCTGCGGGTAAATATTGGCCAACTGTGATTCCGTCAATTTGTAATCGGCCCCAAGCGACCATTGCTTGCCCACCAACTGATCGGCCGAGAAAATCAAGGAATATTCCTTGTAATCCAAGTTTTGCTCGAGCCCCTGCGAGTAGGGAAAGTTTTGTGATGCATCGCTGAGGTATACACCCTGCAAACGGTTTAATTTCGAATACAAAATCTCGCCGGTGATACCAAGATAAGTACCGGTGTCAAATTTTTGCTCCAAGGCCACGTCGTAGGTCTCATTGCGGGCACCGCTGGTTTCTCCCACAACGGACGAGGAGATCAGATCGCGGAATTCCTGATTAAACCCGGCGACTTCCGTGGGCTCAATTCGGGTGCTCTGGCTGCCCTCAAAACCGGTCAAGTTTCGGGTGAACGCGCCCCGAACAGTGGTTCCCTTCAGCGGCGTCCAAACGATACCGGCCTTGGGTGAAACCTGCGCGGAAGTTTTCGCGTCGGTAAGAGCGGGTATTTGCCCTTCGCTGGCCGGTTCGTGATTGGCTTCGTAAGCCACTCCGCCTTCCAACATCAGCGAATCCAGTATTTGCCAGGTGTGGTAGCCATAGCCGCTGAAGTAATGAAAACTATTGTTTATATCCTGTGAATCAACATAAGGATCGTCAAAAATGCCGCCCGCCGTGGCGCCATTTTGATTGTCGTAATAATGAAGCCGCCCCCATTGGTAAAGGGCGCCAATGATGGTTGTGTGATCCCCTTCTTCCCATATTTGTTGCAATTCGCCGGAATACGTTTCGCCATTGATGGAGCCGGCTAGCTTATCTTCAAATGGTATGAATCCGCTAATAAGGCCCATTTGAATATTTTCGTTTAGAAGCAAAATGGGATAATTTTGGTCCCCTTCCGGAGAGCGGAAAGAATTGTAACTGCCGAAAAACAAGGTCTGGACGCCGGGATTCCATTCATGACGATAACCGAAAGATAGATTGGGGTCCACGTTTTCACGGTTATAAACGGTGGGATCATACTGGCTTTTGAAATAATAGTTCTGCTGTAGATCACCCGCCGCCTCACGCGTCTGACTATAATTAAAAGAAATCGTATCCTTGGGCGTGACTGCCAGCTTGAGATCCAGGGATAATTGACGGCTTTCATCGGCGTTGTTGGGACGTTCACCGGGATCAGATAAATAAGACCCGGTAAAAGCGTAGCTGAAGTCATCATAACTGCCGTACTGCGAGCCCGTTTCGCTCCAGGCGCCCCGGCTTAAATAGGTGGTGTCGGAAATAACCCCCAGCCGGTTTTGGTCAAATAATTTGGCGTAGGCCTGTTCGGAAAGCGTTTGATTAATGACGCCGGCACTGGGCGGGGCCAGCAGATTGGCGATGAGATATTCACTGACCGACGGGGTTTCGTACCGGAGGTTCGCATAGCCCGGATCGAGCAACTGGTTATAGCTGCTGGCAAGGAAAAGGTGCGCGGAATAGTTGGCATAATCATAATTCACCGCGCGTTGCGCTTCGCGCAAACTTTGGTCGGTCATGCCCGCATCCAGATAGACGTGCGCCAGGTTCGCGCTGCGGACGGCCTGGTCTTCGTCCAGCAGCAATTGCGAGCGATAGACGCTGCGGTTGTCGTTCAAGGCCTGGGATTTTTCGAGGTCGCGAATGGAATCATTGATTTCACTCCCCTCCTGTTTGATCAACGCGGAATAGAGCCACGGCGTGGGATCCGCGGCATCGAGGCGTTTGGCCAGTTCCAATTCGCGCTGGGCATGGGGAAGGGCGTAAGAATGGGCGTAAGCTTTGCCGAGGTAACTGCGCAATTCGGAGCGCTGCGGTTCGAGGGCGGCGGCGACCAGGATGTCTTGCCGGCCACCTTCGGCATCGCCCCGGCGAATCCGGCAGATACCCCGGCCGAGCCAGGCGTTCCCCAGGGCGCCATCGGCGGCAATGGCGCGATCAAACCAACTGATGGCCTCAGGATTGCGATTTTCCGCGGAAAGGATAAAGCCTTTCAAGGCCAACGCCTGGGCATTGCGCGGGGCCAGGGCCAGACTTCTTTCCAAAGCCGAAAGGGCGGGCGACCAACGGCCGAAACTGAATTCCAATTCGGCCACGCGTTCCCAGGCGAAACCAAAATTGGGCGAGTTGGTGCTGGCTCGACGCGCGAGCGCCAGCGCATTCTCGAGCGAGGTTTCGCGGATGGCGAGGGACTGCTGGAAATAGGAAGCGGCCATTTGCTCCGAGGAAAGATCGGCGGCGCCCGACGCGGGGTTCGGCTGGCGCTTCACAGAGGCGATCAGTTCCAGCAAGGACGCGGAAAGTTTTCCGTTGCGGCCCGAGCGGTCCTGGATTTGCGCGAGCGTGGTTTCGGCCTTCTCCACCTGGCCCACGGACAGCAGCAACGCCGCGTGATAAATGCGCTCGTGGTCGGAGACGGAGACGCGATTGGTGGGATACTCGGCCAACGCCGCCAACAAATCACCGGCGCGATAATCCTTGAGCGACGCCGCCAGGTCGCTTTGCTCGGCGGCGGTCAATCCCAGTTCGTCCGGATCGAGGACAGCCGGATAATAAAAGCACCATTGCAACAGGTTGTTGGCCATGAAGCCGGCGGTGCGCCGCGGTTGATGGCCCGGCGCGACGACGGCTTGCTCGCCGTTGGTAAGGAGCAGCGTTGATTGGTCGTTGCCGAAGCTGACCTGGCCATCGACGACGGAGAGCGTGGTATTCTTGGAGTTATCCAACGCCATGACAAATTCGGTGCCTTCGACGCCGGCGACCGCGCCGTCGGTCATGACCCGGATATGGCCGGGTTTATCGCGGTGAAAAAACGAGATGACGCCATTCAGCAAATGGAGGCCGCATTGATCATCGGTGCCGTTGGGCGGGAGCACTTCCAATTCCGAAGAGGCGCCGATGGGAACGATGCTTTGGTCAGACCAACGCAAGGCCACCCGGCTGTTGTCGCCCGTGCGCAAGCGATCGGAAGGGTGAAGGGACTCATTGGCGTGTGCGAGTGTCCAAACGCCATTCTTGCCATGCGAGATTTCGACCTTTCCTTGAATCTCAACCAGAAGGACTTCCGCAACCTGACGGGTGGACGAGACGGCAGCGGGAACCGATTGGGCGGGGGCCGTCGGCGCCATCAGAGCCAGAAGCGCCACCCCGGCGAGGGGTGCGCAACGTTTGTTCAGGCGGTGCGAGATATTCAAGTCCTGTGCGTATCTGATTTGATTATAAGGATAAGCAATAAAAATGATTTGAAAACATCAAAAATGTGACAAAAAAATGACTGGGTGCACGACAATTTTCTTCTGACCGAATTAAATTAAGGCGCTTTGGCGCAAAAAGTTGTTCACCCTCATCCCGGCCTTCTCCCCCAGGAGAAGGTGCAGAAGAAATCGGTCGTGCACCCAAAATGACTTCTGGGAGGCTGAAACGGGACGGTCAACACGGCCGGGTTCAGGCGAAGGGAACGTGGTATTGAGCGGGCGGTTTTGCCGGGCGGCAGGATGCCGCCCTCCCCGTCAGGCAAGATGCCTGACGCTACGCTGGCAGGGGTTAACGGGTCACGGGAAGGAATTTACGCAACGCTAACAAAATCATTTAGCCACAGCTTTTTCATTGCCAAACGGCTGGTGGAGGGCGATAGTTTCAGAGTGGTAACCCAAAGCGACGAGCTTATTCCCACCCGAGCTACTTTGATCCAGCGGCTGCAAAACTGGCAGGATCAAGCGAGCTGGCAGGATTTTTTTGACACTTACTGGAGACTCATCTACGGCGTCGCCCGAAAAGGCGGTCTCACGGAATCCGAAGCCCAGGATGTGGTTCAGGAAACGATGGTGGGCGTGGCGAAGCATATTCTTACTTTCAAATACGATCCGTCGGTCTGTTCCTTCAAAACCTGGCTGCTGAACATGACCCGATGGCGCATGGTGGATCAATTCAACAAGCGCGGGCCGGCGGAACACCTCACCTCCCCCCACTCCGAAGAGACACCGGGAACCCAGACGACGGGAGAAGTCGTGGATCCTTCGAGCCTGAAACTTGAGGCTTTGTGGGAGGCGGAATGGGAAAAGAATCTGCTGGACGCGGCGGTGGCCAATGTGAAAAAGCGGATGGAGCCCGATAAATACCAGATTTTTGATTTTTACGTGAATAAAGGCTGGGAACCGGAGCGGGTAGCCAAAAGTTTCGATATTTCAGTGAATCAGGTTTACGTCTCCAAGCATCGGGTATCCAGCTTGATTAAGAGCGAAGTAGAACGTTTGAGTGTCGAAATGGTGTAATTGACTCTTGCTGACGGTGGCGGGCCGTTTCCACCGTCCCTCCCGGACGCACCTCCTTATCATCACAAAACCAGGGACTTTGTCCCCGGCTAAAAATCCCGAGTGGCTTATTCGAGTCGCTTCGCGAAAACACGAAGCCTTAGCCCAAAATAAATGGCGAAGAACGAAGTTTTTTTTCACAAAAAGGGACAATTCGCGATTTTTCCGCCACTTTTTTTCGCAGATTTGCCCCATAAAATATAGGGTTTATAGCCTTTTAAAAAAAATTGCATGATTTTTGTAAGATCGGTCCCTTTATCCCGTTTAAGTAAGTGAGGGAAGAGGGCGCCTCGTAACGCAGGCAGGGACGGGGGTTTTGATTTCCAGTTCCACCCGGATTGAAGGGTTTAAAGGGAAAGGGATTTAGGGTCCGGGTAAACGTGGCGGGTGGGCGGGTG